>Ga0114970_10000023_pt1 | contig 86855 bp, 124 predicted proteins | sample M_140205_XF_Meta_FD_87030 | JGI IMG/M metagenome (GOLD analysis project Ga0114970, IMG submission 87030) | Freshwater microbial communities from Lake Montjoie, Canada to study carbon cycling - M_140205_XF_MetaG | ecosystem: Environmental > Aquatic > Freshwater > Lake | place: Lake Montjoie... | reverse complement strand
GCATACTTGTTGCTGTTGCAACAAAATATCCTTTTCTAGAAACTGCTACTAACGGAGCATCTGAGGTAAATGCATAACCTGCAAATGAAACAGTTTGGCTTCTAGTTGGAATCCCATAACTAGTTCTTTCATCACCAAAGAACCACTGAATTAAATAATACCTACCTATAATTAGATTGCTTATAATATGAGTATTATTTAGTATGCTGAAAGTTAAATTCGTATATAGTGAAATTAAGCTATCACTCGCGATACCTCTAACTGCAAAGGCGTCGGATACAGCTGCGGCTTCACCACTATTATTAGACAGAGCTGTTCCAGTAAATGTAACATTATTTATAGATAGATTAGTACTAACACCAAACCTCTTAGCTTGAACGAAAGTACCTTCTGTGCTAACTATTGCATCACCTAAAGTAGCAGGTGAACTTGTAGTTAATTCCCAACCTTGAGTTCTAGTAGTCACAGGCGGTACTACCGGTGCTCCTTCAGTAACTAATGATGTAATAGTAGTTAATGACTTATTTAGAGCTGTATTCGTTAGCCCAAGAATTTCTTGTTGTGTTAATATTTTCTTAAATATACTGATATTGTCTGCTTCAGTAATCCAGTCGCCTCCACTACCTAGAACTAAGTCATAATCACTCCAAAATGCCTTAAATAAGTTATCAGGACCGGTGAGGTCAGATACACCATGGAGGTCGCCGTTAATATAGAGCTTTTGTTCACCTGATTTTATTGTTACTGTTATGTGTACCAAGCCAGTAGCAATAGGTAGAGACGTAATTGTCTTGCTAAACTGCTCACCGACATCGGGATATACTTTAGAATACCGCGTGCTAATTGTTATAGTAGACTTAGTTGTTACAACATCATAATATGATGATATTTGTAACCCATCAACAAACCCACTATACCCTGGCGTCGCATAAATCTTAAGTAAAGATTGGTTATTGTTAGCATTAAGTTTAAATATCCCCATAATTGTAATGTATACATTTGGATCAGTAGCTATCCCAATTGGGTTAAAACGTATAGGATAAGTACTATTTGTATCCGTAGCTCTTGTAACAATATGTTTACCGGTGCTACCGTCAAGTACAAGAGACCCACTCTCTATTTTACCGTTCCAGCCATACATGTATAACTGAAACTTAGCATCTTTAGTAACAATATCATTAAATATATACACATTTGGCACGGTGTTAGTGCTGTCAGAGTCAAACGTCCAGAAATGAGCTGGACTTAGCAGCATGGTATAAGATATGTAGTCATTTGTAGTCTGTATCCGATATTGTCTTGTTGATTCACTATCTATTGCAACTCCGAAGTTAACATTGTATGCTATTACATTTATCATATAATAAGTTAAACCTGTTATATTTTCAGTAATTCTAACCTGCCGTACATCGGGGGTAACTAATATCTGTTTGAAGCTCTCACCTACTTTATCTTCCTTATATTGAACTTTAAAGCCACCGAAGATTGGATCTTGGTTTGATGTCCATGTAACAGTAATTGAAGTAGCTGCAGGTGTTATAATTACATCTGTAGGTTCTGTAGGTCGGGTATATACCTGTAATGATTTACCTCCTGCAGATAAGCTGTATATTACAGGAGTTGTTAGTGCGGTATTAAAATTAGGTAATAATGTTGTTACTGCTTTATAGGCATTGTAGAATGCTCTAGGAAAAGGCGTTGTCGGACCGTCACCAAATTCACCCTGGTAACTCGCACTTTGCTCATATTCTAAGTGTCGTGCTGCATACTGAAACATGGGTTCCCAATTAACTGCACTACGTACACCCATCACTTGAGCCACCATTGCGGGCGCTGTCATTAAACCTCCATTTGTGCCTCGATAAGATGCTCGCCACCAATTATTATCTAACCATGGTTTTTCTACATGTCGGATGCCCCACTCAGGCATGCCAATATCACTTGTAACATAGGGATAAGAAGGGTCGCCGTTTGATCCTACTCTATCAGTACGATCAACATCTCCCTGAGTCACAAAAAATGTTGTTTGAAATTCTTGGAATTTCATAGCTGAACCTATAACCATTTGCTTTAGACTCACATCATTCAAAACAAATGCCGCAATAAGCAATGGAGAAAGCCTGCCAACATTGTGACCACCATCTGCATACCACGAACCGCCCGCTAAAATAATCCCGGAAATATCGATACCATACTGGACAAAGTTAATTAATAGCGGCTCTTTTTGAGCATTGGTATAATCGAGTTGTAACAACAACGCAGCATCACCTGTATCAACAGACATCTCCCTACCATAACCGTTTCCACCCATGTAAGGGGGATGAAGATACCATCCTGTTTGATTTAAATCTTGCTCGTACCAGACTCTTGAAAACTTAGCAGCAGCTGCTATGATGTCTGGACGAACTGTCAACAATGCGGCTGATGGTAGTGTATTAAGCTTACTATAATCTAGATTAGATACATTCCACTGACTCACGCGACTAGTGGATCCCATATATGGGGGACGGAAGCTCCCAGGCGTAGGAGCTACGGAAACAACTGTGAGAATCTCATATGAATTAATTTGATAAAGACCCTTAGGAATTGAGGGTACACCGGAGACACTTGAAACGATCGAGCTGTTAACCTGAACTGTTTGAGGCAGCTTATTAGCAATATTCAAATTATCATCATATGGCGTCTGCCAGTCTATATTCTGGTTGAAACCTTGTTTGTTGTAAGAACTACTCGATGGTTGAGGATTTACTACAGTACCATTTTTAACTGCTGTAGCTAGACCATCTGGCTGAGTCCAATTGGGGTTTGCTGCGAGTGAGATAGGTGAAATAGAGATAATTGTAACTGGTCCAACAACCCACCAATCGCCGTTTACATACTGACCGGTCGTATAATTCTTATCAAACGTCCAACTTACGCCTTTGTGTGTAATTGATGATGCCATATTGTATAATTATTTATCGATTGTTTGGAGGTTGAGTGAAGATATTTCTTAGGGTGTTGGTAATACAGAGAGAGTCACACTCATAGTATTTGATACACCGGATAAGCTAACTGCACTGAGTGTATATGTTGTGGTTACCGTTGGTGAAACACTGTATGTACCACCAGATAAAGCATTTTGAGCTATGCGTCCATATGTAGGAGTTAGAACTGCGTAAGTAGCAGTACTTATCGCCCATGTGATAGTTGATGTATTACCTGAATAAATATTCACTGTCTTCCAAGCGAAGTTTGCTGAGAGTGCTGAAGTAGCTGCGGGAGTTGAAGCAGTTAATTCAATTCTCGGAATATAAGTATCCCACATATCCGTTACAAATGCCTCTGTAGCATTGCTATCACCTGTAAACCTTCTTTGATCCAAATATTGAGCATAGTAATATTGTTTATAGAAATAACGTTCTGTATGGTAGCGTATGAATGCTTCTTGGTTAAGATCACTACGGCCATTCATGATAATAATCGTCGCAGTTGTTCCACAACCTACACCACCAACATTTTGGCGATAGGCATTTGCATCATAATATATTCCATCATTTAAATCTGTCTGCTTTCCTTTCACCCAAGCCGAACCCGGTGTCGGCGACACTCCGTCATACCATAGGTTCCACTCAGGCATACCTAACATATTTTGCGTATAGGGCCTAATTGGACCCGGATCATATTGAAGTGTTCTAGGTGTATTAATTTCTCGTTCTTGTTCTACAAATCCGTGTTCTATTAATTCCTGGAAGTTCTTTGAACCAGAAACATTCGCAAGCATAGTATTACTGTTTAGTACTTTTGCGGCAATAAAGAGTGGAAGTGAACGACCGTGTTGGTGACCACCATTCGGACCCCACACCATACCAGCATTTACCAGGCCATTTATATCAATTCCCCACTGCACCATGTAAATTAGCAGCTTTTCTTTTTCTGCGTTAGTAAAGTTTGAGTTAAGTATTAACCCAATACCGCTAGCAATCCCACCGATCTCTCTACCATACGTTCTTATTGTATATCCGCCTGGTTTTGACGGATTCCATCTAGCTTTCCAAACTGTATTTTGAAAGCTATGATTCATTTCTAGTAGTGGACGCTTTATAGCGTCTTCTAACCAACTTATTGTTGGTGCGTGGTCTGGAATAGGAATCGTAAGCTTGCGCAACACACTATAGTCTAAATTACTTATATTCCATTGAATGGTCTTATCTGACCCAGCATATGGTGGTCGAAAGCTTCCAGAAAGTGGTACAGATGATAGTACAGTAAGTACTGCGGTTTCTTTAAAATATGTTTTTTCAGCATCATCCTTATAACAGCCATACTTACCTACGACTGTAATAGGGTCAGGTTGATTGTGTATTTCAGCTCCAAACTCATCCACCTGGCATCGACCATACGGTAGAGGGTTGCAATTTACAGAATAAATTGAATTACCCGCTGAAACAGTGTATGGTAAGCGAATCGATATATTTTTATCTGAGTCATACTCTACACTATAGTTTACATCAAAGCTTCCAAATCCTTGTGAAAGAGGAAGTAATAGTTTTACAATAGTTTCTTGTTCTTGAGATGTGTATAATCCTGAATTATATAAGTGGTTTTGCTGATGATAGCCTAAACCTTGAGATATTGCTCTATCAGCGGACGTTGGTATTTTAAAGAATCTCGTAGTTGAGTCACCGTTACTGAATGCGCACAAGGTATCAAATATTGCTCCTCCATTAGTAAGTGTAGAAGATACAAAATCAGATCGAGTCACCAATCCCTCACCACGATCAACACCTGGTTTAGGGTTAAGCATAGTACCGTGAGCAAGACCACAAGTACCAGTCTTAGGATCGATATCTTTAATTATCACTGGACCGACCACCCACCAATCACCGTTAATGAATTGACCAACACGGTAAGGCCTGTCGAAGGTCCATGTAATACCATACTGTGTTACAGATGTTGAAGATTGGTTAAGTGTAAGTGTTGTTGCTATATCCTTACACACTCCGATTGAAATACAAGCTGTTGCAAGGGTACCTGCAGCGTTAAACGCACTAATTGTGTAGCTTGTAGTTGCAGATGGAGAAACTGTTAAACTACCGCTAGTTATAGCTACGCGACCGAGGTTTTCATACCGACCAGTTATCGAACGAGAATCAATGAACGCGGATGTTGCATAGGTTGTCGACCATGTAATAGTTGATGAAGCTCCTGTAAGAATTGGCGAGATTGAAGCTGATAGTGTAGCAATAGGTGATGATACAACTAAAAGAGTTGTACTTAATGTACTCGTTTCACCTACCTCATCAAGTACCCGGATTGTGTATGTAGTAGTCGCTGATGGTGTAATAGTTAAACTACCACTAGATAAAGCGTTTTGAGCTACAGAGAAAGTACTTGACTTATTACGTATAGAGAGAGAGTCGATTGTTACAGATTGAGCATTAGTTGTTGACCAAGTCAGGGTTGAGTCGGTATACCTTGTAATGGCTGGTGTTGAGGTTGCTAGTGTGATAGTAGGAGCCGGTAATGCTATAGTATATATATTGAAGTCATCTTGATTATTAAAGTATACAACCTTTATACTATATTTTGAATTATATGCAAGATTCGGTATAACATCAGTAATGATTTCGTTTAGTTCTACCGCTTCAAACGATTTGTGTAGTGTAAAATCTCCTCCATCAGATATGTAGAGTCCATAACCTAAGGCCTCGGAAGACTTATTAACAAAGGAGTAAGCAATGCTAGGTGATGTATCTATCGTAGGCAGCGTAACAATCCCTGCTGCTCGTATAACTACTACTGTATATATCGTTGTAGACTCATTAGTTACAGTGACTTCTATGCTGATCGAATTAGATCCGGTTACTAAATCCAGTGGCACACTTGCCATACCCGAAGCCACGGTGACTCCATTCACCTTCACAGTTGCGTTGCTGTCGATGACTGTTGGTGTGGTAGTAATGGATGTTGTTGTAGCAGGTACGCTTACATTGTAGGTCGTCGTACCTTCAGCAAAATTCGGGGTTAATGTACCGTTGTTGAGTGTGAGGCTAGTTAATTTAGAATTCGCTGGCGGTGGTACACTATTTGTATAGATGCTAACTTCCACGGATGCCGGACCTTCATACTCTACAGCACCATTCAAATTATATGCAGCTACCTTGAAGTTATAACCAGTGGAGCTATTGAGACCTGTAACTGTATAGCTACTATCTGTATTGGTTAGGTATATTATAGTCGCTTGTACTGGCAGATTGTTAGTCGGTATCGGGTTATAATATAGCTTAATTCCTCCATTTAGAGTAGCTGATATCACAGCCCAGTTAATAGTTATTGCATTAGTTGTTTTTACTGTTGAGCTTGTATTGATTGCTGGTCTGTTAGGTACTGTATAACTACTTATACTATCAGATACTGATGTAAACGGTATGTCTACACCGTCTTTATCTCTCGGTAACACTCTCAACCAATATATGGAATTATATTTTAGTGTTAAGCCTTTATAGGTAGATACATAATTAGAAATAATTGTTTCTGTAGATGTAGGTTTAAGTGTTAATATATCAACAAAATCTAAAGTAGGAGCAGTCTCTGCAACTTGTATAGTATACGTAGCAGATATATCAGAAAGGCTATTTGCAAAACTAAAATGAAGTCTTGGTGTGGTAGACGTATTTGAAGAGCCTAAAGTAACCACCGGTTTAGTCGGTGTTTGCACAATATTTCCATAATCTATATCAAATGTAGTCTTGTTCACTACAGGTATAATATTATTTGCAGAGAGAGCATAAGTGCAATAAAATATATTATTTGCTACTATATGATTACCTACATTAGCAGTACTAGGATATGCTTGTTTTTTAGCATATGTAGTGCTATTAATATCTACACCTGCCCATGAAACACGATTAGCTCCGTAGCCGTAGCCACTAGTTATTTCTGCAGGTTTAGTTAAAACTAATGAATTATTATTAAGGAAGTCTGACCAAAAGTAAAACTTATTGCTTACAATTGAACTTTGATATGATGTTATAAAGCATACAGCTGGATTACTACCAGCAGAATAGCTATAGAACGTATTCCGTTCAATTCTACATTCACTTCTAAAGTCTGTACCATCAAAAGTACTACGTACTGCCTGATATGCAGGTATAGAGTTACCGCTGATAGATATAAATCCAGAATTCGCACCAATCGCTGGTTGATTCGCTAGAATTTTATTTGTAGGGCTCGATATGGCGAGACCTGCTGTAAAGATATTATCATATATATATGTACCACAATTAATTTTATTTTGAAAGTTAAACGGTACAAGGAACGAACTGTTTGGGATGCTCCCAGTAGCAGCTACATCAATGTTTGCGAACTCACCACCGTAGTCAGCTCCACTTAATCGGGTTGCGACAATTATATACCTATTGGAATTCGATTCAGCTAGACTGTTAATAACATATACTCCAGCGTAGGGTGAAACTAGTGTTACGATATTTCCTACAGCAAACCCTTGGTACGCAGAGAGTATCGATATACTCTGAAGATACTCATTTGAACCAGGATTCTTAGCAGTATTTAGAGCAGACAGTGTAATAGTGCCACCGACAGGAGGTATCGGTAATTGAGTAGTTATAGATATACCAGGGCCAAATGTTGAAGCATTTATCGGTTGATAAAATCTTGCCATAGTATTGCGCTCATACCGATTATTGACGCCACCCGCTACGATAAATAAATCTTTAGGATAATAGTTTGGACTATCTACAGGTATTGTTGTACTACCTTCAGCAAAATTATCTGTAATATTAAGGTTGAGTGTATCGTACCTAAAATCTGTAACTACACCGCCACCGTTTAACGATTTACTATCACTACCTTTCGGATAGCGGAAATTACAGCCGATAATATTAACGGTGTTGGTACCCTTACCTGTTAATATAGAGCTATAACTGGAAATAGCTCCGTGGCAGTTAATAAACGTACAATTTAATATATCAATTTGATTTCTATTAATAGGCCAGAAAGCAGCACGTCCGTAATTGCTAGTAATAATAACACCCTGTGGTTCAGGTGATCCAGCGGCTGTAGCGCTACCAGACCAGACAAGAGTTAAGCCTTCCATCTTAAAATTATTAATATTTTCTCTTAAGGCTATAATACTAGCTTGACCGCCATACTGTCTTAGTCTATCCTGCTTTCTAGCACTCAATATTGTTGTGCCTGTGCCGACTAAATTCAAACTAATCTTCTTAGGATTAGTAGGCTTATAGTTAATATTATTATACATTGTAGCATAAGATATAATATTAGTAGCTTCGGGATAGTATCCAATATTTAAGTGATCACCAGCACCAACTCCAATCCCGTTACCTGTGTTTGGTGTGCCTGTACCTGTAGCGGTTGAACTTAAATAATAAACACCTGAGCTAAAGTATATAGTAGGGATATTGTTAAGACTACAGAAATCGATAGCACGTTGAATAGCAGGTTGATCATCGGTTACACCGTCTCCCTTTGCGCCGAATGAACTAACGTTAACATAGTCAGGAAACACATTGACAAGCTTGTTGCCAGATAGTATATCTTCCGCGTTAACAATGTTATTTCTACCTGCAGCTCTATAATTATTTTTAGCGTGTTCTAGTAGATAGCTAGATAGCGCAGGAACATAGCAATATGTCGTATTATCTACAAACACATTAACATTACCGAGGTCGTTGTTATCAGCATGAAGCGCGAACTCACCGAAGCCGTGTTTAAAATCTGTATTTGCAGTTAAAGATATACCGCCTGTATTAAGGTCCTGCCAAAAATGAAAATTATTTTGTCTTATTACCGTAGAACTTAAAGTTGTGCTTGCTGGTACGATTGGGTAGTAAATATCGTTAACAGTGTTAGAGGTATATATACTTCCACTATAGTTTCCAACAAAGCCTTTCAGATACATATAATCATAAATATGAAAATTATTATATTCAACTGTAGCTTTACTAAACGGAGAGGCAGATCGTGTATTAAGACTTAACGATCCACCAGTAAAGTAGTTACCACTTAGATATAAAGTACCGTTATCTGATCTAACACAGGGTCCATGATTAGTTCTCAGAGATGCTTGTGATAGTGTGCCTGATCTTCCTGCTGGGGTAAAGCTTGTAATACCAGGTTCAAAAATATTATCGATAATTGCACACTGTGTGTTATACTCACCGTCAAAGTTATAATAGACAAACATACCGTCTTGTAAAGGCTTGCCAACAGCACCAGTTCTACCATCCGCAAATACACCCGCACCACCCGGTGGATCTATACGAGTCCATACAGCAGATAATCCCCGTGATGTTGTATCATAGCCTTGAAAATAGTTAGGATGACCAGGTGCAACTAGTACCTTATCTGGTACATACCTATCAACACGGTATACACCACCACCATACGAGTTACCGTCAGTAAAACTTACAACGTTTCCAGGAGCATATGGTGAACCTCCTGATCCCTTCTGCCATAGACTATAGGTTCCAGGATTACCTAATCTAGTTTCATATACAGCTGTTAAGGTTTGACCTATGGAAGGTATCGTAAGTGACTCCCAATTCTGTGCAAAGCCAGCGGGTCCAACACATGTAGCTTGAATAGTCTCAATCCACATCCGAGTAAACGTATTACGTGCAATAACTGAACTTAATCCAAGAAACGTTATACATCCGTCCTTTGATGCTTCATTCTGACATCGCGGTGGGTCAGTATATGTTGTACCTTCAACAAAATTATCTGTAAAATAGAGCTTAGCTATATCTCGGTCAAAGTATGTTATTTGGTTACCAGTACCATGGCCCGGTGTGCCATATAAATCTGTACCTTTTGGATATAAGAATGTATTAAATTTAATATCTAATTTTAATACTCCTCTACCGGGTATTTGACAAGTGCTGTTCCAGGTAATTGCTCTATGACAATTAATAAATACACAGTTAGATATCTCTACAATTTCAATATCGATAGGTGTAGGCCAAGCATAGGCACCGGCGTATAGCACATCTCTATCGGCAATCGATGTCATAATACCACTGAAGAACTCTTCACCTGGTACGCTATGTTTTCTAGTACTAAGTAAAGTCTTGTATTCCTGGGTAAACGCTCCAGCAGGTGGTGCAGGTAATTCATACGTGTTACCACCGTCCCAAATAAGCGTTAAGCGTCGTATCTTAAGAGATTTTATGTGCATCCCGATCCCGATAATCGACATAGAATAACTTCCGTTGGCGAGACTGTAGCTATTCGTTGTCGCAGATAGTGTAGTAGTACCGTTAGTGCTGCCAAGTAACGTTAACTCCACTTTCGGATAGCTGCTTAGTAGTTTTTGAGGTGAGCCTATACTAATAAGCTCATGACCAGCGCCGTACTGTGCACTCCACGGTGCATAAGACGATAAAAAGTACGTACCACTATTAAACTGAAGAATTTGAATATTATTCTTTGTACAATAAAGAATAGCCTCTCGAATAGCAGGAGCATCATCAGTCACACCATCACCAACAGCTCCAAACCTAGAGATGTTTACTGTTGAAATTGGAGCAGCGAGTGTATGAATCCAGCGACCTGAAAGATTACTTGTATAGGTATCCGGAATAACAATCTCTTGATCGTTAGCTACAGCGATACTCTTATTAGCCCATTCATAAATAATACCGTCATAACTATCAGTAAAATCATTTAACACTCTAACTATATTTCCAGTTCTGTAAGGCTGTGTGTTACCACCGGCTCTGTCAAACGGGTTTTGACTCTTCAACTTCTTTAAATCATCAACATTATTATATACTACGGGCAGATACGGGTCGTTATCGTTATAATAAGTATAATCAGCCCAGTCAGCACTACCATATATCGGCCGTGCTTGTAGTGTACTAGCTAAGGCAACCCATGTATTACTATCTTTAAGTAGTCCAATAGATTGAACATCTATTTGAGTAAATCCGAGTCCAAGAGCAGGTGAGTCATTAGCTACTTGATATGAAGAAAGAGTTAATTTTGGATTGGCGAATATTGAGCTCTCTTCCCAATCAACAAGGCCGTCAAATCCAGATGACATGGTGAACATGTTTGAACTATTCCAGAAAGTTCGAGTTTCTTGGAATGATGGTACAGTAACCTCCGTTACACTTAGACTTTGAAATCCTGTATATACACCGTTACGATCAGGAGCGACTTGACCAGCCCACGCGTGGAAATTATTTGAGAGTAGTGGGTATTTTGTTGTTTTATAATCTACTATATCAGTATAGAGACAATTATTATGCGTATATACAAGTGGTACTGCTCGCTTATTTGAGTAATATTCAAAATAAAAGTCAAGTTTGTTAGCGCTACCAGATTCAGGTCTAAAATAATTTCGTGTCGCTGATAAACTCCATGGGTAGTTGAATCCAATGATACCGCAGTTTGATGATAGATATATAGTAGAGGTATAAAGTGTGCCAAGCACCCAGTTGTTATTCTTTACATAAAATCCTAATGTAGTAGAAGCTATTAGGTATACAGGTCTGTTATTTATAACCCCACATCTATAAAATTTTTCGTTATTAGTTATAAGGCTAAACCGTTCCTTCTCATCTATAGCAGTAGGAAATAATGAGAAGCTATAGTAGTCGGTATCTGATGCGGATAAACGAAAGTTAACTACTCTCATTGCAGGGCTATATGCTTGAAGACCTCCACTTAAATTATTTGCAGCCGGAGTTACAAAATAATCTTGCTTTTTAAATGTAAAATCTATACTAGGTGAAGTAATTAAAATATTACTAGAGCAATTAAGCATATATGTCGAGCTAGCTCCTGCATATGTACTCTGAGGACTTGCAAGCGCTGCCAAAGGTATCAAGCTATCATACGAACGCTCAATAATATTGTTTGTGACTGTTATTTGATTCGGAGAAACTAGAGATAAGCCTCCATCAGAACGCGATATAATATTATTCTTTATTTGTACCCTCTGCGCTGATGAACTTACATACACTGCAAAACCTTGACTCTGTCCTTGTCCCTTACGGCTCTTTTGTATTTGATTATCACTAACCTTAATATCTTCTGCGCTAATATATAAAGCAGTGCCACCTGTACTACCATATGAAGCGCTCGATATATAATTACCAGATATAGTAGCAAACATACTCTCACGTATAGATATGCATTGTGTACTAGCATACTCAAGAAAATTATGTTCCAATACAAAATTTTGATTGCGGTTTGATCCACCTCCAACATACTTAAGTGTAGTTCCTTTTGCTGGTACTAATGTACCACCTACTGGCGTCCAGGGATCAACAATACCATATGTAACAAATCCGTAGCTAGATAGCCCAGTTTCATCGGCAGTATTAAAGTTAGCTAAGGTACTACTTAACACATAATAATTGTTAACTATTCTCTTCTGACCAGCTAATGCACCAGTCAGAATTTCTATATATCCGTTATTCTGATGATGGAAACGATATCTTAAATTACCATTACTATAGGAATTGTTGGGATAACCTTTATTCGTAATAGATGATACACTAATAGTGAAGGTATTGTTAGTAGCGCTTAATACCGTTAACGCAGCTTCATTACTTGAATTTGACCAAATTGCACCGTTAATTGCTTTAACATCGATGGAGCGACCTTGCGAGGTTCGTACCATACCTACATACTTGATAATGTTGTTCGCTACTTTCGCAGATAAAGAGGACTGAATTAATATACCGCTACCATCTATATCAAATACGAGGTTTTTATATACTTGAAGCGATGTAGCATCTATGCTATGAACGCCGTTACTACAATGACGTATATCACATCCACTAATAGTAAAGTTACGGCAGTAGTTAAAATTAGATATCGCTTTATTAAGATGCTTAAAGTTGAGGTCCTTTACAACGACGTTACTAACCGAATTAAAATCCAACCCATTACCACTTAAAGTTGTTTTATCTGCGTACAGAAAATTACCGTTAATACTATCAAACGAGTGATCTACAAAGCGTTCACCATACTTAGAGCTTGGGCCTTCAAAAGTATTGAAGGTTGTTGAGCTAATAGTTAGATTGCTATAAGGCTTAACATATATAAACAAGTCATTAAACTCCTTACTTACAACAAACTCACCCTCTACCGTGCATAAGCTTGCTGCTTGATCTTTTAAGTTTGTATTGACAAATAAAGGATTATATCCCAATATCGAGAGACCGTCTACTATCACGCTACTCGTAATAGAGTACATATTTGTACTAATAGCTCGTATATCTTTAATGTAATTCTTATCTGTAGGACCTATATCTAGATAATTATCAACACTTGTAACAATAGACGCATTATTAACACTACGTGGAATAATAACATTAGATAAAGCTGTTATAAACTTAGTTGTATCTTTTATTTGAAATACAAGTTCACCGTTTGACCGTGTAACGGTATTATACTCACCGTGAGAATATGTACCACGCTTCGGAAATCGCGCAGGAAACATTCTTTGATCATTTAAATAAAAATCGTAAAATTGCTCACTTAAGCTCTTTGTAATTGCTATTTTCCATAACCCGTTTGAAAGTGCTGTAATATTCTTGTCATTATATCTATTACCCACAATTACAACCGGTGTTGAGTTATATGGCCGTATGGTCAATGTATTATCATTAATAGTATTAACATCATATGTAAAAATAGCTCCGGTTGGGTTCAACTCTTTAATATTATATTCACCACCTTCAAAGACGAGGAAGCGGTTTTTTGGACCGTATGCTTGTGTAGTGCGGAGCCGCTCTATTGCAACCTGTAAGGTTTTAACGGGACGTGATGGAGTAAATCCATAATAATTATCACGCCCTGTAGTTGATATGTAGATAGTATCTGCAGAGCTTGCTTGCTTCGTGATTGGTCCTTGCAGATCAAATACCGAGGCTAATAAAAAATTAAAAATCATTGCAGCAGACCTGTAATAAGAAATTGATTATTGCTAACTCTCATAAGTGATGCGACAGCGCCGACTCCAGCAGTAGTAAAGCTATTATTATAAGCAATACGGGTAGCAGAATATGTAGAGCTGAGAGCGATTGTGATTGTACCAGTGCTCAGTTGAGCTACAGTAGATACAAATCCGTTAACATTAATATTATTTGTTATAAAAGCTGTAATATTTTGCATACCGGTATATGTTATCATGTTGCCCATTGATGAAAGAGCTATAGTAAAATTGCTATTATTTACAGCGCTAACAATAGGCAAGTATGTATTTAGACTCGATAGTATTGCTATCTTGTTAGTTTCAGCTGTAACATTAGTTGTAAGTTGTTTGAAGCTGCTCGATAAGCTAATAAATTGATTATTAAGATATGCTACATCGTATACTGAGTTCTGTGCGGATGTTGTTAAGTTTACTACAGAGCCGGTTAATGACCGTACAGTAGTTTCAAGCGGAGCAATACGGGGATCAGACGTAGTCGTGGTAGTCGATTGGGTACTGCCTTTTAGCGCATATATTGAACTAAGTGAGTTGATCGTAGTTCTTTTTGTACTTGTTACATTATCTAAAACAAGAAACTCACCACCAGTAATATTGGTAGCGATGACAAGGTCGTTAATGAGAATTTTTGACATATAAAATTAAAACTTAAATAGTATTAAAAGGCGTTACAGTAAGGGGCATTATGCTTTTAGATTGCATATTATCATGTAGTAGTATGTGTGTAATGTCAGAGCTCATATTCTTATTTAGTTACTCGCAGCTAGATTTATACAATATACAAAGCATTTGTTGCAGTACATTTCCATATAGTACCTGCACCGAGACCAGTGCTTGAACTAGGTAGGTTGCTTAACACCAAGCAAGTTGCGTATGCCGTATTTGCAGATATAGCAGTAACACTTGTACCAGCTAGAATAGATGAAGCACTAGCCGCAGTTCTTATTGTATTACAGCAACCATTAAGTATAGTAGAGTGACATGCAAACACTCTACCACTAAAACCATTGATTACACTAGAGTAAAATCCAGAAGCTGTATTACGAACCCCACCGCCTACTATAGCTAGATAATTGGAAGCTGTATTAAGACGCCCACCAGCTATAGTAGAATAAGTACCAGAAGCTGTATTACCATAGCCGACTGCTACATTAGAATAAGTACCAGAAGCTGTATTAAGAAAGCCGCCTGCTATAGTAGACCAACAACCAGAAGCTGTATTATACTGTCCTCCTGCTATAGTAGAATAAGGACCAGAAGCTCTACTACTAAGACCACCTAGTACACTAGAATAACAACCAGAAGCTATATTAAAACACCCACCAGCTACATTAGAATAAGCGCTTAAAGCTGTATTATAACACCCACCAGCTACATTAGAAACATAACCAGAAGCTGTATTGTTCCGTCCCCCTGCTACAGTAGAATAAACACCAGAAGCTGTATTACTAGTACCACCAGCTACAGTAGCAGAATAATTAGAAGCTAAATTACCCTTCCCACCAGCTATATTAGCATAAAGGCTGCTAACTGTATTACAAAACCCACCACCTACATTAGAACAACTACCAGAAACTGCATTTAAAGCTCCACCAGCTACATTAGAGTAAAAACCAGAAACTGTATTATTAACCCCACCGGCTACATTAGAGTAACAACCAGAAGCTGTATTACAATACCCACCAGCTACACTAGAGTAATAATTAGAAGCTGTATTACAACGCCCACCAGCTACAGTAGAATAAGTACCAGAAGCTGTATTACAACACCCACCAGCTACATTAGAGTAATAATTAGAAGCTGTATTACACCTCCCACCAGCTACATTAGAACTAACACCATTTGCTGCATTACAAATACCACCAGCCACATTAGAAACATAACCAGAAGATGTATTACAACGCCCACCACCTACAGTAGAGTAACATTCACAAGCTGCATTACAATACCCGCCACCTACGTTAGAAAAACAAACCAAAGCTCTATTACTCACACCACCAGCTACATTAGTATAACAACCAGAAGCTGTATTACACTGCCCACCAGCCACATTAGAAACATAACCAGAAGATGTATTACAACGCCCACCAGCTACATTAGAATAATTACCAAGAGCTGTATTACGATACCCACCAGCTACATTAGAGAAAAAACCACAAGCTGTATTACAACACCCACCAGCTACATTAGAAGCATAACCAGAAGCTTTACCACTTAAACCACCGGCTACATTAGAATAACAACCTGAAGCTATATTATCACCTCCACCGGCTACATTAGAAATAGCACCACAAGCCTTATTACAACACCCACCAGCTACATTAGAAACACCAAATGAGGCAATATTATTTAGCCCCCCAGCTACATTAGAACCAACACCAGAAGCTGTATTATTACCACCACCAGCTACATTAGAAAAAGAACTACTAGCTGTATTACTAAATCCTCCACCTACTGCAGAATCATAATAAGAAGCTGTATTACAACGCCCACCAGCTACATTAGAATAAGTACCAGAAGCTGTATTACAATAGCCACCAGCTACATTAGTACAATAACAACTAGCTGTATTACAACGCCCACCAGCTACATTAGAATAATAGCCAGAAGCTGTATTACAACGCCCACCAGCTACATTAGAATAACAACCACAAGCTGTATTATCACTACCGCCTGCCACATTAGAATTAAGGGCAGACGCTGTATTATAAATACCACCAGCTACAGTAGAAACAACACCAGAAGCTATATTACGAGCTCCACCACCTACGGTAGAATTAGCACCAGAAGCTATATTTAAACTCCCGCCAGCTACAGTAGAAAAGCAATTACAAGCCGTATTACAACGCCCACCAGCTACATTAGAATAAGCACTTAAAGCCCTATTATACTGACCACCTGACACATTAGAGAATTCATCAACTGCCATATTACGACATCCACCAGCTACAACATTAAATCCATACCCTGAACTAGAGCTATTACCCGCGACATTGAATAGACCACCTCCAATAGTATTTGCACCATTAAGTCCTTGATCATCATCTCCCCCGGGGAGACACGATGTATCGTAAGCAATATTATTAGCTCCCCCTGCTATATTAGAACATTTACTACAAGCCTTATTATTACTACCACCAGCTACAACGGAATTATTACCACAAGCATTATTACTATAGCCGCCAGCTACAGCAGCGTAAGAACCAAAAGCTATATTATTAAATCCACCACCTATATTGGAAATAAACCCACAAGTCTGATTACTAAGACCACCTACTACACTAGAACAATTACCAACAGCTCTATTATTAATACCACCTAATACGTTAGATCTAGAGCCACAAGCCGTATTACATGTTCCCTGTACAAAACTATTTGAACCTAATGCTTTTACATTTTCCCCTAATGCTATAGAACCTCTAGCTGAAGCGATGGAGCAAAGACCTATAACCGTTGTATATATTGCTGTAGCACTTTGAGCCGGTCCCACGGTAAAGCTCGTAAGCGTAGCAAAGTTGTTAATATTTTGACTTGCGGTAGCCCACCCTGCGCTATTAGCTGTAATTAAAGTGTATAGATCCCCTGTTCTTTTTCTGTCACTAGAAAGTGCAAAATTTAAGCTCGTCTGCTTAGTTATATTATTCTGCACAACTATAAAAGACTCTTCACCCGTTATAGTTGATGTAACCTTTGGCAGGTCTGAAATCTTAATACCCATAGTGATAATATTTATTGCATTATCCGCTTTTTACACTAAACTTTATTATATGATTATTTTTGATGAAGAGAGTCACACGTACAAAAATCCTGAAACAGGCCGAAACTACATATCAGCTACTACTCTTTTAAATAAATATAAAACTTACTTTAACTCTAAGGATCATGCTTTAAGAGTCTCAGCACGAGAAGGTGTTACGCCTGAATTTATTCTCGAAACCTGGGCCGCAGAAACAAAGCGTGCGACAGATCGCGGGACCAATATACACGCGTTGATGGAAAATTATATTAAAATGGGTACAGTAAAAGAGGATTATAATTATCTTTATCGTAGCTACGATCGACTCATTTCAAAAGAAATAGGTAAGTTTGATGTTGTGTTGTCTGAAACGCGTATGTCTCTTCATGAATATGAATTAGCCGGTACAGCAGATATAATATACGAGAGTGAGCATGACTTTATAATAGCTGATTTTAAGACAAATAAGCGGTTTAGGTTTGCGAATGACTTTAAAGAATACTTTCTTCAACCTATCGCTCACCTATCTATGTGTGAATTTAATACTTATAGTTTACAACTATCACTATATGCATATATGTACGAGCAAGCAACAGGTAAGAAGTGTAAAAAATTAGTAACATTTTACTTGAAAGAGGATGAATGGGTACCATACTATTCAAACTATTTAAAGACAGATATACTAAATATTTTAAATCACTTTAAAAAAAGCTAACGCATCTGACTAATTATATTATAGATTATGAATAAAGGCACTCTCATACGCAAAATTAATGAAAAAATCGATAAAATAACTAACTCGATTTATGAATTACGTGATTTATTAGATGATACAGAGAATGATGATCTTTCACAAATGGGTAATGATTTTGCAGATGCTTTAGTTGAAACAATACACGATAATTCGATAATGACGTCGAGTGATATTATCTTATATGTTGAAGAGTATTACGGCAATAAAAAATAAAGCTACAAATTATGGTGGACTTAACACCGTTAGAGCTTAGTATATTGATACTTAATTAAAATGAATATCTTGAGAGGTATAAGCGTTGATGATTCAGAAGGAACATTAGTAGATTTAGAGTACATCATTAAAAAGGATAAATCTATTATGGCTTCAGATATGAGAATTTATAGTATTATTGATAATAAAGTGGGAAATTTAATGAATGACGTAAATATAGTAGATAAACTCTTAATTGCGAGAGAGTTAATTAGATTCTTAGAGACATCAAATGAATAATAAAAAATAAAAAAATGTACCGTAGTAGTATTAGCAAATATCGGTTTGAGTATGAGAGTGAAACAAGTCGGATTTTAATTTATGAAGAAGGTGCTGGTGTTGAACCGGTAGCTCTCATAAGCACAACAGACCGCTTAACAGAAAAAGAGTTTCATTATGAAATTATGGCGTGGTATGCAGAAAGCAGTAAGTTATAACTCAAAGGAACTCCATTATAATTAGGTTATGAATTGTGGATGTGGAAACTTAGTTGAGGAAGGTCGACGCGAACTCGGTCTTAAGTGTTGTAGGAGTTGCGCTTTTACTGGACCTGATGTGCCGCGACCGAAGGGACGTCAAGTCTACGGTCATAAGACCGGTGCAGAAATTGAGATTCATAGCGCTGATAGTTGGAATAGAAATAAAAAATATTTTATTCCTAATGGTGCTAGGAGTTGCGTTAAGAACTTTAGTAAAAGTATTAGCGTTTAAATCTTGCAAATAATAAAGATTAAATTACAATAATTTTAACGGGCGTTACATGGATTCGACGTGACAAGAAAGTCGCGGACGGGGTTCGATTCCCCAGCGTCCACCATTTACAACAAATAAAATAATAGAAAGAAACAATAATTTTGGGAATGTTTGATCACTTTAAAATAGAGTTACCGCTTCCGGAGTTACCGCAAGCGATACTTAATCGCTATAAACTAGGAGACAATCTTTCTAGTGATGTTATCTTTCAAACTAAAGATACTCCTAATCAAGCAATGTCTCTGTATAATGTTGATTCTACTGGACAGCTGCTCTTTGAGAAGATTGAGGGATATTGGGAGTATCCTGAACCTGAAGAATTAAAGTCTACCCTATCTTTATGGAATAAATTGGGTAACTATATTGAAACGTCTCGTAGTTGGGAGAAGGTAGATTTTACAGGTGAAATTAATTTCCACGAATCATATCATCATCAGGATTATAGTAATGAATTATCTCATAGAAAATATAATTACCTGCGTTATCAGTATGGGTGGATTGATTATCAGGTGCAATTAGTTAACGGTAAGGTACAAGGTGATGTTATTCTTATTAGTCATACTCTCCCAGTTAAGCACACGGAAGAAGAGGTTGATACTCTTGTTAAAGAGCGATTCATTGAACGTGTTGAGCGAGAGGAGAGGTATAAAGAACAACGTAAGTCGCACCCTTCTGACTCACAAAAGCTGATAGATACTATCTATAATCTAGTTAACATTACTAGTACAAAAGATGCAACAGCTGAAAAGATCTTAGAAATTATTAAAAAATATCGTAAAAAATTCGACATTTGGTATACCGATGAAAACTAAACTAACAACAGAGCAACAGACAGAGATAGAGCGTATTAAACTAGCTATTGTAGATTTATCTACGCAGCAAGATAGTCTATACGCTAAGCTATTATCAGATCTTAATATAGTTGATCATGATGAAGATGAAGCTATCTTTGATTACATATTTAACAATTATATCAATCCTTCAAATAACTTATGGCTACAGGAATAATAGCACAGAACAATATAACTGGAAAGTTTATTAAGACAGAACCACCTAATCAAGCATACAGGGATGGTTGGGATAATATCTTCAAACCTAAAAAGAAGTACATATTAGCGTCGGCTAACTTTTGTGGCCCGTGTAAGGTTTTAAAGGCAAAGCTTGATACAAATAATATTGTTGTTGAGATTAAGCAGATGGAAGATAATTCTGAGTTTTTTAAGCTTCATAATATAAAAGCTGTACCGCAGCTTCTTGTATTTGAAAAGGATGAATTACAGGATGTTATTCATGGATCTGAAGAAATTTTTAAAAGATTAAAAGATGAGTTATAATTTGTTTCTTGATGATATTCGCATGCCGGCTCACGCGTATATTTATCCTAAGCGTGATAGTGAGGGTAAGGTTATGCCGAGTAGATCACTTGCTAACCAGACTGGCATAAAAGACGACGATTGGGTAATTGTGCGTAGTTATGATGAATTTGTGTTCATGTTAAACTCCAAAGGCTTACCTAATAACGTTTCATTCGATCATGATTTGGATCAGGAGCACATTGATCATTGGTTTAGTCACACTAAGCAACACAATGAAATCCTATATGATAATTTTAAAGTTAAAACAGGCCTTGATTGTGTGAAATACTTTATAGATTTCTGTCATAAGACTAATAATAAGATTAGTAGAATAAATACTTTTATACATTCAGCTAACCCTATTGGCCAAATTGAAATGCAAAAGTACCTATATATACCTTTATGAAAAATAAAACAAATAGCCTTAAGGCTCTAACAACAATTGCTGTTTCATTTTTATTAACAGCGCTAGCATTTGCAGATCGTACTGCAACTATCGGATGGGAAGCAGACACCACTGCAACTTCATTTATCGTAAAAGTAGGTGATGCTGTTGCAGCAACGGTAGAAACAAACGAAGCCACGTTTGTTATTCCTGACACTGCTACCGCAATTACCGTTGTGTCTGTAAACGCTGGCGGTGAATCGGAGCCATCAGCGACGCTGATTATTCCAGCAGCACCGCTCAATCCTAAGGGCGTATTTGTAAAGCGTATTGTGCGCGTCACAACTACTACAACCACAAGCACAAGGCGGTAATATGAAAGCGGTCTGTTTGTTGTATGCATTGGTTTGCTTATGGTTAACAGGCATCACGGGTCACTGTGATAGTACAGTGACCCTTGCGTGGGATGCTAATCCCGAAGCCAATATCGCAGGTTACAAACTAAAATATGGCTTTGCTTCAAGAGTTTATTCTGTAGTTGTGCCTACAGGTAAAGTGACTGAAATAACCATACCCAATATGGTTGAAGGCACACAGTATTTTTTTGCAGTCAGTGCTTTCAATGATGAAGGACTAGAAAGTTTAGACAGCGATGAAATATCTTATGTGATTCCTACCAACGATAATGATTGGCCTGTGACATACACAACAGGAGTGGTGTATGTGGATAGCGAGGAAGCTAATGGCTATGATGCTTTTTTAGCAATTGATAAAAACCCAAACACTTTTTGGCATACGGCATGGAGGCAATCTCAACCTCCTTTTCCACATGAAATTCAAATTGACTTGGGCGGAGCGCAAACAATAAAAGGCTTTACTTATTTGCCTCGTCAGGACGCTTGGCTAAACGGTACGCTTGGACAATACGAGTTTTACGCATCCGTTAATCGATTAGACAGAGGTCTTCCAGTTGCTAGCGGAACATTTGCGGTTGACCGTACTTTAAAAACAGTTTATTTTCCTGCTGTTATGGCGAGGTATGTTATCTTAAAAGGTCTTAGCGATCCTACTAGCCGTACGCAAATGGCTGCGGCTGAAATAACTGTGATTACAGACATGGTGAGTTTGCCTAAGCCTAACGGACCAAAGAATTTATATATTAAGAAGATAACACGCTTGCGATGAATACAGAAGAAATTAATACCCTGGTTGTAAGTGATATACATTTAGGAACAAGTGTCTCGCAGAAAGATAAGTTTCTAAAAGTACTCGACCTTAATTTTAAAACTCTAATTATCAATGGAGATCTTTTTGATAATTATAGTTTTCATAGGTACGATAAAAAAGATTGGAAGATATTGTCAAAAATAAGAAAGCTAACTAAAACACATAGCGTTGTTCTTGTGCATGGAAATCACGATGAAGATTGTGAATTCATAACAGGCGTTACAGGTATGAACTTTGTTGAGGATTACTACATGAAAATAAACAATAGAAGTTTTTATCTAGAGCATGGTCATCAATATGATAAATGGACAAGCGAACGTCCTTTTATTACATGGTTCTTTACTGGTTTATATTATTGGTTTCAAAAGATCGATCGTTCGCATACACTTACACGACACATCAAAAGAATATCTAAATCGTGGATAAGAGCTAAAGATTTAGTTCGTTCAAAGTTTGTCTTAAAGCATCAAAAAACAGCAGAGATACTTATTGCTGGTCATACGCACTATCCAGAGATACGACACTTTGCAAAATGCACATATATCAATACTGGTAGCTTTTGCGATGAGTCATGTTCTTATTGCATTATTGATGATTACGGAGATTTTGAATTAGTTTATATTTAATCACAAAGTGGTTATAAATAATATAGTATGAAAAAGTTTATACAATACTTTTTAGAAAAAGTCAAGCATTCTAAAGTAGAGGCTGGTTATGTAGCGCGCACTGTTAAAGGACAGGCTTGTCAAGCCTGCACCATGTGGAGACCGCCCCATGGTTGTTCTGCTGTTGCTGGAGTTATTAAGCCAACCGCATGGTGTAAATGGTGGAAAAAATCTAAGCGTGCCAAATAAGGAACTCTAGTACCATAGGTGTATGAAGAAAATATTTAAGTGGTGGTTCTGGAGTAATGCTTGGTCAGACTTTAAATGCATGTTTAATCCCCGCCAAAGGTGGCTCACCAAAAAGATTCCTAATCATTGGTGCGATAAAGTAGAGTTGATTCGAATGATACTGTTCGAATGCTTGGTGCATTACGTTGACGGAGAAAAATGCTTTGAGAATGTTGCTTGGGACGAAGAAGATTTTAGGGATAGCAGTCCAAACTGGGAAAAAATATTTGAGGAGAAGAAAGAAACAAAAGCAAAAATCCTTAAATGCTATGATTATATCACAAAGCAAAGGCCACAATTAGATAAAGATTTATACAAGGCTTATCCTGAGTTTACTAATATTGATGACATGATTAATAATAAAAGCAATTATCTGAAAAGGTATGCTGGAGTAATTAGTATTGAAGCAGAAATGGAAAGGCTTGATAATGAGACTTTATCAACTATACTTGAATTAAGACAAGTATTATGGACGTAAATAAACCAGATAAATGGGTAGTTATTAAAATTGACGGTAAGCAAGCAAACTACAAGGTTTTTGCTTGCTGGAATGGCAGTTATACAGGCAGCGCAAGTTGGCAGCTGAATAGCGGTATTAAGAAAGTCACTGACATTGGTTACGCATACGAGTTTACTGGCCATTCAGGTTCAATTTACAGGTGTAACAAAACTAGATACGGACTTCATTCTTATGGAGCATCCGTTTTAGATAAATTAACTAAAGATTCACAGAGCTTTAATTATGTTGTCGAGACGCTTGATAAAGATACAGATTTTTTAAAATTAAATTATTAATATGAATACGTATGAAGACGATAAAGAAAGACTGGGATTCCCAGCAGATGGTCAGAAAATTATATTTAAGTACCCGTGCGAACACGCATGGTTTTCTAATGTAGTTGACGATCAAAAGTATTTGGTTAAGGATCAAGAATACACTGTGCGCAAGACAGAACTTAATTCTTCATCTACTTATGTTTGGCTAGAAGAGATTGAGGTGTATGACGCTGAGAGAGACCTGCCATTCTTTAATCTACTTTGCTTTGATTGGGAGATTAAGACAAAGTAGGAACACCAATATAATCAAGTATGGAAGACAAATACAAACGTATTCACGAATATTCAAAAGAAGAGCAATTACTTATGCTTGACAATATTTGTGCTAAAATTTATATTGCTCGAAATATTAGTATGGATCGTCAAGGAATCCTTGACGAACTTAGTAAGATTGATAAGCTGTATGCAAATCCAGCAGAAGACGGAAATTAATATGCAAAGAGAACTAAAATTTAGAGCTTGGGATAAACTAGCAGAACGATTCACTCGATGCGATGAAGGCTATCAAGGGCATTATGTTCTTTCCTTGAAGGGTGAATTTCACAATCTTCAAAATGGATCTGGTGGTAATGAATGCATCGTGCAACAATATACAGGTCTTAAAGATAAGAACGGAGTTGACATTTATGAAGGTGACATTGTAGTCTATAGAGAAAAGAATCGAGAAATCAGAATCGGTCAATACTCCAATGGTGAGGACGACATGCTTGGCTGCTTCATTCAAGATCCTATAGTCACGCATAGAAATTTTGGAAGCAGTAGTATTCCTGCCTTCGCCAGCTGTGAAGTAATCGGCAACATTTTTGAAAATAAACCTTTACTTTGAGAAGGAACTTTGATATAATATAGTTATGCAAGTCAAACATTTAATTGAAAAGCTGCAAGGCTACGATCCAGAACTTATGGTAATTGTTAGCGGCTATGAAGGTGGCGTAAATGAAGCTGAACACGCAGGTCAAGTCAAAATCAAGCTCAATACGTTCACTGAATGGTATTATGGTAAGCATGACGTAGCATACTCCCACACCGATCCATTTGACTGCGAAGCAATTTATATTCATTAAAAATAACTGAAACACTGATACAATAAGATATGAAAAAAAAGACCAAGGATCGCCTTGAGAAAAAAGCAACAGCACGTTACAAGCTGTTGACTAAACATGTGTTTAGTAATTTCTACCGCCAAGGAGTACCTCTAGAAACTGCAAAAGATATTATTCGTCCTTATGTTGGAGTGATTGCTGCACAATCTAAGTGGCTTGCCGTTGATGATTATTATGGCCGTGATGAGCGAAGTCCGTTAGATACTTATGGCTATAAGAGTGAGGAAGATATTGCTGGTAATTTGTTTTACACCAGTGATCGTTTTAATTGCCAATTCCGATTGAATTGGGTGCTTGGATTGTTTGATAAAAATTTAAATAAATTATGAAAGCAAAAAACACAAAAGAACTAAAAGAAAAGATTGAAGCAACGGCCAAAGCAGAATTTGACTTTGAGCAACACTTATTTAAGAAGTATCCTGATCTTTTCTACACTGGAGAAGATGGACAACTACTGCCGCAATTTCAGCGATGCTGGAATGATTGCCCAAAGGGTTGGGAGACGCTTGTGGATAATCTGTTTGGTAGCATCGATCAGTACATTAAGTACACCACCAAAACTGAAGACAATCCAGACAAGAAGATCAAAGCTTGGGTGTATAAAAATATCTGGAGAAAGATTCACGCGCGGCTAGATGTCATCTTTAATCCATACAAAAAGGTTGACTATACTGTTGCTAGAAATGAAGAGCAAACAAAAAAGATGAACAAAAGTTTTGCAATGAAGGTAAGAAGACTCACGCTAAGGATTACGGCATGGTTTATAAGTGAGATGTATATCTATGTCAAACCACGCCAAGTAAAGGTTGCTCAGTATAAAGAAAAGTTTGGAACTCTAAGAGTATATGTTGACAGCGGAGACAAGACCATTGATGGTATGATTCGTTTTGCAGAGTATCTTACTTCAAAGACTTGTCAGGATAGCGGCAAGGCGGGAGATATATGTAAGAGAGGTAGCTGGTATGCAACGTTATCTCCGTCTGAAGCAAAAAAGCAAGGATACATGAAAGCATAATTATAATAGAGTGAGATACTATAAATCTGGCAACAGCATCGTGTTTACAAAGTTCGCTATGATATTTTATCATTCTTTTGGTGAGACTTATCGTGATCTTACCCTAATACAAGCACGTGGAAAATTAAAAAAGGTAGGCTATACTCATGGACCGCAAGACGAAATCTTGCATTATTTAAAACAAGAAAAATATATTAAAGATGTACCGTAAAGTTTATATTGTTGGTGACAATCATGGCAAATATGCTGTTATGTTTCGTCTTATTGAAGCTTATGGCATTAAAGATTGCATTTTGATTCATGTTGGAGATGGCGGTGAAGGCTTTGTGCCTAGAGATAAACAGCTAGAACAATTTAACGAATACAACGATTATTTAAAATCAAAAGACATTGAGTATTTGAGCATCAGAGGCAATCACTCAGATCCCGCTTACTTTGATGGTTCAGTAGATTTAAGTCATTTTAAATTGCTTCCAGATTACCACACACAAATCATAAACGATGAAAAGTTTTTATTTGTTGGTGGAGCAATCTCTATTGACCGAAAGATACGGCGAGAAGGATTCTCTTATTGGAAAGACGAGCCATTCGTCCTTAATAAATCTAAGATTGAAGAGTGTGATGTTTTGATTACTCACTCTGTTCCGTCTTGGCTGGGACCAACTGATAAACAACCGTTCTATCATTGGTTAAAAGACGATCCCACACTTTGGGATGAATGTCTCCAAGAAAGATATGATCATGATATCTTGTTTAAATTGGCAAGGCCGAAAAAAAGCTACGCTGGACATTTCCATAATCATTTTAGTACTGACTTTAATGGATGCCGTGCTAGGATACTTGCGGAGTTGGAATTCTTAGAACACAGTAAGGAACAAAGATATAATAAGGCATGACCAAAGAACAATTACTTAAAAGAGCTGAAGCAGCAGAAGAGAAAGCTTACTTAGCGGAAGACGCGCTGCGTGAGATTGCACTCTTTTTGAGCTGTGGAGGTTACAATGATGTTGGCTTGGTTGAATTTGACCCAGCTAAGTACGCTAAGAAGATCAAGGAAGCTATCATCATGCAACAACGAGGTGAAACAAATCCATGCATTGGGCAATGGGTTACTTCGGCTCATCGTATTCGAGGCTCTACGGAACCCCGCGCTACGGAACACCAATAAAATAATATAAAATATGAATGCACAAACAAGAATATATGATAAGATGAGCCAAATTCGTTACAAGAAAGTCGGACGTAAGTATGTACAGGAGAATGACCCTTATGTTTATGATGGCTTACGTGAAGGTTGGTGGTTAGTTAAAGTTGCTCCAGGAAGCACTTCTATTCGTCAGCAAGTCTATCCCAACAAATCAGAAATTTCTGCCGCAGCGCGAGATAAAGAAGATCAATTGGTTGAAATCATTCGCAAAGCTTCTGAAGCTCGCCCACAACAACGACCACTGACCCCAGAAGCTCTCGCTGATTGGCAAGCCTTTATTGCTAAACATGGAGAACAATTTACCACTCTTGAATATCCGTCCATTCAAGAAAACGCTGAGAAAATCATCGAAGCACTATTGCAAAAATAATTATGACAATGAGAACAATACTATTAAGCTGCCTTGCTGGCGCTTATGTGATTTTTGAAGCTGTTTGGGCAACAGCTCTTGTAGCTGCTTTGCTTAGAGAATTCTTACCGCAAACCAACTTTAATTTCTTTCTATTGCTTGGGCTTTGCGCTCTAGTATTAAATTCTGTTGACCTTTTGATCAAGTGTGACTATAATTTAAAAGCTGCTTTACGCGTTAATACTTTTATGTGGCTGGTAATTATAACTGTCGTAGAGTTGTCAACCGGTATTCTATAAAACTAAATAAATTATAATATGGCAAAAATAACACTTGAGTTTGATACAGAGGAAGAGGACGAAGCACGAACAGCCTTAGATGGTCGCAAATGGAAATGCGCGCTTTGGGATCTTGATCAGGAGCTAAGAAGCATTACAAAGTACGCAACATTTGACAATAGAGAGGCGACCAACGAAGAGGTAAATGTTGCTAGCGTGATAAGAGAAAAAATTTATCAAACTCTTCAGGCCTATTCTCTAAACTTAGATTAACAACTATGAATTTACTTACAAACCAAAAACACTCGCATATCTACTTTGTGGAGAGCGGATTCCTATACAATATCGATCCTTACCGCTTTGAAGGTGACTTTAAGACAGTTAGTGATCTTATAAACATTCCCGTTAAGAGCTGGAAGCCTTGTCATGTGGTTAGAGCTTCAGACATAACTCACAGTGAAAATAAAGCTACTATTGATAGTTGGTTTGTTTGTCCACGAGACACAAAGTATAGTTTACCAGCGTATATCGGCGTTAAAATTAAATAAAATTATGTTAGAACCAATAGATAGAGATTGTATTCAAGAATCTTATACCTTTAGAGGTATGACTTGTAAGTTAGATAAGTGGACTGCTAGCCTACTAAACTACGCTCTTGCGTTAAATGGCTTCACTGATAGGTATGTGTTGTCTAAAGTCTGAGTAGTTGCTATAATAATTTTTTATAGTACAATTCTCGTGTGAAGATGATTTATATATTATTATTGCTATGTACTCTAACGAGTTGCATACAGAGTAAAGCAGAAGTTGTTCGTGAATATAAAGCTAGAATAACGTTTTATAGTAGTGACAAGAAATGGGGTAACAGGGTAGCAGATACTAAAATAAGATATGCGAAAGAAAGCGTAACTATTGCTGCTCACCCTGATTTTGCGTTTGGAACCAAAGTATATATACCGCAACTTAAAAATAAGTTTGATGATGGTATATTTATCGTACAAGATCGAGGGTCTGCAGTAACTAAGAAAAGGGCATCGCGTGGTAAATGTTATGTCTTTGATGTTTATGTTAGCACTCACTCAAAATTACGTTTAAACGCACGAACTAACCCGCAATACATGCAAGTTTATGTTGAAAAGCCATAAATAATAACATAATGGAACCGGAAAGATCTCTGATACGAGAATTCATTAATGGAGGTTGGCTTGTGCCAGTTATCGGTGCTGCATCAATGCTTGCACGCTTACTCTCTTCTAATGTAAAGATTAGCCTGCTTGATCAATTTAAAAGGGTAACAACTGCTGCACTTGCAGCAGGTATTGCTTGGTTTGTTTTGGAGCAAACAGATATTTCATCGCTATATAAAGCTATAGTTTACGGGATCATCGGTGTTATCTCACCAGAGATTATTGATGGTATCGTAGATCTTGGTCGTGCGTTTGCTAAGAATCCATTGAGTTTCTTCAAACGTAAATAGTGAGTTAAATAGTGTTGCTTTTTAAAGGGAACAAGCATATAATGAGGTTGTAAGAAGTAACCTAAAATTATGATTGATCAAATTGAAAATATTAAGCAAGCAGTAAAACGTCACACTATTATCCCATTTGCAGCAGCAGATGTAAAGTGTGAACGTGTTAACAATACAAATTTTATCTATATCAAAGATAAATATGCAGTGAGTAACAATAAAGAAATTATGGATTCTCTTGGTATCCGTTCTAACCTAACTAAAGATATTTTTAGTAAGCCAGACGAGAACTGGAACTATATTCAAGCAGCAATTAGCAGTATTGATAAAAAGAAACAGTTCTCTGGTATTGTTAATGAAAATAATCAGATGATTACTTTAAATAGTAAAGCTGTTCAAGAAAATACGCAGTTAAATTATGATAATCGTATTGATAGTTTGATTGATGCTATTATGTCGAACTCAACTCACAATTTGCAAACTATTAACCTCAATCATAATTGCCAGGTTGAAGTTAATGCTGCGCTGCTTGATCAAGTAGATTGCGGCTTAGGAGATCTTTGGAATTTCGGTACGTCGACTACTATTGGCGCTCTCAATCAGCAGTTTAAGCAGTTCTTTAATAGACTCATCTGCACAAACGGTATGACAACATCGCAAGGTATTGCATATCGAAATAGTAATAACAATACTAATATTGGTAGGCAGTTTCTTAAATATTCTTCATCGCGCGAAGCAATTAGCGCAATTAAACCTCGCGTCGACCGTCTCCGCAATTGTCGCGCGTCGTTGTATGAGGTTAAGCTTGTTGCTGATAGCTTGAGTAAAGAGAATAAGTCTACTTTCTTCCCGCAATATGCTAATATGCGACAAGAATTTGCTGAGAGAGGTTATAATATCGAAAAGCTTAATTCGAAGCAAACGAGATTCATGTATACTGATGAAAATTTATACGATGTCTTTAATCTTGCTACAAATCTTGCGTCGCATCAACGCGAAGTGATTGGTGTTAAAGCAAGCGCTGAGCTTAATAAAGCAGCTGGCGATATGTTTGTTAAAGGTCCTGCGTTAGAGTACAAGCTGGTTGATATTTACGCAAAAAACTAAATGAGTAATAAGACTATAATTAACCTAATTGTAATCTGCATCGTTATTTTTACAGTTCGTGGCGTTATTGAGGTTTCATTGCTTGACGATGCTATCAATAACTTTAACGCCACGAGCTTTGCTGATGATGTACCTTTAGAAACATTTAACCGGATACATCGCTTTATGAACTTTTTAACTATTGCAGCAAGCTTTTCAATTGCTTTGGCTGTCGCAGTTAATTGGCCTTGGCATAAGAGAGATTAAATGCTCTTCGAATAATAAAGGGAGTATAGGCCAACGGGTAGAGCCAACGAACTTAAAATTCGTAAAGTGAGAGTTCGAATCTCTCTACTCCTACTTTATACAAAACTTTATAAATATATAAAAGATGAGATATATTGTATGTGAATGTTCTGGAGGTAAGCGAACTAATGAAGGGACATTGCTGCAGCGTGATGGTCAGTTGTGGTATAGAGATGAAGATACAGGTGAGTTTCGATCGCAGGATGGCTATAGCATGGGTGTAGTTTTTAAAAACAATGTTGACGGTATCTATTTCGCAGATAGGGAGCTAAGATTTAAAAAGCCTGTAATATATTTTATGATGCCTGAGACCCATTTTCTGTTTAATGCATCAATGTGTTATGATATGTTGTATTATAATGTACCAAAAGATAAACGGGAAGTCATTCGTGATTTTGCTAACAAGTATATGCGCAATTTTATACAAACAAAGGTAGGAGTTAAGCTATGAGATACAAAGTTTGCAGTCGTAGTGAAAGAACCAAAATAGCTTATAACCAATATGAACGAGAGATCTTCTGGTAAGATCCTATGAATAGAGAAGGTAGAAGTTATATGCTCAGATCATATTCCGATCCAGAGAATACATTCTATATCTCACCAAGACAACTGATCAACCTGCGTTGTTTAAGAGTTAAGAGTTAAGGGAACTCTAATATAATAATGGTATGAGAGAAGCCAAGGTTAAAAATTTAGGAATGTATTTTGTAAAATTTATTGTACCACGGACGCAGCTGGAGAATTCAATTATTGTTTATGCTGCAGATAAGACAGAAGCGCGTGATTTCTTTTACGAAATATGCCCAGATATAAGCGAAATCATTAAAATTATACCCGCATAATGAGTTTACCCACCATTACCATATCTTCATCAATTCTTTCCGGTAACTACAGAGAACACCGCGCATATGCACGGCTTCTAGCTGATGTCATCAAAGAGCGGTTTAAGGATATTAGAAAGCATATGATCTTACCTAGAAATCTGTTCATACGCTTGCGACCAATTCGCAATATTTACGGCAGCGCTACGACGGAGCACATACCTTTAACGTCATACGGTAAGAATTATATTGTTGAGGTTGATGTGCGGCAAGATTTCGACTCTTTTAAAGATACGTTGTTACATGAGCTCGTGCATATCGAGCAATTTTACGCTAAGAGACTCGGAAATAGCTCCAAAGCTCAATGCTATAAATGGAAAGGTAAGGATATTGTGACTGTTAAACCTTCTTGCGATGAAGAGTATACTAGCTTACCTTGGGAGGCTGAAGCGATCAGTCGAGCAGAATTATTAACACCGCTAATTTTCAATGGAACTTACTTATAATAATCATATGAAAGACAATACTTGGGTATTTACGGATAAGCATTACGGTTGGGTGAACGTTGAGGACACTGAATTTATCGACATTGAAGAGACCTTTGCTGGTGATATGATGCATTTTGAATACAATCAGCATTCATATTCCTCACGAATTGTCTTTGGATCGAAACCAGGTTAAGGAACTTCGATATACTTAGAAGTAGATAAAGTATAAATAGTATTTACAATATAAACGGATCGATTGAGTAGGGATTAGCCAGACTTGAAAGATCCTCACTAACTAAAGGTTAGTGATTAATTTTCGCTCTTTGATATAAAATGCAACCGGACTCATGAAGAGTGGCGATGCTCTCGATTTAGATTAAGTTCTAGTCTTCGGACTGTCGAGGTCGTATGCCTGTTAAAGCTCTTTAAATTTTTAAATCGCGGGTCAATCAGTAGCAGTGCTGGATCTGTCTCATAAGCAGAAATAGTTTCGGTGCAATTCCGAAACCCGCAACTTTTTTCGCGTGATTAGTTTAATGGTAAAACTCCTTCTTTCCAAGTAGGTGTCAAGAGTTCGATTCTCTTATTACGCTCCAATTTTCAATGTATAGTGTAGTGGTAGCACACCCCAAGCAAAGGGTTTCTTGTCCGATAGGATAGGCAAACATGCCGAAGCGACAGTTCGATTCTGTCTACATTGACCATTTTTTGCAATGCCAATCGGTGAGTTAGGAGTATAGCAATATACTTACAGGCTTGAGATTCCGTGTGGGTTAATAACCATACATTGTAAATATAAAAAGCCTATCAAGGTCTGAGTGAACCAGTCTGACAAATCACTTATTGAGAGTTTCGAGCTTCTCTCACTGCTTAAAAAGCCATACGGAGGTTACGGGCTTCCTCCACAATTTTTATCTGTCGAGAATATCTACACACAGCTGTGAAGACCTATGCCGAAGATCCGTCTGAGGAAACGAAAGTTTCTACAAAGTGGCCCTTCCGTGACTCGGCGAAGATGCTTTCCTATGCGCGAGGGGTATAGGACTCTAAGGTCTGGCAGATAAAACCTTTCTTATAAATACCTCCTTGATATCAACGAGCTTTATTATAAAATAACTCATATGACAAAGACAACAGAACAACTAATTCAACTTGCAGGTACCTTCTCAGTAGATGATGAGAAGTTTATTAATGGTAATGCATCTGCTTCAACACGTGCACGTAAGGTTCTTCAGGAAATCATCGCTGTTGCTAAAGCTCGCCGCAATGAGATTACTGCTGAGAAGAATGCACGCCGAGACGCTAAGGCTTCCGCTTAAGGAACTTCGATATACTTAGGTAAGACCTGAGCATGTCTTTAAAAGGTTCGAATAATTTTCTATATACCCTTGTAGCTCAGCTGGTTAGAGCATTCGACTCATAATCGACAGGTCCTTGGTTCAAGCCCAAGCGGGGGTACCAAATTTATAAAAGGGAGTGTAGCTCAGCTGGATAGAGCAAAGGATTTCTACTCCTTAGGTCGGGGATTCGAATTCCTCCACTCTCACCATATATACTAAATATCAACATGAAACTATTATCCTTACTTGCATCACTAGCATTGTGTTCTTGCGTCATAACACCAACAGGTAATGTATATATTGACCCGGCTTATATTGAGCCCATAGAATATCCGTGTGTTAATTATTACAGATTTTACCCAAGGTATTCCTATCCTTACGAATACTATTCAAGGCCGTTGAATTATTATTACTCTCTTAGGAGAAGTCCTTATTGGTAATATTTTTGGCTCGTAACTTAGTTGAAAGGAACATCCTTATAATCAAGGTATGACGGAAGTAGAGATTTATTTAAATATTGATAATACAAAATTATTTTCTGAAGAACGCGACGCGCATCGTACATTTGCGTTATGGTATTGGACGGAGTGTCAGGGTGAAGCTGCAGCAGAAGAAGCCTTTCATATCTCCAATGCACCAGAGTCATTATTAAGTCAATCGCAGCTTGAAATACTTAGCACACGATGGAAATCACATCGCGCTCTTTCTGTAGGGGATGCTGTTTTAGTTAGAACTAAAGGGTATGGCTCTTACATGGATAAGCAATTTTTATGCTGTGGTTGCGGCTGGAAAGAGATTTAATTTTCTGCTTGCATTAACAGTTACAGTGTTTACATTATTCTTATATGAAGAAACTAAACACACTGTTTACAATCGTAGCTCTAGCTACACTCGCTAATGTACAAGTCGTTACGGCTGGTTCACCTCAACTAACTCCAAGCCCATCACCTACAATTGATGCAAGCGTTGAAGTTGGTTATAGTTCAACTAACATGTGGCGTGGTCAAGACATTGGTCAGAATGAAGCGTCTGCTGTTGTTACTGGTTCAATCGTTCTACCTGCTGATATTAACCTTAGTTTGATTGCTGATTATAGTAATTCGCAATCCATTGAGGATAATCAAGGTGATCTGTCTGCTGTCTTTTCTAAAGACATCGCCGACTTTCGCTTCTCGGCAAGCTATACCTGGTTTAGCTCTGGCTTCGTCACCAACACTGGCGGTGCAGCTCAGGAGGTTGGCCTTGGCGTTTCGAGAGCTGTTGGTCCTGTTGATCTATCCCTTACACAGTATATCGCTGTTGAAGGAGACAACAATAGCTACGGTGAATTCAGCGTCGATTATAAAAACAGCTTCGGTCTGCCCTTTACCCTTGATCTGAATACAGCTCTTGGTTATATCGTAGAACAAGGAGAGGCTACTTATGTAGAGACAACCCTGTCTACTGAAATCGATACTACATTCTGCGGCATTGTTGCTGTACCGTTTGTGGCATACTCAATCTCACTGAGCGATTTTCAAGGCGCTAACGGCAATACAGAGAACGAATTCTTTGGCGGCATCGCCTTCAAGCGTGCGTTCTAATACGTAACGTTAATATTAACAATTACAAGACCCTCACTTGGCTAACGCTAGGTGAGGGTCTATAGTTTTAGTAATCAGTTTAGTTGTTTACCTATTAGACTAAATATAGATATGGCACGCAAAATCACGTCACTAACAGCAGCAACTAACCTAAGAGCTACAGACGTATTACAACTAGTTGACATTGCAGATACAACTATGTCTACAAGTGGTACTAATAAAAAAATAACAATAGCGAATTTTGCTGCATCTATTATATCTCAAATTCCTGCAGTTGCAGAATCACAGATTACAACAGAGAAAATTGCTTTAAGTGCTATAACAACAGAGAAAATTGCTTTAAGTGCTGTCACAACTAATAGAATTAACAACCTCGCTGTTACAGCGGATAAGCTCGCTGTTGATTCTGTTACAACAGTAAAAATTGTAAATCAAGCTGTTAATTCAGATAAGCTTGCTGTAGACTCTGTCATAACACCAAAGATTTACAGTCAGGCTGTTACAACAGAGAAGATTGCTTTAAGTGCAGTAACAACCGCAGTAATTAACAATAAAGCTATTACAACTGATAAGATAGCTTTAAGCGCTATTACAACTGATAGAATAGCTCTAACCGCTATCACAACTGATAAGATAGCCTTAAGCGCTGTTACAACTGACAGGATTAACAACCAATCTGTCACGCTAGCAAAACTAGCTCCAAACATACTTAATGATGCACTTGCTGGGCTTACAATAACAACAGACAAAATCTCATTAAGTGCAGTGACGACCGAGGTAATTAACAATAAGGCGATCACAACAGCTAAGCTTGCTTTAACTGCGGTAACAACCGATAGAATAGCCTTAAGCGCTGTTACAACTGATAGGATTAACAACCAAGCTATTACTCAAGTTAAACTCGCCCCTAACGTCGTTGGTCAAGGACCATTGTTTAAGGTTACAATTGTACCCACGACGACAACAACCATTGTGCCTAATGGGAATATTGATGAAAGACTTACAAACTTTACGGTGATGTATGATACAAATAGTGGAGTTTCAGCCGGTGAGTATACAATACCTATAACGGGATACTATTTATTTCTATCAACGATTTACAATAGCGTCGCCGGAGTCGCCAACATAAATCCAAGGATTAAGCAAAATGGAGTTAGTATGATAGAAGGAAATCAAATGGGCGCGGCTACAGTTAGAAGCACTTGTCAAACTATTCTTTCATGTACAGCGGGAGATAAAATGCAAATTTGGGTCATAGCAAGTAATAATGTTACGGTAACCGGATTCTTCGAGGGAGCGATGATTAGAAGTCTTCCTTAAAATACGACTATAAAAAACAATAGTACTTAGATTTTCTTATTAAAAATAGTTGAAAAATACATTTGATAATATAAATTCGTATATATGTCAAAAATATTAGGAATCGACCTAGGAACTACTAACTCGTGCATGGCCATCATGGATGGTAAAGATGCGAACATTCTTGAAAACGCAGAAGGCGCACGCACTACTCCATCAGTAGTAGCGTTCGCTAAGAACGGTGAACGCCTTGTAGGCCAAGCCGCTAAGCGTCAAGCAGTAACCAATCCAAAAAATACAATTAGCTCTGCAAAGCGACTTATTGGTCGCAAATTCTCCGAGCTTAAGGACGCTGATAAGCGCGTACCTTATACTATCGTAGAAGCAGCTAACGGTGATGCACATATTGAAGTTGAAGTTGAAGGTCAAAAGAAAGTATACTCACCACAAGAAATTGCTGCAATGCTTCTAAGTAAACTAAAAGCAGATGCAGAAGCAAAGATCGGAGAGAAAATTACTAAAGCAGTCATCACTGTACCAGCTTACTTTAATGATTCACAACGCAGCGCTACTAAAGCAGCGGGAGAAATTGCCGGTCTTGAAGTGTTACGTATCATTAACGAACCAACTGCAGCTGCTTTGGCTTACGGTTTAGATAAGAAGGCAGACGGTAAGATCGCTGTCTATGACTTAGGTGGCGGTACCTTCGACATCTCAGTACTCGAAATCGGTGATGGAGTATTTGAAGTTCTATCTACAAACGGTGATACCTCACTAGGTGGCGATGATTGGGATAATGCTTTAATTGAATGGATTGTAGGAGAGTTTAAGAAGGATCAAGGCATTGATCTATCTAATCAGCCCGACGCGTTGCAACGAATCAAAGAGGAGTCTGAGAAGGCTAAGATTGCTCTATCATCAGCACAGACTTATGATATTTCAATTCCGTTTGTTACGGCTGATGCTACAGGTCCTAAGCATATCTCCCTCACAATGACGAGATCACAGCTCGAACAGCTAACTGACTCATTGTTTACTCGCACTAAAAAGCCTGTTAAAGAATGTTTAAAGGATGGTGGTATTAAAGGTGCTGTAGAACTTGTCTTGGTAGGGGGTATGACGCGTATGCCTAAGGTTGTTGAAACCGCTGCTGCATTAGCAGGTAAAGCACCAAACCAAGGTGTTAATCCTGATGAGGTTGTTGCGTTAGGTGCTGCTATTCAAGGCGGTGTGTTAGCAGGAGATGTAACAGATGTACTACTACTTGATGTTACTCCTCTCTCACTCTCAATTGAAACAATGGGCGGCATCGCTACTAACATTATCGAACGTAATACAACTATACCTGCTAAGAAAAGTCAAACGTTCTCTACAGCAGCTGATAATCAGCCCGCTGTAGATATTCAAATCTGTCAAGGTGAGCGTAAGATGTTTAGTGATAATAAATTACTAGGTCAATTTAAACTAGACGGTATTGCACCTGCGCGTAGAGGTGAACCTCAAATTGAAGTAACCTTCGATATTGATGCAAACGGTATCCTGCATGTGTCTGCTAAAGATAAGCAGTCCGGCAAGGAGCAGAAAATTTCAATTGAAGGATCGTCTGGACTATCAAAAGAAGAGATTGAGCAGGCAAAAGCTGACGCAGAGCTGCACGCTGATGCTGATAAGCTGCGCGTAGATATGATCGATCAACGCAATCAGTGTAGTTCACTTGTGTTTAATGTTGAAGGTCAGGTAAGAGAGCTGGGAGAGAATATCCCGAGTGAGCTTAAAGAGACAGTAACAGAAAAGATTGCTGCTTGTAACCTAGCTTTAGCTGGTGAAGATATTGATGCGCTTAAGGCTGCTCAAGGTGAACTTGAAGCATTGCTTATGCAATTAGCGCAAGCAATGCCTAAGCCAGTAGATGAATCACAAGCTGATAAAGATGGTGTGTTCGATGCTGAAGTGGTTGAGGAAACTGCCGCATAACAAGTAAGTACTAACTTACCCCTACTTGGTTTTCCAGGTAGGGGTTTTTTGGGAACTTCAATATAATAAAGTATGTTTGTAAAACAAGTTATTAAGCCAGATCCAATCTCACTGCTGAAGCATAAAGACGTCTCGTCAGTCATCTTCAAGCCAGTGGAGCGTGAGAATATCTACCTGCGGTCACCAACATATCGTAAGCGTAAGTCAATCTCATTAAAAGGAATGACAGATAGTGAATGCTATTAAGGGAACTCTAATATAATAATAATATGATTTACTACTGCCACACAGAGCCTGAATACGCTGAGAACGATCATCCAATCGGCACCAGGACGGTACGCCTTACGCGTGAGGAGGTACTGGAGCGCTTCTTCACTCGATGGTCTCGTACTCACATAACCGATGCCCGTCAGGGATGCGCTCAGCGGTTAATTGCTGAGCGTGCATGCATCCACGATTGGATGATCATCCAGGAAGGCTGGATTGAGAAGGTCAAATCATCTGAGAATATCTCTTGATTTGTATAGGATAGATCATATAATGATAATATAATTTATGAAGAAAACAAACGAAACATGGAGCGAGTATCTCGCAAATCGCAATGCAACTAAGAACCCTAAGAACTTCAACGTTACCTTTCTGCGGCAGCCGAATGGTGAGTTTGAGATCCAAGGCCATAGTGCGTTGATGGAGACTAAGACAGGTGGATCGTCTGAGTGGGTCCGAGTCGCACCACGCGACCTGGCACGTGCGCTCAAGATGAATGGCATTACTACTAAGTAATATACTGATTGCATAACTAAATAAAACGCCCGGTACTTAGTACCGGGCGTTTTATTTTCTCTACAAATAATTACGACAAAGGAACTTACTTACAATCATAATATGACAATTGATATCAACCAACCGCTCGAAGGCCTCTACATTAAGTTTAACACGCAGGATGCATTTAATACAGCATATACATGCTTAGAAGGCAATGCATTCAAGTTCAACACCTATAGAGACTTTATGACACTGAAACTCTTTACTATCGAGCAGCTTGAAAAAGCTATTCTTCATATGTTCTCATGTGGAGTAACTGAAGGTATTAATTATAATCAACAGCCTTACCTATAAATATATCTATATGCAATTCATTGGACTTTTTGAAAAAATTATAGATACAGTAGATGATTTCCTTGAATTTATAAAGAAGCGGGCTTCTGGAGCTGCTAAGATACAAGCAGCCGCAGAAAAGAAAGGTGGTTACGCTACATTAACAGCTTTCCACTTTGCTGGTAAGGTTAAGCCTTACGCCAATGGACTTAAATGGTATAAGAGAGAGGATAGGGAGGATAAATTTAAAGCTGAATACCTTATAAGCTATAAGAAGTTAAAAGATATTGACTCCCTCTCACAGAGACAGTTTCAGTTTATCTCTGGAACACTTGAGGCATATGGTGAGCAGTATATCCGTAGTGTTAAGCCGAATAGTTTTAAGCTTTAAGTTTATAGAGTATTTACTCACGAGGCATAAATAGATATATCATGTCAACTGACTACTATTTACAATTTTTAGAGAAAAATAACAAAGGTCAACGAGTATCATTACTAACTGAGGCTCCCTTTGACTATGAGGATTCAGATGAAGGTCTACTACCTTCATCTATGGAAAATATACCGTTTAGATCTACAGTTGATAAGACAGCAATCAGAGGCGGGATGGAATTACCCGTTATGGATATACCTTCTTTAAGAGAATATCTCTTTAAAAATTCTAACGGTTATGATAACGATCTTAATCATTCTATTTGTGTATTAGGTGATCCCGGGATGGGTAAATCCGCTATTATACTTGATACTGCTAAACATATTTGTCAATCAAGGTATAACGGCACAAGGGAATTTATCGAGCTTGTAAAATTAGGCTCAAATGAGGATAAATTTACCGAAGTTTACGAAAACCCCGATAAGTATTATATTTTTATTGATGTTCGTATGACAGCTTACGAAAAATATGAACTAAAAGGCACGCCATTTAAATCTCAAACAAAAAAAGATACAATGGACTCTTTATTTGAAACCTGGATGGTAGTTTTATTCTTGCCTAATGCTGCAGGTATGTTATTCTTAGATGAGATCAACCAAGCTGAGACCGGTACACAGACAGCTCTATACGGACTTCTTCATAAGGATGAGAGAATGATCTCTGGACGAAGAATAGCTAACAAAGAAGCTTGGACAGTTCATGGTGCTGGTAATCTTCCTGAAAGTGGTTTAGGAGTAGAGAAGATGTTAGATGCTCTACGGGACCGCTTTAAATCGGTATGGCTTGAAATAGATTTCAAAAGCTGGAAAGAATGGGCTGATACTGTAAAAGTTACCAAGAGAGATGGTACTGAACACTCTCTGATTCATCCACTTGTAATGGGATTCTTAAAGCAAATGAAAGAAGCTCAGTCTGAAGAGGAATTTAAAACCACATTCATTAAACAGGGAGGTAACAAAAAATCAATCGGCCATAATGCCCCGAATCCGAGAAACTTCGTTGCTCTCTCTGAATTTATATACACGCAAGATTTTATAACTAATGCGGCAAATAAGCGATTAACAGGTGAAATTGCTGAATTAACATCAAACTATGAGACGCTTATTGATGGTACACCGGAGAAGGCTCGTGCGAATGCGCAACTTCAAAGTAAAAAGAGTGAATTAGACAAGATACTCGCTGAGACATATTTAAAGGATATAATACAAGACACACAAGCTAAAATTAACTCGAAGTGGGCCAGTCGATTTAAAGAATACATAATGAGTATAAATAATAACATTAAGGGTATCTTTAAGTTTAGTAGTGATTCTGAAGCTAGGGATTCAATTATACAAAAGCTGACTTACGCTTCAAAAACTTCTACTGGGAAAAGTAAGGGTGGTACAGCGCAGCAGGTGACTAGCGGTATGGGTCAACTTAAAAATCTATTTCAATCAATCATGAGACAGTTTATTACAAACTGTGGGTTAGGTGATTATGTTACTGGTAAGGTACCAATCCCGCACCCTCATGGTAATGAGAAAAAGTATAAAGAGTTTGCTGATAGCATACCTGTTAGTTTTAATAAAGATATTGATAATGAATTTAAAACTATCTCAAGAATTTATAGTATTATAAATACACAGATAGCGGAAAATGCTAGAGATCTTGCGGCAGTAACATATAGCTATCTTGCAAATGCTAAGCATAATGATATAGAGCTATTTCCTTTATTCAAGCTCGCTCTAGATAAGAATCTCACTCCAGCACAACAACAGAAAATCAAAGATGATAGAGGCAAAGATATTGAATTTAGCCAGCAAGAAATGAAAGACGCTATGGCGTCGCTGCAACGTAAGCTGAGCGAACATTTTAATGACGATAACGAGGAAGAAGAAGGAGCTTCATCAGAAGACGAGGAAGAAGAAGGAGCTTCATTAGAAGAAATTAACATTTTAGTTCAACAGAGTCTTAAGTTTTTAACTCATCCATAATATATGCTTAAGTTTAATAATCAATATAACCTTCTTATAAATGAGCTTTATAAGAGACCATTACCGAGTAAGCAAGTCATTACCCGTCGTTATAAACAAGCTATTAATGAGAGCAATACACCTGGACATTCTGATTATAATCCAACCGTTGTACAATCTTTAATAGCAGCACTCAGAGATCATATGGATAACACTCATCCATACTTTGGATTTCTCCTTAGACAAATGAGTATTCAAATAACTTTTGATGTACCTACTATGGCCGTAGATGATAAACGTAATCTTTATATTAACCCTGATTTTATGCTCGAGATTGGTAAAGGTAGTGTACAACTGAGTGACAAGGGCTTTAAAATACTTGACCAAAATAATCCAATAGCGTTTGTTCTCGCGCATGAAGTTTATCATATTTTTAATCAAACGTTTGATCGTAAGCGAGGACGACAAGCTATAGTACTCTTTGACCATGACAAGCGACCAATCCGGCTTTGGAATATCGCTACAGATTATGAGATGAATTATCATTTAGAGCATACATATGGTCTCAAACCGCCCGAGGACGGTATGTTATGTGGTGCAGATGGTCTTACACAGTTTCCGGTATTCTTCACTGGGAAGAGGTATATGGTGAAGGGCAGCTCTGCAGAAAGATTATATACTCTAATGTTAAAAGATGCTCGTGAGATAGAAAGAATACAGAAAGAGAATCCGACACTTACCCCTAATTTATTAGCACCTGCAGATTATAAGTTTAAAGTAGGTGATAAGCTTATGATTAAAGGCTCTGATCCTCCTGATTGGCAAGAAGTTGTAAGTATCTTACCAAACGGAGATTATGAAACAAAACCTGTTATTCAAGTCCCTGTATTTCCCATACCTATAGAGGTAATTAAATATTAATGAATTATGAAGAAGTTTAAGTTTATAATAGAAGGTGTTGTAGGTCCAGGTGGTGGGGTACCAAGCGGGGGCGGTGGCGGTGGCAGCGGTACTCCGGGCGACGGTCCTCCAGGAGGAGGTAAAGGTCCTCCAGGTACTCCAGGAGGAGGTAAAGGTCCTCCAGGTACTCCAGGAGGAGGTAAAGGTCCTCCAGGTACTCCAGGAGGTATTATACCCGTTAATGATATGCATGAAGGTGATGGAGCTGAAGGTCTACCTGGTTCTGATGTACCCAATGATGGAAATAATGAAGATCAGGAAAGTGAAGTAGAAATTATACGTAAAGCTCATAAACACGCTGAACAGGTTAGAGCTCAGAGAGAAAACGCTAAGGCTAAAACTATTTTAGACGATATAGAAATACCTGAAGCAGATTGGCGCTATATTCTTCAAGGCATGCTTGGAGCATTCAAACCAAAAGGTGGTCGAGATCACTCGAAGAGTCATAGAGCTAGTTTAAATCGTATAGAGCAGGGAAGTTCAGGTGTACCAGGAAAGGTTCCAGGCAAGCCTACCTTAGGTAATCTTGCTATATGTATAGATACTTCTGGTTCTATTACTGCTGGTAATCCTCCAATGCTAGAAACGTTTATGGGTGCTGTCTTTAGCATCGCTGAAGAACATCGAAGTAGTCTAGGTGTCATTCGTATTATTTTTTACAGTGGTAATGTCTGGCATTATATCGATTTTACTCCATCTGAAGGCAATAAAGATCCCTATGCAATGATTGATATTATTAGACCGACTATAGAAACAGGCTTCTCTGGTGGTAACGACTGGGGAACAACAATGAAATGCATATTTGAGAAAGGCTTTAGAGATACAATTACTGGTGAACGCGTTGATTTTGATGATACTGATATGCCTATGGATAGATTTCACGGATTTATATTCCTTACAGATTGTATAGAGGCTGACTTTAAAAAGTCCTACCTGCCAGAGGTAAAAACTGTATTCTTAATACCGACAGGCGGAACAGATCGTAGTAGTAGTTTACCGTTTGTTAAATGGGCATTAGATAATGGATCAGATGTAGAATTTAACGCTATTAATCTTGATAAATAATAAACAGACTATATAAATATAAACATATGAGAAAATCAGACATCCAATCCCTAGGCGACATTGCTCGTCTTATCCTAGAAGGTACTGCAGATGCAGAGAATCTTAATAATTCCGCCAGTCACCTTTATAACCAAAAAGGTCAAAATCTTAGACTAAATGATTTTAAAGATGGTTCAAAAAATATTGTTATGTTTTATACAAAGAAGATAAGTGATACAGAAAATGATGTTCTTCATAACGCAGCAGGACCTGCTATTGTTTTTGCTAATGAACAAGGTGAGTATGATCAGGAGGATCCTAAGTTAGCTTTTTACTTCCTCGATGATGTGAAGATCGATCACAACAGTAAACAATGGACAGATGCTTTTAAAGCATCCGCTGGCAAAACCATGGCAGATATTGAAGTAAAGGATAAAGGTGTAGCAGAAATTGATTTTGATAACATGTAAAGAAAATTAAAGTAAAAACTCCTGTAGATTTAATCTACAGGAGTTTTTTTTGTTTTAAACAGTTGACTCTGCTACATTTGATACTAATATTAAGTATGATTACAGCGCAAGAAGCAAGAGACATCGCTAACAAGATTACAACACTTGAGAGTCAGAACCAACTTAAAGCTCTGGATGGGGATATTTGGGGCGCAGCTGTTTTGGGAAAATTCTCTATTAATATTACGCGAACTAGTCTTTCGCCTTGCGTCGAAGAATTTCTTCAGCGTGCTGGTTATAAGTTTGAAGGCGGTAATGAGCTTGGTTCTTCGCGAACGATTTCCTGGTAAGGGAACTATCGTATAATTGCGATACAATGAATATATTTTGGAGAGCGTATTATAAAGTAAAACTTGGAAGTAATTACAAAGCTACTATTGATAATGCAAAAGCGATGAGAGCTTACATTAAACTCTCAGGTAGCGGGAGAGTTGCTAACTTTTACAACGTTAACGGTGAGCAGATTCGTGGCTGGTATAAAACTCCTTTTAAAGTAAACCTGCGGCACCCGCTCGAGAACTATTACAATAATAAGTAATAGTTTCAAGAGATTAGCAAAGGGAACACTCGTATAATTAGGAGAAGAGAAAATAAATTATGAACTTAAATTTAACTAAATCGTCGTTTAGAAAGGTATCAGATATTGAGATTCCAAGCTCATTCTATTGCCGAATGAAAACTGGAATTGAAGAGTTTGATAATCTCTTCGGAGATGGAATTCTTCCTGGATGTGCAATGACGTTTACAGGAGCTGCAGGAGCGGGTAAGTCTACAGCGTTGCTTCAATTAACTGAAGCTCTCGCTAATAATGGCTATAGCGTAGGCTATGCGAGCGGTGAAGAGAGTATGCAGCAAGTTGCTTATACTTGCAAGCGATTGAACGTTCAGAATGTTCAAATTGCTAACGAGACTGATATTGATAGTCTTGCTGCTGCTATGGATGATCTCGATATTCTCGTTGTCGATTCTTTTCAAGCGCTTACTACTGAGCATAAGCTCAATCGCTCCGAGCTTGAACGCTATGCTGTTACGACTTTAATTAGCGCTGCTAAGCGTACGAATTGCGCTGTTGTCTTTGTAATGCACTTTACTAAGTCTGGTAATCAATTGAAAGGCAGTACTTTAGTGCCGCATAGTGTTGATGTTAACTTTATGATTACTCTAGATCCTGATGGCGACGAGACTCAACGCGTATTGAGCGTCTATAAGAATCGCTACGGGAGAATTGGAGATTATTCGGCTATTATGACTTCACGTGGTATTGAGGTTACAGGTAAAAAAGAAGTTGCGAGATCGCAGAGTAAGGGTGATCGTAAAGCTGAGATCGCTAACGCGATTCTTGAACTAGATCCGCCTAATATTACTAAGCAAGCAGTAATGCAGCAATTCAATCTCACACCTTCTCAAGCATACCTTGCATTAAAAGAGCTTCAAGATGCTGGTAAACTAAAACGCTACGGGCGAGGAGAGAACGCTGTCTTTAAAAAGACGTTATCAAATGCTATCTAAGCGTTAAATAACTTGTATACTCGTAGTTAACTTATTAACTTGCTAACTACCTCACCCAGTATATAATAACGTATGAATAAAGGCGCATTACAGTTGGAATTATTGACGATTAAGAAGAAGATTAAATTGCTGATGAACTTTAGAAACTACGGTGATGTGCTCGGTAAATCAAAAGAGGATGATAAAAAAGACTTAGCTGTCCTTGTGTTAAAGCAGAAGGAGCTAGTGAATTTAATCAAGAAGAAGACAGAAGACTTTAATAGTTAAAGGAACTCTGATATAATAAATGTATGATGAGTGTTATACAATTACAGGAAAAGCAAGATAAGCTGATACAGCAGAAGTGTGAGCTCCTTGAAAGATATACAGCATTGATTCAAGCATTTCAAGAGCAGTCCATGGCTCTCGTAGTTGATATTGAGTCTGCTAACAAGGATATATGCGGTCTTGATAGCGTTATCAAAGACGCTTGCGACAGAGAAGAAGCTCTGAGCCATTAAGGAACACTGATATAATCAGTTATGAGTCTAGAAAAAGCAATCAAGTACAACAAGGAGTATCGTAAGCCCTACCGCGGTGCGAAGGTTTTTGACTGCTCTTGCCGCAATCATGGCGGCTGCGGTTACTGCAACAACAACCGTACAATCTTTGATAAGAGAGCGCGTCAACGTCTCGAAGGCCAAGTAGACGAATGGTTTGGATATTGGAACCTTCCAGATCCTTATGATGCAAGCAGCGATGCATATGATGCTCGTCTAAAAGAGATTGGTATTGATCCTCGGGATTTTGAGACACGTAGAGAATTAGATGTTTAGTTAATAAATAATCTTACATGCGTGTTAACTTTATAGCAATTGATATGACTGAAGCTGACAGCTTCTACCGTTATCAAGATCCAACACGACTGGGTAGTAGTTCTATTAAAGGTCTGGAGGACCTAGAGGATGATTATTACAGTTGGATAAAGGAAAAAGACTTTGCGTGGTGTCCGAATTTTATCGGTGAGGAAGATCAGCATAGCTACATAATTGCTTTTTTTGAGAATCATCCGTTTTTTAATTGCACGCTTTTGCGTTATTCAGAATTAGTAACAGTATTAGATACGTATGATGCTGTCTTACCTGCTAGTAAAGTTGTAGAACCTTGGCTTGTAAAGCTTCTTTCTAATTATAAGCGACGTAAAAAGCGAAAGGAACTCTGATATAATAATATTATGACCTATGCAGTAACAGTTAATTCCGGACCCGAAGCTTTCACTATTTACTATGACGATTATGGCAATGCCGCAGAATGCGCTCTTGCTTATCGTCAGGATGGCTTTAGTGTTGAAGTATCAGAATTATAATCCAACAAAATATGTCGACAAGATCAACCATTACAATCAGCTCAAATAAAGAGTATAACGATTTCGGCTACAAGACAATCTATTGTCATTATGATGGATATCCATCAGGGGTAGGCGCTATGCTGTTAAAGCATTACGATACGGACGAGAAGGTCGAAGCTTTAATTGCTCTGGGTTCTCTAAGCTGTCTCAGAGAGCGTATCGCGCCAACTGCTGATGAGAATCATTCGTTTAAAGAGCCTATCAATGACGTCACGGTAGCATATCATCGCGACCGCGGCGAGTCAATGGTGATCTCTCATTATGATACGCTCAGCGATCTAACACAGGACCTAGAAGAGTATAATTACTTGTTCGAGGACGGTAGGTGGTATATAATTGAATCAGCAATAGAGTACAGGTTGCGACCTTTATTGGTTTGTTTAGAGTAAATATCTTACAGATGAGATATTCAGCTGTATATTTTGGCCGGCATGGGCCGATACAATTTAGGTCTGCGTTTTGCTATAGAGATGGGAATGATATGGTGTTAGCTGCAAGGAATGGCAGCTGGGATATTATTTCAACAGATGATGAAACCGGTATATTTCTTACAGAACATTGGATGGGTATACCTGAAACCCACCCGTATTATAATTATGGATTACTAGTGCTTAAAACAGCTGATTATATTAAAATCGGTACTGAAGAATTATTTCATGATGCAGTTAAAAAACTGCGTGTGACGATTAAAGCAAAATCTAAGCCCGTATGATCTGTCTGCATAGGAACTCTCTTATAATAAGAATATGCAGAAAGAACAAATATTAGCGGTTGATTTTATAATTCATAATGCAGTCAATGAGCTGTTTGAATGCGACTATCCAACAAAATCTGAGCTTGATGAAACTCTAGAGTATTTAAGACATCGAATCTCAGACCTTTGCGGAGAACTAAAAAGCTCTATCAAGGTAGGGTAATAGATTAAATCTTTATTGTTAGTATAAATAATATTATGCGCAAAACAGATCAGGTTTTAATGTGGGAAGCTTTTGAAGGTTCAATATCTCAAGGCGGGCCTCTCGGTGGTAGTTCGAAGTCGTCCTCTTCAGGTCAATCAAGTGGTAATGACTCAGAAGAGTCTGATGAACCAGGATTGATGGGCCTCTTAGCCCAGTTATTACAGGGTGTTGAAGATGGATCGATTGATGAAGGTGAAGCTTGCGAGCACCTTTCGATGATTCTTAGTGGTGAGGTAGAAGCGATGGAAGATGAATCTCCTGAAGAGCAAGACATGGAAGATGAGGAGTACGATGACGAAGAGGATGCTGAGAACGTTAGGCGTCCATCGGCTGGCAAATTCAAACGCCCGGCTGGTGTTAGAGGTTTAGGAAACAAAGATCTCAACGAACCGAAGAACAGTCCTAGACCTAAACCTGAAGGCGTTAGAGGTTTAGGAAACGAAGAGCTTAACAAACCGAGGAAAACTCCTAGGCTAGACGCTATGGGTCGCCCTCTTAAGGACACCCAACGTCGCATGTAATTCATAGGATGCTCTTGCATCTCCCTATTTGTAAGGACTCCTGTATGAGTTTAGCTCTGCAGGAGTCTTTGTCTATCTCCCAAGAGCTATTATAAATAGTAACCTATGTGTCTATTAAAGTATAAATATAAAAAGTATGAGATACAGCTATCTTGAGGTATATATAGAAGAGAGTCTAAATGATATTGAAATAGAACTCTACGACAAGATGGGTAATGAATGGATCTTTACGTCAGATGGGCTTGGATACTACGTACACCTAAAAGATGATCCTACATTACGTTTAGTAGATGTTAAGGTACCTGAGACACATCCATTATTTAACATTGGTGTTATAATAGATTGCGAGTTTAGTACACGAAAAAGGCTTTTTAGAAGGATTCATCTCTATGGAGCCAGGGAGTTTAGGAAGGTTGGTATACCCACAACTCTAGATGAAGCAGAGAAGTATGGTGAAGAAGGAACATTATGAGATACCATTTATACACTCTCAAGAATACTACAAAAGTAGTAGGCGAAGCACACGATACAGACGCATATAGATTTTGTTATAATACAAGAGGGAAAGCTATTGATGTCATCGAAGGAATATATGGTAAGCATATGAAAATGATTAACACCGGTCAACTAGGTCTAACAGTATATAAGACACCAGGAACTTTTGGGAAGTATTGCTTTATAGTAGATGAGAGACACCCTATATTCAATCTGTATATAGCAGCTCTAGGTCCAAACTTCCCCCGACAGTGGTCCCACCCTGAAATAACCTATTTAGTCCTTAAGAACTTAGTAAAAACCTTTTAAAAAAATGAGATATAGAGCTATACACTATTCAAAAAGAGAAGCAGCGCGCAATCATTCACCGCAGGTAGTGTTCCGCCCGTTTCAGAAAATCAATGGTGCTTTTAAAGAGCTTAACAGATCCGATCAACCAACGATGCTAATAAAAACGGACGAGGTCTCTGGTGTCTTTTTTTGCTTTGCAGTCGCTAATGGAAGAGACAGTCATAGGGATGAGTATCTAGTCATACCAGAGACACACCCACTGTTTAATTATTACACAGCCTTATATAGCACTGATCTATATAGCTTACGAGGGAAAGTACGAGCGTTCCTATTACCAGAAGCAATAAAACTCGCTGAGTTGTTTACTACAAATTAAAAGCATATGAGATACACAGTTATTACATTTGCTAAGGAAGGTTCTGTCTATAATAATACGAGCCCGTATACCTATAACTTTAATCCAGAGTATAATAAGCTCACCGCTATTACCGGAAACCCAAAGAGTTGGATGTTGGATTTAATTAAGCAAAAGGATGGAGTATACCTACTGGGCAGTACAAGCACGAACCTGAAATATGATATATTTCTTCTTATACCAGAGTCACACCCACTGTTCAGTGCAGTGTGTATCCTTAGATTTAATTTGTACAAGATAGATTCGTTCTTGAAGAATACATCAGAAGGCATAGTGAGAGAGTTAAATAATTAAAAGCGATATGAGATACTCATACATAGGATACCCTAATAATAAGGATCATCTATATATATCACCTGGATTATCTATAGTAAAAGATGATAGTATGAATCTATATTATTATAGTAAGAAGAGGACAAATAGCGATTATATTCCAGAGATTATTCGATTTCCTGTAAACTTTGTGAGTAAGGAAGGCATTGTACTGTCCTTTGCAGTTGCGCCCGAGTGTCATATGTTTCTCCCAGAGACACACGCGTTGTTTAACAGCTATGTGATACTTCAGGTAGAAAATGACCTTCCAATAAGTTTTAATGATATAATAATTGATATACTACATAAACTTTACCTAGGAGTGATGAAAGAGTGGCGCGCAAAACAAAAAAAATAACGATATGAGATACACAATAACACGTTACTTTAAATATTCAGGAGGTGGTTATATCGACCCATTATCTAGGGTATATACCTCACTTGAAGCAGCTGTAAAAGACCTACCATTCACATTTATTACAGGGCAGGTTAACAGTATCCAACTAATACCAACAACAGATGATAGCTTGAGTGTGTATGTGGGTAATCGTAGCTCAGATGATTTTGTAGTTCTTACCCGGGAAGATAACCCACTCTTTGGTTGTGGTTCTATTATGTATGGAATTTCACAAATTAACGACAAAAATGATATTAACGATGTTCATGGCGATATATTAAAAGTTCTTTTTAGAATGTTCGGTAACTATCTAAAGAGCGTAACCACTCAACCAGAATTATTTTAAAGTATATGAGATACAGCAGTATAAAATTTGTACCAGGGACGTTTGTAGCTACACCACTAGTATATGAAATAGGCATAAGCGATGGAGATGATATAGAGCTAACACACGGCGGCGACCTTTCATTGTTTGAACTGAGAAAGATAGAAGAGAATGGCATAAGATTTTATTCTATGATAGTACCAGGACTTAATGACCGCCCAATAGTTGATAAACTACTTATACCAGAGACACACCAGTACTTCAATGCGGGTATGTTCATAAAAAGATGTAGAGTATCTGAAGGTCATATTGAAGGAGGTTACCGTGTATCAGAGATACTATATGATTTATACGATAGCATACGCAAAACATTATAAAAGAAAGATGAATACAAATAATATGAAGACATTTTATGAAACATATAAGGTTTTACTTTTAGAACTTTCTTTTGATGAAGTAACAAAGTTAATGGATAGTGAAAAGTTTAAAGGAATATTCACAGATATAGAATATCTAGCGGTAAAGAATATAATAATGAGCATTATCCCTAATGATATTAGAGAAAAAGACAAGGCTAATGCTCTAAACTGGCTTATAAGTTCTATTAAAAACGAGAAGCAGAATAAGCAATACATAATAAGAGCAGGTGGTGCGACACTCTTATCGAACTATCACATGGAGTTAAGGAAATATCTAGAATTATTCTATCAAATAAAACAACAAAATCTTGCGGATAAGTTTTTAAAGTATAGTGCTATTGAAAGATATAAGACTTTTGAAGAATTTGTTGTAGATTTAATCGAGGCAGAAGGTCCTTACCAGCAGTATAACTCTCAAAAAATAGAAAGATCCACAAAAGGTGAAGGACAACTTCTTGTATATGAAAACGATATTTGGCAGGTGTATTTTCCTCAAACAAAAGGTGCTGCCTGCTCACTCGGTAAGGATACTGACTGGTGTACAGCTGCACCAGGATTAAATTATTATGAACATTATTCCAAATCAGGACAATTAATAATTTTTATAAGCAAAAAAGACCCCAGTATTAAGTATCAGCTTCACTACGCTGGTGAACAATATATGGATGAAGAGGATGTGAGTATTGGATGTAGAGTAGCTGTCCTTAATAAAATAATAGTAGACCATATTATGGGTAGTGAGTTTGAAAAATATCTTAGCGAAAAAGACCGAGAGAAGATATCAGACCTTAAAGCTACACCTCCGCGTAACATAAATGATAACTATTCACTTGTAGAGGGTGAGGTAGAAGACGATGAGGAAGGAGTTTTTCGTAGTAAAGAGATTGTTAATAACTTTACACTTAAATCAGAAAATCCTTATAGTCCTACATACTGCATACTCAAAACCTTCCATGATAATGGTATCAGTGGTACATACTATTATAAAGTGGATAGGGATCACCCTGACAACCCTGATAGGATCTGGCAAATTAATGTAGATTTTGATTTCGACGAAGGTAAAGAAACAATTGAAAAGTGCATGGTATTAAGATCCGACGGATTGGGTAATAAGTCTTATCCGGTAGGAAAGATGTCTGCTTTATCGAGGTTTATGACACTAGGCGTTAAATAAGATAAGATATGAGACTTATCTTGCCCAGAGGTATTTAAAAAAGTAAAAAAATACTTAAAATATTATCATAAAAAGGGTAAAAGTCACCTGTTAAGTAACACTAATAAAAAAAGTTATCTAATAAAAAAAGTTATCTAATACCACTGTCTATATAGATATATAGTAGTTAGAGCTTATGCTGCATAGGCCTGAAATACTAATATACCCCGTATTCTGTGGTTCTGCGCTCCGACGCCCAGGCAGAAACTGGTTTTCCCAGCTCGGCCACTCAGAACTTCTGAGACCCATTATCCCGGTGTTCCCTATAGCTCCAAACTCCTACGCCTAGGCGGAAACTGGTTTCCTCATTAGGGAACTCTGATATAAATATAGTGACACACATGAAGAAATCAACTCAATCCCACTCTAAGATTCAAGAAGAATACGATAAGACCGTGAATCATCTGCTGAACGAATACTCATTCAAGGGTCAGTTTAAAGACGATAGCGGCGGTGCTTATGTGCCTGAGCCTGGCAGCGTAGAAGAAGGAGTCTATAACACACTAAGGCAGAAGGGTGCCATCAGCGTAGATGCTTGGGATGCGTTCATCGATGAGAAATACGGTGATGATGCCGCGGATATCTCATATGATGAGTCGCTTGATATGATAGGTGAGCTGTTCGGAATGCAGCTTGATCTCATCGTCGATACTATCTGGTGGACAGAGTTCGAGGGTTAAGGGAACTCCGATACCATCAGGCATGCATTGGAAAACTAAAGAGAAACTCAAGCGCTCGGTCAATGAGAAGATCGCCGCATGCCCGTCCAATAAAGCCTTATCGGAACTTCTGACAGCAGAAGAGCGCCTAGTCTATGCTGCGCGATTCGCAGACCACTGGGCGCTCTCTGTTAGCCGCAGCCCAGTCGACTGGCTGATGGAGAGCCGCTAAGGGAACTCTGATATCATCAGGTATGAATAAATTCATGCCATATATTCCAGACTTCATCGAAATGGACGAAGAACCAGATCCATTTCTATTTGAAACACAAGAAGAATTAGTTAATCATCCATACATTAAAAAGTTCTTTGAAGATACAACTTCTCATATTTTTTATAGATTAGAAATAATGGTTCCTAATATCTTAATGGCTGTTTACGATGAAGGAGCTTTTTGGTTAGTTATTGGAAGTTTGAAAAGTATTGATGGAATTGATCTTCCTAAATTGATATTACCAAAACAACTTTAACGTACAGATTATGTCGTTAAAGAGCGGCGCTAAGGGAACTCTAATACAATATAAATATCCACGACTAATGAAGACTGCACTACATCGCTTAGCCCTGCGTATGGGCTGGTATAAGGACATCACTGGTGGTCTGCCCCTGAACATCTGTAAGACAGTGTTCGGCGTCTATTTCTTTGAAGGAGTATACACCGCTAGACCAATTGGAGAGCTAGTGGAAGAGCTCTACTCCTGGGGCTGGTCTGATGGAGAGAAGGCATGCCCATGCTTGCCCCTCAGCCAAACACCTCGAGGATGTCCCACTGAGCAGGAAGAGATGGTCTTCTTCTACGATCTAGAGCTCCCCACTGAGCAGGAAGAGCAGGCAGAGATGGTCTTCTCCGCGTAAGGGAACTTAGGTATAATACTGATATGTCATTAACTAATTATAGTATCGGGCCGATAGAGATCAAGCTAGAAAATGGAGATTATCTCTACACTGAGGTACGTCGTGAAGGCGATAAGCTCGTCACCGGAACATATACCAACAACTCATTCCTCAGAGACCGCTGGGAGGTTACCATCTCTGACTATGGCTCGCAGCAAGCAGCCATGGAAGAACTCTATGCCATCATTGATGAGTCTGTGATGTATGCCTAATATGGACATCTAATACACTAACGGTAATGAAACAATCAATATTCATACTAGAAGGCCTCGTTGATTACGAGGGAGGACAAGCAATAGGTGCATACAGCACCAAGGAAGCGGCTGAGTCTGCTCTTGATGCTTACAAGGCTGCAGTTGATACTTACGACAACGACCTTTTAAAGCGCGCGCCTTACAAAACCGGATTCGACGGCTATAGCATCGTTGAATTCATTCTTGATGCCGCTGCTGATGTAACTGGCCGAAGGGAACTCTATTATAATAAGATATGACCGAAATTAATCAACACACTGAAGAGATTTTTAAGACCTTTAAAGATGTGAAGGCAAAGTATGAAGTTGAAAAGGGATGGCATATGCCTTGGCACTTCTCCCAATCCGGACAATATGTCTGCTACCTGAAAGGTGATTTGGAATGTGGAAAGGATTGCGAAAGTTACGATCCTGTTACTGAAAAAGAAGTCTGGCATTATGTTGTCAGCAAACGCCGCTAAGGGAACTCTATTATAATAAGGCGTAATGAAACAATCAATCGATCAAATCAAAGCCATCATCGCTGCAATCAACCAAAACTGGGACTCGTTCTCTGACGAAGAGCAAGAGACTTGGGAGAACTTCATTGCTGGGCTTGATGAGCTCTTGTAAGGGAACTGCCGTATAATAAGGCGAAGAGAGAAGCTAAACTTAAAACCAAATTAATCAAATGACTAAAAGCAAATTCGTTACTATCGTTGCACCTGAACAAGTCCGCTCTGAGTTTACCTATGTGCGTCAAGACCTGATGACGACTGATAAGCAGTTGATGCAAGCTCTGTGGAACGTCGCAATGAAGTACACTGATGATCTACGCCAAGAGGTAGTAGAGCTCAAGATGGTAGCTGAGCACCTCAAGGAGGTAGGTAAGATTACTCGCGGTGAGATCGTTGAGGCGTTACCAGCTGCAGCTAAGGCTAAGGTAAAGAAGACAGCCGTGAAGAAAGAAGCTAAGCCTAAGCCAGTAAAGAAGGTAGTAGTGTTTGAAGGTAAAGAAGAACCGGAAACCTTTGTGGGGGAGGACGATGATGATATGGGCTGCCTAGTGATTGATGGTACGAAGTGATCGCCGAGGGCGAGCGTCTCTCTCTATGGTGCTGGAGAGAGACGCTCTATGGAGCCTCCAGCGCTCCGAATTGTGTATAATAGCGACGCCGGAGGGCGGGGTTTGAGCCCATGTCCAAAAATTTTTGTCAAAATTCTCGTGGTCTCTATATAGGGCTTTGTATAAATATACACACACAAAGATGAGATACAAAGGATACCTTATAGAGACATTTTTGCGCACCGGAACCGTTAGATTTAGATTAGGGTACGAGCCAATGCTGTTTAGGAATGGTAATAACTTCGTAAATAATTCTCGGACTGAATGGGGGTCCTCAGGTAGTATGATGCTTGAAGATCTACACGAAGTTGAAGATGGTATCTGGATGCATGCTGACCCTCCGTCAGCAGAGGAGATTGCTGGAACTAGGGGCTTAGCGGGCCGAGCACGGGAAACAGCTATCTTTTGTATACCAGAGACTCATCCTTTCTTTAATGTAGATCTTATTCTAGTTGGGTTGGATGAATTACGGGACATCGACGAAACGCTGCTCACTAAAGATATAATAAGAAATTTAGCAATAAAGTATCTCGAATCCATAAAGTCTTAAATACTAATAATGAGATACAAAGCATGCATTATACAGGGGTACAGGTCATTATATCCTGGTGGGTTGGTGTTAGCTAGACAAGGTAATGACTTTGTAGATATGAAGGAGCTCGCTGGTATTAGCAATAGAGATCATTTTGATTATAAAACAAGCAACGTTGTCATGAGTAACCTTAAGAATTGTGAAGAGCTTAACGATGGTGTCTATTTCCTCAAACATGAAGTAGGTGATATCTTTATTTTACCAGAGAGCCACCAATTTTTTACTACAGGTGTTATTATAAATGGATTGGATGCAGATCCTATTTATCTACAGGTTAGAGTAAAGGTTCTTGTAATTAAATATCTCAAATCCTTAAAGTCTTAAATTGTAATAATGAGATACAAAGCATATTTAATTCAAGTTGAACAGATAACTCACCAGACGGAGCTTGCGGGGTGTGGGGAGGTGTTTATAAAACAGGGTAACAACTTCCACTACCCGCAAAGCGATCAGCCGGCTTATAGATGGGGTATTAATCTTATTAATTGTACGGAGATTAAAAATGGTATATGGGTCCCTAGCGAACGCCGTTCAAATGGTGCTGTCTATATGGTACCAGAGAGTAACCCATTTTTTAATATAGATCGTCTTATCAGAGCAAACGATGAAATGTATCCTAATCATGTCATACACCGGACCCGTGAGATACAGCAACTAGCAATTGACAATTTTAAGCCCTAAAAAATTTTTTTTGCCAAAATTCTCGAGCTCTTTATAATGGGTCTCCTATAAATACACTTGTATATGATATCGTTTGCTAGGTTCTTTACTACAAGACAAATTCTCACAGAGGGGGGTAATGTTTTTGATGAGACTGGTCCGATTAAAAAGGAGCATATAAATCCAACTCTTCGAGAATTCTTTAAGCAGTTTGGAGGTGTGTTTCCTAAAGCACACCCACACTTTAAAGGTGTGCGCACACTTGGATCTGTCGGTAAAAAAGACTACTCAGGAGACATAGATCTTGCTCTATCAGAGGACTCTTTCAAAGATATTTCTGATTGGGGATTAGATGATAACAGAGTTCAAGACCTCTTTGTTGGTTTTAAGAAACGCTCAAAGACCGCTGTAGATACCCAGCTTCTTAAGCGAGCAGTTATTGTAGCAATTGCAGAAAAACTCCAAGCCTCTGATAAGCAGATTTTAGTAGACATTAAAGGTTCTTCCTCTGGTTCTCTCTTCTGTCAGTTTCCTCAATATGATGAACAGGGTAGGGAAGTAGGGCAGAATGTTCAGATTGATATCAATGTAGGTGATATAGATTGGTTATCGTTTGCCTACCACTCGGCAGTTTATAAAGGAAGTATTAAAGGGTTACACAGAACCCAGCTTATTGTAGCTCTTTTCTCTCACAAAGGATATACATTCTCCCACAACTATGGAATCAAAAATAAGGCAACTCAAGAGATTGCGGCATCGAGTCCTCCCCAGGCTATAAGTCTCCTTAATAGACTATATGGTTTAGATTTAACCACGGATACAGCTGGTGATTATTTTAAACTAATTGGAGCGCTTAAGAATAGCTTACCAGCCCGAGACCTACACGCTGTATATGATATATACTTAAAAATCCTCGATAGTACCCGAGCCGACATTCCTGAGGACCTTCAGCAATATTGGATCGATAACCAAGAACGCTTAGAACTCAAAGGCAAGTTTTTGCCAGATAATTCAAACTTAACCAAAAGATGAGATATAAACCGTATTTTGTGGAGGGGAGAACGATAAGTTGTGGTTCGATATTATATATCAGACACGGAAACAGCTTTGTAGACGTGGAGAACCCAAATAACATTGGACTTAAAAGAGCTAAGGAGGCTAAAGATGGTGTTTGGTTCATCGGTTCTCAGTACGGTGATACATATCTGGTACCAGAGGATAATGAATTCTTTAATTTTTACCCTCTTAAAAAAGAAATCTTTGATTATTCTGTTTATCGAACTGAACTAAACGCGGTCTTTGGGTTTGATGTATCTGGTAGAGTGTCAAATTTAATACTTAAATATTTCTTCTCCTTAAAGCTCTAATAACAATGAGATACAAATCATATTTTAAACATAAAGGAATGATGGATTATGATCAAACATTATATATCAGACACGGAAGCAACTTTGCAGGAGTGAACTACCCGGCTAACCTTGTACTTAAAGGATTTAAGGAGGCTAAAGATGGTGTTTGGTTCCTCGGTTCTATGTACGGTGATATATATATGGTACCAGAGGATAATAAATTCTTTAATTATTCTGCTATTAAAACAGAAATCTTTGATATTCCTGCTTATCAAACTCAAATAAACACGGCCCTCTCTCTAGATCTAGCACCCATACTGTCAAGTCTACTATTTAAATATCTGCAATCCCTAAAGCTATAAATACTAATATGATATCGTTTATCGAGTATTATGAGTTACTGGAAGCATTAGCTGATACCTCTATTATCATAGAGGCCACCCAATGCACTAAGGTAACCGGTCAGCAGTCCTCTAGTAGATCCGATAAGAAATATATGCGGTGTGTGAAGACAAAGACCGGTTATAAGCGAGTGCATTACGGAGACCCTAATCTACGTATTAAGAAGTCTAATCCAAAGCGCCGCAAGTCATTCAGAGCTAGACACAAGTGTTCTCAGAAGAAAGATAAGACATCGGCCGGTTACTGGTCGTGTAGAAATTGGTAATAAATAATATGAGATATAAAGCAATTGATTTTTCCTATAGGGTTTACGATGCTGCCTATGATACTAACGGTGACGAGATCCACGACGGCTCCGAAATAGATTTTATAGGCGCTCTTGCCGGTATACTTAAGAAGCCGCCTGGTAGGTTCATTTATGGTAGAGACGACATTATAATCTCTCCTAATTACTCTTATAATCTCCGACACCTATACTATGTTCAGTTAGGTAAAACTCAGTTCTATAACTATGTTACACGTAAGGATCAACCTACATCGAAAGAATATGGTGATCGATCCGTTAAACAAGATCTTCATTTCACCATGACACAGTTCTTTATAAAGGTAGTAGATGAAACAGATCCTTTGTTTAATATAGACTTAATGTATAATTGTGTTGATGATTATTTTATATCCTCAACTGAGTTTCACAATCTCGATACTAAGAGGCAACTACGTGATTTAATTATCACCCACGAACAATACAACTCGCTTGTAGCGAATGAAGACACTGATGATTTTGGGAGAGTAATGGCTACCGCTGGACCTAACGGGACGCCTTTTGAATTCGGGCGATAGTAAAAAGACCACACGAGACCAGTGAGACAAACGAGACCAACGAGACAAAGATGTGTGTGCCGGGCGTCCTTCGGACGCTTTTACTATAAATATACTTAACTGGTTATAAAAATGAGATATAGGCTATACTTTTTCGGCTATAATGATCAACAGCGATCTGTGCGTATGAACTATCCGGATATACCTGATGGCTTTTTCTATCTAACCGATGACGAATTTAAAATGGAGCCTGGTGCACCTCCGTATACTCCGATATATAGAGACAATCGCTACCGCTTATGGCGTGATGGTATTTACGAGTTGTTAGAATATCAACGGACGTTTTCTCGGAATGCTTTCTTTGTACCAGAGACACATCCATTCTTTAATATATATGTAGTAGATAGAGTTGTACTTGGAGAAGGTGGTACATATAACACACCTGTAAAGCCTATAATATCTAAAGACCACCCCGCTTGGAAGCAATTTAATAACTTGTTACGTAACTACTTTTAAAATGAGATACAAGAAATTTCAAATACAAGGCGCTGTTGATCTCGATGAAGTTGAGACACTACATATAGAAGACGTTAAGATAGTCGATGGTAGTATACTCAAGTATGACCGAGTACCAGAAAATGCTTTGAATAGCCACTGGAGTCCAGCAGGAACCGATGAGGATGATGATCTATCAAAATATGAATTTATTAGGGTTGCTCAATACCTATATAGGATGGTTGATGGTGGTAGCAATACAGATGCACAATACGGTAACGCAACACGGTACTATTACATACTACCTGAATCACACCCCAGCTTTAATTTTGATGTTCTAAACGCCGCCCGTAGGAAGGATGCCGAACTATATTATTTTATTACTGATGATAAAGAAGCTGCACGTGATATGACACGTACTATACTACACAAATGTCTTCCTGACTTTGTAAATTTAAATACATACGACAATGAGATATAAAATATTTGAAATTGAGGCTGATGTTGTTTCGCACGAAATGTATGGTGAGGATGGTGACTTACCGGAATTAGGAAATATTTATGTAGACGTTACCTATATGGGACCTACCCCTAATCCTAGGAGGTTCAAATTTGAAAGGGAGATAATGGTAGCGGAAGACCATCCTAATTTTAACTTTGATTTGTGGCACAGGTCAGATACTCTCGACGAAGAGGGTGATGAAGGAGAAAGTCGCGATTTCCGTCCTGGTACAGAGAGACTAAATAATTTTATACTTGAACATTTCCCCGCAATTCATGTATATTATAAAGATAACGAGATATTATAATATAATCTTAAAATTAAATCTTGTTCAGGAATCTTTCCGCTACTGTAGTAAAGCCTTTATGTAAAGGGGTGTTTACTGGTGCTAGTGAGTTAGTAAATGCATTTAATAACTCTTGTTGATAGCTATCAAGCTCTACTGGTATTTCGACCTGTACTGTAATATTCAGACTACCTCTATCGCTTGAATTAATCATTGGTGAACCTCTATGACTTAACTTAAACACAGAACCGCTTTGCGTACCAGTTGGTATTTTTATTACTACTCCTCCTTCAAACGTAGGCACGGTTAGTGTACCGCCTAGGGTAGCGGTTTTAATATCCAACAGTACATCGCAGAACAGCTCAGTTCCTTCTCTCCTAAAGACACTGTGTTGCACAATATTAGTGTGTATATAGAGGTCGCCACTTGGACTACCTCTTCTACCACTGTTACCATTGCCTTGCATACACATACGCGTATCTGCATCAACCCCTGCAGGTATATTCACCTGTATCTGAGTGTTACATTGTACACGGCCTTCACCGCTGCAAACGTTACATGGGTCTGTAATTATCTCACCCGCACCACGACATTCAGGGCATGTGGTTTGCTGGACAAACATACCAGACTGTTGAATAACAACACCGTTACCACTGCACGTCGTACAAGTCTGTAGGCCATTTGTCGACTGTGTACCGTTTGAACTACACGCCTCACAGCCAACGAACCGTGGAATGGTAATTTCTTTTGCAGTTGAGTGTATTACTTCTTCTAGATTAAGAGATATATCACAACGTATATCTTCACCCTTCTGCTGTCTAGGCCCAGCGTGACCGCCAAAGAAGCTACCAAATCCACCACCGAACATCTGAGCGAAAATATCTTGATGTGAGTGACTTTGCGGTCTACCTCCACCTACGAAGGCAGCGTGACCGTGTCTATCGTAAGCAGCTCGCTTATCTTGATCACTTAGAATCTCATATGCTTCACCTAACTCTTTGAATTTCTCTTCTGCAGCACTATCACCTTGATTTTTATCTGGGTGATGCTTAATAGCAAGTCGACGATATGCTTTTTTAATACCCTCTGCATCGACATTACGATCTACCTCTAGCACTACATAGTAATCACGCTTATCCGACATTTCTTATGTGTGCTTGTTTAAATTAATTAACTCTAGCTTCCTCTAGCTCAGCCGTTGTGACGTGTAGCTTACAATCACCATAGGTAAAAAACACCTTACCACCTTCAATCCGTGTAACAATAATGAAGTCATCTGCTGTTCCGCATTTTAAGTTAGAGAGCTCCTGTTTGAATATATTGTTGATATATACTTTGTCTGTCATAGATACTAATATATAGTGTATAAATCTAAAAAATCACTATTGAATTTGAATATTTTTTGCATTTTTTGCATTCTCTTTACACCCTCGTCAAATAGCTCCATATCTTTTATTTATGGTAGCTAAATATGATTCACATTATATAATATGGTATGAAATTCTTAGCACAAAAAAATAAAAAAATTAAACGTAAAGGCATTCACGCAAAAGCAAAAACGTCACACCTTAAGCAATCAAAAAATTACAAGAAAAAATACCGCGGTCAAGGACGATAACTAAAGTAAAATATTACTTATAGTAAATCTCACGCTCTAATAAACGGAACCGCTTATCTGAATGCCATATTTCATCTGTACTCGGTGTATATATACCGTCTTTAGTAATTACTGGCTTACTTTTTTCCAGTGATAGAATAGAAGGCTGATAGATGTTCAGCGTTTCTTTTTTCGTCGAGAAGTTCAGACCGCAAGAGGTCTGCATAATCACTATCAGCATTATTAGTCTTAGTGCGAAGAGATTCAATTTCATTTATAAGTTCTTTTTGTCTTGTTTTTGATGATCTGAGTATATCATAATAGAACGCCTTGTTCTTTAACTCTAAAAAAGCAGTTAAAGCTAACAGGGCGTTCTTGATGAGACCGATTATATCCATCGGTTGTAATATTTATTTCTTTCCTGCACCGGTGTCTTTAGCCTTACCGATGTTCAAAGCAAGAAGATCGATGAAGAAATATACTTTAGCGAGCGGGGTACCTGCTTTCGGGGTAGGTGTAGCAGCTGCTATTGCAGAAGCAAGCGTAACAACAGCTGATACGATTGTGAACCAAGGATAGTCTTTTATTAAGTTTAATATAATTTCCATAACATTTATATTTAGTCTACTACTGCTTAAATATAAATGTTATGAGCTCAACAGACCGCGAGATATTAGTCAAACAGGTTCAACGTGAACTTGGAATAGTAGAGGATGGTATTGATGGTATGCAGACATGGCTCGCTATAAGTAAGCGAATATGTCCTTTAGAAAAAGAGTTGCCTACATCTACTCTAAGTACAGTAAGTTTTAATCCTCTATCTGATCGCGCATTACAATTGATAATAGATTATGAAGTAGGTGGAGGTTCAGTTTATTATAATAAGCAACTAAAACACCCTTGTTGGCCTGGCGGAGCCTCAGGCGTAACAATAGGTATTGGATATGATTTAGGTTATAATACGACAGGTCAGTTTACCCGCGACTGGAAAGAATTGCTACCACCTACCGATTTTAACCGACTTACTACAGTACTTGGATACAAAAGTGAATCTGCTCGTAAGCAAGTCGCATCTGTAAAGAATATTGATATACCGTGGGAGAATGCTCTGATTGTCTTTAATAAAAATACTTTGCCTAGATTTATCGCTGAAACAATAAAGGCGTTTCCTGGAGCAGACAAGTTGCACCCTGATGCGTTTGGCGCTCTTGTGAGTGTTGTTTTTAATAGAGGTGCTTCAACCACCGGTCCGAGTAGGGTAGAAATGTTTAATATTCAAACAACTATAAAATCGGGCAGCAAAAATATATACCCATATATTGCACAGCAGATTCTTAGTATGAAGCGGTTGTGGGTAGGTAAGGGTTTAGATGGATTATTAAAGCGGCGTGATGAAGAAGCAGCGCTTGTCATGTCTTGCGTATAATATCTTTTTAAAAATATTAGTTGTTTATATAAATAATAAACTAAATACTGGTATGCTTAAACGACTATCTGAAAATGAAATCCAATTATGTGGCAAAGGTAACTGCTGCCCCATTATTACAAAACTCGACGATGATAACTACGAGGTTCTTGATGACTATGGTAATAAGATTATAGTTAAGAAAAGTGAACTTGAAATGGTATCCGACGCAGTTAAAAATCTAGATAAACCAAGAGACGAACAACTAATTTGTGGTTGATCTTATTTTATATACTATATCGTGTATAGGTTTAAGTTTTATACTAAAGTACGGTAGTATATTATCCGTTCCGCGTAATAGGCTGATAGCTTATCCTTTCTTTAAAGATCTTTTTTCGTGCTCTCTCTGTCTTGGATTTTGGTCGGGAGTTCTTACAGGTCTCCTCGGACCATATAATCCAGTAATTTTTGCGACATATGGTGCTGCGGTTTGCTGGTATGCAGATCACCTTTTAAGTCTTATTATTGCTAAGTCAGAGTAATTAATCACTCCGATTTTAAAAAGTTAAGTATATCGGTAAGATACTCACACGCATAAATCATACCTATCTCCGAAGCTTCAGCTAACTTTTTATTTACTTCATCTACGACAGCCTGTACTGATATCTGCCGATCTTTGACACGCTCATCTTCCTCTTCGCTAAAAGATCTAAAGCTATCGTTTGAATTAGTTAAATTTACACTCCAAGCAGTTCCTGCATTACCTGCTACTGTTGTAGGTATCATACCCTTTGTACCGTAAGAGTTTTTATCACCTATTGTATTATTTGGAATATAGCGTGTATCTGAATATCCTGACGCTAGATTGTTTTCATATAATGCCTCAAGCTCACTATAACCATATTTGCTCATCATTGTTATTTAGTAGATTAACTACAATATCAGCTTATAATATTAAATAATGAATAAAAAAGCTGTAAGTTATGAATATATGTCATTTATCATAGATTTACTGGCGCAGCGGGTTGGTTCAAACTACGATTATATTATCGGTATTGGTCGTGGAGGTCTTATACCTGCTACTATGCTAGCATATAAACTTAACAAAAAGGTATTGGTTTTTGGAATCAATACATATAATAATACTATACACACAGGCAAATGGACCATTTATCAGCCAGTGACACTACCAACAGCTCCTTCGAAATTTTTAGTAGTAGATGATATATGCGATACAGGTAATACGTTTAATATATTTAAAGGTATGTATAGTAATACTATTCACACCTTTGACTATGCTTCACTATTTGTTAAAGACAAATCATCTCATATGGTTAACTGTTATGGGTTTTCTGTACCTGAAGAAACGTGGTTAACATTTCCATGGGAAGAATCCTAAAAATAGCTTGTATCTACTCAACACTATTATATAATAATATATGTCTTCCCGTATTACTTGTCTACTATCCGGTAAAAGTTTTTTGTTTTCAAAAGTATATTTTGAAAAGCGTGCCGCAGAATATGGCGACGCTACCACCCTCTTAAAGTATTATGTTACAAAAAAGGTAAAGTCTTTAATTATAAGAGGTTATGATGTTAATGAAATACGGAATATTCTTGATATTCGTAATACAGATGTATTACCAGCTGATTCTCAAGAGGTTAAAGACGTTATTAATTATCATAAGCTTCAAGATACTAAGCTGCAGAAAAAGAAGACATATGGATTTAGTGAAGATAAGTCCGATGATGTTGTATCTATCTTCATAAATAATATTAAGAATTTAAATTATGACTAAAAAATTTATCGCACAAACAGGAAGTAATAATACAGTGAAAATATATGATGCTACTACAGGTAACTTGCACAGAATAATTAATGTCAGTGGTACTATTATATCACAACCAATTATATCAGAAAGTGAGTTATCTGTAATGGTTCAGACCGGTACAGTTAAAACTATAAAATTATATAATGTTTCTAGTGGTAGCCTTAAAACCAGTCTGCCGCTTCAATAATCCTACTGCATACTAACATATATGCCTAGTATTTTTGAAGAGCAGATTAGTCGCAAGCCAAATTTGTATCCATGGACTGAGCAGTTCATTGAAGCAATGCATAATGGTTTTTGGACCGATAAGGAGTTTAACTTTAAGTCTGATGTTCAGCAGTTTAAAGTTGAGCTGACTGATCAGGAAAGAGAAATCGTAGTTCGCACTCTCTCTGCCATTGGTCAGATTGAAGTAGCAGTTAAGACATTCTGGGCTAAGCTCGGTGAAAACTTACCACACCCAGCTCTATATGATCTCGGTATCGTTATGTCTAATACTGAGGTTATTCATAACAACGCTTATGAACGTTTGCTCTGTGTTCTCGAGTTAGAGGATATTTTTGAAGAGAACCTTAAGCTAGAATGGATACAGGGGAGAGTCAAGTATCTCCGTAAGTATACCCATAGGTTCTACAAGGACTCGAAGAAGCAATACCTCTACGCGTTGACGCTGTTTACTTTATTCGTGGAGAATGTTTCTCTGTTTTCACAGTTTTACGTTATCAATCATTTTGCTCGTTTTAAGAATGTCTTAAAGGATACTGATCAACAGGTTAAGTATACCCGTAATGAAGAAAACATTCACGCTCTTGTAGGTATTCAGATTATCAATACTATACGTGATGAACATCCTGAGCTGTTTGATGAGGAGTTAACGGATCGGATTGTAACTGCTGCTCACGAGGCATTTAAATCAGAAAGTAAAATTATTGATTGGATGATTAACGGTATAGATGAGCCAGGATTATCTGCTCCGATTCTTAAGGAATTTATTAAAAATCGCATTAACGAATCGCTTACACAAATTGGTCTTCCTAAGCCCTTTGAAGTAGATTCTACTATTCTTGAGTCTACAATGTGGTTCTCTGAAGACCTATTAGGAAATAGTATGACCGACTTTTTTCACTCACGTCCTGTTGAGTATTCTAAGAAGAGTCAATCATTCAGCGAAGACGATTTATTTTAATTTATATGAGTAAAGATATATACTGGCTTAATAAGGACTCTAGAAAATTTCTAGAGAGAGACTACCTGACGAAAGATGAGACACCTGAGCAACGCATTAGAGATATTGCTGATGCTGCTGAAAGATATCTGAGTATAGCCGGTTTTGCTGATAAGTTTGAATCGTATATGCATCGTGGTTTTTATTCTCTATCTACTCCTATCTGGAGTAACTTTGGTAGAGAGCGTGGTGCTCCTATTTCATGCTTCGGAAGTTATATTCCTGATGATATGAATAGTATTCTCTGTAAGTTAGGTGAGGTTGGTGCTATGTCTAAGATTGGCGGTGGTACCTCTGGTTACTTTGGCGCTATCAGACCTCGAGGTTCAGCTATTAGTTCCGGTGGTACAGCTACAGGTGTGCATCATCAGCTAACCGTATTTGATTCTCTTGTTAACTATGTATCTCAAGGTAATGTTCGTCGTGGTTCGTTTGCTGCTTATCTTCCTATTGATCACGGTGATATTGAAGAGTTTCTAGCTATTCGCGGTGAAGGTAATGATATTCAAGATTTGTCTATCGGAGTTACAATTACCGATGAGTGGATGGAGAGTATGTTAGAGGGTGATAAGTCTAAACGAAGGATTTGGGGTCTTGTTATTAAGAAGCGCTTTGAATCAGGCTACCCGTATATTTTCTTTACTGATAATGTTAATAATCAAGCTCCACAAGTCTATAAGGATAAAGGACTTAAGATTAATAATTCTAATCTTTGTACAGAGATATTCCTTTCCAATCAGGATGATGAATCGTTTGTTTGTGACCTTTCTTCTATTAATCTTGAACGTTGGGATGAACTCGAGACTACTGATGCAATTGAAACGCTTGTATACTTCTTAGATGCAGTAATGACTGAGTTTATTCATAAGACAGAAGGTGTGCCGTTTATGGAAGCGCCTAGAAAGTTCGCTATTAATCAACGAGCATTAGGAGTAGGTGTTTTAGGCTGGCATTCCTTTCTGCAATCAAAGCTTGTACCATTTGAATCAATAGAAGCAAAGATGCTCAACAATGATATCTGGCATACTATTAGACACAGAGCAGATCTAGCTACTACAGAGCTTGCAACCATATTCGGAGAGCCTCCTTTACTTGAAGGTTATAAAAGACGTAATACAACTACGCTTGCAATTGCTCCTACTACCTCGAGTTCGTTTATTTTAGGTCAAGTATCTCCATCTATTGAACCACACAATAGTAATTACTTTGTGAAGGATCTTGCTAAAGGTAAGTTCACTTATAAAAACCCTTACTTAGCCAAGGTGTTGAAGTTGAAGGATAAAGATAGTCTTGATGTGTGGAAGGATATTCTTTCCCATGGTGGTTCTGTCCAGCACATAAAATTTCTTACTCGTGAAGAAAAGGATGTGTTTAAAACTTTTGGTGAGATCTCACAAAAAGAGATTATCATACAAGCTGCACAAAGGCAGAAGTTTATTGATCAAGGACAATCAATTAATCTGATGATCCCCCCTAATGCAAAACCAAAAGAAGTAAGCGAGTTGCTTATATATGCTTGGAGAGAGGGCATCAAGTCATTATATTATCAACGTTCTGCGAATCCTTCGCAAGAGCTTGCTAGAAATATTTTGAATTGTGCAAACTGTGAATCGTAATTAAATCTTATGAAATGGAAATATAACCTAAATGGTAACGAGGAAGCTGAATTAGATGCAGAAAATAAAAATCAGCAGATCTTTATTAATACAGCTGCATCTGGCGGAGCTGTAAATAGTAATATACGGGTAGTAGAAAATTGTATTTTCTTTTATTCAGATATAACAGAGCAATCTGCTCTCGATCTTAATACTATACTCTACGAACTTGATATTAAGCTTAAAAATACACTCAATTTTCTTGGGCCTGATTTTACACCACACATTAAGCTAAGAATTAATTCATATGGCGGCTCTGTATTTGCAGGTATGGCTATCTTAGATGCAATTAGAAGTCTTAGTTGTGATGTACATACTTATATCGATGGAGCTGCCGCCTCAGCTGCAACAATTATTTCTGTAGCAGGTAAGAAGCGGTTTATAGGTAAAAATTCAATGATGCTAATTCATCAACTATCATCTGGCGTCTACGGTAAGTTTTCTGAAATGGAAGATGAGATGGAAAGCAATCGCCGTATTATGAAAATGATAAAGGATGTATATAAACAGTACACAAAAGTACCAATGAAGCAAATCGATGAGATATTAAAGCACGATCTTTGGTTTGATGCTGCTAAATGCTTAGAGTTCGGACTAATTGATCAGATTTTATAATAGCTAGCAAATGACTAATTAACTAAGACTAAATAGGTGCGCTAACTAAATTCCCATCACCTTGTTCTTGATGTCTATGATTTTTTAATGATATATTACCAGCCTTTACATCAACATCAGACGATATATTACCCTTGGCTTTTATTGTACCTTTCACTTCTACATTTCGATCAACACGTACACTACCCTTAACATTTAAATCACCTTTAATATTTGTATCTATGTCAACTTGTAAATTTTTGTTAGTAGTTATGTTTTTAACTGCTAATATATCTCCAAGGCATTTAATATTACCCATGACTGTTAAATTACCCCCTACAGTAAGATCTCCATTAACTATCTGATTACCAATTACACTTAAGCCAGGCTCGATGACTACATCAACAGCTGATTTTATATTTATATTACCACCTTCAAGTTCTAATAAATCTCCTGCAGCTATAAACACATGTCCTGTCGCACCTCCACCTGCACTTCCGGTAATATTAACCTGAGCGCCTCCGATAGTAGTTATGCCCTTACCTGCAAGTCTTATCGGCCCCGATGTGCCGAACGCTATACCACCTGCTGCAGAGTTAAAATCTAACTTATTACTCGCTAATATATGTATATTACCAAATGGTATTCCTGATGCGACATCTTTTTCTTCAAAATAAGGGGCAGAAGTTTCAATTTTAGTAATTTTGGTACCATCTGATTTTAAGTTTGAAACTACTTTACGACCGATAGGATTTATAAAGACAGTATCGAAGTTAGTTGCAGCAGTACCTGCTTGTATCAATATATCTTTACCAGATTGAAATTTAATACTACCACCGTTACCCATTTGTTTTTCATAAGGTGTAAGTTTTTTTTGTGTATCTTTATACAACTCTTGAATATTTGTATGAACGGGGTTTGGTGAAAAATTAACATCTTGTGTAGAACCAGTTTTCGGATCAGGTATGCCACCCACAGCTTTGTGTGATGCTCCTGTAACGTTACCAAATCCTGGTTGTAATACTTCTGGACTTGATTTAGCAGCTGCTAGCTTATTTTGCTCCTTCATATAGTTATCAACTAAAGGAGTAGTAAACAGATTATTATCACCTGTAATAAATGTTAAATCGCCAAAGATTCTGTGCTCTGACTGCTGCGCCATTACGTAGTTACTACCCTTTGTAGTATGGTATGTATCACCGTTTGTTAATGTCTGTCTATTATTAGGATTAAATTCAGATGTTGCTTGGTTAGCCATTGTCAGGTGACTGCCTGATTTATGCGCTAGATGTATATACTCTCTACCTGTAGAATTATTAACTGTTATAGCTCCTGCGGTATGATTTTCAACATGCTTGTTTCTATAGTTATCAGTTTCGTTGGGATTGTTGTTTGGTATATCTTTTGGAGACGGTGTTTTCATAGTATTAACGGTTGATATTATTATAGCTTATACAAACATTTATTCCTCAAGCACTAATAACTGCAATTTATGGTGTTGCTATAGTAACTGTGGTGCTATTAGGTGTTATTGCACCAGGTGGCGTAACAGAGGTATTCTCAAATATATTAGGATAGTCAGGGTAAGCATTTCCAGATCCATATATCTGTTCAAATTCAGTACTTGAGTTTAACTTACCTAATACAACAGGAAGACCTCTTGCACCACCTATAAACCCGACTAAAACTTTTGAATTTATACCTGGCACACTAAAAGAACCTTTGCCTGAATTACCATAATTTTCTGTTACGTAACTATTACCGTAAGGATTAACACCTGCTGACATATTTACAGCAGGTCCTGCAGCATGACCATCAAACGTCTGTGATTTAAATTGCTCAGAAGGAGGACTAGAGTACCGACTACATTCATTAAACGTAGACATTATATTACCATCACTAAGCGAAGAGATATCCTTCGATCTATTATATTTACCTTGCGAACTTTCACCCGTTATAGGTGATATTACATATGCCCATACTTCCGATTCTTCGAGCTTACTTATAACACCTGCAGTTAAATCACCCCCTGCACCAGCAGTCTTATATTGCATCTTATCTATACCTGTTATTGATAAGCCAGGAATTTTTACCAACACCTTACCTTGATACTGCGCGTTGACATTCTGTGTATAATCAGCGTTACTTATAACTGTTCCTATGTATAGTGTATTTATCATTACAAAAGTCTTGATGCAGCTACTTGCCTTACAGCTTTATCCACAGAGTTACTTATTTTACCTACATGTCTTTCAATAACATTACCTGGCGCTTTCATTTTTTGTAACGCGTTATTAAATATATTAGATTTGACGTTTGCATTAGTAGCTGCGTTTAAAGCAAGCTTATTGCTCATATCATTTACAATAGAGCCTGTAATACATTTAAGTAGTTCTGCTGCTGCAAACCTACAATTCTCTTGATCTTTAGTAAAATTAAATGCGTCATTAACAAGTCCTAAAATACCGAGAATTGTTTGTTCAATAACACCTATCGTTGCAAGTATTAACGCTTCGAATTGTAGTAGCTTATTAACCACACCGAGCACCTTATTAATCTGCTCATCTATAATACTTGAAACTAAACCAACCATTCCAGATACAATACCGTTTATACGACCCGTAAGCGAATTTAATAATTGACCTGCTACATTCCCTAGAATACCTGGTAGCCCTGAAATTATTGATGGTAAGCATAAAATACCTTTTGCAACTGATGTTATTGAATTTACTTTGTTAATCAATGCTCCGCCTAGCGATAATATATTAGACATTGCACTCATTGTCCCTAAGCCAGAAGCTAACCCACCTACACCAGAAGCTAACCCACCTACACCAGAAGCTAACCCACCTACACCAGCAGCCAACCCACCTACACTGGCAGCTACCCCTGTTACACCTGAGGCTATACCAGAAGCTATACTAGTTACACCAGCAAGAGCACCCTTAGCAATTGCTATTTGACCTGCTACTTGCGCTTTAACTGCTTCAGTTGCTTTACCTACAGCTGATTCTAAAAATGCTGCAGGGTCGAAGTCGAAAGAAAAGCCAGCCATAATTATTATTTATATACAGCTCCACATTTAACCACATTTATACTTATTTTATTACTTGAGTTTGATAAGGAACTATATTATAATAATATTATGTTAATTGCACATGAAGCGCCTATTTCTATATTAGGAGAAGTCGGTCGAAAGACTGACTTTCAGTACGCACTCGTTCACCTCTTCGAGTCTCATCCTAAATACTATACCTTTTTTAAATCCACACTATTCCTAGGACGTGAAGTAATGCTTGATAACTCAATCTTCGAGCTCGGTGTTGCATTTGATGGTTCAAAGTTTGCTAAATATATTGAGGAGCTAAAGCCAACTTACTATATCATACCTGATGTTCTGGAAGAGTGCAACGATACTATTGCATCTTATCATAAGTTTGTAATGAACTACCCGCATTTACCTGGGCTTAAGGTGGGGGTAGTGCAGGGTAAGACGTATGATGAGTTGGTAAAATGCTATAGATATATGGAAGAGTATTCTGATTATATTGCTATTTCGTTTGATTATTCATATTACCAAGTCATAGGTAAGTCGACGAGTATAGACCCTGCTCTAGCTACGCTTGAGAGGATGGCCGATGGTCGTCGTAAGTTTATTAGTATGTTGATAGCGGATGGTATCTGGAATAATGAAAAACCAACTCACTTACTTGGATGCTCTTTAGCTCGTGAATTTAAGTATCAGTATTATAAGAATATTACAAATATTCGTAGCGTTGATACCTCAAACCCTGTTGTTGCTGGTATACTAAATCAACGGTACCTAAAAGGTATTGGCCTGTATAATAAGCCGAAAGTAATGCTTGCAGATCTAATTAATTGCGAACTAACGGGAGAACAAGAAGACGATATTTTTTATAATATTGAAGAATTTAGTAAGATCTGTAACGGATGACCTGGTTAGCTCTCTTTTCACAGACGGGTTCAGAGATATGTAATTTGTCTGAAGCTATAGGTAGATACCCTGACCTTGTTATTTCTGATAATGTTAAAGTTGATAATAAGGTAGATGAACGCATTGAGCAAAATTGCAAGAAGGTAATGTGGCGGGCTTATAGAAAGCTTACCCCTGCTGCGAAGCTTGATTACTTCAGAAATTTTTTAGGTGACTACGATATTATTACCTTGCATGGATGGCTTAATATTATACCGCCTGAGATATGCGAGGAGTTTACAATATACAACGGACATCCTGGGTTGATTAATTACTACCCGCAACTTAAAGGTAAGGATCCGGTTGATAAAGTGTGGGCGAATATCTCTGACTTTATGTATGTGGGTAGTGTAATCCATAAGGTTACTGCAGAAGTAGATTGCGGTGACATAATATGTGCGTCACAGCTATCCTATGTTAACTGTACCTCATTAGAGGAGACATATAATGTTGCGCGTCGAACATCGTTAACATCATGGATTGATTTTTTTACTAAAGAGTACTATAATACTGTATGTTAATTAGCTTTAGTGGTGCGCAAAGTACGGGTAAGAGTACTCTACTAAAGGTATGTCAAGATATAATTCCTGAGTGGAACTATATTCCTGAGATTACAAGACTTGTAAAGAGGGAGTATGACTTACCGATTAATGAGGGTGGTAATGATGTAACGCAAATGATGATTGCAGGTGAGCATTTGCGGAATGCTTATACTAAGCGCGATATACCTACTGTTCTTGATAGATGCTCTTTAGATGGTTTAGTTTATACTCATTGGCTGTGTGAGTATGGAAGTGTTTCTATGGGGGCTTATACTCATGCGCGTTGGGTATTTGATAATACTATAGATAAGTATGATCTCATTGTGTATACGCAACCAGAAGACGTACCGGTTGATAATGATGGTGAGAGAAGTATTAATGTAGAATTTAGGAATCAAATAATCGAACTGTTCGAAAAGTATATGTCTACTATTCCGCAATCAAAGGTTTTAAGAGTTGCAGGTCCAGTTAGAGATCGAATGACGTTTATGATGAGTAAGTTCGAGACAATGGGATTAAACACAGTGTTTAATAGAAACTTGCATCCTTATAAGACTAAAATATAATAATTTATGGCAAAACAACAACAAATAGTATTAGATAATTCTAACATTAGTAAGCATTTAGGTAAATCATCAGAGTATGCATCTGTATATGATCCTCAATTACTAGTACGCGAACCTCGTCAGTCAAATAGAACTCATCTCGGTCTTGAAGATGAAGATCTTCCGTTTGAAGGTAGTGATACCTGGAATGGATATGAAGTTACAGGTCTTACTGATAATGGTTTACCTGTAGTCGGTATTTGTAAGTTTGTTTATGATTGTAGTAGTAAGTATATTGTTGAGTCTAAATCGACAAAGCTTTATTTTAACTCGTTTAGTATGACTAAGCTAGGTAGAACGGCAGCTGAGGTACTTGCTAATATTACAGAAAAAGCTATTAAAGATCTTTCTGAATTGCTTGAAACTAAAGTAGCTGTTAAGGTGCATTCTAACTATGAAGCGCTTCGAGAGTTTACTCTTGCAACTAATGAGTGGTCACATCAACGTGAACTTAAGACTTCATTCATTACGTTAGAAGATGAGTATCCTATAGAGAATGAAGTGTTTGATGTATATGTTGAGTCACCGGAGCTACTTACTGTAATTGATTCTGTTGTTAGTGATAAGGATAGATACCATAGTGCCTTATTAAGATCGAGATGTAGGGTTACAGCTCAGCCTGATACTGGAGATGTTTATATTACAATTAAAGGTAAGAAGACTGTTGATCCTATCTCCTTACTAAGATATATTGTATCATTTCGTGATGAGTGTCATTTTCATGAGGAGATTTGCGAGGCCATATATAAACGCTTATGGGATGTATTACAACCCGATGAATTATCTGTAAAGTGTTTATATGCAAGGCGTGGAGGTTGGGATATTAACCCGGAACGAGTTTCTAATAAAAGTCGACTTCATTATACATTAAGTGATGAAACTATCCTACATGTTAAGACACCTAAGCAGTAAATTACTTTAACTTACCCCCGCTGTAATTAATTACAGCGGGGTTTTTTATTTTTAGACTAAATAATTAAATGCCTGTACCAACAAGTAATAACGGTTCTACCTTTTATAATAGTAATGTATGTAGATCATTTAATTTAACTATTAATACGAGTATGACTCAGCTCTCTACACAGCCTTGCTCGCAACTTACGATACATAACACCACCACTGGCCTTCTTAGTGTTTATGATAACGGGTTTAGCGCTGAGCCGTTTGCATTTCAAATAGATATTGGTGAAAGAGTAGCAATACTCGGCCTTACTAATGCTAGTGAGGTCTCTGCTAAAGCAGCAACCGCAGGGAAGATATACTACAGGACTCAATTCTTTAGTTCTAATCCGATTAGGTAATGCTATAATAAAGGGTAGTATATTTTACCCTTATATATAAATACAGTTATGAGACTGTTTAGCGAAAAGGTAGTACCTACCTATACTAGCTCAAACCTTAACATCTTAACAGTTAAAGACTACAATGAAGTCTTTTTCGATGTTTTTGAGTTTGAGATAAACGGGAAAAAGTTTATTGCAGAAAAAGTATCCACATATAAGGGATCGCCTGTCGTAGATATTCCGCTAGTATTGGAAGGTAAGGAATTTACGGCATCGTTTGTATTACAACGAGGCAAATTTGAAATTTTATTTAACAAGGCTAACTCTACGTTTGTTGGACCTGCTGTACAAGAGGCTAAGGAGTCAATTATTCAGTTTGTAGAGCATGAGAATGAAATTGAGGATATTGTCTTTGAGAAAAAGGAGTCTATTCTTAAAGAGATTCATCAAGCTAAGCAATCAGCAGAACAATATGTAAAGGAGCTCAAGCAGCAGAAGCTTAGAGAGACTACTAAATTTTTTAATGATAAGCAGCAAATTCTTGATGAGGAGATAGGTGAGTCTAGGAAGAGCTTGCTAAATGAATTCCTCTCGTTAGTTGAAAATGTAAAGAGTGAGTTTTATGAATTCAACGAAGGTGAAAAGACGAGACTTGTTTTGTTTATTAAGGAGTCTTTAGATAGTTTATCAGATGGCTTGTCTAAGGACATAGAAGACAAGAATGAGCAAGCTGAGAAAGTATTTAGTGAGAAGATAAATGAGCTCGCTACAAATGTCTTATCTGGTGTTCTGCTTAAAGAGATTGACTCTAATAATAAGAAGACAAATAAGGATATTACCTCTCGTTTTGAAGCTATCACAACTTCCCTAAATAAGCTAACCGAACAAAGAGATAGTCGGTTGAAAGGGGAGATGAAAGAGATATTAGGTGAATACAGTGGTTCTCTGAATGGCTTAGAGCAGGCCAACGTTGAATTAAACGATCTTATAAACAAGAGTAGCAATAAGGCTCTTAGCCGTATCGGTAATGTTAAGACACAACTAGAAGAATCTATTTTATATACAGGTAACGATCTTAAGTCTACCATTACAAATACAAAGGAAGAGCTCTTAGATAAAATACAATTTACAGAAAACAAAATTGATGCTGTAGAAAAAACAGCAGATATTATTACAAATAAATTTACTGTAGTAGAGAGGACTGTTAATGCAGCTAAAGATGAAATAAATGCTGCAGTAGATATTGTTAATAATTCTGACGCTAAGCTCGACACGGTACGTACTGAGTTACAAGAGTCTATTCATAATATTTCCGGTCTTATCTCAACGGACATTAAGAAAGATATAACAAAACTTAAGAAAGACCTTACTGAGCAAATATCTATTACAGAAGATAAAGTTGATTTAACCGGTAAAAATACAACTTTAGTTGAGCAAGAAGTACATGTATTAAAACGGACCGTTGATAAGAGTGCGACTGATACTGATGATAGGTTCAACGCTTTAATACATAATGTAGATGCGAATGTTGTATCAGTAGATAAGAAGATTAAGTCAGTATCAAAAAATATAACAGAGCAACTCGGAGTAGTCACCAACTCAATCGATAGATTGACGGTAAAGAGTATTAGTTTAGACTCTAATATAAAGGAGCTCGAAGATAAAATTATTCTAGCAGAGGATAATATTATAACCTTTTACGATGAGAGAATTAATCTTGTAGAAACTAAAGTAACAGATCTTACAGAAGAGAATAAGCAGTATTTTATCAATCTCATAGAGGAGAGCAAGCAAGCACTGTTAGAGCAAATTAGTAACATTAAGGTTGATGTACCTAATATTATTGTTGAGCAATCTAATGGCAGTCAAGAAGTAGATCTCAAAGGCGTTAAGTCAGAGTTAGAGAAGATTATTGGTACTAAATTTACAACAGAAATAAGTGCACTCAAACGACTCATCGAGATGTCATCTGGAGGAGGTTCTGTTGCAAAGCAGTTCGCTAACGGCGGCACGATGAACGGTAACTTAAATGTTACAGGTACTATATTCAAAAATGGTGTTGATATTTTAACATTAATAGGAGGTGGGGGCGGTGCTTATACCCTTGTTAATGCTACTTCTTCAATTCAGCCAGTAAGAGGTTTTAATACAGCTTCTTGCATTTATTCTAATGTAGCTGGTGGATGTAATAATACAGTTTATGGTAACTATTCTAGTGTAGTAGGCGGTCTTAGTAATAAAGTAAATTGTAGTGATTATTCTAGTATAGCGGGCGGGTGCAGTAATAATATTTGCTGGACGCCTGGTTCTAATGTAGCTGGTGGGTATTATAATACTGTTTGCGGTAGTTTTTCTAATATAGCTGGTGGGTATTGTAATACAAGTAGTGGTGACTATACCGCCTACACAAGTATAGGCGGTGGTTTTGAGAATACGATTTGTTGGTTTAGTCCGGGGTCTACCATAGCGGGTGGGAAGTTTAATACAGCTTCTGGTTACTACTCTACCATAGCTGGGGGATGTTTTAATAAAACTTGTGCGTATATGTCTACCGTAGGTGGTGGGTATTGTAATACAGCTTCTGGTGATTACTCTACTGTAGCTGGTGGGTGTTATAATACTACTTGTGGTGTATATTCTAGTGTACTAGGAGGTCTTAGTAGTATAGCTTATGGTCAGTATTCTACTATAACTGGTGGGTCTTGTAATGCAGCTAGCGGTAGTTATTCTAATATAGCTGGAGGACGGTGGAATACTACTAAAAGTGACCATGACACTATTGGTGGTGGATGGTGTAACTTAACATGTACCAGCAGTTGCTACTATGGATCTAATACTATAGGTGGCGGTAGCAGTAATACTATTAGTAGTTATTATGCTTGCCATACAATCGGCGGCGGCTTTTGCAATTGCGTCTGTGTATCTGGCCCTCAATTTGGGGGTGCTATTGGTGGAGGAGCGTATAATAGTGTTAAGTGTGGTTACAGTACTATTGGTGGGGGAAATAGTAATGAGGCTTGGGGCTGGGTCTCCACTATAGGTGGAGGAAGCACTAATACAGCTTCTAATAGTTATGCCACAATAGGCGGTGGGAGTACAAACAAGGCGTGCGGACTGTATTCTACAATAGGTGGAGGATTTGGTAATACAATTACATGTTCTGGTTATTGGTCTACTATAACTGGAGGACGTGGGAATTCAGCTTCTAGTTATTACTCTACTGTAGCTGGAGGTCAGGATAATTCAACTTCTAGTTGTTACTCTATTGTTGCTGGAGGACTTAATAATAATATTACAGCTACAGGAAACTATTCAGGTATACTTGGAGGTTGTAGTAATCAAGTTAGTCATATAAATTCTTTTACCATAGGATCTAGTCTCACATCTACAGCAGCAAATACTACATATATGAATAATGTACAGACAAGTGGTGATCTTACTGTTCAAGGTACTCTTTCTGCAAAAACTTATCTCGGAATGTTAGCAAGTACGCCTATCGTTGTAACGAATGGTGTCATCAGTCTATCCACAACACTGCCTAATAATTATACCTTTTCATCTACAACTCGCCCAACAAGTAATGGTACTGGTGTACCATTATCAGCGAGTCTTATTACACGTAGTGACGGTGATTTTAGGTACGCTATAAGCCCTCTTCGACAAATTTCATTTAACAACTGGTCTTACTGGAGTAGTACTACGACTACAGGCGGTAGCATACAGACTGCAGGATCGGTATTACGTGTTGAAGCAGGTAATGGCTCGTCTGCAGGTAAGGCGTTGGCGAGCTTTTCTTCTAACACTAGGCATTATGTTGGTATTGCACCAACAGGTACATTCACAGGTATTGATTTCGCTAATAAGGTTAATTGCAACTTTGCAGCAGTAAGTCGAAGTTTTAACATTGCAACCAGTATAAATTGGGCGTTTATTTTCGGAGAGCTAAGCGGCTCAACTGCTACCGCTGGTCTGTCGTCACATATAATAGCAGGAGCAGGCTCATCTATAGGTTGGGTCGGTTTACAGTGTTTGAGTGGTAACGTGACTATAGTTACGGCAAACGGCACGAACGCACTACAAACATCTAGTACTGTAGATACATGGCAAAATGGTTATAATAATAAGGGGTATAGGCTTGAAATTTTAAGTGGAACAATATATTTGTATAATTCTTCTTCTACTCTACTTGGCACTTTAACAGGTGCACCAACTACATCTAAAGGTCTGGTTGCTGCTGTTTTAGTTGATAGTACTGCAATAACGAGTCAAATTGGCATAATTGTACAAAATTGTTCGTTTGATTGGTAAGATAAATTAGTAGACTGTGGATTTAGCCGGGGTATAATATACTATATAATATATGAGTAGAAAAAAAGCTGTTTTTCATATTGAAGGGGGTATAGGTAAGCATATTGCCGCAACTGCTGTAGTTGAGTGTTACAAGAAAAAGTACCCTGATACAGATATTATTGTAGTGTGTGCGTGGGCTGAGGTTTTCTTAAATAATCCGTTTATATACAGAGTATATAAAGCAGGTACTTCTCCCTACTTCTACGAAGATTACATCTATGATAAAGACGTGGAGGTATTTGCTCATGAGCCATATAAAACAACCTCTCATATTACAAAACAAAAGCATATCATTGATTCATGGTGTAATATGATTGGACTTGAATATAGTAATGAACAGCCTAGAATAACCTTTAACTTTAGAGAACGTGAACTAGGTAGAACTGTATTTAAAGTAACAGATGATAGACCTGTTCTATTATTTCAACCTTTTGGTGGACCTGGTAAAGGTCATCAGGAAACACCGTATTCATGGATGAGAGATATTCATCCGGCTATTGCTCAGCAAATAGTAGATAGACTTAGTGCTAAGTATAATATAGTTCATATTTGTTATGATAATCATCCTGTACTTAATAACTGCTTAAGGATAGATCAAAATCTTCAAAAGAAAGTATTATTCAGTACACTGCTATATTCACAAGCTCGTTTACTTATTGATTCATCCTTACAGCATGCAGCTGCAGCAATGGGTCTGCCATCAACAGTTGTATGGGTAGCTACACAGCCAAAAATATTCGGCTATAATATTCATAACAATATTACACCAAATGTAGAGTTTCCTGCTGGTACTGTAGACTCGTATCTCTATGATTATAACTTTACTGGTGCTATCCACGAATGTCCTTATACTGACCCATTGCAAATCTTTGATGTAGAGACTATAATAAGCACATTACTATGAAACAATTATTCTTTAACTCATCTCTACCACGCGCAGGGTCTACATTATTACAAAATATAGTAGCTCAAAATCCTAATTTTTACTCTACCCCTACCTCAGGAACTCTTGAACTTATATATGGTGCAAGAGCTAACTATAGTAATGATCCAACATTTAAAGCGCAGGATGCTGAGCTAATGCGGAAGGGCTTTCAGGGATTCTGTCAGCAAGGACTATATGGTTATTATGACGCTATTACCGATAAGCCGTGTGTCTTAGAGAAGTCAAGAGGTTGGGGCATTCATTATAATTTACTTGAATTCACTCTAGCTGAGAAGCCTAAAGTAGTGTGCATGGTAAGAGATTTAAAGCAGATTATTACTTCTATGGAGAAAAAATTCCGTGAAGCTCCAGAGAATGATCCCGGTATCGTCAATCACGCACAGCTTGCTAATACAACTACTGCAAAGCGTGTAGATCACTATCTATCTACTCAACCACTTGGACTAGCTATAGAGCGGTTAACTGAGATATTTAAACAAGGTATCAATGAGCATATGCTCTTTATTAAATATGAGGATCTGTGTAATTCACCTGAAAGACAACTTGAAAAAATATATAATTACTTTGAGTTGCCTGTGTATAACCATCATAACTTTAACTATATTGATCAGCTAACAAAGGAGGATGATAGTTTATATGGCATCTTTGGTGATCATAACATACGACCAAAGCTTACTTTAACAGATAACAAGCCTAAAAATATTCTAGGTAGTGATATATGTAAGTGGATAGATACTAACTTTAAGTGGTATAATGATATTTTTAAATATTAAGTAGTTGAGAAACTATAACGTACGTATAAATACTTGTATGAGTTTAGATATCAATCTTACAGCACCACTTAGTGTGGTAGTACAACCAGAAGTAAGGAAAACTATCACTGCCCTCTCTATAGAGAGAATTATAGATTTTCCATCACAACGTAAAGTCGCAGTATTCGTAGAGGGTGAGAGAATAGAGCTCGATGCTCTATCTGGTGATAATTATGATACTCCAGCAGAGTGGACAAATGACGATGTAGTTAACGCTGTTAAAACCCATTTTGGCATTGCATAATATACTCCACTCTTTCTAGCTCCAGTTAACAAAAAAGCCTAGTAACTTAATACTAGGCTTTTTTTGTTTAATAAATATAAATTAAAGGTAACCGAGAGTCACTAGTCTACGAATTTCAGGAAAGCTAGTATCAAAGCCGTTAGCTGTAAGCGATTGAACAGTACCCATACCTGATGCAGTAACACACGTAAAGAGAGAAGATGTATGATCAGTAAATAGAACTGCAAACTTTTGTCCATTATGTGCTTTATCAACATTAATAACAGTACCGGTAGCTACTGATAAGTTTTGAAATGAAGACGCAGCTGTACCTGTCAAGGAGTTGAATGCTACACCATATATTTGTTTGCTTTGATGAACACCTACTGATGTAAGCACAACTGTTTTAGTTGTACCGGTATTTGAAAGTGACCAGAAAAGATTTCTCGGTGTATCAAACGATGAAAGAGCTTGGTTGTTGAATCCTATTAGTGCCATATTAATATTTAATCTTCTGTATCTTTTTTCCTAATAATCCTCTTAAAGATGAGTAACATTTCTCTTTTTGTAGATTGTTTGGTGTTGAAGTGAGATATAGCACTAGTACTTCCTAGCGTCTCATCTGCATAAAGAACAAAATCATCAGGTATATTATTTTGTATAATATGTTTATAGGTGGAATTAATAACAACGCCAATATAATTAACACATGGTTTACAAGCGTTCTTTAGCATTAAGTGTATAAAGTTATTATATATTTCTAAGCTCTTAAATGAGGTTTCATATATTTCAACATTGTAATATGGCGGACACGTAAAAACACAATCATAATCCTCTTGTGGTATAAACTTTGTGCAATCGTTATTATATGTTGTAACTTGTATATCTAAAAACTTAACAATTTTTTTAATACCATTGTATGAGAGTTTCCATATATCATTATAAATATAATTACAACCTGAACTCGCGGCCCCTACTAGCCTGTGCCCCCAACCACCACACGGGTCGTAAACGGTCTTTACCTGTAGATCGGTAATAAATCGCTTAATCCATAAAGGTGAGAAGTGCGAATAACCAGTGTGTATTCCTGATATTTTAAACCCACGTAAAAGCTCTCTCGATGTAAAGTTATCTTTAAGTAAATATTTTTTTCGATTCTCTATCAGTCTTTTTCTTATAACTATATCTTTATAGAGCTCCTGCTCAATATTATAAAAGTGTGGTAAAAATGTCGTGGTAATTCTATTGTGAGATGGTCTTGCATCATAACTACCGCTATATGATTTGATCCTTTTCCACTCACTATAACACTCCTCCATGGTATATGAGTGGTTAAGTGTATTCTGCTGATTTACCCACTTATATACAGTAGATGGTGAGACAATACCGGTAAATAACTGAATGACTGTCTTTACAGGCCACAACAACGCAGAGCTGCAAACTGCTTCTCGTATCTCACGGCTCTGCATATTTACTATTCTTTGATAGGTTATCTATCTCCCACAGTGGCTGATAATTTGAATAATGACATATCTTTTGTAGCAAAGCGAGATCACCTAATGATGATAAGCACGCTAAGGGTTGTATATGGTCTAGATGCCAGCACCTATCACCACGACCGTGATTATCCCAATTCATTCCTTCTGTAAATTGAACCTCTATATGTACTTTAAACTCCTCTATACTACAGCCAAGATATGTAATTGAAGGATGTGATTTGGATATTTTAGCGTATTTAACCGCTTGTCTAATGTGCTCTCGTATATTACATCTCATCTTGTGAAGCGGATCTTCTTTATATTTTTTTCGCGATATACCGCTCTCCTTATCCTTTAAATATCGATCTTTTGCTTTTGCTTTGTAGTATTGTAGATTATCTAGTCTGTGTTGCTTAATACGTTGGTTATGACTCTCACGGTCTAAGGGAGACATATCATCATACCACTCTTTCCACTTAGCAGTCGTAATGCCCTGTAGCTTACGATATTCTCTATATTCTTTATTTTTCTGCTCTAGCTCTAAATTAAGCTTTGCTTCTTGATGCCTCTTTTTACCTTTTTCAGATATCTCTAGCTTTACTTTCTCTGATGATAACCAGTAACGTACATTCTCAGGCCAAATATTAAATTTTTCCTTAACGGTCCACATACCGTATTTTTGCGCATATTCAATAATTTCTTTCTTTTCGACCTCAGTATATTTCTTATTCCGTCTAAACACCTTTTCCATATTAATATTTAATCAAACCGAATATATTATCAACTTAATAAAAATACAAATTAAACCTCAGACCTAGTATAAGCGCTTGAGTAAAATGTATACAAGAAGACCTAGGAGCTCTTCGGTGCTCCTAGGTCTATAAGTCGTTGTATCTCTTTTATTTAGAAGTAGACCGACTGATTAGCCGGACTAAACGCAGTACCAAGACCCTGAACAATAATAACATGGTAGTAAAGATTTGCTCCAAAAATGTTATCAACCACACCATAACGGGTAAGCAAGCCTACACGCGGTGCGAAGTCATTTGGACCAATAGTTCTTTGAACCATGATAGGAATGTATGGGCAGTAGATGATACCAGTATCATAAAACTCAGAACCTTTATAGCCAAGTAACGCATACTCAATACCAACAGTTTGGTTCGAGTAAGCCGGTGTTACGGTATAGCTAGCAGTGTTCTGAACTTCAGTACGAGTATCACGGTAAACCGCGAATCTTCCACCAACAGAGCCTACCTTGCCGATTCCAACAGGTTGTGTCGAAACGTCACCTTGAACAGGTACCCACTGGAATTCAGGGAGCATTTCAAGAATGGCGCAAACACGTGGTGTTGCAACGATGAAGTTAGCAGCGCCGCGACGGTTACGTACAGCGATTCTGTTTGCTTCAATGATAAGCTTTTGATAGAAGTCTCTATTTCTCTCAACGAGCCAGCGGCCGTCAGCAGAAGCAGGGGACCAGAACGAATAGTTACCACCATTAAGGGCGGACTGAATCATTCTCATGATCATTTCACGGTCGATTTCTGCTTGAATCTCATACGACATAGCGTTTGTGATTTCAGCATCGATATCGATACCATTCATGTTCTTAAGGTCTTGCTCAAGTTCAACGGACCAACGAGCGCCAAGTCTGCGAGTACCAGCTTCAACAGCTGTCTTCTCAAACTTAACTTCGATTTGTGGGATGTTACCTGTGATTTCGAAGTTCTTAAGGATTTGAGCAACGCCTTTATCCTGATCTGCGAAAGTCCACGTGCTGTTACCAGACAAGCTCGATGAGCTTGCACCAGTGAAGCGAGTGTCAAGGTATTGATATCCAAGTTCAGCGGAAGCCACTGTACCTGCATATTGTGAACCTTGGTTACCAGGATAGTTACCACCTGTACCACCACCGGTCGCGCCACCGTCAATACCGGAACCGAGGTTCTGAGACTGATAAGCATAACGAAGGGCGAAAGCAAGGCCTACTGGTCCTGACATAGGTTGAACACCTACAATCTCGTTAGAGATAAGTTCTGGAAAAGTACGACGGATCATAGGAATGAGGATTTTCGGTAAACGAGCATCACCACTAGCATAGGAATCTGTGCTGTTGATGGCTGTGTTGGAGAATCCGCCCGGGGTTGCGTTTGCACCAAAGACACCGCCACCATTGGAGTTGGTCTCTTGGATACACCACGCTTCTTGGTTTTCAAGAAGCATAGCTGTGTTCAATCGGGTATTTTCATCTCTAATCTCCTTAACGGAATCGGATTTAAAATCAAGAATTGGAGCCCACTTCTCAAGAAGTTGGTCAGCTCTGGTTTTATCTACGAATGATTGTGTTGGACGTATATTTTTCATAATTTATTTTTTTTTCCTTTCAAATAACTCAGGTCACTAAGATGGACCTCATTGTTCAGGGTTAGAAACTCTGTACACCTTATTTATATCTATTCATTTCAGCTAAATAAGGATTTACTGAAACTTGTTTACCTGCTTGCACTTTTTCTGTTAAGATTGGTGCATCTGCTTTAACACTACGAGTGTTAAAGGCTTCTTCACGTAAAATGTTGATACTCTCTGTTTCTTTCTTATCAAACAATCTGAGAGTATAATCGAAGTTTTCTTCAATAAATTTCGCTGTCTTATCACCTAGTACTCTTTTAATATATGCTTTCTTTTTATCAGAAAGACCTGCGGTTTTTGTTTCAATAAGTAACGAAGCTTTTGTCTTAAAGTAACTTTCTTTAACAAGAGTATTTTCTTTAGTAAGAACTTTAACTTGCTCTGTAAGAATGTCAATTTGATTCTTACCGTCAACAACTGCACCTTGTACAGACTCACTCATAAGAGCTGAATCAATAGCTAGTACCCTACGAAGATTATTAAGAACTTCTCTTGCTGTTCTGTTTTTAGTAGCTTCAATAATTGCAGCTGTAGGGATGGACTCTTCAAGAAATTCTTCTAAATAGTTAGAAATTGACTCTGTGAGAGTTACCTTAAACACTTTTGCTTCAGTATTAATCTCCCGCTCATATTTCTTAATAACTTTGACGAGTTTATTTGCGTTATTCTTATCAACAGCCTCTACCACTCTTTTGAGTTTCGTAGTATGATCTTTGTCAATAGCACTAATAAGTTCTACAAGCTTTGCAGAGTATAAATCATCCTGCTCCGTAAGAGCAGCTTCTACAGCTAGTTGAAGTTTAGTGTTAAAAGCTTCTTCAATTACTTTAAAGGATTCTTCAGTTAGAATTTCAGTAGCTTCATCCGGTAGTATAGTTTTAATGCTCATATTAAAAAAGTGATTGTTCTAAGGCAGTCGTAATTCTCTGTTCGATTTTACTTTCTATTATACCTTGTAAGTATTTATGCGCTACAGCATAGTTTTTAGATAAAACTGCACTAACAAAGTCAGCAGTTGATATAGACGTAGATTCTTTCATCACCTTCTTTTTGACTTTAGTACTTTTGACTTTAGTACTTTTATTTTTCATACCTCTAGCTTTTTT
>Ga0114970_10000022_pt1 | contig 88348 bp, 147 predicted proteins | sample M_140205_XF_Meta_FD_87030 | JGI IMG/M metagenome (GOLD analysis project Ga0114970, IMG submission 87030) | Freshwater microbial communities from Lake Montjoie, Canada to study carbon cycling - M_140205_XF_MetaG | ecosystem: Environmental > Aquatic > Freshwater > Lake | place: Lake Montjoie... | reverse complement strand
TTATGTTATGGTGAGGTGAATTATGCTACAAGATTTCTTGTGGGTCGAGAAGTATCGACCAAAAACTGTTGAAGATACTATTCTTCCAGCAGACTTAAAAGCGACATTTCAACAATTCGTTGACCAAAAGAATGTCCCCAATCTAATTCTTGCGGGCGGTCCTGGCGTTGGTAAAACTACTATCGCTAAGGCATTGCTTGAAGAACTTGGATGCACTTATATCGTTATTAACGGATCGATGAATGGCAACATTGATACCTTACGCAATGAAATTAAAAACTTTGCGTCAACTGTTTCATTCACTGGTGGAAGAAAATATGTCATACTTGATGAGGCTGATTACCTTAATCCTCAATCTACTCAACCCGCATTACGGAACTTCATGGAAGAGTTTTCTGCTAATTGTGGTTTTATCCTTACTTGCAATTTTCTCAATCGTATCATTGCCCCACTCCACAGCAGATGTTCCGTTATACAATTTAAAATAAGTAACGCAGACAAACCAAAACTTGCTGGTCGTTTTATGAAACGTGTGACTGGCATTCTCGAAACAGAAAAGATTGAATTTGAATTGTCGGCTGTTGCTGGCTTGATCATGAAATTCTTTCCTGATTGGAGGCGTGTTCTCAATGAACTTCAACGCTACTCTGCTACAGGTAAAATTGATGCAGGACTTTTGTCTAGTGTATCTGAAGACAACATCAAAACTCTCATTACTAAATTGAAAGATAAAGACTTTGCAGGAATGCGTAAGTGGGTATCTGAGAACTTAGATAATGAACCATCAGTTATGTTCCGTAGAATCTTTGATGGTTGCAATGACTATCTTGCACCCAATTCAGTACCACAAATGGTTTTGTTTTTAGCAGACTATCAATACAAATCTGCATTTGTTGTTGATCAAGAAATCAACTTTGTTGCGTTTCTAACCGAAGTGATGGCTAGTTGTGAATTCAAATGAGCAATGGCACGTTACATGAATTCTTAGGCATACCTCTTCAACAAAAAATGAAGAGATGTATTTACTGTAAAGAAGAAAAACCAACAACTGAATTTGCACCGCATTATCAGAAGTGGGATAATTTAGACACACGTTGCACACCATGTATAAAGGTGCGTAAAAATCAGATTGAAGAAATACGAAAATCTGCACCACCTGTTCCATTGGTTTGTGATTGTTGTGGATTACCACCCAACTTAGGAAGCAATGCTGATCTAAGTCGAAGACAATATGGCTTGAATTTAGACCACGATCCTGTTAATATAAAGTTTAGAGGCTGGCTTTGTGGTCCATGCAATCGTGCCATTGGTGCATTGGGCGATACACTTGAAGGCCTTATGAAAGCAGTTGAATACTTAAAGAGAACTACATTATGAGTTTGCCAATTGTGAATTCAAGTGATATTGCAAAATCTTTGAGAGAAGACATTTCATGGACTGCAATGAATGTTTTGGTTAATTCAATTGGAACTTCATTGAATAGTCGAAAGATGAGATTTCATAAAAGTGATTTGTTTGAAAAGGCAGTAGAGAAATTTAGCGCAGGCAAATTACAATATCTCGATGATGTGGGTAGAGACTTCTTCTATCCAAAATATAATATACATGTTGAAATGAAATATGTATCACATGGACTTCACACAAAAACTGGAAATAAAAAAGAAAAGATTAGTGAAATAATTTTACTCAACAGTAGAAGCACAAATAAACATTTGACTTTGCCGTTAACTTATTCTGAATTTATTATGATAGTTGACGAACAATCTTCTGCCGTGATTGATAAAAACATTTTAAATAATTACATTCAGTATTATGGTGATGGAATTTCTGCTAAGAATATTCCAATGTCCGAAGTGGTGTTTATAACAGCACCATCAGATTTTACAAAAATTCATCGTGTTAATTTATCTAATTATGTTGAAAACTTAGAAAACTTGCAAAATAGTTATTTAAATGATATAGTTGAAGCAATGAAACTGACGCCATTCGATACCAAAAAAATATACGAACCGTCAAACAACCTTATAGAGTTTTTTTGATATGAGCCCATTTGATTACATTAATGCAGTCAGTCACACAAAGACTGATATGATGAACGGAACAGAAAACGATGAACTAGCAGAAAAAACTTATAATGCTTTTATTGTAAATCGTGGACTTTCTTTATTTCCCGATAGCGTTCTATACGCTAATGAGATGAATTTTCACAACATTCTCGACAACAAACCTCAGTTTGCCTATTTACTAAATAGTCTCAGGCCTAGAAAACGCTATAGCAAGTGGCTGAAAAATGAGTTGGGCGAGGACATTCGTATTATTTCGGAATTCTTTGGGTATAATAATTCAAAGGCTAAACAAATATCACACTTAATATCTCCCGATCAACTTCAAATTATGCGAGAAAAACTAGAAAAAGGTGGTTTGAAAACTAAGGAGAAAAAGAATGGCAATAGAAATTGAAGATTTACTTGAGGTCAAATTAAAAAATGAAGATGACTTTCTTAAAGTAAAAGAGACACTCACACGCATAGGTGTAGCATCACGTAAAGACAAAACATTGTATCAATCCTGTCACATCTTACATAAGAGGGGCAAGTATTACATTGTACACTTTAAAGAACTGTTTGCACTAGATGGAAAGAATACTGATTTTGAAGATAATGATTTAGGAAGAAGAAATGCAATTGCAAATCTTTTATCTGAATGGGGACTAGTAGAAGTCGTAAACAAAGATAAATCAAGTTCACCTGTAGCACCTTTGTCGCAGATCAAGATTATCTCTTACAAAGAGAAAAACGAATGGGAACTTACCGCTAAATACAATATAGGTAAAAAGAGGGAAGCAAATTAAATGGAAGAACTAGTACAATCACTTAAAGTGGTTTTAGCAAACCACTATGCGTTTTATTTGAAGACGCACTACTACCATTGGAACGTAACTGGTCCAAACTTTCCACAGTATCATGAATTTCTAGAAAATATCTATACAGAAGTGTATGGCGTAGTTGATAAGATTGCAGAAGAAATTCGTGTATTGGATGCATACGCACCAGGAAGTTTCAATCGATTTATTCAATTGTCACAGATTCAAGGTGATGAAAGTGTGCCGCCAGCAGAGATAATGTTGCAAAATTTATTGGATGATATTCCAGTTATGCTTGCAAGTGTTGAACGTGTATACGAACTTGCTGAACAAGTCCACGCACATCATTTAAGTAATTTTATGGCTGAACGTCAAGATGCATTTGGTAAACACGCATGGATGCTTAAGGCGACATTGAGAAAGTAATTCATCATTACCATAATATGTAAACGAAAAGCACTTGACAAACGTTGTATATTATGAGATAATGTTATCTCTAAACAAAAGGGAACACCCATGAAATCACTTAAAGCATTAGTTGCAGTATCACTAACAACTCTTTCCCTAATTGCAGTTGCGGCTGACAAGCCAGCAGAGAAAAAACCTGCTGAAGCAAAACCAGCGGCAACAGCAACAACAGCACCAGCAGAAAAGCCAGCCGAGGCTCCTAAGAAGAAAGCAATGACTCCTAAGGACAAAGCGGCTAAGAAAGACGCTGGAGAACCCGCTAAGAAATAATTCTTAGTAATTTTTTATCATTAATTGATGAGGTATTTAAAATGGCATTTGTAAATTCTAGCAAAACACAGACAGAACTCTTGGTATCGTACTTGCGTGGTACTGGTCGTGGAATCTCTGCACCCCAAGCAAGGTCTTTGTTTGGCATTAAAAACCTTCGTGCCCGTATCAGCGACTTGCGCCAAAGCGGCTACAAGGTTCGTAAAGATATGAACACAGAAGGTAACACAACTTATTTTGTTTCACGCAGAATGGTTGGACAGGCTTAATCTGTTATAAATAAACGTATCTCAGGGATGGGAACGTTAATGGCTCTTCTACCTTAGGAGCGTCTAACGCTGGTACAACGTTATGGTACCCCTGTATTCAGTAAGCAGGATTTTAATGATACGCCTTCGGGGTATCAATTTTCTAAACTCGCTTAATAGGAGAAAACTATGTTACAAAACATAAACACAGCCATTGATACATTTCAAGGCGCAAAAAAGCAATTCGTCAAAACATTCGTTAAGAATGAAGAACTTGCAAAACCCCTCAATACTTTTGTTGATGCACAAACATCTTACGCAAAAGCAGTAGCAGAAGAAGTCAATAAGTTTTATACAACTCTTGGTTTATCTGCATACACTTTTGATGCTAAGAAAGCATTTTCAACATCTAAGTAAGAGGAGATATAATATGAATCACACACCAATTCCGGCTATTTTTGGCGCACAAGGTTTTAAAGACTTTGATAAATTTTTTGTAGGCTTTGATGATCAATTCAACAAACTTGCAAAGATTCACGATGATCTAACTAAAAACATTCCTAACTATCCACCATACAACATTCGCAAGACTGGTGACAATACCTATGTCATTGAACTTGCTGTTGCTGGTTTCGGTAAGCAAGAAATCGATATCACACTAGAAGACAATAAACTTATTGTTGCTGGTGCCACAAAAGATGATAGCGATAATTTCTTGTTCAAAGGAATTGCTAATCGTGCATTCACTCGCACATTTGCACTTGATGACCAAATCGAAATTCAAGATGCCGCTTTGATTAACGGTATGTTGAAGATTGCTTTGGAGCGAATCATTCCAGAACACAAGAAGCCTAAGAAGATTGAAGTTAAGGATACAGTTGATGCTGAACCTAAAACTAAGAAATCAACTAAGCAATTCTTGACTGAGGATGATCTATGAAAGTGATCAAAGCATTTTTTGCATCTATTCTTGAATCTATTCAAGAAATAAAAAAACATAAAGCAGAACGTTTTAAATGACACATGGGGGCGCAATGCCCCCATTTTATTATAGGATATAAAATGGCAAACTTGAGAATTTTAAAATTGATTAGTGGTGAAGAAGTTGTTGGCGATATTACTATCAGCGACAACAATGTTCGAATTGAGAACCCATGCGTTATTGGAATCGGAATGGGTCCAAATGGCAAAGCAACATTGCAAATGCAACCAATGTTAATCTTCTCCGAACAGAAGGTGGTAGAGTTGCAACTTAGCCATGTTATTTACAACGTATCAGTTGCACAAGAGATTCAAAACAAGTATAATGAGATTTACGGCTCAGGTATCGTCATGCCTAAGAAACAATCTATTATTATTTAATGAAATTCTATACACACTTTTCCAAACTCGGTAACAATATTCTTGTACGTGGATATAACAACGGCAAGAGGTTCAGCGATAAGGTTGAATACAATCCAGTATTGTATTTGACTGCTGGCAATCGAGGCGCAGGATATCAAACACTAGACGGACACGCACTTGCGCCTGTACAACAAGGCACAATGCGTGATGCTATGGATTTTGTAAAACGTTATGAAGACGTTGACAATTTTAAAATCTATGGCTCAACAAACTTTCCTTATGTGTATATCAATGAAGCGTTTCCCGGCAAAGTGGATTACGATCCATCTCAAATCAAAATTGCAAACATTGATATAGAGGTTGGTTCTGAGAATGGCTTTCCCGAACCTGCATCTGCAAGTGAGCCAATTACTGCAATCACGTTTAAGATATCTGAACACTTCTATGTGTTTGGTTGTGGTGACTATGATAACAATCGTGATGACGTAACGTATTTCAAATGCAATGATGAAAACAATCTCATTATGCGTTTTCTCGACATGTGGGAAGAAACATCACCAGACATTGTGACTGGTTGGAATATTCAATTTTTTGATATTCCATATCTGAACAATCGTATCACAAGACTCATGGGCGACAATACAGCAAAACGTTTATCTCCATTTCGTAGAATTGGTGAACGTACAACTACGATCCACAACAAACAGCAAGTAGCATTCGACTTGGTGGGTATTGCTATCCTTGATTACATTGAACTGTACAAAAAGTTTACTTACTCACAGCAAGAAAGTTTTAGTCTTAATCACATTTCATACCTAGAACTTGGTGAGAAGAAGTTAGACTACTCTGAAGTTGAAAGTCTTCATCAGTTGTATCGAACAAACTTTCAAAAGTTTATTGAGTACAACATCCATGACGTTGAACTTGTGGATCGTATTGACGCTAAGATGCAATTGATTGACATGGCACTTGCGCTTGCGTATGATGCTAAAGTTAATTACACCGATGTGTTCACGCAAGTACGCATGTGGGATACTTTGATACATAATGAATTGATTGAACAAAAGATTGTTGTGCCACAGAATGTTCGCACACCAAAAGATGAACAGTATGCTGGCGCTTACGTGAAAGATCCAAAAGTCGGTATGCATCAATGGGTTGTATCGTTTGACTTGAACTCATTGTATCCACACTTGATTATGCAGTACAATGTTTCACCTGAAACAATTGTTGAAGGCAAACATACAAGCATCTCTATTGATAACTTGCTAGATGGTGAATATCAGCCGCAAGGAGAGTATTGCATGGCCGCTAACGGACATTACTTCAAGCGTGACAAACAAGGCTTCTTGCCTGCTATGATGCAACGCATGTATGATGATCGGTCACTATATAAAAAGAAAATGATTGAGGCTCAAAAGGCTTACGAAAAAGAAACTGATAAAGAACGTAAACGTGAAATAACAAATCAGATTTCAAAGTACAAGAACTTGCAACTTGCAAAGAAAGTACAATTGAATTCTGCTTATGGCGCACTCGGTAATCAATATTTTAGGTTCTTTGACATTCGACAAGCAGAGGCAATCACTCTGTCTGGTCAACTTGCTATTCGATGGATTGAAATGAAGTTGAATAGTTATCTAAACAAATTATTGAAAAGTGAGGGTGTTGATTATGTTATCGCCTCGGATACGGACTCTGTATACGTTAATCTTGGTCCGCTTGTTGATATGGTCTACGGATCGAAGAATCAAGCGCAAACTGAAAAGATCGTTGACTTTATCGACAAGGCCTGCAAAGAAAAAATCGAGCCATTCATAGATAAGGCGTATCAGGAACTAGCAGACTACATGAATGCATTTGATCAGAAGATGCAGATGAAACGTGAAGTGATTGCGAACAAAGGCATCTGGACCGCAAAGAAGCGTTATATTCTAAACGTCTATGATTCTGAGGGTGTTCGATTTGCTGAGCCTAAATTAAAGATGATGGGCATTGAAGCGGTCAAGTCTTCTACACCAATGTCATGCCGTGATAAGATTAAAGAATCTTTAAAGATTGTGATGAATGGCAATGAACAAGACTTTCAATCTTTTGTGGATGCATTCAAAAAAGAATTTAAAACTCTTCCGTTTGAAGATATTGCATTTCCTAGAGGCGTGAGCGAATTGTCTAAATATAAGAGTGCATTAGAAATATACACAAAAGGCACACCAATTCATGTGCGTGGTGCAATCTTATTTAATTCTTTGCTAGAAAAAAACAAACTAACAAAGAAGTACCAATCTATTAAAGATGGCGACAAGACAAAATTCTGCTACATGAAAGTACCTAATCCTGTACAGGAAAATGTATTTTCTATTCTGACTGTATTACCAAAAGAATTTGATCTTGAAAAGTTTATTGATTATGATACGCAATTTATGAAAGCATATCTCGAACCATTGCGAGTGATTGTTTCCACAATGAATTGGAGTACAGAAAAGAAATCAACATTGGAGAGTTTCTTCACATGACAACTAAAATACCAGCAGAATATCTAGCATTCAGACAACAAGATGATTTTGGATTCAGCGCAATCGATGAGTCGGATGTTAATCGTACAACAGACCCAAACACTTTAGAAGATACTATTGTTGTTAGGGAAACAATTACACAGTCTTCAGAATCAATTCAACGTATCGAAGATAAATTGAATGAAATGCTTTCACTATACAATTCGGGTAAACTTGGATTGGATGCAGAGCGTGATGCAATGAAGGCTGAAGTAACCGCAAATTTAAAATCACTTGAGCAGTTAATTATGCCACTATTAGTTAACCTAATGAAAAATCCTGAGAAGGAATATATCTATTGGCCTAATCGTACCGCAAAGATTCAAGAACAAATAGATAGAGTGCTTTTATTGACTAGAGGATGATTTTATGTTATACTATGTTTTTATGGAGATGATTTATGAGTAATTTTTTTACAGATTTGGTTGACCAATTAAAAGATGAGGACACAAAGATTCTTGCAGATGGTGATGCATCAGCAGAGTTTAGCGGAAGTATTGACACTGGTTCATATGCTCTTAACGCATTGCTATCAGGCAGTATCTATGGTGGCGTACCAAACAACAAAGTAACAGCATTTGCTGGCGAGTCTTCAACAGGTAAGACTTTTTTTGTGCTTGGCATTGTCAAACAATTTCTTGATGCAAATCCTGATGGTGGTGTTATCTATTTTGATACTGAAGCCGCAGTTACAAAGTCTATGATGGAAACAAGAGGCGTAGATACTAAACGTGTCGTTATCTCTGAACCAGATACAATTCAAAAGTTTCGTCATACTGCATTGCAAATCATTGAGAAGTATTCTACGCAACCAGAAGCAAAACGTAAACCAATGATGATGGTTCTTGATTCACTTGGGCAGTTGTCTTCTACGAAAGAAATGGAAGATACTGCTGAAGGTAAAGAAACAAAAGACATGACTAAGAGTGCAATTCTCAAAGCAACATTTCGTGTATTGAATTTAAAACTTGCTAAGATTGGTGTGCCTTTGATTGTAACAAATCACGTTTATGATGTTGTTGGTTCATATGTGCCAATGAAAGAAATGTCTGGTGGTTCTGGCTTGAAGTACACAGCATCAACAATCGTTTTCTTGTCTAAGCGTAAAGACAAAGATGGTACTGAAGTTGTTGGTAATATCGTTCGTTGTAAGTTGCAGAAATCACGTTTGACTAAAGAGAACTCTCAAGTTGAGATTAAGATTACGTACAGCACAGGCTTAGATCGTTATTATGGTTTGCTTGATATCGCAGAGAAGTATGGCATCATCAAGAAAGTATCTACACGTTATGAATTGTCTAATGGCGTAAAAGTGTTTGGTAAGAACATCAACGAAGAACCAGAAAAGTATTTCACTAAAGATATCTTGGATCAAATTGATGAAGCATGTAAGAAAGAATTCTTATATGGACAAGATAGTGTTGGTAGTGTCGAAGATAACGAAGTGGAGTTGACAAATGAAGATTAATGACTTTTTAACGGGTGACAATGAGATCATTGTTATTGACAATTTTCTTAATGAAGAAGATATTGAAAAAATTCAAAATGAGGTATTGAATTCAAACTTCAGTTGGCACTCACAAGATACAACACATCCACCTCAATATGAATATGTTAAATTGAATGATGATCATTCATATGAAGCACCATTCTTTACGCATTGGCTTCTTCATCCAGATGGAACTCAATCTGACTGGTTTGAAATTTGTAAATTTATTGTTAATATTGGCGTTCACAAACTACGCAATGAACATGCATTTGAGGGTGGCGTAAATATTTTGCGATGCAAGACAAATTTGTATCCAACTATTAAAGATTCTGAAAAGAAATCATATCACACTCCACATAAAGATGATAATAAAAAACATTCAGTTTTTCTTTATTTCGCAAATGATTCTGATGGCGATACAATTATTTTTAATGAGAAGAGTGCGCCTTGGACAGTAAAGAAAACTATTGAACCTAAAGCAGGACGTTTGGTTGTTTTTAATGGAGATTTATATCACGCATCTAATAGTCCAGTGAATCATAAAAATCGTATAACAGTTAATGTGAATGTTAGCGGACTTTAAAAATGAAAATTGATGAAGATTATATTATTACAGAGACAGATGTTCGATACCGAGAACAAGATGTTATCGCAACGATTAAGATTACCACTGGCGAATTTAAAGATACCGAATTTCATTTTGGCGAAATTACATTTGCCGAAGAAGAAAATCCTGATGGGACGTATTCAATTAGTTTCAACTATGATATAATGAATGAAGAGAGTAAAAATCTTCATGGCAATGAAGAGTTTGAAAAAGTCTTAGGTGTCATTCTCAATGACATTCTTAGAGTGTCCCTAGTTGAAGCAGAGAAAAGGTATAAAAATGAACTTAGAGAAGAAGATTCTAAAGCATCTGATATTGGACGATAAGTATACACGCAAGGTTCTGCCTTTTATCAAAGCAGAATATTTTTCCGAATCTTCAGAAAAAATGTTGTACGAACAAATCAATGGTTATGTTCTTAAGTACAATACGATGCCAACAAAAGAAGCATTAGTAATTGAGATTGACAAGAAAGTTAATCTAACAGACGAACAACATAAGAAAACAATTTCGTTAGTTGATGAAGTTTGTGTTCACGAAGATATCGGTGATACAAATTGGTTAGTAGATGCAACAGAAGGTTTTTGTCAAGAGAAAGCAATCTACAATGGCATTATGCAATCGATTCAAATCTTGGATAACAAGATTGATACAAAAGAGAAACTCGACAAAGGTGCGATCCCGTCAATCCTCGCCGATGCTTTATCGGTATCATTTGATAATCATGTTGGGCATGATTTTATTGATGATGCTGAAGACCGCTATGACTTTTACCATAGAGTCGAACAACGTATTCCCTTTGACTTAGATTACTTAAATCGAATCACTAAAGGTGGACTCCCACAAAAATCTTTAAACATTGTTCTTGCTGGCACTGGTGTTGGTAAGTCATTGTTCATGTGTCATTGTGCGGCAGCCAATCTTACAATCGGCAAAAACGTTTTGTACATTACACTTGAAATGGCTGAAGAACGTATTGCAGAACGTATCGATGCTAACTTAATGAACGTTGAAGTTGACAGACTGATTGGTGTTGCAAAAGAAACTTACATTAGTAAAGTTGATCGTATTCGTGAGAAGACAGATGGTAAGTTGATCATTAAAGAATATCCAACTGCTAGTGCAAACGTAACGCACTTCAAGCACTTGTTGAATGAGTTGAAATTGAAACGACAATTCATTCCCGATATCATCTACATCGATTACTTGAATATCTGTTCATCTTCCCGTGTCAAGCAAGGTAATAGTGTAAACTCTTACACATACATTAAAGCAATTGCAGAAGAATTGCGTGGGCTTGCAGTTGAACATAAAGTGCCAGTTGTTTCTGCTACACAAACAACGAGAAGTGGTTTCACAAACTCAGACGTTGGACTTGAAGATACTTCAGAATCATTTGGTCTGCCTGCTACTGCTGACTTGATGTTTGCTTTGATTAGTACTGAAGAACTTGAAGCAATGAATCAAATCATGGTCAAGCAATTAAAGAATCGATACAATGATCCAACCACTAATAAAAGATTTGTTATCGGTGTTGATAGAGCAAAAATGAAACTTTATGATGTTGAGCAAAGCGCACAATCTGATATCTCAGATAGTGGACAAGTTGATACTGGTCCAGCGTTTGATAAGACTGATTTTGGTAAACGTGAGAGGTCGAGAAACTTTCAGGGGTTTAAAGTATGATGTTGCATAAAAACAACACTTCTGAGAAAGAACTTGACTTACCACCCAAGATGAGTTATGATGTAATAATGAAAAGGGCTTCAATAATGTACAATATTAAATTCTCAGAAATTTGGCAAAAAATCGTTTTAAACTTTGGTGAGATATGTGGTTGGCTAGGACTTGTGTTAATTCACGGTTCTACTTTGCCAATCACGTATGGTGCTATTATGGGTGATGCGGTTGCATTGCCTCCATTAAGCATGGTACTTTTTATCTGGTCTGGATTACTCTTATTCTTTATTCGTTCTGCTATCGTTAAAGATCGGCTGTATATGGTAAGTAATGGTTTAGGATTTTTCTTACAATCAATTGTATTAGCACTACTGGTATTCAAATGACAACTATTAATCGAATTGCAGAATACAATGCTGAGATATATCGTAACATGCAAATTAAAAATGCAGAACGCAGACTTGACGAATTAAGACTAGAAGAACGTAGAAATAAACAAATACGTGAAGTGGCAGAACAAGCACGAATTGAAAATAATCGTATGATGAATCGTAATGGACAGAATGTAGATAAAATGGCTTAATGAAAACTATATCAATTTTCATCAATCATCCAGAATGTTCTCAGGATTGTTGTGAGGGTATGATTAAGGCTTTGTTGCCAAATTACAATATTAATTTATTCAATATCGATGATGATTTATCCACAGTTTTAAACACTACAGATATTGTTGCATTTCCTGGAGGTATCGGTGATGTAAGTTCTTATGATAAATTCTTTAGACGCAAACGTGCTAACATGATAGCAGATTTTGTAGAGTCTAAAGGATATTATCTAGGAATATGCATGGGTGCGTATTGGGCTGGAAGTGAGTATTTTGATATATTAGACGGCATTGAACCTGTTCAATATATTAAACAAAAAACAGCAGACATTCGCAGATCATATTCTACCGTAGCAAATGTAACATGGAACGGCAAACCTGAAACGATTTTCTTCTATGATGGATGTGCATTGACAGGTGATCTAGAACGTGCTAAAATAGTATCTACTTATGCAAATGGTGATGCTATGGCAATCATTCAAAACAGAGTAGGTATAATAGGTTGTCATCCAGAGAGTCAAAAGTATTGGTATGAAAACCCTAGAGCATACTTATCAAAACATTGGCATGAAGAAAGAAACCATAAATTATTGTTAGATTTTGTAAACACATTGATTGAAAACGATGCTAATATACACATATCAAAAATCAAAAAAGAAAAAAGTTCCCGCAAAGAAGATGGCGGAATATCAGAAGTGGAAAGATTCCTTGCCGACAACTTCATTCTCTAAAGGGTTTAAAAAACCTAAAGAGGTAGAAGCATACAAACCTCCAAAACCATATGTACGTGAAACTGTACGTCATCCTAGTTTAGCAACATTCGGTGACAATTGCACTAAGCCTGTTTATGGCAAAGTTTACACTGGCGACAAGATGATTGGGATTGGCACGTTACATAAATCTAATGCAGTACCCATCTTCTCCGATGATGATGCAAAAGACCAAGCGTTAATGCGTAGATAATTATAAATAGTCCATCGCAACGGTGGACTCTAATGAAAAAATTTACTGATTATCTTATAGAACAAAAAAACACACACATGGAACATGCGGAAGACGATGTTCTAAATGGTGGTGTTCAAGGCACAAGAGACAGCATAAACGCACTCAGAGCAGTACGTGACATGCTTGCCGGTCATTCCGAAAAGAAAGTTGACGTTACAGTCAAATGGGATGGTGCGCCAGCAGTATTCGCAGGACAAGACCCAACAGACGGCAAATTCTTTGTTGCGAAGAAGGGTGTCTTCAATAAAAATCCAAAAGTCTATAAAACATTTGCTGATATTGAAGCAGACACTTCAGGCGATCTAGCAGAAAAACTCAAAGCATGTTTAATGTGGTTGCCTAAGATAGGAATCAAAGGCGTCATTCAAGGCGACTTATTGTTTACTGCAAACGATTTAAAAACAGAAACAATTGATGGCGAATCGTATGTAACATTTCATCCGAATACAATTGTATACGCAGTTCCAGCAGAAAGTGAACTCGCTAAGAACATAAAAAGAGCAAAAATTGGTGTCGTATGGCACACAATTTACGAAGGCAATTCATTTGAAACAATGAAAGCAGTCTTTGGTAAGGATGTTATCGGCTCACTCACACAAAATCCTAACGTTTGGATGACAGGCGTAGATTATCATGATGTGTCGGGTAAAGCAACAATGACACAGGAAGAAACTAATCAAGTAACAGCAATTCTATCCCAAGCAGGTAAAATATTTCAAAAGTTGGATGCTAAAACTCTAAACTACATCAACTCAGATGCAGATTTGATTGAAAGAATCAAAACATTCAACAACTCTAAAGTGCGTCAACAGTTAAAAATCACAAACGTAAAAACGCACGTAGCAGAATTGATTGACTACGTTGATTCATATTATGAAAAGCAAGCAGAAGGCAAAGGCGAAAAAGGTCGTGCTACTCAAATGCTAAAGAAACAAAACGTTTTGAAGTTTTTCTCTGCCAAAAACAAAACACACTTAGAAGACATTTTCACAATGATGAATCTCTTAGCAGAAGCGAAGTTGATTCTAATTAAGAAGATGGATGAAGTTAAGACGTTGAATACTTTCTTGTTGACAAAGAAAGGCTACGAAGTGACTGGTGTTGAGGGATACGTAGCAATCGATAAGATTAAAGGCAATGCAGTCAAACTGGTTGACAGAATGCAGTTCAGTTACGCTAATTTCTCGCCTGATGTTATTAAAGGTTGGCAGAGGTAATAAGGTTTAAATTGAAACCGGACACCTTTATGTATAACTCGGGACACGTAAATACTAGGCAGATATGCTGTAAATAAAGGTAATTATAAATAAATGATATTGAACAGTAAGGCTAAGGCAAACCTGTTTGGGATAAGTCTAAGGAAAACTCCATGAAAGAAACAGTAGTTACGTCATTCGGGCGCATGAACCCAATGACAAACGGTCATGAAAAACTAGCCGATAAAATCAAGAACGAAGCATTCAAGCGCAATGCCGATGCTAAACTGTATCTTTCCCACAGTACAAATCCCAAAAAAGATCCCCTAGACTTTGCAACAAAAGTTAAGTTCGCAAAGAAAGCATTCGGACCTATGGTTCAGAATTCAGCCGCAAGAACAATCATTGAAGTTGCTAAAGAGTTGTCTGGTAAATATGATACGCTAGTTGTTGTCGTAGGTAGTGATCGAATTCCAGAATTCAAAACATTATTAAATAAGTACAATGGTAAAGATTTTACCTTTAAAACTATTGAAGTTATTTCAGCCGGCGAACGTGATCCTGATGCAGAAGGCGTAACTGGTATGTCAGGTTCTAAGATGCGTGGCTTTGTTGCATCCAATGACTTCAATAGTTTTAAACAAGGTGTACCATCAAAATTGTCGGACAAAGATGCCAAAGCATTATTTGACGCAGTTAAAAAGGGGATGAATTTGAAAGAAGAATTAGAACAAAACGAAGCAGTACTGAGTTACTCTGCTAGAATGGGTAGAGCGAATAGAGCAAGGCGTATGTCAAAAAGACTTGCAAGAGCAAGGGCTATGTCATTAAAGCGTAGTGGTAATGCTAAAACATTGCAACGAAGAGCAATCAATCGTGCTTATCAGATGTTCCGTGATAGACTTGCTGGCGGTAAACATTATGCAGATTTAAGTGCTGGCGAAAAGATTACTATCGATACACGATTGCAAAAGATCACGCCAGTTATTAAAAAGATTGCAACAAGACTAATACCTCAAGTCAGGCAGTTGGAAATTCAACGTAGACAACAAGCATCAATGCGTAAAGAAGACGTTAATGTTGTTTTTTCAAACTTCATTGTTGAGAAGCCAACTCTACCGCAAGACAAAGATGTTAAAGATAAAGAAGGAACACAGCCAAGTAAATATTACAAAGGCTTAGATAAAAATACGAAAGATGCTAGAGCATCACACTTTGCAGTAAATGGACCTAAATCGGATTCCGATAAGAGTGCATACAAAGATGCGCCTGGTGATAAAGAAGCCCGTGAAAAGGGTATGCAACAATCTAAGCACACACTCAAATTCAAACAGATGTATGGTGAAGCAGTTGATAAAAAAGAAATGTCTAGGCTAGACCAATTGGTTCGCATGGGTCTAGCAGACAAAGCATTACTAACAGTTATCAAACGTTCAGTTGAAAAATTAAAGTCTGGTGACACACTAAGTCCAACGGAGCGTAATGCAACAAATGATTTGCTGACAACATTACTTGATATGGTAACATCAAGTGACGCATTGTTTAGAATGACAAAGACACAATTGCAAAGAGAATCTGTCTATGAAGCCGCATACAAAGGCAACATTGGTATGATGGAAATGATGAAGTTCTTTGAAGTTGCAACAAAAGATCAAAAAGAAAAACTTAAAAAACTGATTGCCGATAAAAATCAAACTGCCGCTTGGAAGTTAATTCAAGATGTAACTGGTATGAAATTGATTGGCGAAGACTATGATGACTATGAAGAAGACTATGACGATACTGAGTCAGATGGTATCAGAATGGCACAAATTGAACTCGCAAACATTGTAGATGACGCAGAAGATTTAATTGAAAAATTAGATATGATGGACGAAGAACCAGAACAATGGGTTCTCTCTAAAATTACAAAAGCATCTGATTACATTTCAACTGTCTATGACTATCTAGAATTTGAAGACGAATATTCTGATGATGGCGAAGAAGAAGACGATGATGGTGAGTATAGCGGTGAACTTGATGACTATCTTGATGGCATAGAAGCAGAAGATTTTGGTCAATACTACGAAGAATTCAAGCCACTCTTAGAAGAGATTGAAGGGCTTAAAAAGAAATCGGAAAAGTCTGGCATTTCTTATGGTATATTGAAAAAGGTTTATGATCGTGGTATGGCCGCATGGCAAGGTGGGCATCGTCCTGGAACAACACCACAACAATGGGCATTCGCTAGAGTCAATTCATTTATCACAAAAGGTTCTGGCACTTGGGGCAAAGCAGATAGCGACTTAGCATCTAAAGTGAGATCAAATGAACAGTTTTCTAAATTTGCTGAAGCATTAGAGTGGGGTACAGATGCATTGCGTCAAAAGTATGCCGCAGACACTCCTGGTCAACCAACAGACGTTCAACTTGCAGATCATCAAAAAGAAGATGCATGTTGTGATGATTGCATAGAAGAAGGTTCGGACGGCAGTACATGTTGGGATGGATACAAGCAAGTTGGAACAAAAATGAAAAATGGTAAGAGTGTTCCAAATTGTGTTCCTGTTAGCGAAGAAGTAGCAGAAGAAGTTGATTGGGAACAAGTTGTCAACGAAGCAGAATATCAAGGTAAGTCCGTTAAGATGAATTATCCATTTAGAACACCTGATGGTCCAAAGAAGTTTGGTGTCTACACTATGGGACCAAATGGTAAAGTTGTTGTTGTTCGTTTTGGTGATCCCAATATGGAAATCAAACGTGATGATCCTGAGAGATTAAAGAGTTATCGTGCTAGACACGGTTGCGATAATCCTGGACCAAAATGGAAAGCAAACTACTGGTCTTGCCAAATGTGGCGTTCAGACAAAAGCGTAAGCGATTTAGATTAAGTCGGAAATATAAATGTCAACTAATACAACATTCAAAATATTTGCCGACAAAATGGGCGGCACACAGGCGAATACTTATATCGGTACAACTGGTGAAGTATTCTATGATGTAGACGGCACATCAGCAATGAGGCTATCCAATGGTGTAACTCCTGGTGGCATACCATTTGGCGTTTCTTCTGTTAGCACATCATATTCTCCTCAATTTAAAACTGTATCTGGTAATACGTTATCTGGTACCGCAACAACTGGCGCTTATGTTAAACAGGGTGCAATTGTTCATTTTAGAGTCAATGTTAATTTTGCAAATACATCAGATTTTGGAAATGCTAGTCAATATCAAGTAACATTACCTTTTCCTGTTGCATCAACAGTAACAATTCGTGGTGGCACATTGCACAGTAAACCTGCTAATCCAGCAAACAATGCGTTATATCACATTGCTGGAATTACTGACATTGATGATGTATCAAATACAACGATGTTGCTTTATTATTCTGGCAGTACAACAGACTTAGCATGGAAATCAACTACGCCAGTTAATGCAACATCAAACGTTAGCCACTTTGATATTAGTGGTTCTTACGAAACATCATCATTAGCCGTATAATAATATAAGTAAATTGGAGACAAGAATGAGATTATTAGATAAATTTAAAAGTGTAACAGAAGCAGAAGTTGGTTCTGGCACTTCTATTAAAGATACGCAAGATCAACAGAAACGTGCGAAGTTAAATCTTCAAGCCGCAGAATTAAGGTTGAAGCAAGAAAAAGAACGTATTGCTTTGCAAAAGAAAAAATCCGCAGTTAAAGTTAAAGAGGAAGCAGATATGACAGAATCGTTTAGCGCATCTCAAATTGCCGCTTTGAAGGCAGAGTACTCTAAGATCAATACAATTGATCCATCAAGTGACACATACAAGAAGTTGATTGCTATGCTTGATAGATTAGACGCAAAGTCATTAGAAGCACTTGCAAATGCTGGTGTTAAATTTGTTTCTAAACTTGCACAGAATCGTGTTGCACGCCGTAAGCCTGCAAATGAAGGTAGAAGCATTAAAGAATATATGTCAGACAAAGGTGGGCGTTATGTTCACAAAGGCACATATGGTTCAGAGAAATCTGCGGCCGCTGGATATTCAGGACATGACGATGATAACAAACCCGAAATTCATCCTAAAGATAAAGCACCAGCCAAAAAAGGTGCAAATCAAAATCGTAGAGTAGACACTAAGTTATATAAAAAAGAAGACGTTCAAATTGCTGAATTGTCTAATGAAAAACTTGGAGACTACAAAAAGAAAGCAGGCGAAGACGCATCTAAAGCAGACAAAGCAGGCGATACTAAAAAAGGTAACAAGCGTTTCTCTGGCATTATGAAAGCAACTAGAAAACAATTCGACAATGATGCAAAGCAGGGTATGTCGGAGGCTTCACAAAGAGTTGATTCATTGATTACTGACGCATTAAAAATAATGCAAGGTTCAGAATTAAAAGACGCTGTGCAAGCACTAAAGACTGTGCTTGGAGAAAGAGAATACAATGACCGCCGTAGTCATTATAATTTCTATGTTAAACAACTAGTTGACATGCATGGTAAGAAAACAAATGAAGAGTTGTCGCCAAAACAAAAAGAAATTGATAAAAACAAGAACGGCAAGATTGATGGGTTTGATCTAGCACACTTGCGTAAGAAGACTGAAGAATTGTCACCAAAACAAAAAGAATTAGACAAGAACAAGAATGGTAAGATTGATGGTTCAGATTTAGCAAAGTTGCGTAAAGAAGAAACTGACTTGCAAGAAAAATCTGACTACGAAGTTTATCACAAAGACTATTCTGGTGCAGTACAGACTGCTATTAAGCAAGCAGAGAAGCGTGGCTTTGAAGTAGACATGGACGATTGGCACGACAAAGTTGCTACTGGTCCTAAGAAGCCGTCTGCTGGTAAGACAAATTCATTCTCTGTTAATCTAATGAAAGATGGCAAAGAGTCTAAAAAGAAATTGCATTTACAAGTTTACAACATGGACAATCATAAGTATGAATTGAACATGTACATTGAATCTGTAGATGAAGCATCTTCACCTGCACAGCAAGCGGCTATCGCTATTGCTATGAAGAAGGCGGGTAAGAAGCCTAAAGACATGGAAGAAAGTGATGCATACGACAAGAATGTTAAGCCAAGCGACAAGCCACACGATAAAGAAGCGGCTGCCAAACGTGCAAAGATTGCCGCATTAGCCGCTAGAAAAGCAATGGCTACTAAAAACGAAGCAAACGATATTTCAATCAATGCCACGACAAAGAAAATCACAAAAGGTCAAACAACTAAAACTGGTGTCGCTAAATGGCTCGGTGAACCAACAGAAGAGAAAGTTCCTGAGTTCAAGACTGGTGGAGACAAACTAGCAAAAAAGTTTGACAAAGCATTCAAGTCTTTAGGAATTAAATCTAATGTTAAGATTAAAACAATCAATAACATTTCAATGAATGAGATTGACGAAGAAAAGAAAGATAGTAAAGAAGCCACAGCAAATGATAAGAAGAAATCTATCAAGCAAGGCGAAAAACTTTCTGGTAAACAAGAACCAGTTACGATTAATCCAGAATTGAATCAAGTAAAATAAATGAACGAACTACCGCAAATCTATTGTGACATGGATCAGGTTCTAGTCAACTTTATGGGTGGTGCTAACAAAGTACTAACCGCACAAGGACTAGAGACTTTTCAGCACACAGAAAAAGATTTAAAATGGGAAGCACTCAGTAAGGTGCCAAAATTTTGGGCTAATCTAGAACCGATGCCTGATGCTATGATGTTGTGGAGATATATAAAATCTTATAATCCATATATATTATCTACACCATCAAAACGCATGGCTTCATGCAAACCCGAAAAGATTGAATGGGTCAGAAAACATTTGGGCACAGTTGAGCATATTTACCTTGTTCCTAGGGAAGATAAGCGAAAATTTGCAGTCACAAATGAAGGAAAACCAAATCTTTTGATTGATGATTACGAAAAAAACATCAAAGAATGGGTTTCAGCAGGAGGAATTGGAATAAGACATATAAATAGTATGAACACTATTTCACAATTAAGAAAACTAGGATATTAAAGGAGAACACCATGGCACTATGGGGAAGCAGAGATACATTTAACCTAACAGGAACTGCATTTGCAAACAGTACTGTTAATACTACAACACTAACAGGCACATCAACTGTTTTTACAACAGAAGTTGAAGTTGGTGACACATTTGTTCTTGCTGGAACAAGACGCAAAATTGTTGGAATCACAAGCAATACAGTATTGACTTTTGAACCAGCATGGACTGCGGCTAACGTTGCAGGAAGTGTTACAGGACAAGACACACCAAAGTGGTTAGCCGCTAATAGTGCAACTGTTCAAAGTTCACAGCAAGCAAACACAACATTACTTTTTGGTGTTGATGCTAACGAAGCGGGTCCTGGCGCACAAGGTGAAGCAGGTTGGACACTAGCATACACATACACAGACATGCACGGCAATGCCCGTAGAAAATCTGAAAATTTAATTGCAATGAACAGCATTACTGGTGATGCTGAAGATACAGTATTTGGCGATAGCGTTATTAGAATATTGACACAACCAAGTAATAGTAGCGCCGCTAATAATAGTGCTGTTACATTTACGGTTAGTGCAATAATCTATCCAGCCGCAAATACTTTGAATTACAGATGGCAACGTGCCGCAAACACAAGTTCAGCATTTGTAAACTTGACAGACACTGGCACATACACAAATTCAAATACAGCAACATTGAATATTGCAAACAATACGATTGCGGCTGGTGGCGGTGGACTTTCCAACGCAATATTCCGTTGCACAATGTCTGGCCCAAGTATTTCAGCGAACGTTGTAACTTCAAACGCAACATTGACAACAGTTTAATCTTATATGGGGTGATGGATAAAACCATCGCCCCTTTTGGTCCGAGTCCCGGAATTAGCATTCCCATTCAATTGGGTTTACATTAAGGAAGAAAAATGGCAGATAAAAAAGTCACGCAGTTAACAGCATTGACTGCACCAGCAAATAATGATTTACTTCTAATCATCGATGATCCATCAGGTTCACCAATCAGTAAAAAAATCACAGTTGAAGATTTATTCGGTAAAACATCAGGTCTAAGTGTAACTACTATTAACCTAACGTCAACTGCCGATACATCGTTAACAGCAAACAACTTCACCCTCACTACATCAAATAATGTAACGATCACTAAAGGCGTTAGCATTAATAGTACTGGTGCAGATTCCGACACTAAGATTGCGTCAGATAATCAAACAAACATGTTTTATGTTGATGCATCTGCTGATGCAATCGGTATTATGACAAATGCTCCAACAGAAGCACTTGATATCAATTCTGATGCAATTCGTATTCGCACAACTCAAACACCAGCAAGCAGTAACAATACTGCTGTCGGTTGGGGTGTAGGTACAATTACGTGGGATGCAAACTATCTTTACATTGCCGCTAACGCAACACACATTAAGAGAGTATCGTTGAGTACCTTCTAAAAATGTCTATATTATTAAATGATGACAATTTTGATGAGTATGCAGTAAGTCATTATTTTAATCCAAATTGCATATCTGTTCTAGAGTTTCTTGATGATCTAAAAACAATCAAGTACATTAAGAGACTTATAAACAAATACGCAGATAAGAAAGAACTGAAAGAGCGATTGATACTTAATCACATCATCTCTCTTTCAAATGTTTTTGGAGTAGAGGCAACTGTCAACATGCTACAGTATAAAGTTGATGAACACAATCACGATATATTAAATGCATTTTTACTCTTTCTAAAATATATCGATGCCGAAAATTTAGACTATCTAGATTTAGGCTTGTATAACGAATTAAAGAAGAAGATTTAATGGCAAATTTAGTAGATTTATATTTGGTGTATAGAATACTTAGACTATTCACTACACCATATACTGAATGGGATGCATACACTACTGGTGTCATTGATGCAGAGGGTAATGTTGTCGTTCCACAAGAGAAGAGATCAATTGATCAAGACAATTCGTTCACTAAATTTGACCTATTAATTTTGAAACTGAAAAAAGTTTTAGAAAAATTACCATTTGGTAAAACTAGACTTGCAAACTATGCGGCCGCATTGTATCTTGTTAAAGAAGAAAAGAATATAACTGAAGAGACACTTGAAGAAGGCTTTGTTGCATACTACAATCAAAGTTATTTGACTGAAGCAAAGGTTGAAGAAGATGCACCAGCAAATGCTGTTGGTGGTGGAAACATTGCAGGCACCACTGGTGATCCCCCAATGGGTAAAGGCGCACAAGCCGCATTCTTAAGAAGATTTGGAAAGAATCATGTGTTTGTTGTTGATACAGAACGAATCAACAAAGCACGATTAGGTAAGAAGAAATATCTTAAGTATGAGAAATATGTTGGATCGGATGAAGTTGGTGATGCAATTAGACAATACGGAAGAAAGTATCCAAAGCGTCCAATCATTCTTCAAGACGATAAGACTGGTGCTATGACATTCTTACGCTATGGGCGTAGCGGAATGTTTACAGAACAATTCGAAAGGAAATGAAATGTTAGAAACAATTTTTTGGATTTTAATCGGTGCATTTGTTGGTTGGCACTTTCCACAACCAGCATGGGCTAAAACAATAGAAGACAAAGTACGTTCTCTATTCGCAAGTAAAGAGTAATCACTATGTGGATTTTAGAGTGGTTGCCTAATTGGGTTTTCGGTGTAATCTTCTTTGGAGGATTTCTCGGACTGCTTGCGACATATGCTTTAAAATTTATTCCATTTCTATCAACGTATAGAATCCCAATTCAGTTGTTATCTGTTATTGCATTATGTTTTGGTACATACATGCTTGGTGCTATAGCAGACAATAACGCATGGCTTGCTAAAGTAAAAGATGTTGAAGCAAAAGTTGCAGAAGTTCAAGTGCAGTCTGCCAAAGAAAATATAAAGATTGTTGAAAAAGTAGTTAAGAAACTTGAAATCGTTAGAGTGCAAGGTAACGAAGTCATAAAGTATGTTGACAGAGAAGTTGTAAAGTATGACGCTAAATTTGCACCAGGTGGTATATGTGAGTTACCTAAAGAATTTTTCATAGCACATAATGATGCGGCAAAGGAGCGTAGAGATGTTAAATAAATACCTTGCACCTTTATTGCTTATATTAGTAACAGGGTGTTCAACTGTCGTTCCCGTAACAGTAAAATTTCCTGATGCGCCAGACAGAATAAAAGTCAGATGCCCTCAGTTAAAAACTTTAAACGAAGAGGCTAAATTGTCCGACATGGCCAAGATAATAACCGAAAACTATACAACGTATTACGAATGTGCAGTTAGAAACGATGCTTGGATAGAATGGTACGAAACTCAAAAAATAATTTTCGAGACATTAAAGAAATGAGTGACCTGGTAGAAATAAAAGTAGATGTTGAAGTGTTAAAGAATCAAATCTTGACACTCACACAGTTATGTGGTAAAATGGACTCAGTTATCGAAAAACTGGTAGATAACCACGACCGTATGGTCAATCAAATTTACAACGATATGGAAAAAAGAAAATCGGATACAAACGCAGATATCAAAGAATTACATTCTAGAATTACTACAATCAGTCGTGATGTGTCAGATAAAGTCGAATTGACAGAACGTAGAATTATGGATGAGATTAAAGCATTACGTGAAGAAATTCAGGAACACAATCGTAAAGAAGATAACGAATTGCGTAAAATTATGGAATGGAAATGGATGGCCGCTGGTGGCATCGTAGTTCTTGCATGGGTACTATCCAATATTAAAATCGAACATATATCAAAGATTTTCGGTTAACTTGACTTCTCACGTAATGTACGTTATAATGTACATTACGTAAAATTTGTATATTATGAGAAACATTTATGAGTATTTGGGTTGATCAAAAGTACGTTGGTACACTCTCTGTCCGTCTGGACAAATTCGTTCGTAAGGACGATTACACTTACAATTTCCGATGCCCCATTTGTGGAGATTCTCAAACGAATCGTAACAAAGCGAGGGGTTATATTTTTGCCAAAAAAGGTGGGCTATTTTACAAGTGCCACAATTGTTCGGCTAGTATGTCACTCGGAAATCTTATCAAAGCCATTGATCCCAACTTATATAAAGAGTATTGTTTAGAACGATACAAAGAAGGTGACACGGGTCGCAAAGCACACAAAGAACACGGATTCATTTTTAAGCCTGTCGTATTCGGTAGTAATAAGTCTGATAACTTCAAAGGCGTATTGACTGCGATAATTAAATTTAATGAGAATCATGAATCCCTTGTTTACGCACGTTCTAGAAAAATCCCAAATGATAAATTAAAGACTTTATACTATGTTGAAGATGTTCAAAAGTTAAAGTTATTTTCACCAAACTATGATGATAAAATTGTAACGAATGAGCCTAGACTTGTATTGCCTTTTTATGATAGTGAAAACGAACTAGTTGGACTTTCGTGCCGTGCATTGCGTGGTGAGAAACAAAGATATCTTGTAGTGAAAATAAAAGATGATTTGCCTATGATTTACAATATGAATGGGATAGATAGATCACAGACTATTTTTGTTACTGAAGGACCTATTGATAGTTTGTTTCTTCCAAATGCAGTCGCAGTTGGAAACTCTAATTTAAAGTATGCATTAAATCATTTGCCTAAAGATAAGTTAGTTCTTATCTATGACAATGAACCTAGAAATAAAGAAATCGTAAAAGAAATTGGAGATGCAATTGATGCAGGCGCAAGCGTCTGTATTTGGCCTAAATCATACAAAGAAAAAGATATTAATGAGATGATTCTTGCAGATAAAACTCAAGATGAAATCATTGAGACAATAAATAAAAATACTTTTTCTGGTCCCAAAGCATTACTCGAATTCAACATATGGAAGTTAAGATGAGCGTAAAATTAATAAGTTATTCACAACAAGCAATCGATCCGAGTAAACAAGATGAATTTGAATTCGAACTACCAAACTTACAAGACCTCGTTGCATATTGTGCAAGAGTCTCTAATCCCTCCAATCAAGTCAATTCTGAAACTTCAGAAAGACTCATCAAATACCTCATCAAACACAAGCATTGGAGTCCACTGGAAATGGTCTCCGCATGTATTGAAGTTGAGACAACAAGAGACATTGCAAGACAACTCTTGAGACATAGAAGTTTTTCGTTTCAAGAATTTAGTCAACGATACGCAGATCCAACAGCAGAGTTAGATAACGCATTTGTTTTGCGTGAAGCGAGAATGCAGGATACAAAGAATCGTCAGAATTCTGTAGAACTTGATATGTCTGATGAAAAGCAAAGACTATTAGCATATGACTGGGAACGTTCTCAAAAGCGAGTGCTATACGCAGTTAAAAAAGAATATGAGTGGGCGATTAAGAATGGTATTGCAAAAGAACAAGCAAGAGCAGTATTGCCAGAAGGACTTACTGTATCAAGATTGTATGTGAATGGTACACTTAGATCATGGATTCACTACATTGATTTGAGAGATGGTAATGGAACACAAAAAGAACACGCAGAGATTGCAAGAGCATGTGCAGAAGTAATTGCAAATGTATTTCCAATAATTAAAAGTATAAGAGAAGGAAATTGAATGACAAAAGAAATCGTAATCGATTATAGTAGAGATTCATTGTTTGATGAATTAGGAATTAAACGATTAAAAGAAAGTTATATGAGAGAAGATGAAACTTCTCCACAAGAAAGATTTGCACATGTATCAAAAGCGTTTGGTTCCAATCCAGAACACGCACAGCGATTATACGAATACAGCAGTAGGCATTGGTTGTCTTATTCTACTCCCATTCTTTCTTTTGGTCGCAGTAGTCGTGGGCTCCCTATTTCATGTTTTCTTCCATATCTACACGATAGTGCAGAAGGGCTTGTCAATTGCCTCGCTGAAGTCAATTGGTTATCGATGTTGGGTGGTGGTGTCGGCATCGGTGTCGGCATTCGCAGTTCGGATGATAAATCGGTTGGAGTCATGCCGCACCTTCGCACATATGACGCATCATCTCTCGCTTATAGACAAGGTAGGACTCGCCGTGGTTCCTATGCTACTTATCTTGATATTTCTCATCCAGACATTCTTCTATTTCTTGAAATGAGAAAGCCTACGGGCGATCCCAATTTACGTACATTGAACTTGCATCACGGCATCAACATTCCAGATTCATTCATGCAAATCGTTGAGAATTGTATGCAAGATAAAGACGCAGATGATTCTTGGGAATTAAGAGACCCACACAGTAATGAATTGCGTGAAGTTGTTTCTGCTAAAGATTTGTGGCAACGTATACTTGACATTCGTATGCAGACTGGTGAACCATATCTACACTTCATTGACGCAAGCAATCGTGCTATGCCACAGTTTCAAAAAGACTTGGGACTAAGTATTAAGCAAAGTAATCTTTGTTCTGAAATTATTTTGCCTACAGATAAAGATAGAACAGCAGTATGTTGTTTGTCTTCAGTTAACTTGGAGTACTATGATGAGTGGAAAAATGATCCTCTATTCCTTGCTGATATTGCAGAAATGCTTGATAATGTTCTTCAGTATTTTATCGATAATGCTCCTGCCGCCGTTGAACGTGCAAGGTTCTCTGCCATACGTGAGCGCAGTATTGGCATCGGCGCTCTTGGGTTTCATGCTTATCTACAACGAAATAACGTGCCGTTCGAATCCGCACTTGCAGTCGGAAGAAACAAACAAATCTTCAAACACATAAGGGAACAACTCAATGATGCGAATCTTAAATTGGGTAAAGAGCGAGGCGAGGCTCTTGATGCTGTTGGCACTGGTCAACGTTTCAGTCATCTTATGGCTGTTGCTCCAAATGCTTCTTCGTCTATCATCATGGGAAATACTAGCCCTAGTATCGAACCTTATCGTGCTAATGCTTATCGTCAGGACACTTTATCGGGGTCATCATTAGCCAAGAACAAGTGGCTTGACAGAATCATCAAGAGTGTAGTAAAATCAGATGATGAATATCAAACAGTCTGGTCTAGTATTATCGCAAATGATGGTAGCGTACAGCACTTAGATATTTTAGATGATTGGCAGAAAGATGTATTCAAAACATCTATGGAGATTGACCAACGTTGGTTAGTCAATCATGCCGCAGATAGACAAGAGTATATTGACCAAGCACAATCATTGAATTTGTTTTTTCGTCCTGATGTAAACATTAAATATTTACATGCAGTACACTTTCAAGCGTGGAAACAAGGCTTGAAGACATTGTACTATTGCCGTTCAGAAAAGATTGGTAAAGCAGACAAAGTATCAAAACGCATTGAACGTGAAGTAATTAAAGAATTAGATATGAAAGCACTTATTGATGGCGATGCGTGTCTTGCATGTGAAGGTTAAAAATGAAATACAAAAGCATATTCATTAGTGATGTGCATTTGGGTACGAATGACTGTAAAGCGGATTTTTTAAATAATTTTTTGAAACATAATAAGTGTGATACACTTTATCTTGTCGGTGATATAATAGATGCGTGGCGAATTCAACAGAACAAATGGCGATGGAAACAAAGTCATACGAATGTTGTTCGTAGAGTATTAGGTCATGCTAAACGTGGTACTAGAGTTCTTTACATTGCGGGCAACCATGATGAATTTCTAAGACCGATGATACCATATGGTTTTAGTTTTGGTTTAGTAGAAATACACAATCAAATAGAACACATTGGTATTGATGGTAAACATTATCTTGTTACTCACGGTGACTTGTTTGATGGTATAACAAGATTAGCACCGTGGCTAGCATTTTTAGGAGATAAAGCATATGATTTCATTTTATCGCTCAATAGTAAGTTCAATTGGATACGTCATCGTTTTGGTTTTGGGTACTTTAGTCTTAGTAAATTCCTTAAGCACAAAGTCAAAAAAGCAGTAGATTTTATATTTCAGTTCGAAAAGAATTTAGCGGGCTACTGTAAGAAGCGTGGTTATGATGGTGTTATATGTGGACATATACATCATGCAGAAATAAAAGAAATAGACGGAATCATTTATATGAATGATGGTGATTGGGTAGAATCTTGTACAGCATTGGTTGAAAACATGAATGGTACGTGGGAAATTATTCATTGGGAAAAAATAGTAACTGTAGAAGATCAAACAAAATGTCAAGAAGTATCGTAGAAGAAAAAATTACAATAGTTGTTCCTTGTAAAAATGAAGAAAATTATATTCATCATTTATTAGAATCTTTGCGTCTACAAGAAATTGGAAATACAAGAATCATTATTGCCGATTGTTCCACGGACAATACACGATGGGTTATTCAAATGATGAAAGGTGAGTTGAACGTTGAAATTATTGACGGTGGTACAGTTTCATTTGCTAAGAATAGTGGTGCCAAGTTAGTTACGACACCATATATACTATTTCTCGATGCGGATGTTCGTTTCTTTAAGAATAATGCAATACGAGATGCTGTCAATACAATTGAATCAAAAAATTTGGATCTTATAGGATTAAAAATTAAATGCTATGATGGAAATGTTAGAACACAAATTGGATTTACATTGTTTAACACAATCAACAGTATTATGAAATATAAAGTTCCTTTTGCTGTTGGTGCTTTCATGTTAACTAGAACAGATAAATTTAGAGAATTTGATGGATTTTCTGAGAAGTATAAAGTAAGCGAAGATTTTTTTCTATCGAAAAAATATGATCCGAAAAAATTTAAATTAATGAATCATCATTTTGGTCAAGATAGTAGAAGATTTGAAATAATGGGATATACAGGTATGACTTGGTATCTTATTAAGAATTTTTGGAATCGTAATAATGAAAAGTATTGGAATAATATTGATTATTCAAAATACTGGAAATAACTTAAGGGTAAAAAATGAAAGTACTTAGATTTACAGCATCATGGTGTCAACCATGCAAAGGATTAGCAATGACACTTGCTGATATCGAAACAAATATTCCAATTGAAGTGATTGATATCGATCAATCTACTGACATACCAATGTTTTATGGTGTGCGTGGTGTTCCAACGCTGATCAAGTTAGACGAAAATAATACTGAAGTTGGAAGACTTATTGGTATGCAAACAAAAGAAAAATTAACGGAGTTTTTAAATGGTTAAAAAGAAGAATAGTAGTTTGTTAGAAGACAGAAATAGTTTCAAACCATTTAACTATCCTTGGGCTTATGATGCTTGGCTTAAGCATGAACAATCACATTGGTTGCATACTGAAGTGCCTATGGCTGAAGACGTAAAAGATTGGAAGAAAAAACTTAGTGCAGAAGAGAAACATTTTCTCACAAACATCTTTAGATTCTTTACTCAAGGTGACATTGACGTTGCTGGTGGTTATGTAAAAAACTATCTGCCATACTTCAAGCAACCAGAAGTACGTATGATGTTGCTTGGCTTTGCCGCTAGAGAAGCATTGCACGTTGCCGCATACTCACACCTTATTGAAACATTGGGTCTGCCAGATACAACATATAACGAATTCTTAGCATATCAAGAAATGAAAGACAAACACGATTATGTGTTAGACATTTCAGATAAGAATGGTGACTTGCAATCTACTGCTACACATATTGCAGTATTTTCAGCATTCACGGAAGGTATGCAGTTGTTCTCTTCATTCATTATGCTTTTGAATTTTCCACGCACAGGTAAGATGAAAGGCATGGGGCAAATTGTAACTTGGTCAATCGTTGATGAAACTCAACATTGCGAAGGTATGATTAAACTATTTCGTACATACATAGAAGAAAACCCTGAAATTTGGAATGATGAACTTAAATCAAAGATATATACTATTGCAGAAAGAATGGTTGAACTTGAAGATAAGTTTATTGACTTGGCATTCGGCATCAATGAGATGGAAGGACTCACCTCAGAAGAAGTTAAGAAGTACATTCGTTATATTGCAGACAGGCGCCTTATCAGTCTTGGACTAAAAGGCATTTTTAAAGTTAAAAGAAATCCATTACCTTGGGTTGAAGAAATGATTAATGCGCCAACGCATACTAATTTCTTTGAGAACAGAGCAACCGATTATGCAAAGGGTGCTACAAAAGGTGATTGGGCAGACGTATGGGGTAAAGCGGCATGAAACAATTAACATATGTATTTTTTGCTCTTGCATTGATTGTTGCAGGATTTACATTTTCTGCATTGAATGCACACGCACAAACAGGAAAACAAAAACCAGGAGTTTTGTATGACGCTGTGATCACTAGAGTGATTGACGGGGATACTGTTGCGGTTGAAGCGCCTTGGCTTCCAGACCCACTCAAAAAAGAATTGAGCATCCGTGTCTTTGGTGTTGACACACCAGAAAAAGGATTCAGAGCGCAATGCCCAAAAGAAGATGTGATGGGACAAAAGGCTACTGAATTCACAAAAAAAGCAGTTACTTCTGCAAAGAAACGCCAAGTCATTGTAATGGATTGGGACAAGTATGGTGGCCGTCTTCTTGGTGATGTTATCTTAGACGGAAAAAGTTTACGCCAAGCATTGATTGCAAACGGGCTAGCCCGTGAATACTACGGCGAAGCAAAAACTTCTTGGTGTGAATAACATGAAAAAACTATTAACTATATTTTTGTTGATGGTGTCTGCTTCAGCATTTGCACAACATCATCACGGCCGTCATCACGGCTATGGAATTAGACCATACAGTTGGATTGGACCTACAATCATCGGCGGTGTCATTGGATATGAAATTGCAAGACAACAACCCATATATGTTCAACCGCAACCAATATATGTACAACAACAGCCCGTTATAATTCAACAGTCACCTCAAGTGTGTACTGATTGGAAAGAAATTCAGCAATCCGATGGAAGAATCTATCGTGAAAGAACTTGCACTCAATAACCATGTGGCGACTGTGGGCAAAAGCACTAGGACACAAATCTAGTGAGTGTGATAAAGAATCGGATAAAGTTGCAATTATTAGAACAACTATTGTACTTTGCTATATAATAACGAATCTGTTTATTGTAGCAGGCGTTATAAGGCATTGGTAAAAATATATGAGTTTTTTAGTTGCAAACACACCAAGAGTTAGATGTTATATAAGAAAAGAATTTCTTTATAATTTTGAAAAAGGCTTTGGTGAATACGTACCTTGTATTTGGATATCAATCAAATCAATGAGCCGTAGGGCATTCTTCATCGAATCGTATTTGCCTGAGTATGGAGCATTGTATGATAAACTTCCATTAGAAGCGTATGTGAGTAGAAATCACGATTTAGATAGAGATAAATTTCTGCCTCTAGATCATTTACAGATATGGGATTGTTTATCGTATGACCTTACTGTAATACAAAAATCATTTCTATTAAATCTAAGTGGCAAATTTTATGCTAAAGATAAACAATGGTATCAAGGTAATTATATGTTTACTGTTGACAATTGTGCATCAGATGAACATCTAGATATGGGTGATAGCGAGAATCCAGAAGATCATAAATCATATAACTTTCTTGAACTAGACAACGGACAGTATGCGGCACAGCCGAACAATCGTTGCATATTTCTTGATGCCGCAAGCAATCCGAAAGAGATGCTATTTCCGGACTTTAAAGTCTGCACAAAAAAATACATTGTAGAGCAAAATCCAAAATGGGCGATTGGTGATGCAGATACAATAATGTACGAATAAGGAGAAAAAAATGCCAACATACGAAGTAGTTTGTGAATCGTGTGACGCTGAATACTCAGTAACGTCATTGGATGGAATCAATATTGATCCACCAGCACATTGTGCATATTGTGGTGAAACATTAAACGATGATTTGATAAAAGAATACGATGAAGATGAGAATGATTGGGATAAGTTATCCGAAGAAGGCTTAGACGATGTTGATGATTGGAAAGAATAATGTATGTTGCTGGCGTTGACTATTCAATGACTTCACCTGCAATATGTTTATACAATATTGAGAGTAATGATTTTAAATTTGAAAATTGTGATTTGCACTACATGACGCAAAGCAAAAAATATGATGTTAAATTTAAAAATGTAAAAGGTTATTTTTTTGAATATACAAATGAGATGCAAAGATACGATATCATCTCTAGTTTTTTTATCGATAGAATCTTAGAACTAGACGATGAAGTTAAAGTTTTCATTGAAGATTATTCAATGGGTTCAAAGGGCAGAGTTTTTCATATAGCCGAAAACACAGGCGTGTTTAAATATAGATTATGGAACTTTCATGTCACATTTGAAACTATACCACCTACCGTGATTAAGAAGTTTGCCACTGGTAAAGGTAATGCAGATAAGGCAAGAATGCAAGAAGTTTTTGAAGAGAACACAAACATTCGGCTTAAAGAAGAACTACATATGACAGAGAAGCAATGGAATCCGTCTTCCGATTTGATTGATGCTTACTGGATATGTAAGTATGGAGTAGATAAGTTGACAACTGAAACCCAATAGAGTATAATAGATATTCTAGCAGAAAGTGAGAATTTATGAAAATGGAAGAAGAACAGGTAACGTCACAATTATTTAATTTAAACGACAGTAAAAAACCTAGACAACCTAAACCGATTGGACATGTATACTCAATCTATTTGTCTGGTGCAATTACTGAAGCAGAAGATTATATTGAAATATTTGAGACTATGCGTAATACATCAGAAAGTGATGTTGTTAGACTACATATCAATTCTCCTGGTGGTGATCTATTCACAGCAGTACAGTTTATGCGAGTGATGGCAGAAACTCCTGCTACAATCGTTGCATCGGTTGAAGGTGCTTGTATGTCAGCCGCAACAATGATTTTCTTAAGTGCTGGCGCATATGAAATCTCAGAACATGCTATGTTTATGTTTCACAACTACTCTGGTGGTACCATCGGTAAGGGTGGTGAGATGTATGATGAATTAGTATATGAACGTAAATGGTCAGATAAAATGATGCGTAATGTTTATGCAGACTTTTTGACAGAAGATGAAATTAAATCTATACTAGATAATAAAGACATTTGGATGAGTGCAGACGATGTTGTCAAACGACTCGGCAAAAAGAATGATGCAATTGATAAGGTGAAAAATGCAAAATCAAAATCAACAAAACCCCCAACAAAACGAACTCCAGCAAAACGAGCAACTAAAGAGTAAGTCACTATTTCTCATATCTTCAGCAATACACGCTAAACACGGAATCTATAGTGCGGAAGAAAGATTGAATCAAACGATTGCAACTTGCGATTCAATTAAAACAAAGGTTCCTAATTCCGACATTATTATTTTAGATGGTGGATATAAACACCTATCTGATAGTGAAAAAGATATTCTCAGGGGTAGCATGAGCCGTTTCATTTCGTATACAGATGAGACAGAGGTTAAAGGCATTCAAGCAGTACCGAGTCAAGATATCGTAAAAAATGCAATTGAAATTTTGATGTATGGAACGTTCTTTACACAAAATGCAGAACAAATTAAAAAAGAATATTCAAGAGTTTTTAAAGTAAGCGGTAGATATATTCTGAATGATAATTTCGATTTTGATTTTCACAATAAAACCAAACATGGCATTGTGATACGTGGTCCGTATACAAGTCAATTCCCACCAGAAACAACTGGAGGAATTACAAGACAGTATATGAGCCGTTTATGGAGTTTTGATACTAGTCTTATAAACTACATTACAGAATGCTATCAAGCAATGTATGCACACATGGTAACACGAATTAACAATGGCGGATACATTGACATTGAACATTTGCTTTTTAACTATTTAAATCCCACACAAATTCGTGTTCCTGATAAGATCGGAATTGAAGGTGGTATTGCGCCTAACGGTACACAGGTGTCAGATTGAAATACGAAATTTTTCAAATTTGTTTCGACAAGGATCAAATCTCTAAAGTTGATCCTTTACTTAAGCCATTTGATAATACATCAAATGAAAGACCTGAGTTGCGTGAGTTTCATTCTTTTGATAGAATTGAAAAAGAAAACGTTGCAGATGGTCTAGATGCATGGGGCGTTTTCGGTCCACGTTGGCAACAAAAACTTAGATACTCATCTGAAGTGATTATGAATTCAATTGATGATAATCCAGGACATGATGTGTACGTATTCAATCATGCAAGGGTTGTTAGCGCATTTACATATAACGTTTGGGAACATGGTGAAATATTTCACAAAGGAATTAAACAAGTAACTGCGGCCGCATTGAAAGCCGCAGGTTACAATGAAAAAATTCTAGATGTTATTATGACAAAGAACGTGTGTTACTCAAGTTACTTTGTTGCAACAAAAGTTTTTTGGCGAGATTACTTAGATTTTGTTAGAGACATTTATGATAGACTTGAAGCATTGACTGGAGAGAATGCAGAGATTTATCATGGTAGCGCAAACTACAGCAGAGATAAAAATCTCAGCATGTTTCCTTTCATTGTTGAAAGATTGTTCTCTACGTTTCTACATTTACATCCCGAATACAAAGTTTATAGTCAACCAGTTGATTTTAGTGTTTACAATACTGGTGAGTTTGAAAAACCGCTTGTTGTATTGAATGAGATTAAAGAACTTTCACTCAAAATGGATTCACCGCAAATGTATCAGTATTGGGCAGTATTGCGTGAACATTTTATGAAACATCATCCACAACTTTTTCATTTAGATTGATATGATTATTGATTTGTTTAGACCTACTGTAGATTGGATTAAAGATGACTGGTATAGTAATCGTATTCGTTTTGTTGCTGAGTGTCTTGCTTGGGCTATTTCTATTGGCTGTTCAATTACCATGGCTGTCACAGTCCCAAATCCGCCCCTACTTACTTTGTACCCTATTTGGATCATCGGCTGTGGTATCTATGCTTGGGCTAGTTATACTCGGAAATCATTTGGGATGCTTGCTAACTACATATTGCTAACGACAATCGATAGCATTGGTTTAGCACGAATGCTCATGGCTTGACATTCCACAGTTGTTAAGTTATAATGAATGTATTCGCTTAAGGAGTACCTATGGAAAACAAATCTTGGATTATAACGTTGGAAAAAGACGCCGAAACTGGTGACTTGATTCTTCCATTGAATGATGAAATACTTGCAGGAACTGGTTGGCAAACTGGCGACACTTTAGATTGGATTGACAATGGTGATGGGAGTTGGACTATGAGAAAGAAAGAAACACAATGGGTTCTTGTTGAAGCCGTTTCTATGTTCCGTGAACGCTACATGGTAGAAGTTCCTATTGGCACAGATCGCTATGGTAAAGATAAATCGGAGTGGGCACTTGATACTGTTACTCTAAGTGAAGCAAAAGAATTTTCACAAGAACATTTGGGTGAAACTATTATGTCACATCGTATTGTGACTGAAGAAGAAGCACTTGCATTGTGCGACAAAGACAATGATTACGCAAAAGTATGGAATGATGAGTTGAAAAAGAAAACATTTTTTACCACAATGGACGAACACATTCGGAAAGATAATTATGACTCTACCCGATGAAAGATATCGTTCGTTGAGATGCGGACAACAATTACTTTTAGATTTATTGAATCCCAAAGTAACACCAAAAGTGCCTAAATACGTGCGTGAACGTGCGAGAAGTATTCTAAGGCACTATCCGGATCCATATCATTTCACAAAGATTGTAGAAGCATTGCCTGAAGATTTTGTTGTTAACAGTCCATTTACAAGGATATATGATGAATCAAAAGACGTATGATGAGGTTGTGCATTTTTTAGAAAACTTATTGCATCCAGAAGGATTCGGGTGGGCAGTTACTAGCGAAGTTCATAAAGAAGCGAAAAGACTATTAAATATTATAGAAATAGAAAAACGAAATAAAAAAATGGAGTTAGCATGAGAAATATCGTAGTATTGGGTGGCGGTACCGCTGGTTGGTTGACTGCATTGTATGCACATACAGTTTTTCCAAATGATAAAATTACTGTCGTTCAAAGCAAAGAAATTGGTATCATTGGTGTTGGTGAAGCGACAACACCAAACATCGTTGCGTTTCTTTCGCAAATTAATATTGATATCATCGATTTGATTCGAAGCACTAAAGGCACGATTAAGAGTGGAATTAATTTTGAAAATTGGAATGGCGATGAGAAACGTTACATGCATGGATTTTGTGATAAAGTCACAGACTTCTCAGTTCAACCTACATTTGGTGTAGACGGGCAAGATTTCTTTTTGAAGAAATGTATTGCTGAAGGTTTGAGTTTAGAAGATTACAATTATCAAATTCATCTAGCATACGATAATAAAATTGATTTGCATAGAACGGAATGGGCAATTCATTTCGATACGAATGAATTTTCAAAATATTTATCCGAAAAAGGTGTTGAACGTGGTATTGAAATTGTTGAAGGTGTGTATACTCACGCAACACAAGATGAACGTGAGTATATTAAAGCATTGAATCTTGAAGATGGGCGTAGTGTTCCCGTAGACTTTGTTTTTGATTGTTCTGGCATGGCTAGACTGTTGATTGGTGGAGTGTATAAAGACGAATGGGTATCGTATTCAAAATATCTGCCAATGAAGAAAGCGATTCCATTTTGGATTCAAGAGACTGAACTCAAACCATACACTTCTGCAATTGCAATGAAGTATGGATGGATGTGGCAAATTCCTCTGCAACATCGTACAGGTGCAGGTTATGTTTTCGATTCCGATTATATCACAGTAGAACAAGCAAAGGCTGAAGTTGAAGAATACTTAGGGCAAGAAATCAAGGTGCGTAAAGTTATTGATCTGAATCCAGGTCGCTTTGAAAACTATTGGATCAAAAACTGTCTTGCAGTTGGATTGTCTTCTAGTTTTATTGAACCATTAGAATCAACGTCTATCTTTTTGTCTGTCGGTGAGTTAGATACTTTCCGTCAATTCATTAATGAGATTGACAATCCCGATGAGAATAGTATCAAAGTGTTTAACGATATTGCAAGAAACAACATGGATGACACTATGGGGTTTGTATACTTTCACTATCTCACAAAACGAAAAGATAGCCCATTTTGGACTGAGTTTGTGGAGAAAAATCCTCCACCAGAATATATTAGAAATTTGATTCCATTTCTTAAAGATGGAAATCTACGTCCCTATAACATTCCAAACATGCGTATCAATGTATACTTTGCTTTGTATAGTTATCTTCAAGTTGGTTATGGACTTGAAATATTTGAAAAGCCTATCAATATTAAGGGCTTTGAGAATGTTCGTCCATCACCACAAGAGTATAGAGAAATAATTGATGCTTTGACTGCAACTCAAGCATTAGATCATAAAGAATTCCTTAAACAAATCAACGAATACCAACCAATATGAAAGTCTACATCAGCGGATATCGTAATCACTGGCTAAGTCCATATCACATCTTAGAGTTTGTTTGCTTTTGGGAAAAAACTAATGATGTGTTCTATAATCTCGAAGACAAGCCTAACGCACCATACGAGAAGTGGGTTAATTTTTTAGACCCTATCTGCAAAGTGATTGCAAAAGTCTTGGATGTAATTCACCCTAAGATTGACTATGTGAAGATTGACTATTGGGATACTTGGTCTATGGATCATACTCTTGGTCAAATTGCTTTGCCTATGTTGAAACAGTTGAAAGATAAAAAGCATGGTGCGCCTTTTGTTGATGATGAAGATGTGCCAGAAGAATTGAAGTCTACTTCAGCGCCAGCAAAAGAAAATGAATGGGACACCGATGACAACCATTTCAAGCGTTGGGATTGGGTCATGGATGAAATGATTTTTGCATTCGATCACCACATCAATAAAGAGTGGGAAGAAGGATATCGGTCAGGTGAATTTGATCATAAGTCGGTTGCTTGTGAGTGGGATGAAAATGGTAAGCCAAAAATGTTTAGATTGGAAGAAGGTCCCAAACACACATACAAATGTGACTATGACGGCATGGCAATTGTTGAGGAACGAATCAAGAACGGATTTCGTTTGTTCGGAAAATACTATCAAGCACTTTGGGATTGAATATAAATACTCCTATGATTATAAAATAGGAGACAGCAATGGACTTTTTTACACCAGAAGCGGCAAAACAATTGATGCCGAAAGTAAAGAATTTTGATCAATGGTATGAATTGTTAAGCACAATTTTACCTGATTACGATATCGACACGCCCCAAAGAGTTGCGGCATTCATGGCACAATGTGGACATGAATCGGGTGGATTTACTCTCATGCAAGAGAACCTAAACTATAGTGCAAAGGGACTCAGAGGAACGTTTGGTAAATACTTCCCAACAGATGAGATTGCAAAGCAATACGAAAGACAACCTCAAAAGATTGCAAATAGAGTTTATGCAAATCGTATGGGCAATGGTGATGAACGTAGTAATGATGGATGGACTTATCGTGGTCGAGGAATTGTTCAAATCACAGGAAAAAATAACTATATAAAAGTGTCGCAGAATATGTTTGAAGATGATTCTTTAGTACAGAATCCAGACATGTTGCTTGATCCAGAATATGCAATTCACTCAGCAGGTTGGTTTTGGACTGCCGCTAAGTTAAATGATTTAGCAGATATCGGAGACTTGAAGTTGATGACTAAACGCATTAATGGCGGTTACATTGGACTTGAAGATCGTATCAATCATTACAATCATGCGATTGAAATTTTAACTTGAAGGAAAGTTTATGTTTAAGAAAATTAAAGATTGGGTTCTAGGAACTAAACCTGTTGAACAATCAACAAATTGGCCACATCCAGAGCCAGTTGTTGAAGTGCCGAAGGCTCCAGAGCCAGTTGTTGCAAAGATTGAAGAACCTAAACCAGTTCCAGCAAGTCCTGTCAAAAAACCTGCGGCTAGAAATTACTCAAAAAAGAAGCCTGTAAAGTAATATATTAGTTATATATTGACTAATTCACCTTTGCCTGAAACTTTATCGGTGACAACTATTCTTCCTGCTGAATCTCCCCTAGAGGGAGATTTTCCATATATCTTTGGAGTTCCGTCTGCATCTTTTGCGGTTGGATCAAATCTTTGATCTTCTCTTCTAGCCCTAAATCTAAAATACAAATCATGAGTTTTTGCATACTCAACTGCACCAGTTAATGCACCATTAAATTTTACTATGTTTTTTTTCATATCATATGGCGCAACAACATTCATGGGTCCAATGTACATATAATCAATTGGTCCCCCCATGGCTTTATTACCAACAACAATTTTCAATTTTGCGGGTCCTCCAATTTTACCAAATACATCAGGAACTTTATCTCCGGGTTTCAACTTAACTTTTTTTGTTAAATGTTCAAATGCGGCTTTCATAAATTTTTTTGCTATTCCTGGAACGGCCAATTCAAGTCCACGTAAACCACCACCAGCAAGTGATGGTGCTGATTCCCCTTTTAGCGAAAGATTAATTGGTTCTTTTTTATTGTAAATGAAAAGTTGTACATCCGTATATGGTTCGGATCCACTTTCTTGTCGACCAGTAAATTTTTCCGCATTAATAACTCCAGCGATTGTTGTTTTGCCCGCAACTATAGTTATTGGATTATTTTTATTTTTTTTAACAGCATCTTTAATAGCCTTAACTACTCCAGATTCTTGTCTTTCTGCCGCTTCGCCTGCCATAATTATATCTCCCCTTTTATTATTATCTACCTATATATACCTGTGGTTCTCTTTCTCGCTGTCGTTGACGTTCACTCTTAGGAAATAACTCATCACCGTATTGAGGATATTTTTGTTGTCTATCGTATGCAACCCACATAAACATTGCGCCCATAGTAAATATTACTATTAAAATAACCAGACCTATTATAGCATCTTGCCTTAACTGTTTTATCTGTGCGGCTCTTCTTTTTGATTGCACTTCTTCTGCTCTCATCTTAATTGTCATAAGTATTTTTTGTTCTTTACCCATAACTTTCATCATCTCTTCTACTTCAGTATACAAAGCACCTAACTCAGGTGGGCTTTGATACACCATCAATTCACGTAATTCGGTCCCCATTTGTTCCAATTGTTTTTTCATCAGAACACGCTGTAGCGCACGTTTACCTAAACTATCATCACCTTCATATAACTCCTCTTTACTTCTACGTTCTTCTTCTGCAAAGATAGCCATGCATTTATTTAAGTTATCATAGTATGTGCCAAGATGATTTCCAATTTCTGTATAGATACCAACAGTTTCACCATCTCGTTTGTTTACTTCTATAACACGATTATTTTCTACTATGTAAGCATTACGTTGCGTAACTGTTGCTGGCTTGTCTTTGTGGTTATTATGAAACTGTTCATCTAAATCTTTGAGTACTGCTTTAACATCACCAGCCGCACCTTTAATATCTTTGTATAGTTGGCATCCTTTTTTAACCGCTGACACAGCGGCATTAGCCATGGCAAATAGTGTGATTGGATCCATTTTAATTAAACGTAAAAATCTATAGTGCTGACATTGTATATTTCCATGCGTATGTGATTCTCATGTGATCTTTTCGAATACAAATCATACAAATAATCTCTAAGATGTATTTTTTCAATTAACTGTTTATTATATTCGTCCCAACGTTCTTCATTTTTTCTTGCATGAACATCGGCTAGTATGCCATCTACATTTGCATAACTTGGCGCAACGATTGGAAACCATCGAACGGCGTCCATTTATTTTGCATTCCGGTACATTTCATATGTCACAGCACGAACTTCTGCATCATCCGAAGTTCCCAATAGGTGTGCTAAATTATTATATATCTTTGAGACTTGTTCTTTGTCGCATTGTGGTCCTTTTGATTTCAACCACTCTATTATTTTTGCCTTACGTTCATAGGGATGATGCGTAGTTAACGCAATAGTTTTAAACTCACCGAGATCACATGGTACCTGCGCTGTTGACCCAACAATCAACGCAGACATTCCTACGAATAGAATAATCCATTTCATTGCGACATTTCAGACGATGCTAGGTTAATTCTAGTTTTCACTATTGTTAGATCACTAGGTTCCTTTTTCCATCCCACAGCAACATACCCATCAAAGTCTCCAATCTCAGGAGGAATACCACCACGGCAAACAAATGTCACGCCTTGTTTAGATTCCCATTCAGAAGATTTATCAAGCACACTTATTTTATCGCAAACAACTTCACCATTTAACATACCAATGATGCCAGCATTTCTAGATTGATCTTTACTAAACAAACTAGAATTTAATCCATCTAATGAATTATCTCTTCCTTTTGGACCAAACGCTAACATTGTTTTTCTTGTATTCACATTAAGAGATGCTTTGTGTACAATTACAGTTGTTGCTTCTAAATCTTTTTGTAAACTCCCTGCAACTGGAACAAGATGGTTCACTTCTTTAAGATTTGTCACATGACTTGATTGTGTAATTGCATTTAGAATTACAACTCTACTATCCCATGCAAAGTATCCAAAAAAGAATATACTAGCGAGAAGAATAACTTCAAACAATTTGAACGGCGTGTCAACCCACTTAATTAAATCAATAGCCTTATCTACCATAGAAGATGCAGATTTTGTAGCACCACTCACATCAACACTAATTACTGATGTTGGTGCAGGTGATACTTTTTTAACTGTTCTTTTTACTGTTGCCTTTTTAACAGGTGTTGCTTTTTTTGTAGTTGGTTTCGCTATAACTTTTTTTGTTACCATTATAGTATTTTACTTTCTTTAATCTTTCATTGAGCCAATTTTCTTTGAACCAAAACCTAATCTATCTTCCAAGACGGCAATATGTTGGCGATTTTCCATGATAGCATCACGGTTCTTTTGAATTTCTTTTTCTAAGTCTTGACGTAGTTTTTCACGGGCTAATTCAGCACCGCTGTTACTTGCTTGTTTATTATCTGTTGTAACAACTAAACTAACTTTTTGATTCAAAATAGTTACATCGTGTTGAATAGAACCCAATGCTTGAATTAAGTATCCCGTTGAACCAATTAGTAGGGGGAGTAGAGCAAACAATAGTTTCTCTATGAAAGCGCCTTTAGCACTTTCTTTATTTTCTTCTGCCATTTTACTTTCCTTTGTTATATAAATCGAAAAGCGATTTTACTTTGTCTTCTAAGACACCAATTCGCACATCCATTTTTGCTAAAACAATAACGAGAGTAATAAACGCTAAAAAAACTGGCCATGCTTTTAAAAGTATTTCTACCATGTCCATAACTATTCCCTCCCTAGGATTATAGTGCCTTTATTTATGGTAAACCAAGTCCTAGGATGTTGCGTAAAAACAACACTTTCTGTAGGGGGATTTTGTTGTTTTTGTGCAACAATGTGGAAAGTACTTGACTTACATCCTCACTATGCTATACTGTAAGTATGGTAATGAGAAAAAAACGTTCTGATAGAAACCACGTTCTGTACAGAGTTACTTGCGTGGATACAGGTGATACATACATCGGCTTGACTGTTGCACAGGGTCAAGCCTACTTGCGTTCCGTAAAAGTTCGGTGGCAAAAGCATGTGAGCCGTGCAAAGTGCGAAGACAAAGATTGGGCAATGTGTAATGCATTGCGTGAATTGTCTGGCGCAAAGTGGCAATACGAAGTGATGGAAATCATTCGTGGACGCAAACCAGCCCACCAAAGGGAACGTGAGTTGATAGCAGAATGCGAACCAACCTTAAATACATTCTGACTTGACATGCCAATTCAAGTATGTTAAGATGTTAAATATGAATGGAGATTTTATGAACACTAAAGAAATGACACTAACTGCCATTTTGGTATTTTTAGCAGGCATGTTTGTTGCCGTTATTATATCCTCTGCGATTACGATATGGGCAATCAATACTGTATTTTTAACTTCAATTTCCTTTGACTTGGAAACTATTTTAGCATTAGCGTATTTACAATTCCTAGTCGGTTCTATGATTAAAGGAATGAAATCATGAATATGTTTATTGTACTCAATGTATTGTTTATGGTAATGTGTTGGAAGTTTGCAACAATTGACTTTGAAAATGGAAACAATAAAATGGGATGGCTGAATATATTCTTTTCAGCATGGAATGCGGCGGCACTTGCAGATAAACTTTTTTAAAGGAAAAATCGTGAAATACAAAACTTTAGCCTTTGCCTTGCTTGCATCATTTGCGGCTATTGCATCCGCACAGGAAGTTGTTCAGTATGACTATGCTAGGGTTGTCAATGTTGATCCAATTCTAAAGACTGGTTTCAATACTGTACCACGACAATCATGCACCACAATTATGCAAGTTGGTACCAATCAGGAAAAACAAAGTTGCACCACATATCATGATAAGATGTATTATACTACACCAATTGGATACAATGTGACAATTGAGTATGATGGAGAATTGCGTACAGTAAAATTGGCTAAAGAACCTGCAATGAGAGTACCAATTAAAGTTGTTAAACGAATTTATGTAATAGAATGAAAGCATATATAAAAGCAGTATTACTGATAGCATTCATTAATGCAGTACATGCAGAAGTGAATGTTGTATCCGATTCTGCTGAGAATGGAACGTATCAAGCAAAAATTCTAACTAAGGAACTTGTGTTTGATAAACAGGATAGACTTGTATCACGGCAAGTGTGCAATAAAATCCAACAGCGGACTCATTATGATAGATTCGATAATTCAATTACCATAGTGACTCCGAATCAAATTTCTTGTAGAATCGTATACGAAAATGAAACTCAAAATGTATTGAGTGGATATTACGTTACTTACGACTATAAAGGAAAAATTATGTCAACAAAATTAAATTATGACCCTGGTGAGTTTATCAAAATTCAACAAGGTCGATAATGTTCTACATATACGGAGCAGAAAATAGTAGGGCTACAGATAAAGCAGAAAATTTATTGCTGGCATCTCACCAACAATATAAAATTTTTCTTATCGGCAAGCACTATACTGTAAATCAATTGCTAAGATTGCATCCAGAAACGAAGCAAATACCTCACGTATATCATGGGCTTAATTATATTGGCGGGCTAAAAGAGTTGTATGACCATCTACATGAATTAACAAAATTGGATAATGATGAAGATGACACTTGACAATCCACCGAGTTGTGAGTATACTAGAAACATTGACAAACGTTATTTTTAACATGGAGAACTTTGATATGACGAATTTTTATTATGCGAGTGCTAATACAAGTGAACAAAAAGCATTTCGGAAGTGGCTTGTTAGCCACCTCAAATTTGGTCCTGTGACTGTTGACTTTCAAAAGAAAGATGGCACAATGCGTACCATGAAATGCACACTAGAAGAATCTGCAATTCCAGTATATGAAAAGAAAACCGAGCGTGTTCGCATCACTTCAACTGATGAGTCTATCTCTGTAGTTGACTTAGAGAAAAACGAATGGCGTTCATTCCGTTACGATTCTATTAAATCTGTATCATTTACATTGGGTGAATAAACTATGAAATTTTCCAAGATTAATCCTGGTGCCGATGCAAAAGCATATGGCATGGAACCTTCTTGGACCAATCAAGCCGAGATGACTAATCTTAGAAGCGAAGAAATTCGTGCATTGAATTGGTATAATTATTTTTGTGACAACAAGCAAGCAAAAACGTTTGTTATCGAATACATGGATAGCATTGATAGACCGAAGGAAGAAATTGCTCTAGTCGCATCAAGTGACGCATCTATTCCAGTGCAACTTGGTTGGGTAGCACGTATGATGTGTATGGGCTACGAACCTTCCGAATCATTCAAGAAATTCTTTGTCAAAGAGTTTAAGAATGTTCTTGAAACTGCAAAGAAAACAAAAGCAAAAGCCAAAACCGCACAGCACATTGCAGTAATAACTGTTAACATTCAAGATCGTATACATGAGAAGGCACTTGAAGAAGTTGGCGAAATTGAGGGGCTTGTGGATGACTTCATTGCTGGTGGATGCAAATCTGCACCAGACATGCAATCATATCTGAAAAGCAAAGACTTATCTTCCGTTGTGCAAAAGCGTATGTGTGAAGTGTTCATTAAACGTTCTAAAGAGTTTGAAGATGCGATGAATACAACCGATGCTGATATCAAAGAAGGTTATTCTAATTTCAGCAAAGTACAATTGCGTAAGATTAAAGAATTTTATGATGCGATTGTTGCAGAAACAAATCGTGGCGCAGAAAAGAAACCTACCCGTAAAGCACGTAAAGTAAAAGAGAAACCAGCAAGTGTAGTTGCCGCCAAAGTGCAATACATGAAAGATTTTGCTGAGTTGAATTTGAAGAGTGTTCTACCCGAAAAGATTATTGGTGCGAATCAAGTGTGGTTGTATAATACCAAAACTAAATTGCTTGGCATGTACAATGCAGATAACGCAAAAGGTTTGACGATCAAAGGTACGACAATTCAAAACTTTAATGTTGAAACGTCCATTGGCAAACGTTTGCGTAAGCCTGAAGTGACTGTTAAGCAAGTACTTGATGGTGGCAAGATTGTGTTGAAAAAACTCCTAGATGGTTTGTCTACCAAACCTAGCGAGTTGACAGGACGTATTAATTCTGATACAATCATTGTTAGAGTATTAAATTAAAGGAATACATTATGGCAATCGTTACTACAAGTGAAGTGCATGATCGTGTTAAGCATGTTGAGGCACTTAAAGATGAAATTGAAATCTTAAAAAGCCGAATAGAAGACCATGATACTGGACACATTCATACCGCAATCTCGGTACTTGAATCCCGAGTTAAAGAACTATCTGCTTGGATTGTTCAGAACTATTGAGAATATAAAATGATTTTGATTGACTTGAATCAGGTAATGATTTCCAATCTGATGATGCAGATTGGTTCTAATGCATCAACACCGTTAGATGAAAATCTAATTCGTCACATGGTGCTTAACAGCATTCGAATGTACAATACTAAATTCAAAGAACAGTATGGTGATATTGTTATCTGTAGCGATGACAAGAAGTATTGGCGCAGAGACTTCTTTCCTTACTACAAAGCAGGACGTAAGAAAGACAGAGAAGCATCTCCGTTTGATTGGAATCTAATTTTTGAAACGCTAAACAGAGTGCGTGATGAAATCAAGGAACACTTACCATATAAAGTTATCCAAGTTGATAAAACAGAAGCCGATGACATTATCGGCACACTCTGCCACAAGTTCGGAACACAACTTAAAAATGATGCGACTGAAAAAATTCTTATTCTCTCTAGTGATAAAGACTTTATGCAATTGCAAAAGTTTGTCAATGTGGAACAATACAGCCCGATGGGCAAGAAATTCCTACGCACAAATAGCGCAGACAAATTCCTAAAAGAACACATTCTTAAGGGTGATCGAAGTGATGGCATTCCTAACTTCTTGTCTTCCGATGATACGTTTGTCGCAGAAAGCCGCCAGAAACCTGTAACTGAAAAAAAACTAAATAGTTGGCTAGAACAAGAACCTGAGACTTTTTGTGATGAAATTATGCTGAGAAACTATAAACGTAATGAAATGCTTATTGATCTCTCTAAAATTCCACAAGAAATTCAGGACAAAATTCTAGAACATTATGACTCCGCTAATGAAAATAGCAGGGACAAGATTTTTAATTACTTTATCAAGTATCGTTTGAAGATGCTGATGGAACACATACAGGAATTTTAACATGGCTATTAATGTTGATAAAATGACTTTGCCCGAAATACTTAAACACGTATCCGATTTATCGGCAGGTAAAAGAGTTGATGCGCTGAAACAAATTGGGAATCTACGAAAAGACGTAAAAGTTCTTTTGTGGTACGTTTATCGCAATGATGTAAAATTTGATTTGCCCGAAGGTGCACCTCCATACAAACCTATGGAAACACCTGACAATTGGGGACACAATAGATTGCCGAAAGAAATGCGTAAGTTTGAATATTTGCTTGCGACATATAACGTCAATACAATTAAACGTGAAAAAATCTTCATTGAAATTTTAGAATCAGTTTCGCCAGAAGAGGCAAAACTCATTCTTCAAATCAAAGACAAGAAATTGTCCTACAAAGGCTTCTCACGCAAACTTGTTGAAGAAGCATTGCCAGAAGTTTTTCTAGGGGAAAAATAAATTCCATGACAAGCAAAAAGTATAACACGTTTCGAGAATTTTATGAGGACGATGATCGTCCAAAAAAGAAATCTAAAAACGTGAGCGAATCACAAAAGCAAAAAGATAAATTCCGTAAGCAAATTCGATTCATTGATCCTAAAAATATTAAAGAGGATGAGTGGGATGAATTTGAAGACTTTGATGATGTAAAATAGCGTTCTAAACCGCCCTCTAGGACGGCTCAAGCCGTCTAATGTACTGACACCCCTCCTTAGCCCTAGAAACCGCCTAAAACCGGTTCTAGGGCGTTGTTTTTTCCCCACAAATATGTTGTATTTGTGCAACACATCAAAAAACCCTTGACTTACCCTCCGAAGCGAGTATACTTGTATCTGTTGAGTGAGAAAACTAAAGGAAACAAAATGATTGACGGTTTTAACGAATATCTGGAATGCATCAAGGCTGACTACATTAAGTGGCAAGGTGCAACACCTACTGAAACCCAAAAGGCAATGGCGCAAGATTTTTGCGATAGCCTGTCATTTGAAGTTGGTCGCAGTTACATCAAAGTAATTACTGGTCGCAAAGGTAGCGGTCGTTCCGTGCATTCGTTTGTTTGTCTCCGTGACATGGGCAAATTCACTAAAGGCGACATTTTGAAAGCCGCTGGATGGGCAAGTCCCGCTAAGAATTTTGCCCGTGGAAACACGATGGCACGGACTTTTCAGAATGTTCGTTGGATGGGAGCAATGTGAATACCAAAGTATTCAGTTGCATAAAAACAACAGAATTGAAAATAGTTGTTGACATATGTACCCATTGTGGTATACTAGAGTCTAGAGATTGAGAAAAGAAAAGGAAATTTGAAATGCGTACTAAAACCTACATCCAAGGCTTCAAAAATTCACAGAAAATTCGTGTGATGTTTGACGGAATTGGTGTCTACACCACCGTTGCTGGTGTGTCTAGTGTGTTTGCTACATACACTCATTCACAAGCGGCCAATGATGCTCTGTTGCGTTTGTCTTACATGCGTTACATGGCACAAAAAGATGGTGCGTTGGTTCCCACTGGTGTTGGTATGACAAGTTACAATACCTCGCAAGTTGGTACGCAAGTTCAAGTTGATTTGATTTAAGGAAATAAAATGACTACATTATCACATGATATCTCTTACGGAATGTTTAGCGAAGTTGGTAACTTAGCCGTTCATGGTGTTGTTGTTGCCGCAGTAACAATGAACCTGACATGGCCAGAAACTTACAAGTGTCTCAACATGTTAGCCAAAAATGATTACAGCAAATTTGGTGAAGCAATGGACACAGATGTTCGGGAATGTGTCTACAATACTTGTGGTTTTACTTCTGACTTTTATGGTGCTTAATATGATTACATACAAATTTTATGTTGGTAAAGATGTTTATGAATTCACCGCAGAGTCTAAACTGAATGCGATGGAAATGTGCAATCGTCAAGTGATTGATAAATTAGATTTGCATCCTATGGCTTGGTTTGATGCTGGCCAGAATGCATTTTCGTGTCAGTCTGGCAACTTTTTTGATTAAGGAAATAAAATGAAAATCGAAACAGCAATTGGTATTCTGAATAAAGAACGTGAATTTTTAGGCTTGGGTTTCTTGGAGTTGTTGCAAGATATCCAACGTGAAGGTAAGATGGTTTACTCTGAAAAGACTATGGAAGCATTCGAGCGGTTCATGGTTGACGGCCGCAAGATGTTTGCAACTGTTGCAGAATAACAACACTATCAAAAATAGTTGTTGACTTACCCTCCGAACCGTGTATAATTAATTCTGTTGAGTTGATAAAGGACATTGAAATGAGAACAGCAAACGAACAAACCCTCTGGGAAATCCAAGCATACGGTGCTAAGAAATCCGAAATTCTTGAGTCCGTTACGGATTCAATCAGTTTCAAATTTTCTGGTCCTGGTATGGTGATTGCAAGTTACCTTTCTGATGCACAGGAAGTGATGCAGTCGGGTAGTGAACGTGCGTTGAATGATGCAAGGCAGTATATCAATATTGCCAAAATGTTGATGATGGAATTTGAATTAGGTTTTAAGGAGAGATAATATGACTAATTTTATTAATGTTGCAGATATGATTGCCGCTTTGTCCGCTTTGCCAGCCGATGCTCGGTTGGTTGTGACACAGACTGGTTATTATTGTTATGACGATTTTGCGGATTGTTTTTTGCCACGGCCTGCTGGCGATGACAACGATGGTGCTCCATTGTTCGCAATAGGTCATTCACACCAAAGTTATTAAAGGACTAAATATATGATGATAGTTATCCGCACTCAGTACCACGAAAATTATGGCGCACATGATTGGGATGGTGTGGGTGAGTGTCCTCAGTATTGGAAAGCAAAAGGCGGTTCCGAGTATAAGATACTTGACGTTCCGCTTAACATAGACTATAATGAGTTTGTGAAGTTCACCTTGACTGGCATTGAAACAGATACAGATTATTCCAGCGAGTACATGACTGATTGGTCTATGGAAAGTGATGATTACCTTTCATGGTTTGAGAGGTCTCAGTTACAGTTTGATGGTGCTATCACTAGCAAAGAACCCACAATGACGTATCAGGAAGTTTTGGATAAACAAAAGGAACTAGCATGAGTAGGATGAGCGAGTTGGCTATGGAGATTGAACAATTGTATACACAAGGATACAATGAATTCACGATTGCAACAATGCTTAGTATACCAGTAGAATTGGTAGATGATTTTGTTGCAAGTTTTATGGATGTAGAGTATAATGAAAGCATGGACGGAGATTTTGATTCCGCTATGGCTTCAGCAGGAATGGGAACAAATGAGGACTATGGTGATTACGGTGAAAGTTTGTAGATCAAAGCCACGTAATATGGTAGCAAAGGACTTGCGTAGCCCTAAGTATCGTATGCGTGTGGTTGAAGACAAACGTAAGAGAGAACCAAAGCACAAGGAACAATATGTATATTGAAGGCATGGGTCCGAGACAATCTATTGCCGTAGAAGTTTTGGACACAATTCGTTTTGGTGCTTTGGATAAGATCAAAGGCGCAAACGGATATGCAAAGAAAAAACTTGACAGAGGTGATGGTTATGTGATACCATTTGGGTTGAACAAAAATTGTTATGGTGCAGTTGTTGTGAAATCACCGAAGAATATTGAAGTGAAGTTGTCAATTAATAACAAACGATCTTCAGTATATTTTAAAAAGTGTTATGATGTAAAACGTTTTCTTGTAAGGAAATTTGTAGAATGAATATCAATAAACCGCATCCAAATATTGCGATTCGAACAAACATTAGTGTTGATTTGAGTGCTAATCAATGGAATTTAAAAACAGATGAGTTTCCAAGAATCGTAATTGAAAAGGTTGCGTCATTCTTGAATAAGCGAGTGATGTATGAATACAATAAAGGCGAGCCGAAAGAAATGTTAGTTCAAGGCGTAATGTCACTAGCAGATCAATTTAAGATTTATGGTGCGACAAGCAAAGAAACAAAAAAAGTTCTTGACAATTTGCTCGAACAAGTGTATAATTGAAAGAAAAAGGATATATAATGAATGAGGTCGAAAAAGAAGTATTGCTGATTGCACAGGAAGAATGTGCGGAAGTGACACAAGCGATTAGCAAAGTTTTTCGATTTGGCATTGATGCAGTTCATTTGGATCGCACCAATCGGCAAAGGTTAACAGAAGAAGTTGGAGATTTGTTTTGCATGATTCAATTGATGATTGAAAATAAAATCATCAACATTGATGAAGTAGAACAGGCTTCACAAAACAAACGTAAGAAATTACAAACGTGGTCAGACATTTTTACTAAAGAGAAAATTTAATGAAACTATTATCGGTACAGTCAAAGACGAATTATATGCCATCAAGTTGGCAGGGTAATTCTCGCTTTGAGATTGCCGATTGCCACACACCTGGAATGGGGGCTTGCACCTGAGGACCAAAAACCTTAAATGCAAACAAAAGCCCCCTAGCCTAAAAAACTAGGGGATTTTTATTTGTGTTTACAAAAAACAACAGTACCAAAAAATATTGTTGACATGGATAGCGTATCGTGTTATACTCTATTCATAGATTGAGAAATCAATCAAATGTTCTTTAACAATTTGCCTGTCAAATGCTCGGTTCGTCTATCGGTTAGGACGCTGGCCTTTCACGCCGGAAAGAGGGGTTCGATTCCCCTACCGAGTACCATTTGTTTTGCTGACGTAAGCCATGAGGTAAACGTCAACCTTGAGTAACTCTGTCAATAAACGGTAGTGTGGCCACCAATTCCGTTGAGGCTTTGCAAATAGTGCGTCAGCAAAACAAATGGTAGAATTAGATACGTAGGTGTGTCGCCGAATGGTTAGGCTACGGATTGCAAATCCGTTTCATGCAGGTTCGAGTCCTGTCACCTATTCCAAACAAAGGAGAGTTGGGTGAGTGGTTAAACCAGCGGTTTGCTAAACCGTCATTGCGAAAGCGATGCATCAGTTCGAATCTGATACTCTCCGCCAAGATTGGTCTTAAAGTGTTCATGGACGCACGATGGCTTGTCACGCCATAAGAGTGGGGATCGTTACCCCCTAAGACCGCCAGATTTTATATAAATATATGACGATTTATAATTTTAAGAAATGAATAATATGATACGTACTATAAAAGAATTGACTGATAAGTTTTTTGAATTTTTGATTGACGATCCAGTTCGCCCAAACATTCCTCACGTTGATAGAATCGGAAAGAACAGAGATATCTTTGTGTTCCGCAATGAACAAGATGAAGTGAAAGCAATGACATGTGTTAGTTATCAAAACATGATTCCAACAAAAGAATCTGAGTTGTTTGAGATTTGTGATACGCCAGATGTTGCTGTATTCTATACGATATGGAGTTACGCACCAGGAGCAGGTCGCACATTGATATTTGAAGCGGTAAAATCTATCAAAGAAAACAATCCAGACATTAAACGATTTGTGACACTATCACCAAAGACTGATTTAGCCAAAAGGTTTCATACACGTAATGGTGCAATAGTGTTTAGAGAAAACGAAGATACAGTTAATTACGAGTATCTACAAGTTATAAAGTAATATCGCAGGTAGGTCAAGGACCCGCATGGTCTCATAAGCCATAGCGAGAGTGGAGCGTTACCACTACCTGCAACCAAACCCGCTGGAGTAACGTCTGGCTACTGTGACACGCAGGAAGTGAAGTGAGTTCGTTACTCAAGTGTGGTACTACTCTTACCAAAGTAGCGTTGGCAATACGAGAGTTTTCTCTGGTCGGGGAGCGGGTGGAGGGTACGTGGTATGAGTGTCTGGTAAAACAGACGTCCTCAGAGTCCATTAGTACTATAATTACCGCCGCAGAGAGAAAGCATTTATTCCGAGAAACCCGAGCAAGGTGCATGGGCGTGACTGTTAATCACTGGTTAGAAGAGTTCGATTCTCTTACTCGGAGCCAAACAACGGAGAATGAGAAGCATTGGCGACTTCAGCAGACTGTAAATCTGTCACCTTAAGGTATACGGGGTTCGAATCCCTGATTCTCCACCAATCGGTTCAGTAGCACAGCGGTAGTGCAACTCCTTCATACGGAGTAGGTCGTTGGCTCGAATCCAACCTGAACCACCAATATGGGGGCATAACTTAACGGCTAAAGTAGTAGGCTTTTAACCTATTAATCCGAGTTCGATTCTCGGTGCCCCTACCAATTTTTATGGTGTCTATGATGTAGTGGTAGCATTAGGGATTGTGATTCCCTCCGTATGAGTTCGATCCTCATTAGACACCCCACAAAGGAGTAATATATGCCATCAGTATTTTTAGTTAGTGACACACACTTTGGTCACACTGGTGTGTGTAGATTCATGCGTAATGATGGTGTGACAAAACTACGTCCATGGGATAATGCAGATGAGATGGATGAAGAAATGGTTAGGCGCTGGAATGATAGAGTTCGCCCTAACGATAAAGTTTATCATCTAGGCGATGTTGTTATCAATCGTAAAAGTCTAGGCATTATGAGTAGGCTAAATGGTGACAAAGTTTTAATTCGTGGTAATCACGATATTTTTCGTGATGATGAGTATAGAAAATATTTTAGAGAGTTACGTGCTTATCATGTAATGAACGGAATGATTCTTTCTCACATTCCTATTCACGTAGACAGTCTTGGAAGATTCGGTGTGAACATTCATGGGCATCTACATTCTAACAGAGTGATGATGCAACCAGTAGGTAAGTATGGTGTTCCAGTTCCCGATCCAAGATACTATTGTGTATGTGTAGAACAAACAGATTACACGCCAATTCTTTTTGAAGACGTTATCAAACGCATCAAAGAAGAAGGTGGTGTAGTAGGATTTAAGAACGGAAATGGTTCTGCCGATTGAGCAAGTGTGGTCATTGCGCTGGTTTGAAAAACCAGAGAATCAGGATCGTAACCTGAAGTCGGTACCAAATATGCCCGGTTAGTTAAATGGTATAACAAACGCTTGATAAGCGTTAATCAGAGGATCGATACCTCTACTGGGTACCAAGTATATTGCCCCGATGGTGGAATGGTAGACACGCTGGTCTTAGAAGCCAGTGCCTAGTGCGTGAGAGTTCAAGTCTCTCTTGGGGCACCAATTACCCGATTAGTGAAATGAATATCACACCTTGCTACGAACGAGGAGTTGGAGGTTTGATTCCTTCATTGGGTGCCAATTAATGGAAGCGTGGTCGAGTCAGGTTTATGGCAACAGTCTTGAAAACTGTCGATCCGAAAGGGTCCGTGAGTTCGAATCTCACCGCTTCCACCAAATGTTGGGGGTTAGTTAAATGGTATAACCACGGATTTTGATTCCGTTGTCACAAGTTCGATTCTTGTACCCTCTGCCAATAGATATATAAAGTATGAGCCCCTTTAGTATAATGGTATTACGCCTGTTTTGTAATCAGGTTACGGCAGTTCGATTCTGTCAAGGGGCACCAATAACGCCTTGTTAACTCAGCGGTAGAGTAACTCCTTTACACGGAGAAGGTCGGCAGTTCGATCCTGTCACAAGGTACCAGAAAGTAAATATGAAAAAAATACTATATTGCATACTCACAGTTTTTATGTGTATGAATGCAAATGCAATAACAGTTTACGCACATAACATAACAAAAGATATTCCAATAGTTGACTCTGAAATTTATGATGTAAAACCAATTGCAAGTATTACGAAATTGATGACTGCTATTGTTATCATGGAGAGTGGACTGCCATTGGATGAGAAAGTTACATATAGGGGAATGTTTTTCTCTAGCAAAAAATTTACTAGAGAAGAATTGTTGAATTTGTTATTAGTTAAAAGTGACAACAAGGCAGCCGATGCATTAGCAGATAGCAATCATGGTAAAGCATGGTTCGTATATCAAATGAATCGTAAAGCAGAAATGTTAGGAATGGTTAATACAAAGTTTGATGACCCATCTGGATTGAGTCCAAAGAATGTGAGTAATGCAGTTGAGTTAGTTACACTACTGAATTATGCGTATAACATTGAGAAGATAAAAGAAATTGCATCATTGCGTGAATATGATCTTCATGTGTATGATAAAAAGAATAGAGAGCGATTGATTGAAATCAATAGCACAAATAAAAATTTGTTATCTAAATTTGATGTGATTGAAATGTCCAAGACCGGAACAACAAATCTTGCTGGTAAATGCGTTGTGATGATTGTACATAAAAGAGAAGACAGATTTGCAATTGTTGTTCTTGGCGGCAAAACAAGAAATGACGTAGACAGTCTGGTAAAGAATATAATCAATTTGCTTTGACATTGATAGCAGATTGATGTATAATAGAGAAAACTCGGTGTGGTGAAATGGTATCATTCGTGGTTTGGGACCATGAGGCGCAAGTTCGATTCTTGCCATCGAGACCAATTTATTTTGTGGGGAATTTATGCAATATACGAACATATTTACAACATTTTTAGCGGTGGATCAATTATCATTGGACAATGAGTCAATTGTTAATTTTTGTCGTAAAAATCTTATCACAGAAAAAAATCGTATGTCGGATCATCAATCTTGGATAAGACAAGAAAATGTTAGTGGTGTTATCAAAGACTTATTCGATCATGTTGAAAATAAATTTAATGAAGTATACAAACGATATGGATTTAGTGATGAATATTTTTTAAAAATTAGAGAGGCTTGGTGTACAATAAATAATTGTTATGTAACAAGCAAACCTCATACACATCCAACTTCTTTTTTTAGTGCGGTTTATTATCCAATAGGAAAAAAAGAATTTGGAACTATAGAATTTACAACACCAAATGCGGCCGCATTGCATTCTTATTCCGACGAAATTATTAGTAGTTATAATGAATTCAACAGCAGTATATTTGTTGTAGCACCTAACGCAGGAACACTTTTGATTTTTCCTAGTTGGCTAATGCATTATGTAAATGAAAATCGTAGTGATGAAGATAGATTGAGTATTGCAATTAATTGTCATTACGTTAAGAAAGATATTTAAGGGGGTGTAGTGCTAATGGGAACACATCTGGTTTGCAACCAGAAATTGAGAGTTCGATTCTCTCCATCTCCACCAATTGCGGGATTAGTTTAGTGGTAAAACGGCAGTCTTCCAAACTTCAGTTATGAGTTCGATTCTCATATCCCGCTCCAATTTATTCCGACCTTCGTTCAACGGATAGGACATGATTCTTCTAAAGTCATTATGGGGGTTCGATTCCCTCAGGTCGGGCCATAATTATGAATGATTATATTGTAGTTGATAACATTTTATCTGATCCAGATCAATTAGTCGCACTTTCAAGGATTGCAACTTATTATACATTTGAAGACAGGATTATTGATGGAGTTCAAATTGACTCCAATGAACCTTCACGGCCGCCTGCAATGTGGCGTGGATATCGTTCTACGGATATCAGTAAGACTCAAATTGATACATTGAAACAAATAGTATCAAAGTCAGTTAAATTCGATTACACAAAGGCAAGTGCATATCTTGCAATCATTCCAGAATTTGCTAATTATGATATACCAGTTCGGCATTGGTGGCACACAGATCAATGTTCTTGTGCTGGTGTGATCTATCTAAATAAAACACCTGAACCTAATAGTGGAACGATTTTGGTTTCAAATGGTAAAGAAATTGTAGTTGAAAATAAATTTAACCGACTTGTGCTATATAAGAATATACTTCATCGTCCACAAAGATTTTTTGGAACTACAATTGAAGATTCCCGATTAACATTTACATTTTTCGTTTGATATGGAAACAATAGACTTTGATATATTCCCAACTTTGGTTAGATGGCACAGAGGTGTCATTGAAGAACAGCGCCGAAAAGATATATTTGAATATATAATGGCAAAACCACACGGCACTTCACACGACACTTTAACTGGAAACGTTAGGACAAGTTATCTTGAAGAAACATTATTCATTCAAGAATTAGAAAAAAATATTCCAAGTTGTCATGGGCTGTATGAATTTCTTGAAAATGGCATTAATGAATACGCAGAAAAATTTGGAATGTATCGATTGGCTATCACAAATTCATGGTATGCAATACAGCATGAAGGTAGCGTTTTAAAACAACATTATCATCCAGATAGTTGGGCATCAGCCGCTATATACATTAATGTTGATGAGGATAGTACAGGTATAACATTTGATGCGCCATTGAATCAAATAAAATGTTTAACACCAACTAAAATCAAAACAATGTATACTGTCGATCTTTGGACTATTAAAGTTGGTGCGGGAGATATTTTATTCTTTCCTAGTTGGTTAAAGCATGGGTCAAACTATGAACAAAATCAAACTAAGAATAGAGTGATTATTAGTTTTAATACGATGAAAAAAGTTGAATAATTATAAAATTCGTTAAGGAGAAATAATGCATAGTGTAAAAGAAATCATAAAGAAAAAAGTTGCAGTTATTGGAACTGGTAGTGCTGGCATTCAGTCATTATCTTTTTTTCTTGCTTGGCTTGATGGGCTTGAATTTGAGGTTGTGTCAATTCATGATCCATCTATTCCTATTGTAGGAATTGGTGAGAGTACAAATCCAACATTCATTACTGCGCTTGAATATGGTACACGATTTAATTTGTATGATAATTTAGAAGAATTAGACGCAACATTAAAACTAACAACAAAATTTGAAAATTGGCGTGAACACGACTTTCACAATCCATTAATTAATGGTAGTGCGGCGATTCATTTTAATACATTTAAACTTAGAGAATTTGCAATACCTAGACTCAAAAAAGTTTGGCGTGAAAAATTTAAAGAAGTAGTTGGTACAGTCGATTCAATGACGGAGCATGATGATAAAGTCACTATGGTTATCGATGGTGAAGAACACAATTACGATTTTGTTGTAGATTGTCGTGGGTTTCCAAAATCATATGAAGATTACAGTTTGATGCCCGTTCAAACAGTCAATCATTGCCTTGTTCATAATGTTCAAGAGGATGATAAAGAAGGATGGAAATATACATTACATAGAGCGACACCGGATGGATGGATGTTTGGTGTGCCATTAACCAATAGAAAAAGTTATGGATATCTTTTTAATGATACAATAACAACGAAAGAAGAAGCACTTCAAAATTTCTCTAAAGAGATTGGTGTTCCTGTAGAAGAGTTGCAAAATATTGAATACAAATTCAATTCATATCGTGCTAAACAAATTATTGGTAAAAGAATTTTTAAGAATGGTAATCGTGCTGTATTTTTCGAACCGCTATTTGCAAATTCACTACACTTATATGACACAATCAATCGTGCAATTGTTGGGTATATTGCATATGGTGGATCAAAAGAAGGAGCAAATGCGGTAATATCTGCTGAAATTAATAATGTTGCTACTGTTATCGCATACATGTATCGTGATGGCAGTATTCACGATACACCATTCTGGAATGGAATTAAAGAACCAGCGCAAAAAATCTTAGAAGAAAGTGATGCGTTTCATGATTTCATTCATGCAATGCGTTTTGGTGACTCAAGAAATTACTACAGATCGCTAAGTTTTGTTTTCAACGAAAAGAATTTTAAAATCATGGATTCTGATACACACTTCGGCTATGGATTTTTCGATAAAATTACCTTACACCAACTGCAAGAGTTGAGGCTTCAAATCGCAAATGATGGTAGTTGAGTGAGTATGGCGAAATAGGTAGACGCAAGAGACTTAAAATCTCTCGCCGCAAGGCATGCCGGTTCGATTCCGGCTACTCATACCAATTGGGCTTATAGCATAAAGGTAGTGCCGTCAACTCATAATTGATAAGGTAGTGGTTCGAATCCACTTAAGCCCACCAATATCTCGCTAGTGTAAAGGCAACATAGCGGTCTCCAAAACCGTTGATCGGGGTTCGAATCCCTGGCGGGATGCCATAAATAACTTGACAGGCAATTGTTATTGTGCAATAATGTAGTCATGACTTAGGAAATATTGTGGCAAAATTAAATTTAGAAGAAGTAAAAGAGTTCATTGAAAAACAGACGCCTGAGACTAAAATCTATTTGGGGTGCGATTCTGAAAGATTGCGTGTTGATGGTGTTTGGTACGCAGACTACATACTTGCAATCGTTGTTCATATCGATGGTAAACATGGATGTAAACTTTTTGGTGAAGTGATACGTGAAAAAGATTTTGATAAAAAAGTTAGTAAACCACGCTATCGTTTAATGAACGAAGCATATAAACTTTCGGAGTTATACTTGAAACTTTTTGACGTATTAGAAGATAGAGAAGTTGAAGTTCATTTGGATATTAATCCGAATGAAATGTTTGGTTCTTCATGTGTTCTTCAAGAAGCAATTGGTTACATTCGTGGAACATGTAATGTAATTCCTATGGTGAAACCAAAAGCGTTTGCCGCATCATATGCCGCAGATAGACTTAAAGGATTGAAAATTGCTTGAATTGATAAAGTATAGGGATGCACAAATGGCAACCTATACTTATTTTTGGATGCAAAACACTCGAATTATTGGTCCATATTTTGATAATGAACAGGATGCTATATCATGGTTAAGGCAAAACTTTCCCTCGCAATACTTGCAATACTCGGAGGACTCTCGGCAAATGCGACAGTCGTAGGAAATGGTGAGTATCGTTTCGGTCCAGAAACAGCAGAAAACATTGCATGTAGTCTAGCAGAAGAACGTGCTAAGAAAGATGCTATTGAGAAATTTGTTGGTGAACTAATTGAACATTCAACAAACGAAATTTGTAAGGATGAGTATTGTACATCGTATCGAAAATACTTTTCGGAGACAAGCGGCGAAGTCAAAAACGTCATTAGCAAGAATCGTTACACAGCACCACAACATAAGCAAACAATTTGTTTTGTTGACATTGTTGCAGATGTAGAAAAGGTCACAAATCAAATTCAATTCAAAGTAGACGGCAAAACAGAGTACAAACATGGTGATAGATTTGCATTCAATGCTGTTATCAATCGTGCTGGTAAACTTGCGGTATTCAACATGACAGGCAATGAATACCGACTAATACACCAGTACTCTGTTAAATTGCCAAACAAAGAATTTACTTTGCCAACGGCAAATCAAAAGTTCGAAGCATTATTGCCAATAACAAAACAACAATCAAAAGAAGTTCTAGTGTTTTTGTTTACCGAAGATAACTTGACATTTCAACCGAAGTATAGTACACTTGAGTTTGATCAGTTGGTAATGAGTCTTCCTTTCTTAGGAAGGAAACTTGTAAATCATCAAATTAACATTATGAGGTAAGTATGAAGTCTCTTTTTATTATGGGTGTACTGATAGTCTTAACTGGCTGTGGTACTGTGGGTGGCACTTTGCAAGGTGCTGGACAAGACTTGAATCAAGCAGGTCAATACATTAAGAATGTGGGAAAATAAATCATGGAAAAATTACTCTGTTATATTGTGGTGCCGTTTGTAATTTCATTAAGCGCATGTAGTACTATCAAAGATGGTCCGAGTGTGAGTGAAACAAAAATGTTTAGTAATGAAGTTGACTATCCTAAGTGGTATGCTGATGCACCAAAGAAAGATGATTCTGCTATCTATGGTGTTGGTACTGAATACTCAAACGATTTTCAGTTCTCTGTAGACAAAGCAATGTTGTCTGCTAAACGTGAACTTGCATCTAACTATTCTTCATACACTAGTGCTATGATGAAAGACTTTGCAGTTGAATCTGGTGTGTTAGGTAAAGGTGTTGCTAATGCTGACATTGAACGTACTACACGATTGATTGTTTCTAAAGTAAATTTAGTTGGTGTACAACGTGTTAACTTTATGACAGTAAAAGAAGGTAGTGGCTTTCGTACATTCGTTAGACTGCGTTTCTCTGCTGACGAATCAAACAAGATCATGCTTGCTGAAGTACAACGTAACGCCGCACTCTATGCTCAGTTACGTGCATCTAAATCTTTTCGTGAGTTAGATAAACAAACAGATAAGATTGAAACACAAAAGATTAGCGAATTAAATGCAATGAAGGTAGACTAATGAAAGTTGCAATTACATCAGATATACACTTGGAATTTGGAGACTGGTATCCAGTCAATCCTGAGAATGCTGACGTTCTCATTCTAAGTGGTGATATTATGACTGCCAATGAAGTTGAAAACGCAGTTGGTGATCCCAATCAAACCATAGAATACAAAGGACATAGGTTCATTGAATTCTTGAAAAATTGTGTTAAAGAATATAAACATGTTCTTTATATTATGGGTAATCACGAACACTATAATGGAGACTTTGCAACAACTGCAACTATCCTAGGTAGTGCATGTCACGATATTGGTGTAAAGTTTCTTGACAAATCACATGTGACTATTGATGACGTTACTTTCATTGGCGGAACACTTTGGACAGATATGAACAAAGAAGATGGACTTACTCTGTATAATATCAAAGGTATTATGAATGACTTCCGTTGTGTTACAAACAGCAATCGTATTCATACAAAAACAAGACCGCCACGTTTTACACCAGAAGATTCAGTTGAAGATCATAGAAAAATGCTTGAGTACATTCGATTGATGATTTCTTTGATGGGTAAATCTAACAAGTATGTTGTTGTTGGGCATCATGCACCTAGCAAACAATCTACTCATCCACGTTATAAACATGAGACTATGATGAATGGTGCATACTCTAGCGATTTAAATGATTTTATTTTAGATCATCCTGAAATTAAACTGTGGACGCATGGGCATACGCATGAAGTGTTTGATTACATGATTGGTAGTACTAGAGTTGTTTGCAATCCAAGAGGCTACGTTAACTACGAACGTGAAAGCAATGATAAAGAACCATATTTTGCAAAGGTGATTGAAGTATGATTAAAATCGAAAATTTGACAGAACATCAAGTTGAATTGCTAGATGCTATGTGGTCAATCGATAAAGAAGATGAATATCTTGAGTGGTATGAATCTTTAACTGATGGTGATAAAAGAATGAGTGATGTGCTAATGAAATTGATCTTACATGAATTGATTGATGAATCAATGATTAGTGAGTTTTCGGATGCAAAAAAAGTTCTTAGGAAATTTATGTTATGAACAAAGTTATTCGTGATGGAAAAGTTGCAGTACTTGTATCTCCAGGATTTGGTGCTGGTTGGTCAACATGGAATTCTAATTCAGAATTGTTGTTTGATCCAACTATTGTAGAGATGATTGAAGACGGAACAAATTCTGAAACAATTACACAATATTGCGAAGCCAAATATCCAGACACATACTGTGGTGGTGCAGGTGATTTAAAAGTTCAATGGTTGCCTGTCGGTACTGCTTTTCGTATTCACGAATATGATGGTGCTGAATCTGTAGAAATTCGTGATGATATTGATTGGATCACAGCATGATAAATTTTGCATTTGGTATTGCGTTTGGAATCTTTCTTGCAACTGCTGGTACAACTGGCATTGCAAAATTGATTGATAAATCGGTAAATAATTTTCAAGGCGTTATTAAAGAATCGGTGCAAGAACAACCTGCACCAAAACCTATTAAACTGGAGTCAATATGAAACATTGGGCTGAACTAACTGAACTGGAATCTGCAATCATCCGAGTTGGGGAGTTTAAAAATCTCTTTAAACTTCTTGTTGCTGGCGCAGAGAATGATGTAGATATGAAAGTGGTGCAATCTGCAATCTATACACTTGAAGGTATGATTGACGATATCGATTCTACATTGTATGAAAAATTTCAAACTGTATTTGATGCAGTTAGGGATGAAAAAAATGAAGTTAAATATGATTTTAGCGCAATGAGTACAATGAATAATTATCAACCACCAACTTATACAACCGCTCCATTAGATTTGGGTGGAAGTACAACATCATACGCATATGATAAAACAACCGATGAGGAAGAGGAAGCATTCCGAAACTTGGATAAAGCACTTCGCAGTTGGCATCAGAAGACAGTATAGGGCGGCTTTTGGGCGGCTCTTCGTCCTAGACTGTACTCAGACCCCTCCTAGACTAGAAAAACCGCCCAAAAGGCGGTTTTTTGCGTTGTTTTTTTGCAACACCTATTGTTGTTTTTACCCCACAGCAAAAATAACCCTTGACTTACGTTCGGAACGGTGTACAATAGATTCTGTTGAGTGAGAAAACAAAAGGAAATTTTATGAAACTTCTATCTACTGGAAACCCCAAAGTTCTTAAAGGAATGTCACAAGGTTACAATACCTACATTCTGCACCTTGCGCCAGCAGATTTGAGTGGCTATGAAACTTGCGCCAAGCGTACCGCTGGTTGTACTGCCGCTTGTTTGAACCTCGCTGGTCGTGGCGGTATGTTTAAGCGTGGCGAAACCACTAACGTTATTCAACAAGCCCGCATTCGCAAAACCAAAATGTTTTTCGAAGACCGTATTCAATTTATGAACCTGCTGGTTGCCGATATTGAATTAGCAATTAAGCAAAGCAAACGGATGAACCTGATTCCTGTATTCCGTTTGAATGGTACTTCCGACCTTGCGTTTGAAAAGTATGAAGTTGTCCGTAACGGTCAATTGTTTCGTAACATGTTCACCGCTTTTCCTGAAGTCCAATTCTATGACTACACCAAGATTCTTGGTCGTAAAATTGTTGATATCGCTAACTACCATTTGACATTTTCTGCCGCTGACGGCAATGATGTTGATGTTGCAAAAGCAATTCAACAAGGTTATAATGTTGCTACCGTGTTTGGTATTAAGAAAACTTTGCCAATGCCTGAGACTTATATGGGTATGCCAGTTTTCAATGGTGACGAATCCGATTTGCGTTTCCTTGATCCTAAAGGTGTTGTTGTTGGTTTGTATGCAAAAGGCAAAGCAAAAAAAGACACCACTGGTTTTGTAAAGTATCCTACTCTTATATTAATGGCGGCTTAAAATGAATTACACCCTCCTCATGCCAACTGGTAAAGTTTTAGTTTTTGGAATTAAAGAATGTGCTGAAATTTATCGCCGTGCATATGGTGGTGTAATTATGACAGATAAAATTGTAAAGAATATCCTTGAGGGGAAAACTAGCCCTACCGCTAGGCGGACTTGTGTTGCGTAATGTTTTCCCCCTTTTTTTTTGAAGTGAAATAAAATGAAATCTAAAATCTTTGTTATTCAACGTGAAAACGATAAGTATTTTAAACAGAAATTGCCTACGTGGCGAAATGGTTATTGTGAAATTATGCGGAACGTTACTGTAGAACCAGACCCGTATAATGTTTATGATAATTGGGGCACTATTGAAGTATATGGGCAAAAACTTTCTGTTTATGCACACGATTATGAAGGTGAAGAAAAATTGTGGCAAATTTCTGGTGTTGCTAAAACCAACAGATTGGGGGTTTAAAAATGACACCAAATATTATAGTGGATAATTTTTTTGAATCTCCAACACTAGTTAGAGATTATGCTTTAACTTTACCATATGAAAGAAAATCTGGTGAAATAATTCCTGGAGTTAGAACTTCATTTATGAATATACTAGATTCAAAATTTAATGACTTTGTTATCAAAAAAGCATTATCGTTTTTATTCGATTTAAAAGAACACAAAGTAAATTATTATGTCGAAATGATGTTTCAACAATCTTTTGGTAAATATCAAGAAGGTTGGGTGCACCATGATGGTCCAAAATTTGATATCGCTGGTGTAATATATTTAACACCGAATGCACCAATTAATGCTGGAACGTCACTTTATGTTTTAGATGAATTTGCCAATCAAAATAATCTTGGTGAAGATATAAAGCAGAAATTTTACAATGATGAATTAATTGATATTTCAGTCGTAAATAAAAATAGAATTGATCATAATTCATGTTTTATAAAGACGCTAGATGTGTCAAATGTATATAATAGATTATTTTTGTATAATTCACAAACTTTCCATAAAGAAAATATGTTTTTTGGAAGTAATAAAGATGACTGTAGATTAACACTATTATTTTTTATTTCATATATGTCCAATAATAAATCACTAACTCAAAGTTATTATTGATGTTGCTAGAAAACAACAGTCTTGAAAATAGTTGTTGACTTACCTGCCCATTGTGCTATACTAGAATTTGTTCAGTTGAAAAGAGATTAAAATGGAAGTTTATATCGTTAAGAGTTTTGGTCCTGAGAATGGTTGGGTCAATTTGAAGGCATTTGATAATAATGATGCCGCTGTGTATTTTGCTAATACCATTGAAAAGCAAATACCTGATGATATTGAGGATGAATTTGTTGAAATTGAAGTACTTAATGTTAGGAGTTGGAATTAATGCGTGGTTCTATTATAATGCTTGTTAGTTTTCTAATTGTCTTTGGTGCCGTTGGTGGTATTGAAGTGAATCCCGATGCCGACTTGTTGACCCTAATGATGGTTGCGATTGGCGGTCTAATCGGCATGTTGATTGGTGTTAGTGTAATTCGTGAGGATGCATAATGAGCGATATTGAAATTGAAATTAATGAATTGCTGGATACTACAGTTATGCTTTGTGAAGACATTGCGGCGCAAGTTGGTTGTCCAGTTGAATGGGTTGAAGTGATAGTTGAGAAGCGTTGGAACGATACATTGTTTTCCGATGCTGATTTTATGAATGGTTATGATATGGCAAAGGAGAATATGTAATGGGTACTCGGTCTTTAACTTATGTTTATGATTCTAGTGGTGACAATGGTGAATCTGAACCAATCATGTGCATCTATCGTCAATACGATGGATATCCCTCAGGGCACGGACATGAACTTGCTCAGTTTTTGAATTCTAAAACCCTTGTCAATGGCTATGGTGAACAGAATTCAATTGAAGCAAATGGCATGAGTTGTCTTGCCGCACAATTAGTTGTTCAGTTAAAACACGGTGTTGGTGGAATTTATATTCACGCACCTGTGCTTGGTCGTGACTACAGCCAAGACTATGAATACCATGTGTATGAAGACAAAGTGATTGTGCAGAATTGTGGTTACGGATACGATAGCGGACACAATCAAATTATATTTGATGGTACGTGGGAAGACTTTGCACAATTTTGTTTAGATCCAATTTCTGCGGAGTGAACATGAAGAAAAACTATTCTAAAGTATTGGAATTTTTATACGAATTGGAAGATAGAGTTGCCGATCAAAGGACTAAACCCAAAGATGATTGGGATAAAGGATACAATATGGCTTGTTCAAATATCGGCGTAGATATTCGTGCATGTATTGAAAACATTCAAGAACTATTTGGAGTGGTAGATCAATGACAGGCTTTCAAAGCAAACGACTAATGGCACAAGATAGATTCAAAGTCTATTGTGAATGGTGCCACGATTGGCATTACACCGATGAAGTTGATATTCTAGATGTTGAAGAAGACATTGAAGGCCGTGATGTAGCGCATTTTGAATGCGGACAACCACCTTCATGGAACGAAGACATTTCACGTTACGATGGTACCTCCTCACTTGTTTATAAGGAATAAATTATGTTACTCGCAAAACCAAAAATTATGAATTTAATGTTCTCAAAAGAATTTGAGACATTTGACCAATGCAAAGAATATCTTGAACAATTTACTGGTGAGGAAATGTCAATCAAAGAATGGATTGCAATTGGCAAAATTCTTCAAGTGAACGAAGATGGTTCTACAAGTTTCCCCGAATACTTTTATCCTAAGACAATTAAAGTTAAAGGTGTAAAGCAAACAGTTATGACTAAATTTGACATTGAGGAATTCGCATGAACAAATGTAGTGTTTGTAATTGCTCATTCACCGATGACGAAGGCGGCATACACGGCTACTTTGGTATGCTAAGTGTATCATTCTGCCCAACTTGTTTTAGTTGCATGTGTGATATGGTGAATCAAGTAACACAAGAGTTTGGAGAAGAAGAATGAACCAACGAATTAAAGAACTATTGCAAGAATCCGAAGTTTCTATATCGTCACCCCGTTTGTTTCACGGTTACATTGACATTCATAAATTTGCTGAATTGATTATTCAAGAGTGCCTAAACATTTGCGAAGATATGGGCGACAATGGTAAAGATGGACATTACTGTGCAGATAAAATTGCTAAAACATTTTTGAGGTAGAATATGAGTAAAGGACTTACACTTGACTATGATATTGCAGATAAAATTACTTTGCTGACTATGCAAGACCAATTAAAGTATTTGCAAAAAGAACTTGAAGATTTTAAAGAAGGAAAATGGTTGCATCCAGAAGATGTTGCAAATAACATTAAACTTATTTCCGCTTTAGAATTGCTGATTCCATATTACGGAGGAACCGTGTGAGTCCAATATTTCGTAATCGATACAATGATGCAAAACGAAATGGCATAAACAAAAGATTTCGTTTCAAAGTTTGGTGTATTCGAACGTTTGGTTTTGTTGTCGGATTTATTACAGGAAGATAATTATGAGCGGCGGACATTTTGATTATAAACAATATGAACTAGGACGTATTGCGGATGAAATTGAGCATATTATCCTAAGTAATGACTTACAAGAAAAAGATGTAAATGGCTCTAGTTTGGGCTGGCATTTTTCACCAGAAACTATTGCAAAATTTAAACTGGCTCATATGACACTTTTATTAGCACAAATTTATGTGCAGAGAATCGACTGGTTGGTTTCTGGAGATGATGGAGAAGACTCTTTCCATAGCCGTTTGGATCACGATATTGACGCCTTAGACCGCCGTTTGGGCGACTCTGATGGTTCGGACGTACTCTAGCATTGACTTATAGCGAAAAACCGCCCAAAGCCGCCCTAATTCTGTCGTTTTTTTGCAACATTACCGAAAAAACACTTGACTTTCGCCGGAAGGTGCGGTATACTAAGGGTGTTGGTTGTGAGATTAAGGACTAATTATGAATATTGATTTGATTAATGTTGAACTTCAAGATGTTGCTTTAACCCAACAACAAGATGAAATCGACTTGACTTACCAAGCATTCCGTGATACAATGAATGCTTACCACGATATGATGACGTATGAATCAGAATCGTATGATGAAGACTGTATTTTTTATGGAGTGAATTGAACATGGCTTATATGAATCAAGAACGCAAAGCGAAAATCAAAGCAAACCTTGACAAGGCGCTGAAAGGCACTGGTGTTAAGTATTCCTTGCGTTGCGATAGTCTTTCTATTACATGCACAATCAAGTCCGCACCTGTTGACTTTATTGCAAACGCAAACGAAACTTGCGGCCGTGACTCTTATCAAGTTGCCCGTGGTTTTCAACCTAATACGACTGGTTACGACCAAGTGAATCATTATTATTATCAGGATCATTACTCTGGTAAGGCAAAAGAATTAATGACCAAAATCGTTACTGCGATTTATTCTGGTGATTATTATGACCGTAGCGATGCGATGACGGACTATTTCGATACCGCTTACTATGCTCATATCAATGTTGGCAAATACGACAAACCTTTTGTGGTTAGTGCTTGACAAACACCCCATGGTGTGTTACCATGTATCTCTTAGTTAACTCTTTTTAAGGAAATTATATTATGACTAAATCTTTGCAATATGTGAAAGTTTTCGAAGCCCTCCAAACCGCTAAAGGTCCGATGACAGTTAGCCAAGTGAAGGCGATTGATGGAATCGTTCCTACTCGACTTTCTACTTATCTGTGGGAAATCAAGAAAAATACGGGCTTCGCTGTCCGTGCAAATCGTGATGGTCGTGCCGTTGTTAGTTATGAACTAGTTGGCAATGGTACTGCACCTGTCGCTAAAGCACCAGTTGCTAAAGTGACAAAACCAGTTGTTACAAAAACACCAGTTGCAAAGGCTCCTACGGCTAAAGCAAAAGCGGTTTCCAAACCTGTGCTTAAACAGGATTCTATTGAAGACGCAATGGCCAATATGGTCAAGCGTAAACCAATTGATGTTTTGGACGAAATCGATACTAGTATTGAAGATTTCGAAGATCGTGAATACGCTAAAGGCTACGTTAGCGGAGCAATGTAACATGGTGACTTATGGATGAAACTACTCTAATTGAATCTTATATATTAGAGGCATGGGATAAAGGCTTGACTGGTATTGACGTAGTTCCATATGTTCAATACATGGCAGGCCTTCCTGCGTTTAAAATTGAACCCGTACTGCAAGCATTAATCACAAGGATGTCAGAATGAAATTATCATTGCATGAGAGATTGACCAAGTATGATTGGTATGTTAGAATTATATCTAATTTCACTCTGATGGAATATTCAGTAATGATTGTAGTTATTATCGCATTGGTGATGGCATGGCTATAGAAACAATTTACCTAGATATGGATGGTGTTCTTTGTTCGTTTGAAAAGCGATACATTGAACTCTTTAACGAAACTCCAGGAACATCTAGAGACAGAAAAGAATTCTCTTCCAATTGGACACAATTTATTGAAGGTAAAAATTTTGCTAGTTTAGATTGGCAAGAAGGCGCACATAAACTCTTACAGTTTGTAGAATCAATTCCAAATGTGACAATTGAAATTCTATCTTCTAGCGGTGGAAATAAATACCATGCTGAAGTGACAATGCAAAAGACTATGTGGTTATGTGAACGTGGCATTCCCTATAAAGTGAATACTGTTCCTGGTCGTGCGTTGAAATCTGCATACGCAAATGCATCTACAATTTTAATTGATGATACTGAAGATGTTGCCGCAGGCTTCTATAAAGCAGGCGGCATTTCAATTCTACATAAAGACGTAGATGAAACAATTCGTAAATTAAATTATTACTGTCCAAATAAATGAATATCTTTTATCTTGATCCTGATCCGTCTACGTGCGCTAAAATGCACTTAGATAAACACGTTGTCAAAATGATCATTGAGTATGCACAACTCATGTCAACCGCACACCGTATGCTTGATGGCGAACAATATACCGATAAGACTGCCAATAATCGTAACATTCAACGTTGGCGCATGAAAGATGAATTGTCCGAAAAGACTTTGTATAAAGCAAGCCACATTAATCATCCATCTAATATTTGGGTAAGACAATCGAAAGAAAATTATCGTTGGCTTTATCGCATGTGGTTTTATCTTTTGCAAGAGTATACATATAGATATGGTAAGAGACATGCATGTGAAAAATTAATGGGCGCACTTTACTTGTATCCTATAAATATTCCTAAAGGAATTTTTACTGAACCGACTCCAGCAATGCCTGATGAGTATAAAGTGAGAAATGATTCGGTCACATCATACCACAATTACTATATACATGATAAAGTAAGATTTGCAAAATGGACCAAAAGACAAATGCCTTCTTGGTTCGAAGAAGGAACAAAACATGCCAACATACAACTTTCGCCACCGTGAGACTGGCGAGATAATTGAGAAACTTTTTAAAATTGCTGATAGAGAGGAATTCCTTGAACAGAATCCTCAATATGAATCTGTTATGCTAGGCGCTCCATCATTAGGTGATCCTATTAGGTTAGGCATCCGAAAGCCAGACAACGGATTTAGAGAAGTCCTTGCGAAGGCAAAGGCGGCTCATCCTAAAGGTGATGTTAATACATTCTAATATGGGGTTACATCATACTACAAGTAAAAGGGCACCCATGGCAAGAAAATCTGCCGCAGTCAGAACTGCTAACACCGAACCAGAACTTTCCGCAATCCCAAAACTCAAAGCAGTTAATAACACACTCAGACTCAGACTAGATGATTTAAAAACTTTTGATCCGTTAACAGAAAACCAAAAACTCTTTTTCGAAGCATACAAACGTGGTGACTATTTTGTAGCACTACATGGCGTTGCAGGTACAGGCAAAACATTCTGTGCATTGTATAAAGCAATCGAAGAAGTGATGGATAAATCTAATCCATTCAACAAAATTATCATAGTACGTTCTGCTGTTCAAAGCCGAGAAATTGGACATTTGCCAGGTGACGTAAATGAGAAAATGGAAATCTATCAACAACCATATCGTCAAATCTGCGAAACATTATTTGGTCGCAAAGATGCATGGGATAGATTAGAAGAACAAGGTCATATTGAATTCATTTCAACATCATTCATTCGTGGTATGTCATTCGATGATGCTATCATCATTGTGGATGAAATGCAAAACATGACGTATGAAGAAATTGACACCGTTATGACACGGGTTGGTTATCGTTCTAAAATTATTTGGTGTGGTGATTATCGCCAAACAGACTTGACCAAAAAGAAAAATGATGTGTCGGGTATTCTTAAATTCTTTGACATTGCATATCACATGAATGCATTTACAAAGATTGAATTTACCGTGGACGATATCGTTCGTTCCTCATTAGTAAAAGATTACATTCTTGCCAAGTTACAGTATGAAGATGGGGTGGAGGCGGCTAGTTGGAATGCTAAATAAAATATCATTATAACTACAGGATTATGCAAAGTGAACTTTAAACATATTGGATGTGACATTGATTATGATCTTGAAACTGAAACAGTAAACGGCAAAAGATTTTACAAAACTCCAGAGGGATTGTTATATCCCTCTGTGACTACTATTACCTCGCAACACGGCAAAGATAAAATCCTTGAATGGAGAAAACGTGTGGGTGAGGAAGAAGCAAATCGTATTTCAACTAAAGCATCCAGCCGTGGAACTAGAGTACACAAGATTTGCGAAAACTATTTGAACAACGAAGAAGACTACGCACGTAAGACGATGCCAGATTCTGTTGTTATGTTCAAGTCTATACAACCTCTATTAGATGAACATGTGAACAACATTCATGCACTAGAGATTCCTTTGTATTCCCATCATCTAAAAGTTGCTGGTAGAGTTGACTGTATTGCAGAATATGATGGCAAGTTATCCATAATCGATTTCAAGACTTCAAGCAAGTTAAAAGAAGAGAGTTGGATTAAAGGATACTTCATGCAATGTTCTGCCTATGCAGTTATGTACGAAGAACGAACTGGTATACCAGTGCCACAAATTGTAATTATGATTGCCGTTGATTCCGAACATCCACAAGTGTTCATCAAAAAACGCAATGACTACATTAAAGATTTTATTGTTTATCGTGAAACATATGAAGAACTTTTGAACGAATAACTTGCAAAATTTATTAAAGAATGATATAATGATTGAAACAAAGAAAAGAACCGTAGTGAGAATGTTAACATATCGTGTTACTGCATGGGCGTTTACAATTTTTTGGACTTATTTGTTTACCGGTGATATAGGTAATGCTACTGGATTTGCAACTGCATTGCATATTATGCTAAGTGTTGACTACTATATACATGAACGAATTTGGTTGAAAATCAAATGGGGTAGAGAGTAAGTTATTGCTGTATGAAGCAAAGAGAAAAGTGACCTGGACGGGGGTGCGAATCCCCCCAAGTCCACCATAAGGAGACTATATGGATCCTGAAGTAAAATACCAATATACCTGCGGGGTAGTGAGTATTATTATTTTGGTTTTTTTTATTCTTTTTATGATGGGCTTGATCTAGATTCGACAGGGCAACAAGTAACAGAGTGGACAGCACGGTAGGCGATGACCGTTAATCAAGCAAAAAAAGTAAACGCAAACGACTCACGTTTCGCATTAGCCGCCTAAACTCGGCTTAGGGTTTCGACAGGTTTCCTCGTAACAGAATAACCTGTCACTAATTTCACAATAAAATAGGATGAATACAATATGCAAAAAACTGCCTTGATTACGGGTATTACAGGACAAGATGGAAGTTACCTAGCAGAACTTCTACTTGAAAAAGGTTATGATGTGCATGGTCTTGTACGCCGATCAAGTACAGGAAACAATACTGCAAACATCAACCATATCAAACATCGAATTACATTTCACTATAGCGATCTAACAGATGCGGCTAATCTTGAAAGTATTGTTATCAAAGTGCGACCAGATGAAGTTTATAACTTAGGCGCACAAAGCCACGTTAGCGTAAGTTATGATTGCCCAACATATACGGGTGATGTTAATGCTCTTGGCGTACTCAAATTGCTTGAAGCAGTCAAACGATTGGCCAAAGAAAAGCAAGTCAAATTTTATCAAGCATCAACTAGTGAGTTGTATGGTAAGGTAAAAGAAACTCCACAAACAGAAAACACTCCATTCTATCCACGTTCACCTTATGCTGTTGCTAAGATGTATGGTTATTGGATCACAGTAAACTATCGTGAAAGTTTTAATCTATTCTCATGCAATGGTATTTTGTTTAATCACGAAAGCCCACGTAGAGGTCCTGAATTTGTTACACGTAAAATTGTACTAGGTATGATTCGCACTCATCTCGGTTTGCAAGATATTCTAGAACTAGGAAATCTAACAGCAAGGCGTGATTGGGGACATGCTAAAGATTACGTTCGTGCGATGTGGTTGATTCTGCAACAAGACAAACCAGATGACTATGCAATCTCTAGTGGTGAAGAGCATTCAGTAAAAGACTTCTGTAATGATGTTGCGACATATCTTGGATTTGAAATTGAATGGCGTGGTGAAGGTTTAGATGAAGTCGGCATCAATAAGTCTACGGGTAAGACTATCATCAAAGTGAACAAAGACTTTTATCGTCCAGCAGAAGTGCCAACGATCTTTGGTGATTGCACTAAAGCAAAAACTGTTTTGGGTTGGACACCAGAGTATACATTCAAAGACTTGGTGTTTGATATGTGCGAAAGTGAAATGAGGATTCAACAAAATGGAAACACGTAAAATTTACGAAAGTCCTGATGGCGGTAAAACAGTTTATGCTAGAGACTTTGGTACACCGCCAAACTTCAGAGTCTTAGTTAAATCTGCTGAGAAAAAAGTTGTTCTAGTGACAGGTGGATTTGATCCACTTCACTCAGGGCATCTTGCATACTTCAAAGCGGCTAAAGCATTGGGTGATACACTTGTTGTTGGTATCAATTCTGATTCTTGGTTGAAAAGAAAAAAAGGACGTTCGTTCTATACTTGGGATGAACGTTTTCAGTTGATTAAGAATTTAGAAATGGTAGATTACGTTATCGAATTTAATGATGACGAAAACAATTCTATCAATGCAATCAAGCAAGCGACTCAAACATTTCCTGGTGCAAAGATTATTTTTGCAAATGGTGGAGATCGAACAGCAGAAAACATTCCTGAAATGAGTTTGCTTGATGATATACGATACAAAGAAAATTTAGAATTTGTATTCTCTGTTGGTGGTGATAACAAAATGAATTCATCTTCATGGATTCTTGAAGAGTGGAAAGCACCTAAGACTAGCAGAGCATGGGGTTACTACAGAGTGCTACATGAACAAGGTAAAGAAATCAAAGTTAAAGAATTGACTGTTGGTGCTAAAACTTGTTTGAGTATGCAACGACATAAAGATCGTGCAGAACATTGGTTTGTTGCTGAAGGTACCGCTACAGTATACACACTAAATGCTGGCACAGATATGGACTTAGTTGGGACTTACAATAAATTTGACAGTCTACATATTAGTAAAGAACAATGGCACAAACTTTGCAATGAAACAGATGAGCCGTTGAGGGTTATTGAAATTCAATATGGCGAAAATTGCATTGAAGAGGACATTGAAAGAAAATGATATTCATACCAGCAAGCATTGGCGAACTTATAGACAAAATTACCATTCTTAAAATCAAGACACTTGAGATTAAGGATGCATCTAAATTAAAGAACGTTCAAAAAGAATATGACGTTCTTACTTCTTTACCCGAATATATACATTACTACAGTCAAATTTTAAATCAATATCAAGATTTGTTGAAGGTGAACTATGCATTGTGGCATCTTGAAGAAGATATTAGGCGATATGAAAAAGAATTAAATTTCAAAGAACCTTTTATTGATACTGCAAGAAAAATTTATAAAACAAACGATGAACGAAGCCGAATCAAAAAAGAAATAAACATTCTTTGCAATTCGGAATTGGTTGAAGAAAAATCTCATGAGGAATAATATGAAAAAACTACTTGAACTTGGCGATCACTACGTAAGCGATTTTATTAAAGATGATAGCGAAATGGCTGGACGTAAAAAGTACAGTCTTGATTTGTATCTTGACGAAGAGTTGGGCGCACCACGATTGAAAGATGTTGCACCAGCATCCACAATGTGGGGTAAGTATTGGTATCGTAGCGCAATCAATACTAGCATGACACTTGAACTTCAAGGCATTGTTAAAGAAATCACATCCAGAGTTAAGTTGAAAGATGATGACATTTGGCTTGACATTGCATGTAACGATGGTACTCTATTGAAAGCAGTACCAGACAATATTAATAAAGTTGGTATTGATCCGTGCGATGATTCGTTCTATGCAGAAAGCAGTAAAGTTGCTACTGTCGTACAAGATTACTTTAGCAAAGATGCATGGAAGAAAACAAAGTTTGCAGATAAAAAAGCAAAGGTCATCACTTGCATTGCAATGTTTTATGACTTAGACAATCCACATCCATTCGTACAAGACATGTATGATATTCTTGATGATGACGGGATTGCTGTTTTGCAAATGAGTTACACACCTTTGATGATTAATCAATTGGCATTTGATAATATCTGTCACGAACACGTTTACTATTATGATTTAAAGAGTATCAGTAAGTTGTTTTCTCAGCATGGATTCAATCTTGTTGATTGCAGTTTGAATGATACGAATGGTGGTAGTTTCAGAGTTTACTTCCAAAAATATACAGCAAACGTTGCGAGTTTTGGTACATCCCCATTGCGTGATGTGTGCGACTATCGTGTGAATAGTATTCTTGAATATGAAAATACTGTTATCGATATTTCAAATCCTTTGATTTGGGATGCATTCAAAGTTCGACTTGACGATTTGAAGAATGATGTTCTTACATTCATTGAAGAAGCAAAATCTTCAGGTAAAAGTGTTTATGGTTATGGCGCAAGCACTAAAGGCAATACTTTGCTACAGTACTTTGGTTTAGATGGTACTCACATTGATGCTATTGCAGAACGTAGCCCTTACAAGTTTGGTTACAAAACAATTGGAACAAACATTCCAATTATCAGCGAAGAAGAAATGCGTAAAGCAAATCCTGATTATGCTTTGGTTCTTCCATGGCACTTCATTAGCGAATTTCAAACAAGAGAAAAAGCATTCTTAGATGCGGGCGGTTCATTCATTGTTCCATGTCCAATCTTTGAAATTATTTCGAAATGAATTTCACTAAGATCATTTTCTTCAATCAATGGAGAAACGGCGACTGTTTCATAAACAAAGAATATGTTCGTGATATCATTAGCCGTTTCCCTAATGTTGAATTCTTATATGCACACAACAATCATCCGAACATTGTTTCGGATTTAAATTGTAAGCACGTAACACTTAACGAGATTCCTGCTATTGGCACCTTTGTGCCTTTAGCAGTTTCACAGAATGAACCTAATACGTTGTACATCAATACTTGGGTTGGTTGTTGGATTGGTAAACACTTAGCAGAAAAAGATCATGCTAATTTTCATTGTCTTCATACGATGTGGAAAGAAATTTTCAATGCATTAGAACTTGAAATGAGGGGTGATTACTTCTTCTATCTACCAAAGATTGATTGGTATCGTTTTGATTTGAGTGAATGTGACTCATATCTGAGAACAATTGTTCCAAAGAATTTAATTCTCATTTGTAATGGTGTTCAGCAAAGCGAACAGAGTAGCATGGGTGATATGAAAAATATCATTGATTCGCTATCATCTAGTTTTCCAGACTACGCATTTTTAATCACACATGACATTGGAATCACTAAAAATAATTTAATCTGTACCGATAGTATTTTTGGTGCTCCAACAGGCAATCTAAATCAGATTGGATACATCAGTCAATTTGCTAAACTTATTGTTGGCAAGAATAGTGGTCCATTCACATATGCACACACTAAAACAAACATGAACAATCCAGAACAAACCTTCATGTGCTTTAGCCATAAGATGCGTGATTGCTTGATGGGTGAAGGTGAGTATTTGACAAACTCATATTTTAGTGATACAATAGACGATCAAGTTGCAATTAGAATCATATCAGATTTGATCTTGAAACCCACATACATATCTAATAGAAAACCAACTAAACAAATATTATGAAAAAAGTAATCTTGGTCACAGGACCAACTAAAGAATGTGGCATATTTCAATATGCAGATTCAGTATTTGAAATTCTTAAAACTTCTAAGAGATATGATTTTGAATTTTTTGCAACAGGTTCAAGTGACCATTTCAATAACTATGTTAACGAAACTTCTCCCTATGCAGTAATATACAATCATCATCCTTCTACGTTGGCTTGGCTTAACAATGGTGTAACAAGACCAATTGGAAATTTAACGCAGATTAAACAGTTAGCAATTGTTGGACATGAACATGTTAATAAATTTACTGGAGTTAGTTCTTATATCTTTACTGACCCTAGAAAAGAAACATCAGGTGATGAATACGCTGGCGTTCCTCCAATCACATACTACGATAACATTCAATATTCAAAACCTAATGGTGTATTAAAGATTGGCACAAGCGGTATCAGTAACGTAACAAAAAATCTAGAACAAATCATTGGTTTAATAAACGAACAGTTTAGCGAAGATGTTATTTTAAATCTTCACTTAGCAAATGGTGCTTATGTTGATCCAAGCGGTGGGCTTTCAAATTCATTAGAACGTGCATGTAGAAAACTTGCTAAGAGTAATGTTCAAATTAATGTGACTCAAGAATTCTTTAATAAGAAAGATTTGATTACGTGGTTAAATCAAAACGACATTAATCTGTATTGGTATAAGACACCTAACGTTCCTGGTGTGAGTGGATCAGTAGATCGTGCGTTAGCATCAAAGAAACCTTTTGGTGTTAATGATTCTACGTTCTTATCTCATACACGTAAAGAGTTTAATGATTTAACAAAAACATCAATTAAAGATATTGTTGCTGGTGGTATCGAACCATTCCAAGAATTCTATGATGCTTGGAATCCAAATGAATTATTGACATTGTATGAAGGATTACTAGACAAATGAAAACTGCATTAGTACTAGGCGCAGGTGGCTTTATTGGCGGTCACATGGTTAAGCGTTTGAAATCAGAAGGCTATTGGGTTCGTGGCGTAGATAAAAAACTGCATGAACATGAATACAGTCACGCAGATGATTTTCAACTTGCAGATTTAACTTCACAATCTGATGTGCGAAGAGTTATCGATGATATACATTTCGATGAAGTATATCAACTGGCTGCCGATATGGGTGGTGCAGGTTATATCAATACGAATTTATATGATGCAGATGTAATGCACAATAGCGCAACAATTAATTTGAATGTACTTCATAGATGCAAAGAAATGCAGATCAAAAAAGTATTCTTCAGCAGTAGCGCATGTGTATACAATGAAGAACTACAATCATCAAATGTAAATCCTGATTGCAGAGAATCAAGTGCATATCCAGCACATCCCGATTCTGAATATGGATGGGAGAAGTTATTCTCCGAAAGATTGTTTCACGCATACAATCGTCAACATGGTATGCAAAACAAAGTTGCTAGATTTCATAATATCTTTGGTCCATATGGTACATGGGAAGGAGGTAAAGAGAAGTTTCCGGCTGCCATTTGCAGAAAGATTGCAAAAGCAAATGATGGCGATGAAATTGAAATTTGGGGTGATGGTGAACAGACTAGAAGTTTTCTATACATTGATGATTGCATTGAAGGTGTTAGACACTTGATGAATAGCGAAACGTTTCACGGTCCAGTTAACATTGGTGCAGATCAAATGATTAGCATTAATGATACAGTTGATCTTGTTGCACAGATTGCAGGTAAAACAATTCGCAAGAAACACATTGATGGTCCAACAGGTGTGCGTGGGCGTAACAGTAATAATGAGTTAATAGAAGAAAAATTAAATTGGCGCCCAAGCCAAAATCTGAAAGAAGGACTGAAAGAAACCTATCGGTGGATTAATTTTAATGTCAGAGGAAAATAATTCAGCAAAAGGTAGAGATAGTTTTGACATAAAGATTGGTGAATTAGTTGTTCCATTTTTCAATCGTAATGTAAGCGAATATCCTACCGAGGCTGGAGGTCCAAAGTTTGATTTAGTTCCAGTAACTAAACAAAAAGATATCATGATTAACATTGCTAGGCTACATGCACAGCAAGAGTATAACAGAATCATGGACTTAGTTAATGTCCTACAAAAACAAGCAGAACAAATTAAAAGAAGATTAGAAATTACCGATGCAGTTCATTCGGCAGAGTATCAATTCATTTTAAGCAATGGACATTGTTACTGGTTAGTTTGGGACAACAGAAAAACACTTACACGATTGGTAGCAATGGGTCCAAATGACTGGAGTTGTGGGAAACCTATTGACTATGACTACATAACTAGAGTAAAATATCTAGGTGATCACACATGGATAGAGGTAGATGAAAATGGAGAAGCAATAACATGAAACGCACTATATTATTTGTTACACAGACACTAGGTGATAAAGCCGCTTGTGGTATTGGATTGATGGGAGATGTTACTGGTAAAGTATTGCTTGAACATCCTGAATTTAATTTCAAGATGGTTTATGCGGATACTCTTAATACAGTAGAAGATGCAATTCTCGCATTCAATCCAGAAGCAATTGTTTACAACTACGCACCAGGAACAACACCATGGATGGATCATCCACATTTGAGAAATACGTTTCCTCAGATTAAACACATTCGAATCATGCATGACATGAGCCAATCAATTGCAGATGCATACTGGCCACGATTCAATCATGGTTGGGAATACATTATTGCAGATGACCCTAGTGTAAAAGAAACACCATATGTGTTTACGACAAATCGTTTACTTCCAGGTAAACCAACTGTATCATATGTTGAACCTGAGAAACCAATCATTGGTTTTCAAGGTTTTGGTCCTCCACACAAAGGCATTGCTAGACTAGCACATCAAGTGCAAGAAGAATTTGATGAAGCAACATTGCGACTTCACATTCCATTTGGCTTCTATGAAGATCAAGTTCATGGACGCAAAGGAAGTAATGCACTCGCAAGAGCAGAAGAAGTTAAACGCATTATCACAAAACCAGGAATTGATGTTATCATCACACACGATCTATTAGATACTCAACAGATTATTGACTTGTTAGCGCAAAACACGATTAACTGTTACTTCTATGATTATCTAGATGGATGTGGACTAGCAAGTAGTCCAGACTATGCACTAGCGGCAGGACGCCCTATTGCAGTAACACGTAGTCATCAAATGCGAAACTATTGGGACTTAAAACCTAGCGTTTTAATTGAAAATAGTAGCATTAAGCAAATCATTGCAAATGGAACTACGCCGTTAGAACCTCTGTATAAAGCATACAGTAAGGAAAGTGTTTGGTCAGATTATTCGAGAATTCTCAATAAAATACTAAATAACTAATCCACATTTTTTGTGGGACGCATTCTACGTGCGTAAGAGGTGCTACAACAGCACCTCATTAAACGAAAGGGGAAAATATGGGAACCTTCTTAAAAAAGGTTGGAGTATTTGTACTTATCTGTTTAATGGCAATGTCAAATCAAACATATGCTCAAGATAAAAAACAAACAAATATATCATACAAAGATTTAATTTCAAGTAACGATGGATCAAAAGCAGACCTATACTGGTTAACAATGAACATCTACTACGAAGCAGGTAAAGAACCACTCATTGGTAAGATTGCAGTTGGTATCGTTACACTTAATCGTCTTAAGGACAATAGATTTCCAAAAACAATACAAGCGGTTGTCACCGAACCACAACAGTTCTCTTGGTACACTGGTGGTAATGTAAAGTCTCCACCCAATGTAGCACTATGGAAAGAATGCTATGATGTGGCGAAGATGCTCTTGACAAAATCGAAGGATACTGCTATAATTAGTCTATTAGAGGGAGCAACACATTTCCACGCAACATATGTCAAACCTGATTGGGCTAGACATGCTGTGAAAGTTGTTCAAATTGGTGATCATGTATTCTATAGGACTAAACATTATGAAAACAGAAAAGAAAGAATTTAAAATTAGGAATTTTTCAAACAAGAAAGTGAATCCTAAATTCTATTCAGCAACACCCGAAGAATTAAACAACCCCGAATATCGTACTGCGGTTCCAACGAATCAGAAGAACAAGTTCGGACATTACCAGAACGGCAAGATTATTTCAATAAGGTCAGAATGAGTCTGAATATTTTAACTCCGAAAGAGTTTGAAGCGCATATCAAGAAACTTGTAATAGAGAAACATCCTATTACAATGATTGAAGCGGTTCTACTCTTTTGCGAAGAACGAAATCTTGAGATAGAAACTGCGGCTGGTCTCATCACTCCAAAGATGAAAGCATCTATTGAGGGTGAGGCTATCAAATCAAGAATGATTACAATTAACAGAGCAAGATTACCTATTGAGGTTGACGATTGAATAAAATGGATGCAATAGATGCGTACAAAGTTTATTTGGGTATAAAAAATCACTTTACGCAAGATAGTTATGATTGGTTCAAGTACAACAAAAAAGTAAATGTCACATACGATTCTTTTATGAAACGAAAAGACAAAATCTTTTTTGCTAAACTAGGCAATCGAAAAGATGCATACTTGGAAGAGTTTTTAGTCTCTAACTTCTTACATGATACAAAGATGTGGGTTGGTGAACTATTATCTGAAGAGTGTGAAGACAGATATAAAGAATGGAAGCGAAGGCAAGAGTCTTTGACTTATATCTTTAAGAATGAAATGGATTTTGTTTCTGGATGGACTCCAGAACAGTTGAATGAGTTTTTTGATTCTAAAGGTGGCGATCATCCACCAATTATCAAAAAATATCTAAGGGGAGATATCAGTCTCGAAACATTGGCAATACTCAATTCTGTGTTGCATTTTGTGAAGAGGTATGATATAATGATTCATGATCCAATTTACAAAGAGGTAAGTAAGATATGCAAAAAGTACCAGCCCTTCTTAAGTTACGATACGGTAAAGATGAAAAAAACGTTACGAGAAATTGTAACAGCATAGTGGCAATAGTAAACAAACCTGAGAAGATTTGTATCTTATTAGCCAAGAAAGAGGATTATGATCGACTATATAAGATAGTAGATTATGATAAACGTGGACAAGCAAAAACATACATTTAATACATTTAATACGAGGATACTAATATGGCAACATCATTCGCAGACTTGAAAAAGTCACGCAACGCAGACCTAGAGAAACTCACTAGCGAGATTTCAAAACTAGGAAATAAAGAAGAAGGTAAAAAGTCTTATGAAGACAACCGCTTCTGGAAACCCACAGTAGATAAAGCAGGTAACGGTTTCGCAACGATCCGTTTTCTTCCCGCACCCGCAGGCGAAGATGTACCTTGGGTTCAAGTCTTCAGTCATTCATTCCAAGGACCAGGTGGTTGGTACATTGAGAATTCGTTGACTACGCTCAACAAGAAAGATCCAGTTTCAGAACACAATACTGTTCTATGGAACTCTGGCGTTGAAGCAAATAAAGACATTGCACGTAAACAAAAACGTAAATTGCAATACATTGCAAACGTATACATCATTAAGGATGCCGCTAATCCTGACAATGATGGAACAGTTAAACTGTTTAAATTCGGTAAGAAAATTTTCGACAAGTTGAATGACATGATGAATCCTGAGTTTGAGGATGAAACACCTGTTAATCCGTTTGACTTGTGGGAAGGTGCAAACTTCAAGTTGAAGATTCGTAAAGTAGAAGGCTATCAGAACTATGACAAGTCTGAATTTGAATCACCAGCACCTTTGTCGCAAGATGAAGATGACTTGGAAAAGATTTGGAAGTCAGAGCATTTGCTTTCTGAATTCTTGAGTGAAAAGAATTTCAAATCATATGATGAACTCAAAGCACGTTTGAACAAAGTTTTGGGTCTTGAAGGTAGTGGTGAATATGCTGAAGCAGTTGCTAAGCCTAGCGCACCAATTCAAGCACCAGTTGCAAAGCCTAAGACTACTGTAGAGCAGTCTAGCAAATTTGATGATGAAGATGATGTGAGTTACTTTGAGAAGTTAGCCGAGGATTAATTCCTCTTCTCCTTTGTTTGTTATGATTTTGGGGAGCAGAAATGCTCCCCTTTTTTTATGCGGCTAATTGATAATCAGTATTGACGCCACCTCTTCTCCATGGATCATTCATTGTACTAATCTGATTAATATTAGTAACACTCATAGAATTGTCAACTTGAGAACTACCACCAACAGCAACAACAGAATTTGTTGGAGCCATAGTACTTACATTTGTTGTATCACCTGATGTTGGAACTAAAGCGGTTGCTGAAGTGTTTGCTCTTGCGGCAGTCAATGATGTAACATTAGATGCGTTATTAATAGAACCAAGATTAACAGCACCGGCTCTAGTTTTTGCCTCGCCTGTGCCACCAACAGATGTTGGTTTACCTGTATTATACCCAACACCTTTAGTTAAATCATATTGTCCACCAGTCTTCAATTCAGTAAGTAAACCAGAAGTGATTGCTGTAATGTTTTTAGATTTTAATTCTGTAGTTGCTTTATCTAGTTTATCTGCTGTAACCGAATCTGCGCCTTGTTTTATACAATCACGCATGTATTCAATCATGCCAGTAATACCAGTACCTGCTTTCCATGCACTCAACGCACCAAAGTTTTTATTCCATTTAGGAGTTGCATTATTTGTTGCCTCACCTGTTTGAAACAAACATAAAGTAATACCACCGGTAGAGTGTAAGTAAATACCAATATTTTCAAACGGCAAAGTTTTTCCCGACATTTGTTGCATTAACTTTGCCGAATTAAACAAAGCAACTAATATCGTATCTGCAAATTTTGTCCATGATGGATCAGGATTATCATTTGTATATGTTGTTGCGAGAGCAGTTACATCATTTCCTGATGCACCAATAACTCTTAAGAGTGCAGGTTCTGGTGTTCTTGGCTTACTTCTTCCAAATATTGACCCAACAATAGAACCAATAATACCACCAACTACACCGCCAACTCCCGGAAAGAAAAAGTTACCAATGGCTTGACCAGCATACGTAAATCCAGCAGTCACAGCCGCACCTTTAACATCACCTTTAGCCAATTGTAATATTGCGGCCGCATAAGGTGCATAAGGTGCAACAGCACTTAAAACTTGACCAACTGTTTCTCCAGCCGCTAATGATCCACCCACACCAGATGCGGCATAACCAACACCTTCAGCAGTACCGGATGCAAGATTCATACCAGATTGAACACCGCTCATAAAGTTACCAGCAGTTGTGTAACCTGAATTTGCTAAAATATTTCCTGCGGTACCAGCAAAGCCTACTGCGCTTCCCGGCATCACGCTTTGACCTAATTGTGATGCATTACCAGCAGTAAATAAAGAAGGTGTTGCAGATGCGGCCGCACCGGCTGCCGCTGGTGCACCAAATATCATTGGTCTAATAAATGAACTAGCCGCTGAGGAAATACCAAAATTAGCAAACGCTTTTAGATATGGATTCTTAATGTTTTGCGTTAACTTACTTGCAACAAGTGATGTGCCTAAGTCAAATGCAAAATTCCCCATGCTAGACATGAAGGTTCCGCCTGCACTAGAACCACCACCAACAGCACCTGGTTTTGTTCTTAGAATATCATTTGTGATTTGTGTTTCACGTACTTGTGCTTGTTCTCTAGCCTCTTGTGCTATACGATATTCAGATGATCCTGCTTCGGCGGCTAGATATTGTTTCTCTGCTTCTTTAGTAGCCGCTTTTGCTTGATCTAATGCGTCCCAAGTACCTTTTGCGATATGTGGTAATGAATCTCTAGACGCTTTGTCTGCTTCAAGTGCAGTTTGCATCATTGCAGGATTTACAAATGTTTGCTCATTACCTCTTGCATTTGTTCCTGTATAATATGCGCCTTGCATATTTGCAGGTTGCATCATTGGATACTGACCAGCACCATATGTTTGTCCATTTGGACCACGATATGTTGGTTGATTACCACCCATCATTCCAGCAATCGGTGCAGTCAATTGTGCCGCACCCACACCACCTAAGAAGTTTGCGCCTTGTTGACTAGAATTAAATCCATACTTAAAAAATATAGATTCAGGTCCAGAAGCAATTCCCGTCATACCATACAGTAATTGTTCTGTGGCGGCTTGCTTATTACCTCTTGCAAAATTACCTAAAATCTGTCCACTTAATGCATCTGAATCTTTATCGTTGAATCCTGCGCCACTAAACAATCCACGCCCAACGAATCTAGAACCAACTTCAAGATACGCAGTACCAAGTTGTGCAAACATTGGTCCGTATGCTTTGCCTATTTGTTTACCAAATAGATTTGAAATAAGTTTTTCACTACCTGTTTTTAACCCGACAATATTTGCTAATTGTTGGCCACGGAACATTTCACCTTGTGCTTGTTGTTTAGTTACAAGATTGCGTGAACCCTCTTTACCATATGCACCAACAACAAGTGTATCATAAATTGCTTTACTCAATAAACGTTGAGTTGTACTTTGAAATTGATTTAAGAATGTTTGATTTGCTCTGCGAAGAAGTTTTTGTTCAGGAGTTTCTTTGCGTGATGTTTCTCTAGCAGTTGTAATCTTAGAAACAACAGAAGTTGCTCTAGCAACTGTTTTAGTTTCTTTAAGTTGTTGTACCGCAATAGAATTCGCTTTTTTATCTTCAACTTGAATAGGACCGCTTAATAGTTTTAAACCACTTCCTGAAGTGTTTCTTGATTGTCCTAATTCAGATTTTAATACTTGAAGACCATTTGATTCAGTATAAAGATTTGTTGGATCATTGGCTGTCACTCTCGATACTGGAGTAAGATTACCAGATGTTTTTGCTGTGACTGCACCACCAGTAGTTCCACCAGCACTACGTCCTTCAGGCGTTACGCCACCAGCAGTATCAAATAGTTTTGCTTCGTCTTCTCTTCTTTTCTTGAGACTATCATTGACTTGTGCAATCTTTTCTTTGCTCCATCCAGAAACTTTACTAGGATCAACATTCGCAACACCATTGCGAATTGAAGCGGCTGCGGCCGCATAGTTTCCAGATTTAATTGCTTCAGCAAAACCTTTAGGTACTGAACCCGTGTTATAAACATAACTTAGAATTGCAGTTCTTTGATTTTCTGATAATTTATTATATGCTTCTTGGCCAATAGATGCAACAACAACAGACTCATATTTTCCTAAATCTTTAGAGAATAATTTATTTGCTTGTTCTTTTGTTACTGTAGTATCTTTACCACCTTCACCAGAAATCTTGATTTTGTCACCGCCACCCAAATCAATTTCACCTGCTTTGATTTCTGCGTCAGTAATATTGTGCCCATAACCAATAGCCATTTTATTAGTGTCTTTATATGCTGTGCTACTGAATCCTTCTTTACCCGTAATGAACTCTGCGGCATTTGCTTTAACTGCACCAACAGTTGATCTTCTTCTAGGACCACCTATTGCATATTTTCCTTTTCCTAAAACTGTCTGTGCCGCTTCAGATAATCCACCACCAAGTTCTCCACCTCCAGTGTAATTACCCATCGCATCAAAGCCACCACTAACATCACCTTGAGGTTTTTTCTTATTTGGTCCTTGCCCACCGGATGAACCAAAAATTTTGTATGCTTCATAACCAACTTCGGCGGCAAGTAACGCCCAACCAACATAAGGAATAAAACGCAATGCGCCTCTTCCTGCCATGCCGGCAGCCCCTCTCATCCATCCGCCACCAGCACCTCCCGTAGGAGGAGTTGGTGCTTTACCACCAGGGAATGGAATTACTTTTCCGCCACCGCCAACAGGTGGTGATCCACTAGTAGGTGGTTTACCTCCAGTACCTCCAGTTGTAGGAACACCGCCACCAGTTGTAGGAACACCGCCAGCACCTTTACCGAATATTGCTTTACCTTTGTCAAGAATGGCTTTGCCACCAAAGTAGCCACCAAGAGCCTCTAACAAACTTGCATTTTGTAGCACATCAAATAGTGTGCCTAAAAGTCCTTTTCCTCCAGCGCCAGCGCCACCAGCAGAACCTAAAGCACCAGCAACACCCCCACCACCCTTGAGTGATTTGATTGCATCTAGTAATTCTTTGTCTCTTTGTGCTTTTTCTCTATCATTTTCTTCAGCAAACAATGCGGCTTGTTTTGCATTGTTTGCTTGAAGTGCAGAGATACGTGTTTGTTGTAGAACGTTGTTATTGATCGATCTGAGTTGTCGAACCATCTCAATGCTAATGACATTGTTTGTTCTTTGTTCTTTTACTGATGCTTCTACTGATGCATCACTTAACTTGTTTGCTCGATTTTTAACTTCTCTGCTAAGTCCATACATAGCAGTAAGTCCAGGCATTTCACGCAATGCGGCACCTTTGATGCCCATTGCAAAACCTTTCACGGATCCTTTAACAGATTCCGTTGCAAGTTGTCCTAATGCTCTACCGTAATTTTTAATTGCCATTATTAACCACGCTCTAAGACTGCATCTGGATCGATGTTATTGTATGATCTTCTAGCAGGAGCCACACCGCCACTCATCATGCCCATAGGCTGTGGTGATGAATAGTTTTGGTTATTGCTATAAGAAGAGCCACGGAATGAAGGTTGATTCATCTCCATTGAAGGCTGTTGCATAGGCATTTCAACTTGATAAGATTGTAAACCAACTCCAGTATTTACTGTTGTTGCGCCAGCAACTTTCTCTTGTGTGCGGCCATATGCACTAACGCCAAGAACTGCACCCATTGCTACATGAAATAAACCACCACCTTGCAATGTGATTGGAGCCCATTGACGAAACGCATCATTAGCAATTGAAGTTTCCCAAAACTGCACTACTGTAAACATGATTGGAAATATAGCAAAGTCGAATATACAGCATGTCATATACATGATAGCCATCATTGGACGCCATTTTTTAGTCATCCAATCTTCTTGTGCCTTTGCTTCGGCTTTAATTTCTTTTTTTTCTTCTTTTGTAGCCATTTGTGTTACCCTTATTTACGCTGTGCTTGTTGTGCTTGCATTCGTTCGTTTTCTTCAGTCACATGTTGAGAAATAAGCAGTATGTAAATTTCCCTCTCAAAGGGTATCATGTTCTCTAAATCCTCTAAAGTGTATTTATGATGTTGCATTAGAGCAAAGTTAGTCTTATAATAATTCATAAGACTTTCTTGACTCAATGTTATCCGAAAAAATTTGCAAGACCCTCCAACGTCACATGATCTTCTTGCCCACAGCCAGCACATTTCCATTTGATTTCGTGCTTCAACTTTGGCATAGTTTCAAAAAATGATGAAAGTTTTTCGTATTGTTTTTGTGATAGATTATCAATGAACTCAATCAATTCTTCTTTAGTGTAGTCTTCACGTTTGTACACATTATCCGCATCAAAGATATAATCAATGCTATTGATAATTGCATCTGATGCTAAATCCAACTGATTCATCTCTTCAGGATTCTCAATTGATAATGCAAACTCTGATGTTG
>Ga0114970_10000020_pt1 | contig 91246 bp, 83 predicted proteins | sample M_140205_XF_Meta_FD_87030 | JGI IMG/M metagenome (GOLD analysis project Ga0114970, IMG submission 87030) | Freshwater microbial communities from Lake Montjoie, Canada to study carbon cycling - M_140205_XF_MetaG | ecosystem: Environmental > Aquatic > Freshwater > Lake | place: Lake Montjoie... | reverse complement strand
TGTTGCTGTTGCTGTTGCTGTTGCTGTTGCTGTTGCTGTTGCTGTTGCTGTTGCTGTTGTTGCTGTTGCTGTTGCTGTTGCTGTTGCAATCGCTGTAATATCATTAATTGCTGTTGTATATCTTGTTTTTGTTGAGGTTGCAATTCGGGTTTAAGTAATTGCTGTTGTAATATTTGCTGTTGCTGCTGTATCACATTATTATTTGTTCCTGATGAAGCAACGTTGGATGTTATTATACCCGTCGCTATGTTAGAAGTAGTCGCAGGAGCAGAAGATGGTATTTGCCCTGTGCCGCTAATACCTCCAGAGATTGCTGGGATATTGCCTGTGATATCTGACAAATCGCCAGAGATTGCTGGGATATTGTCGGCAATATTGGATATATTTCCTGTTAATTCTGATATTTTACCCGTTAATTCCGAAATATTATTTTGGCTATCATTGAGATATCCCTGCGAATATAACTGGTTTAAAGATAATATAGTATCATTTAACTGATTTTGCTCGTCTAACTGGTCTCCAAGATTATTCCTAGCATATGGAGAACTCATTAAGTCATTTTTATCATTTAGCATAATATTTATATTAAAAACATTATCACTATTCTTTACTATTTCTGAAAAATGCTTTTCGCTATCAACAGACACATTTATATTCGACGTATTTAACTCGCTTTGCGAATTCTGATGTAGTGATACTGGGGTCGTCATAGCAGTCCTCTTAATTATGTCTTGTCTCTTCAATTCGTTCGCTATCAATCGAAGCTCATATAATATGAAACTATTATCAAACATTTCTAGTAATTTATTATCAGATACTATAAATTCCTTTTTAATATTATATTCAAACTCATTATAATTATCGTGCATTAACATTGCTCTGAATAAATAATCGTTAAATTGTAAATGCACATAGCATTTTACTAAAATATCTAGAATTCGCGTGTTTGTTAATTCGGTATTATGTTGGTCTTTGTAGAATTTTTTAAGTTTATCTTTAAGATGTCCTTTAGATATGTTTGTGATTAATTCGGGTTTTATATCATTACTTTGCATATTTGTTATTATTTTGTATTCCGTCGAATTGTATATTCTTAATTTTAAGATATCTTCATTCAAGTCATTCTCATAGAAATCCTGCAAGTTCCTGTTTAATTCCTTGTCGGTAGGTTGCCTATCGAGAATATTCTTATAAACATTTATTATTGTATATTCATTCAAGTTATTATTTGATATTGCTGCTGGATCATTCCTGTAGTTTTTCTCCCTGTATGGTAAATATTCGTCGCCTATAGGATCATTAATAGTTTCATACTTGTCATATACCTTCGTTTTATATTTGTCCATTTCAGCGCTGAAACTTACTTCTTGATTTGTTGCATCTCCATAAAGGGTAAGGGCTTCGCCTCTCGATTTCACAAGAGCATCATAATCCGTCGTAAGTTCATCTTCGTTTTCAAACTTTTCCTTTATTAATGAATAAGCATCTTTGAAATCTTCTATGCAATTGTCAAAATAAATACTCTTAACATAATCACTTATATATATTGCAACAAATAAGATTATTAATGTTAAGACTGCTATTAATATATATTTTTTCATAACTTCTCTTTATAAGATATAAATAAAAATATGTTGCTAATATATATTATATAAGATTTTATCATATTAATATATATATAATAATACATACCGCATAACAATCACTATAACAATGGATAGTAATAGTAAATACGTGTATGCATCGAAAAAAAGAAAATATACTTGCGACGACGAGGAAGCAGAAGAGCATAATGACCCGCACGATAAGAACATTTATATTATTAATAATCACTTGTATTTTTCTTCTGACATTACACCGAAATCGGCATTTACGCTTTGCAAATATTTGAGAAGTCTTGAGATTAAATTGAGGGTGGAGAGTATTAGCGCGTCCTCTAATGTTCAACCTGAGATTTACCTGCATATTACTACGAATGGAGGATGTATTTACTCGGCATTCTCTATCATTGATTGCTTTAAAAGCCTGAGTATTCCTGTGAATACCATTATTGATAGCAACGTATCCTCTGCAGGGACTATTATTAGTATTCACGGACATAAGAGATATATTTGCACAAACTCCTATGTTCTTGTTCACGAGTTGCGGTCAGGTTGCTGGGGTAAATTAGCATATATCGATGATACCTACAAAAACTGCCTTAAAATTCAAGCACATATTAATCAGATTTATTTGGATAAAACAAAAATAACTAAGAAATATTTGAAGGAAATCCTTGTGAAAGATTTGGAATTGAATGCGGACGAGTGCATCCGCTTAGGAATTGCAGACGAGATTTATATTTCTAAATAATTATCATATATATCGCATATATCATCTGATAATCAAATAATCTGATATTATTTATATTCTTTTTATATATTAGATTAATAATTTAATATTCCCTAACAAACAATGATGATGAACAAAATATTCTTTCAAGACATATATATACATATGATAACGATGACAATCATATTATCATATTCTATTATCAGCGCCCTCTATATATTATTTAGCGATAATTACAATGTTGTGCTTCGCATATTCGTAATATTTGTAATAGCAGCCGCCGTTATGCTTATGATGAAGAAGGAGACATTCTTGCCGTTTTTGGGATTAGCGCATTTACCGAATACATTGATTGCAGATGAAAAAATACCTAATGGGGCTAACTTATCATATACAATCGATATGAATGATTATGAGGACGGGACGATTGTTATCTATTGGGCTGCTAATAAGACTGATAAAATCATAGAGGATCCTTATGAAGCATATAAAAATTATAATAATGTAGGTGTATCTAAAGTTAAGAATGGTAAAGCCGAAGTTCGCATTTTCTGCCCCGATAGATACAAGGTTAAAAAAGTATTTAGTCAATTACTAGAGCGCCATTTCCATTACAGGATTGTATTCAAAGATACGGGCTTCTTAAGCCCTGTGATGTCGGTCAAGGTAGATTGTTGATTTATTATATACCTTTGCTATTTTTCTAATATAGTTATATTTCTTACCTCTCGTAGGTTTATTTATCTTTTTCCCTCCGCTTAATTTTTTATCTAAGAAATAGTTATAAAAATCCTTTTTGAATAGTGATATTATTTTATAGTTATATTTATGATCTTCTTTAAATGAAAGATACTTCATCAGTTTTATGAATTCTGGATTGTCCATTGCTTTTTTAATTGCATTTAAATTTTTCTTATCATCAATTATAGCATAGCAATATTGTGTTAATCCGTATTTTCCTTCTTTATCAACTATAGGATATGTGCCAGCGCCATTAGACCAGATAACTTTTGGAACACCAAAATGCCCCCCTTTGTCGCGGCGACTATATTTATATTTCATTGCATCTTTTATAGTAATACTATAGCAACAAGGAAATTCAGTTTTAGTATCTGACATTTCATCTCTTTGAGTATGATATAACGATTCATTTAATACATTTACTTTTTCCTCTTTTTTTGTTGCTATTATTTTTTTGAAATCTTTGAATTTACCACTTGGTATAAAATCCCAGTTATTTAAATCTATCTCATATTCTTCTTCATCTCCCTTTGTATTATCAATATCATTAATAATTGTTTTATTACTATTTGTAAGCGTATTTTGAACTACATAATAATCAAAGTTTGTTCCTACGCCAAATATTTTTTTCCCTGTTTCAAAATCGTTCATATTAAGATATATTAAATTATGTTCTTTCATAAAATCAAAAACATTTCTTTTTTTCCCTTTACCTTTCCCGCTAATATCTCGCCACCCCGAAGGATGAATTATTAGCAAATACCCATTATTTTCTAATAACTCATATGACCTTTCGACAAATAGGTGCCAAATAGGTTGTGCTTGAGTGTCGCCTTCCTTATATTGGAATGGCGGATTACCTAATATTACATCAAATTTTATATCAATTTCTTCTTTAGGAGGTAATACAATTGTAGCAGTTTTGAAATCAATAAAACTACCTTCAAATATATTTAATTTATATGTTCCACCCCCACCACCTTTACCACAAAAAATCTTTTTTAACATAAATACATTCCCTTTATCAAGTTCAACCATATAAAGCATATTCTGCAGAATATGCCTTCGGCGTTCTTCTTCATTGCCTATTCTTTTCTTAAGACCTTCCATTAGCCTTATATAAACTGCAACAGGAAAGTTCCCCATACCCGTCGCTGGGTCTAACCATTTCTTTTTCTCATCACTCCATACTTCTTGAGGTAGTTTATCAAGCATCTCATTAACTAATTTCATAGGCGTAAAAACTTCCCCACGTTCTTTCTTTTCAACTTCTTTAGGTGCTAGATTGGCATTAATAAACTCTAATAGTTCATCAATCTTTTTAATATTATAAATCTTTTGCTTTCTCATATGTATTATTTCATTCACGCTTATTACTTGTCCTCCCGATTGTTTTTTATTAATCAACTTAATTATATCATAAATCATATCAAATAAGTTTTTGTCAAAATTATCTTCGTCGCCGCCTATGGCTTCCTTCTTTATTACTCTCTTTTTTAAAAAGTATATAAACATTACTTTTAATTCTTTATCATCATTAAGTTCCTCAAAAATTTTAAGAATTTCATAATTAAAGTCCTTCCTTTTATCATCGACAAATATACATTCAAATTCATTTTTATAATATGATGATATGAATGATAATATAGATATTGTCTCACTTAGTATATCTATCCAGATATCAATAACATTAGGTTCTTTCACTTCCTTTTTTCCTTTTTTTGGTTGCAGTGTATATATATTTTTCAATACAAAAGCAAGGTCGGGTTTGACCACTAATGCTTTCCCAGCAGTTTTATCGTTCTTAAATAATCTACTAAAATCAAATTTTTCATTCTCTTTTAATATAGTTTTGACATCATCACTAAATATGTCTTGTTTTATTAGAATATTTTTTATATTTTCTGTATTTGCTTCCCAAGAACTAGTTAATTTATCAAAAAACTCCTTTGTAAATTTAATATTTTCTGCATCAGTCGCATTATCATCCTTGTTTGTTAATTTGTCTTTGTCAATATTAATTAATTTAGAAATACTATTAAATCTGTCCTCTTTATTTTCTCTATCATCTTTGTCTCCTTTGTTTGTTATTCTATCCGCAAAATATTCTAATGTATATATTGTTCGCTGTGGATTTAAATCAACCATAAAACCATATTTCTTCTTAGAACAAAAACTGCTTCCATCACAAACATCATCATTGTCAACCTCTGTCATACTTCTAAAAATCATTTGATATATAGCATCTGATGCATTGATATTAGTAAATAGCGCAACAATATCAACATTTTCTAATGATATTCCTAATTGCAATCGTTTGCCAGTCAATATAATTAACCCTTCATAATTATTTTTATATTTGTTATCTTTAATGTCCTTCTCTATCTTCTTTATATCAGCCTTTATATCACCAGCCTTTCCCATATATCTAATATGGTCTTCGTCTTTTTCGTCTTTGTATTTATCTTTGCATTCAACCGCAATGTAAAAAACATATTTTTCAAATATAGTTTTAAATTTAGAACCTAACAGATGTAATAAAGCATTTATAATCTTAGCAATATGGTCGTGAGGTAAAAACCATAATTGGGTTGTCTTATGCGATTTTGTTTGTAATGTTCTACATTTATGATTACATATCCTTTCTATGCGCGGTAATATCCCATTCATTTTGTATTGATATTGTATATCATACTTCTTATCTGTATCAGGATAACCAAAATAATAATGTAAGAGTTGCACTAATTGTTCTTCATTTACAAATGAATTATTGCTCTTATTTGGTTCAAATAATTTACCCATATCAAATCCATAATCTTTTAAAATATTCCCTTCTGTATCCAATAATTTTTCTTTCTCTTTATCATAAAACTCCTTATCCCATACTGCGGTTATCATATAAGGTTGTGGAAAATGCATATATTGTTTTATTATATTATCAATAATATGCTTGTTATTATTAAAGACTTTTGTAGTTATCTTGTCATCCTCTGAATTACCCCAATTCCATCCATTATTTTTTAATACTTTCTTTAAAATATTTTTACTAAACTTTTTTGAGAAATGTTTGATAACCTCCCTAAAATTTTTATAACTAATACTTTTAATCATATCAATGTCATCTAAATCCCATTTTATCAAGTTTTTTTCATTGACACGATATATGTTTTGTGGTTTGTTATAGGTAGCCGTAACAAATATTTTAATTGAATTATTTTTATCAATAGTATCAACTATCTCCTTTGCTATAGCAGTAGACATTCCAAAATGTGCTTCATCCATAAAGATTATTTTAATATTGTTATCTTCTTTTCCAAAATAATTCTCAATATTCTCCTTATATTTATCTGCCTTTTCCCGTCCTTTAACTTCATCTTCATCATCTTCATTATCTATATTTGCCCTTCCGCTTATATTTTCTAGTCTTTGCTTTGAAATTAAATATACAATATGCTTTTCAATTCTTTTCGAAGTTGTTGTATCATCATTATGTCTATTAAAATCTATCTTATCGGATATATTAATAGTTTTGGCTTTAATATTATATCTATCAAAATCTATATGTTCGTTAAAAGCATCTTCGTATTGTTTGAGTGTTTCATTAGGTGCTGGTGTTATTATTACATAATTATTAAATGTTTTCTTCGTTACCCTACTCTTTAATTCTTTCCTCGTGTGCTCTTTAACGTGTCTTAGAATTGTTCCAGCCATTATATAAGTTTTCCCTGAGCGCGGTATAGCCCCTACTAATATTTTTTTATCATCCTTATTACTGAATGTATTAATCATTGCATTAATCTTCTCTATGAATAATTCCTGATGAAATCGTGGTATAAAAGGTCTCTTTATATCCTTTATTTGTAAATATCCTTCTTTAAAATCTTTGATAGTTTGTTCATCTTTCCAATAATCATATAATTCTAGTAATTTTCTTAATTTATTGTAATATATTTCTAAATCGACGAGGTCATATACATTTTCATAATTACCATTAGGTGATATGTATTTTATCAATAAATTGCTTGATTTATTTGCTTTTATACAAATACGTTCTATAAAATCCTTTTTATTTTTAACAAATAATAGTGTTTTTATTTCATAATTTTTCATATCCTTATCATCTTTGTTTTTTTTGATATATTCTTCCTCTCTGTCCTTGATAATAGTACATAAGTTTTGTATATCAAAATCTTTAATATTATTTCCTTTAATATATTTTACCGATACTAAATATAATATCTTCTTATCTTCTTTTTCATTTTCAAATGTAATATCCGAATAACCTCCAGAATTACCACTAATTATTCCTTCATCAATATACTTTACAAAAAATTTATCAATTGTTTTAAAGACAGCATCATTCTTATTATTAACATTACCTATCCCGTGTGTAGTTTTTTTATTAGTTAAATCAGTAATTCCTAGTTTAATACAAATATCCCATAATTTTTCATATATAAATCCTTGCTTAGATAATTCATTGATAACCTTGTCATCATCTATATTATATCCTTCAATAACTTCAATTGCTTTTTTGTATGTTTTTAATTCCTTAATAAATTCAATTATTTTCTTCTTGTTAATACAATAGCCTGTTTTAGGATTACAAGTTTGTTTTTTGTCTGCACAATTCTTAATCTTTATGTCATCACATTTGTTGCTTTTCTGGCTCATACAAAAAATATATGGGGGCACTCTATTTATAATATTTATTATTTTACATATTATTATAAAAATAATGAATAATTCAATGTATATACATATTCTATATAGTATTATGTTATCATAATAACTATGTTATCACATAACTATGTTATCACATAACTATAATATTTGAATAATATCTCCTTGTATTCATTGGCGATATCCTTGTCAATATACTCGTTATTATCTGCCATCTCAAGCAGTTCCATTCGGCAATACTTTTTATACATTGAGATATACTTAGTATAATATATAATCAAGCTCTCTTTGATATTTAAGAACACTACGGGGTCTTCAGAGAGATAATTAAAGATTTGCTTAATCATATTATCATATGCGATATCAAATATGTTATCATCATATACATTTATCCCCTTTTTATCTGAAAAATCCAATCTTCTTCTAGCATTATACCCAAATGTAGGATAGCAGCTATATTTATTAACTATTAAGTTATATATTTGCAATTCATAAAAGGTCTGTTTCTTTTTCTTTAGAATACTAATTATAGGCGCATACCAACTTTTGCATACCATCGCATTTACTGCTTTAGGTAATATGTGTATATTTGTAAAATACAAATCAGCATTTATAGAGACCATAGTTATATATATAATAAACTAATATTATCAATTATTATATCTTAATATATTATTATATCTTAATATATTATTATATATTATTATATATATATTTTGCATTTATAAGTTTTCTCATAAAATGGTTTGAGGTCTTCCTTGTGTATTAGGCAGGTTTTACTGCTTTCACATAAAATCTCCAAGTTATTCATTTGATTTGTAATGCAATCAGTTAAGAACCTTACTTGCTCCCTTAATATCATATTCTCATTATATATGTCTTTTGAAGATATCGTGTTCATTTCAATAATATGTATATATATATATACTACAAAATAGCAAAATGTTTATATATAATGCGTTATATATTTATGATATACCTCATCGTATTCTTTGCAACCATCACACGAATACCAGCGTTTCGGAGCGACCACTATTTTATTTTTATAAAAACTTATAAAAGAAGCCCAAAGACTGAAGCAAGAGTTCGCAATGATATTATTTTGAAACATCGACATTAATATAAGTTCGATATCATCTTTGATACGCACTTCAGTCTCTTTATATATTTTATCAGATACAAAATATACATTGTAAGTGCCGTCTCTATTCACATAATCATTGAAATTATTAACGCACCATTCTATATCATCTGAAAATACTACAACATTCTTTTTATTAGCAATCTGCAATGCCTCCTTATAATAATTCATCTCTAAATTATAGTTATAATTGGAGAGCGATAAATAGTCTCCTCGTCTTATGTGTAGCGATACCATATCATTGTCCTTAGTATCACTTCCAAAGTAGTCCAATATATCCCTGTATTTATAATACGCAGGATACATAATGTCCTCGTTGCTATAGATGATATTAGTCATCTTCTCTCGCAAACTATCATCTATATACTTGAATGTCTGGTATTTGCCATCAAAAAAAACATTATCCTTAATGTCTGCCTTAGGTTCAATGTATTTATGAGGGATTACTTCAATATACAAACTATTAAATGGTATCTTCTCAAAGTCGCTAGCATTTACAACGCGAAAAAGCCCTTGAAATAATGTATTCCAATGAGTTTTCCTATATACATCCTTAGATGCATTACCTTCCTTAAATACTAACTTCCTTTTAATTCTGTTCTTCTTAGATAAACGTAAAAAAGAAATTATATAGGCTAGTTGAAATAATTGACTTCCTAACCCTCCAGATACTTCGATTGATGTATATAGTTGTGCCATAATATAATATATATAATATAATCTATATCATTATATAATTATATCATTATAAAAAATAAACTATTGATTACTTGGTATTACTTGCTATTTATAATTTTCCACGTTGTTAATGCTAGGATACCTCCTATAGTTTGCGCTAATATATATGCTACCAACTTAAAGAGCCCAATATCACCTTTGAGATACATAATGAAACTTAATGTTGAATTGAAGAAGCCGCCCGAAACCTTGCCAAACATATAAACGGCGGCTAATAAACCGATTGCAATTGGGAACGGATCAGAAGTTTGCAATATACACATAAAGAACACATATGTCCCTACGCATTCAGCAAATATTTGGTCTATTTCTATTTTATCATTCATTATTATTAATTTCTAATATTACAAAATATATTAAAATATTATGCCGTCGATATTATTATTGAAACTTTGCAATACAAACTTTTTGAGGTTTTTCATTTGTATCCTCGTATTGTTTGATATCTTGTATATCTGCCCCTTGCTACTATTGTAATAATAAAGTTCTGATAATTTTTCTGGGAATGTGAAGATAACATTCTTGACATCCTTTGAAAAATACACTCCTTTTACCTTGTCTATATTTAGATAAATTGAAGATATCTCTATACTCTCTCCAGTCGTAGGCATATTCATATAGTAATCTGATTTAGTAAGATTAAGACTACTTAGACTGGTATTTACATATTGCGGCAAATTCAAATTATTTAAGTATCCTCCATCTCCGCCTTCCGCCATAGCCATTTTAGTTAATTTAGGTATCTCTCTTTTGGCTGACGCAGTTCCCGCAGTATGGTATCGGAGACTTCCCTGCTTATATGGAAGCGTATTACTTGCTCGCAACGTATTACTTGCTAGACTTCTTGCATACGATGTATATGAGGTTGTTACTGAAATATATATCATTGTTAATGATAATAGAACTATGTTAAGCATAATATATCTATATCTATAATATATCCCTAAGATATATTTATATCTTGAGATATATTTATATCGGATAACTAAGATATATTTATATAATTAAATATTTTCAATACTATATCATTATTGATACCAAAATGTCTCTTTATTATCTCTAGTAATTTATAAGAGCCTTTAGCGATGTTAATAATTACCTCGCAATTATATAATTCATTATATATGCTAGTAATCTCGTAATTTATTAACCAGTCGCTTATTTTACTTGGGTCTTGTTCGCTATTATTAAATCCAAATATAAAATTAGCAATGTCTTCGCACGTATCACAAATATGTAAATCAATATTATTTGGGTTATCCTTGAAATAACAATAATCACCATAAGACATATTCATTGATTTCCAATATATGTTAGACATTATATACCATTTCCTATGCTCCTTATAGATACCTTTATACCCATATTTGCAATAATATATTCTCGGTTGTCGCGATGTTATTTGCAGCGATATGATATAATATGCATGTAATTTATTGTATTTTGCAATATGTTCATATGGTATAATAACTGCGCCTTTATGCGTTTCTATATAGATGTTTTTGCTATCGCTCACAAAAAACATATACCTCGATTTATTCCCATTGAAACTATAAAATGTTGAGATATCTCTAGAACTATGGATATCTATGTCGTCTGAAATAGAACTATCTATATAGTTTTGAATTGAATAACTCATTATATATTTATGTTAGTATTATTATAATCCTAAATAGTAATTATCATTTATTATTAAGCAGTCGCAGCAGCAGTCGCTTTAGTGGTATCGACAGCAGGTTTAGAGGTAGTGCTTGTTGTTGTTGTTGTAGTGCTGCTAGTTCCGCTCGTGGTAGCCGTAAATCCTGCTGGTGGATTTATTGAAATCGCTACAATCATAATTGTGGATGTAAGCGCAGATATTAAGGTTATCACAGTTATAACCCAACTCCATATATGGCAATTTCCTGTAGTCAGACATTCTATATTATACAACCATAAAAGAACAAGCGGGAAGGTCACTAAAGAATATATTAAATATGAAACAAAGCCCCACATACCAGTCATTATAAAAAAGCATATTAAATTTATAATAGTTGTTATGCAAATTATAATAAAAAACGCACTTGCCTGTGTTGATAAATTAAACATATCTATATCTATATTATAATAATAAAAATAAAATTAGGAAGTCTAGATTTGTTCTATAACCCAATAATTAAGAAATAATATGTAAATATTGCTTGGAGGAATGCGAAAACGAACATAATAAATATGATTTTAATTATATCATATTTCTCTGGTAATTCTATTCCTATATTTGAGTTATCCTTCTCTTTGATATTCCTACCAATACTAAAATGAATGATGTTTTCAAATATATTTAACACTAAGAATACCCCCATCGATATAATAATTAGATGATTAGGGATGTGTATCTTCATCAAAATATATATCTACTAGAGTATTAACAAAATAATATATATATATACATATATACACATATATATATATGAATATTACGTATTATATAAGATATGAATATAAATCTTATTATATATTATGAATATAAGTATTAAACTTCTTATCGCTTTGATAAATATTGTTAGCTGCTGCTATTCTTATAATTTCCCTATTTTTAACACAAATAAAGGTTCGAACGTAGGATTATTGAATTACAATAATGTGTATAGCTCTTTTCATAAATGGTCTTCCGAAAATAAAGAAAGCCACCCTAAAATAATTGAAGATACGCTATGGTTAAGCAAGCATCGTTTCATTACCCCTAGTATGATTATTGGCGTATATAATGACTGCTTCAATCTTAATTATATCTGCTTTATCAGAAGATTATCACCAAACAACTATAAAATACTGAACATATTCGCGAACCCTTCTAATAATTTTGACGATGACCTGCTATTACTTAAAAATCTCTTTGAGTTTGCTATATATAACAACATAAAACTGAACACCGATAAGTTAAGTGAAATCGATAAAAGCAGGTATTTACTAACATACCTCTATTATTATTCGCAAATGAATAGTAAAACCTTTGAAAGATAGGAAATATATAAATATATAAATATATAAATATATAAATATATAAATATTAGATAAAAAGAAAACATAATAAACTGCTATGAAAATTGTAGATTGCTTCACATTTTACAATGAACTGGATATGCTAGAATTCAGACTGAATGAACTCGACGATGTTGTTGATTTTTTTGTATTAGTCGAATGCACTAAAACATTCACTAACAAAGACAATGAATTATACTTTGAAAATAATAAGAGCAGGTTCTCTAAATTTTTACACAAAATAATTCATATTATTGTAAAAGATAATATCCCACAAACATCAAATGCTTGGGACATTGAGCATTATCAAAGAAGATGCATTGATAGAGGAATAAGACAATTAGAATTAACCCCAGATGATATGATAATTATCTCCGATTTGGACGAAATACCTGATAGCAATACCTTGCAATACCTAAAAAATAATAGGATAATCAATGGTATCTATAATCTGAAAATGGATTTATATTATTATAACTTAAGGTGTAAATATAATACTATTTGGGAATATTCAAAAATTTTAAATTATGGAAGTTATAATGGCGACCCGCAAGCTATTCGATGTGGTAGTAATTCAAAAGCGAATATTGAAAATGGAATTGAAAATGGAGGATGGCACTTTTCGTATTTTGGAAACGTAGAGTTCATTAAAAATAAAATAAGGAATTTTGCACATCAAGATGTAAATAATAGTTATGTTCTAAATGATGCCAGAATTATAAAGCAGATACAAAATAGCGATGACTTATTTGAAAGAATAGAATACAAGCCTCAATATATAGATATCAAGAGCAATACTTATTTACCAAAGAAATATAAGGATTTCCTACATATATTAGATAAAAAACTTTGACACTAAGGCTGTATGAGCGGTCTTATCATTCTGTTGCTAATACCATTCATATATTGAATATACATATTTATACCAAATACGTGGAACATCAAATAGTATTTGTTCATATTATATTGTAATCTAAAAACAATATAGAGAATAGGCAGATATACTTTGCTGACTTCTAGCTCATTTTTGCGATTACCATCAGCATCCATATAATTTATAGTATTAATTATAATAAAGAATGGCGATAGCAATGATAATGCGTAGAATACGTGCCAACTAATATTAGAGATTATAGATTTTCTAACAAGCGTCATTAAAAACGTCGACAATTGTATGGGAAACATAACTAGAAAAGCAGCCTCGATAGCACCAGACCCAGATTTATCATTCTCTGTTAATAACAAGGCATTGATTGCTAATATTTGGCAAACTGCATAGTATTTTTTAATAATTATTTTTATATTATCTGGAATGTTCTCCCAATTTATATCGCGCGTAGTTGTTTTTTCATTCACATTGTATTTCGCGGTAATATAGTCGGCTAATATGTGATGGACTATAACTAACGCGAATTTGCCAATTTGATACAAATGATAGTGCGGCGAATTAATAGTAATATCGCTTTTAATACATATGATACTATACATCATTATTATAGCAGAGCGCATTGTGAAAACTATATTATGCAATTGCAGTTCCTTCCAAATTATAATCTTAGAACTAAATCTCATCTTGGGCACTTGAAATATGAAGGAAGACATAGATAGCGTTAAATGCACTGCAGGAATAGCTAAGGTAATCCAATTATCTGCTGATAGCGACATAGAGCCGTATATAATTAGCCAATAGATACGTAGAAAATAATTGAATAAACAGCCAAACCCTAGCAGTTTGTGCAGATGATATTTATCGTGATTTGTAAATAATGGCTGTCTCATAATTTATGCGGGTATATATTTATACGAAGGTGTATATAGTTATAATACGATATATATTTATATATATTTATCAAATTTCAAATTTCAATATCATTATATATTACCCTTATTATATAAAAAATAATAACAAATTATATATATAGAGTTTATGTAAATGGGTTGGAATATTTCTACATATGATAATAAATATCAAATAAAATATGGAAGTAATACAAGCTATAACATTATAGACGATGACATTAGTTATTTAACTATTACAGATACAAAGCATATTGGGCTTAACAATGAAAATCCTAGTTCCGATTATTTACTAGATATAAATGGTATAACTCATATTAATAGCAATTTATACATTACTGGCAATGTCTATATCAGTTGCAACGAGTATATTAAGAAAGACTTATATATTACAAGTAATGTTGAGATAGGCAAAACATTATATACATCTAATATTATAGGCGTGGGCAGTAGCAATAACATAGTAATAAATTATACGTCGCCTACAAACTATAGTAATAATCTTGTTCAGATATATGGGGACACCTCTTTTATAGGTAGGGTTAATATCAATAATATCACATCAAATACGTTTCACCTCTTAGAGATTAATGGTTCTATGCGAGCATCGCGCATATACGGAGAAGGCTGCAATATTTTTAATTTAAATGCCAGCTATGTATCCTTAGGTATTCTTGAACCCGAGCACGGCGGCACTGGAATAAATAAAATAGAAAGGGATGCTATTTTATATGGCGGGATGAATAATAGGTATCTGCAAAATACCATATTTAAATATGATGGAACTACATTATTTGCTCAAAAATTCAGAGGAAATCTTAATGCGGATGATATTACAGATGGTATTGTAACAGTTATTCGCGGCGGCACAGGTTTATCTGAAGTTACTAGAGGATGTATACCAGTGGGCAATGGAAAAGAAGTAACGCAATTATCTTCTGATTTAAAATTTGATTTAAATACCAGAACATTGGCTCTGAATACGTTGCAATTAGCAAACTCTAATATTTATGTGCTAGACCCTGATAATACAATTCGCAAATTTAATTATAATGACGTGGGGTTATATGATGCAACTTCGAATAGCAAAGGTATTGTAATGCCGTCTGAAGAGGACTTTGACACATCTAACGGAATTTTAAAGTTAAAAAGTAATGAAAATCTCTTGTGGAAAATAAATACTACAGGGAGTAATATATATTTCCCAAATGATATTAAATTTGACGCTGGTATAATATGTTTTGCAGGTATTAATAACAGAGACCCCTTATATGCTTTGGATGTAGCAGGTGATATCAATTCATCAAGTAATTACAGGATTAACGGGTCTAATCTTTTCGACCTTGTTATAGATTATGCATCATCTAATTTAAAATTAGATAGTTTGTCTGGAATAAATGTTGCAACTATGAAATTTGTCGAGTCGCAATATAATGATTTTGTTGGTGGCACTAAGAGATGGTCTGTTAATACATTTGATGCTACGACAATAGAAGTTAATAATTTTGTTTCCAAAAGTAAAACTTTGCTAAATACTTTGGCGATCACTGATACATCTACGTCTTCTTCAAGTGATAATTTAATTAATGTATTAAGTATCACTTCAATATCTAGGGTTTTAGATGATAACGAAAAATTATTAAAATTTACGAAAGCGGGTAATCTGCTAATCGGACCGAATTTGCAAGACCAAGTCCCATCGCAACGTTTAGAAATAATTGGGAACATTCACGCATCTGGACATATTCGCTCTTATTACTCTGACGACAGGCTTAAAACTTTAACTTCAAATATTACGGGAGCGCTTGATATTATTGATAGTCTAAAGGGGTTTCATTATGTTCCCAATGAAAAAGCATTAGAGCTTGGTTTTGAATATGATAATGAAATAGGTCTAAGTGCTCAAGATGTTAAAAAAGTAGTCCCTGAGATTGTTAAAATAGCGCCATTTGATACGATTAAAGATAGGGAGAATGGGCAGATTGTTTCCAAAAGTGGCGAGGATTATCTTACAATCTGCTATGAGAGATTAGGTGCGGTATTTGTAGAGGCTATTAAAGAGCTGCGTAAAGAAAATATGGCTTTAAAGAGCGAATTAAAAACCTTGAAAAAAGATTTAGATAATATTAAGAACATTATATATATTCAGTGATAATTATGATGATAATGATATAGGTTATTACATTTTACAAAAATCCTTGTAAAATACTAGCAATATAAAACAGAATGATATAATATTACATATCCAGCACCACATAGACCCCCAAGTATTCGTTTCCTTATATAGTATTATCGATATAATTAGAAATATTGATACAAATATTAAGGTCGGATACATTTTATCAATAATCCATCGCAATGATAGGAAGGCATACCATATTAAGATTATATATATATTCCAAGTAAGCCATTTCCAAGATAAATGCCCGTTCTTGCTAGGAACTGATGAGAACTCTATTGTATTCAATGGTATTATAGCAGTATATAGTATTACAATAAATGCAAGGTATCCTCCCAATATGTATGGTATCAATTCAGGGTTCCTTTCTATTTTTATGATATTAAATATTGGTATGCATAATATAACTAACAATGCTATTTGAGATAGTAATCTATTTGGAAATGTTTTAGACCATATAAAATATTCTATTAGTTGCATAATAATGAATGATTGGTAAAATATTAAACCAAGCAGATTAGTAATGCCATTATAATATGCGAATGACGACGCGAATAAGCCAAATATGTAGGTATTTAATGAAACTGCTGCATTCCAGCACATAATATTACTATAATGGTTTATAATAAAATCAAAGAAAAAGAAAAACGCTACTAGCAGGGATTGAACCTGCGACAACTCGGTTAACAGCCGAGTGCTCTAACCAACTGAGCTATAGCAGCGCGATGGGATAGGATATTGTTATTTTACCCTATGACTTATATATGCGCGTTATTCTTATATATTTTTCTTGGTTATAGCATTGATAGTTTATTCTTTAAATTTTCATTGATAATCTCAAACATTCCTATGAGATACGTTTCGAATTCATCTTTAGACGGGATAGATAACTTTATTTCCGTATTCAAATTAACATTAATAAGTTTTGTATTTACAATGTCTGTTATCTCCATATAATTAATAACCTTGATTAAATCAAGACCATTAATTAGGCTCCTATAATTGGCTCTGAAATTTTTGATAATAAACCTGCTTTTGATTTTTTTAAAACCCACATTATCTGTCTTAATTTTATGCTTGATACATACGCGCAAAAACTTGTCATTTTCTATCGTATATGCTTTGAAATAGTCAGGAAGTGTATCGACATATATATAAATATCCTCTTTCTTTTGCTTAATTCCCTTCTTAACAAACCAATCACTCATTTTCCATTCAATTATTGAATATACATTAGCGAACGCACTAGTGCCATCCTCGCAACTAAATAATTTATTCATAATACTCGTTGCATCAACGTCTTCCTTCTTATCAATTAAAAAGGTGTTATTTAATTTTTTCATCTTCTTCAAATAAATTTATATATATTATTGTATTATTTATTATTTATATGATATTATGATATTATCATATTATCATAATATACTTGATACATTTTTGATATATATATCCTTTAATGATTTGTAGTTGCTGCTTGATATTATGTTCTCTTCCATTAGCCATTTCTTGGAAAGAATATTGTATTTGTGATTTTCATTAAATAATATTTTAACACAAAGATATATAACGCAAACGATTATTAAACTATTAACAATGTTTTTTGTCGCCATCAGAATAATCGCAAACAATATAATGGATTGTATAATAACATTATTAATTATTTTTTGCTGCGCTGGTGTTAATTCGATTTTAAGATATCTCCCCCCGACCTGCACAAGAATTAAGAATATCATTGATAATGGTTCTAATGTAGTTATACCTTCGATACTAGGTATTAATGTTAAAGTCATAATCTATTTTTTGAGAAGATTTTTATAGAAATGAATTGTGTGCTTTTATACTATCTGAACCTTCATTTAATTTATTATAATGCTTTAGTTGTTCTAGTATAATATCATTGACATCTTTGTATGATTTGCTATCATCCTTAGTATCACGCGTATCACGCGTGTCCTTAGTATCACGCGTGTCCTTAGTATCGCGAGTGTCCTTAGTATCCTTAGCATCCCTTAATGCATCATTTATGGCTGCAGTATTAAAAAAGTTGGTATTTACTATATCCATATTGTCTTTTATAAAATCTCCATCCGTAAATATGATTATGTCAAGTATTAAAGCTATTAATGTTAAGAAGAATAACAAACCTATCGTAAAATCCCAGAATAATATATAATAATTAAGTATAAATAATATTAAAAAAATCCAAGGATTGTCTATAATATCTAAGATATTATCTGGATATATTGCAGCTGGACGCATTCCCAGTATTATTAAATAGGTTGCAAAAACCCCTGTTAATACGCCTTTAAATATATCTTCGATATACATATTATTATCCATTTTCTTCTTTACTCTTCTTTACAATTATATTATATAAATATTTTTATTTTAATTTTTCTTTTCATTTTGTATAATAGAAGTATATAAATAATAATTAATAATGAATTATTCAACATTACAAGAAGCATATAATATAGATACTTTTGAGAAGAAAAGCAAACCATCGCAAAAGTCAAATAAAAATAGCGCAGCAAATGGTTCAGGTTCATCTTTGTCTTCTTCTTCGTCTAATGCTAACCCATCCTCTGTGGAGACAAGCAAATTAGCACTAAGTTCAAACAAGGTTTCAGACTATCCCAATAATCACGGGAGTTCCTGTTCGCCCCTACAAGCACCCAATTATAACATTCCTATATCTAACGAATGTAAGAAAGACCACGATGATGCTATGAATGTATATTTGAACGCAACCAATAACAATCCGAATATGATGAATACCCCTGCAATGAATATGAACAATGGTATGAACAAGCCCCCTTCAGTATCACCTCCGCAATCCGCACAAGCCCCTACTGCATCATCAACGTCCGCTATGAATTATTCTACAAGCCTTTTTAATAATATTAAGAATTCCAATGAAAATGTAATGCCGTATTATGACGAAGACCTAGAGCAATATTTTAATATTAGCAACTTAAATGACGAAGTAAAATATAATTCATACTCATATATGCCAAATACAAATAAGCAACCCTACTCAAATAATGATACGTCTAGCTATGCAAATACAAATAATATTCCTAAAAATGGTAATAACCTATTAAATAATAGCGGGTATAATTTAACACCCGAAGAAAAAAAGAGCGCAGAAGATGCTATAATATTTTTAAAAAGCATAGAAGACAAGATTAATAATGGTAATATAAACAGCAGCGGCTACAATAAAACGTCCATTCTCGACCCTACAATACAACCCGAGAATACAGGACCGGGCGGTTTTAAAACTCAAAATAATACTGAGAAGACTGAGATGAATGCGAAGACTGAGATGAATGCGAAGACTGAGAAGCAAGATAAAGATGATAAAGAAGATAAGCAAAGGAAGCAAGAGAAGTCAGATACCACTTACATATATAATGCTATTTTTAATATATCTATTCTTCTTATAATAGGTATTGCAATAATATTACTTTGCGACCAAATTGTAGAATTGGCAATACAAATTGGTATGAAACGCGCAGTAAATATATTAGAGCCTCTAATAAAAAATCAAATTCGTGCTCAAGAGTTGGCTAATAATGTATAAATAGGATGTATGGATGGATATGTATTATTTATTTTAGCAGTTAATTATTTTTTTAATTTGAATTATTATAATAGAAGATATGGATATTATAGTAAAACCAGATAATTGGATTTTACCAAATCGTATAGGATATAATAAGGAGATATATGATACATTCAATCCTTCCAAATATTCTAGCGTATCAGACAAGGCTATACTATCAGCGCCGTGTAAATGCAAAAGTGATAGCTGCGAGGTAGATGACGACTATATTAAACTTTTGAGACAGCAAAAAATAGTCAAGGATTATATGCAATTTGATAGCCCTTACAGGGGAATACTTTTATATCACGAACTGGGCTCTGGTAAATCAATAGCATCTATAGCAGCCTCCGAAGGATATGTAAATCATAAAAAGATAGTTATAATGACACCAGCGTCCCTGTCTCAGAACTACGAGAATGAATTACTAATCGCCTCAAAAATAGGGCGCAACCTCAAGAGGACTTGGACGCAAATAAAAGTTAATAAGAAATCAAAAACAATTATGAGCGATTTAGAGAAATATGCGATTTCAGAGAAATTCGTAAAGAAGAATGGATTAGTTTGGATACCGCAATACAAAGACGACATTGACGGCGCAGAGATTATAATAGAAAAAATAAAATATAATTCAACCGACGCTAAGGAAGCGGTGCATAGAGCCGAGATTGACGTAGCAATTAATCATATAATTAGGAATAGATACACCTTTATAAATTACAACGGGCTTACTGCAAAAATGATAAAGGAACTAGGCACAAAACCTTTCGACAATTCCTTTATCATTATTGACGAAATACATAATTTAATTAGCAGAATAGTTAATGGGTCTCGCCTCGCCAAAGCAATATATAATCACTTAATGAACGCATCAGATGCGAAATTAATATTACTTTCGGGGACACCTATAATAAATCAGCCATATGAAATTGCTACATTAATCAATCTTGTTCGCGGACCAATTAAAGAATATAATGTAGAGTTATTAAAGAAATCCAAAGTGCCCGATTTGAATGCTGCAATTGAACTATTAAAAGAAAAGAAGTTATATGGCTATATTGATACCATTAATTATAATGAAAATATTATATCAATCACACTATTACCTAATAATTATAAGCGGATTAATGATGATAGCACTAATATCGCCAAGAATAAATGGGCAGACAGCGCGGATGATTTAATAAAGAAGATTGTTGATATATTAAATAAATCGGATATTGTTAAATTATCTATCCGAAATAAAATAATAAATAACGAGGCGCTACCTACGGATAAAGTGGTTTTTAATAAGATGTTTATAGATGAAAGCGGCGGCGGCGATAAGAATATTACCATTAAAAACGAGGATTTATTTAAAAGAAGAATACTGGGAACAATAAGTTATTACAAAACTACAGGGTCTGAGTTGTTTCCCAAGATGCTGTCGCCTGTATCTCGAGAACTCTATATGTCCGACCATCAAATAAAGAAGTATTTAGAAGTGCGTTTGATAGAGATTAGGATGGATGACAAAAAGAAACTCTTCAAGAAGGGAGGTGCCAATGATGATTTTGGGTCTGTTTATAGGGCGTTTAGTAGAATGATATGCAATTTCGCATTCCCTGACGAAATTAATCGTGTATTCCCGCAAGATATAAAGCTAATAATGAAAAAGGAAATCGCTAATGTTGATAGTGATAAAAGTTCGCAATCGGACGATGCTGCGGATGCTGCGAAGCAACTTAATAAGGATGTTGCAGCTGCTTATAGCAACCAATTAGATGCCGCGATGGATAAATTAGTTGAAAGCGAATATCTAGACATTGACAAATTGCGCGATGTATATAGCCCTAAATTTGCACAGATGTATGAAGATATCGAAGCGTCGCCTGGTAGTGTGTTGGTATATTCGCAATTTCGTATGGTAGAAGGTCTAGGGATATTTAAAGAGGTTCTAAATAGACAAGGATATGCCGAGATAAATATTGTGAATAATGAAGACTTTGGATATATATTAGATGATATGGACGTGTTTGATAAAAAATATGATAATAAAAGATACGTTGTATTTAATTCAGATAGGATTAAAACAAACATTCTTATGAATATATTTAATGGCAATAGCAAGGCATTACCAAAGAATATACAAGAGCAATTAAAACTCGTCCATATAGACACTGAGCAATTATATGGGAAGATTGTGAAAGTGATGATGATAACACAATCGGGCGCTGAAGGTATATCTTTGAAAAACGTTAGGCGCGTATTAATTACTGAATATTTCTGGAATTCTGTGCGAATTGATCAGGTTATCGGGCGAGCGGTGCGAACGTGCAGTCATAAAGCATTACCCGATAATGATCAGAATGTCCAAGTTTTCACATATTTGATGAATTTTACTAGAAAACAATTGAACGATAACCCAACATTACGCAGCAAAGACAAAGAAATAACTACAGATAAGCACATCTATAATATTGCTAAAAGTAAGGAAGGTCTCATCAATTCATTCTTAAAGATGCTTAAAGCCGCGTCATTAGATTGTATTATACAATCGGATGTTAATAATCCGTTGGCAAATGGTTATAAATGCTATAACTGGCCCATCAATGTTAATAATAGCGAATTGTCATATACTAATAATATTAATGCGGATAAGAAGATATTGCTATATAAAAATAAACAGCATATAAGGAAAGATAGGGGGCAAGTTGTATTAAAAGATGGCAAAAAATACGTGGTTCTCAAGAATAAATTATACGATTACTATAGCTACGTAAACGCGGGTATTCTTTTACCTGCTACCATTCCATAGTATTCCATAGTATTCCATAGTATTCCATAGTATTCCATAGTATTCCATAGTATTCCATAGTATTCCATAGTATATAATACATACTAATAAAACACGATGACATATGATAAGGATATTTGTTTCAACTACATATCAACATCGACAACCTACAATATATAAATATAAATTATTATATTAAATAAGAGATACCTTATTTTTTATTAATTTTATGGAGCAAAAAATAAGATGCATACATAGGAAAAAAAAATGTTTTCATTTATGTAATAAGAAGACGATTAAAAACACCTTATATTGCTGTTATCATATACATAGTATAAAGAAGCATTTATGTAAAATATTTTTTAAATTGTTTGAAGAAAAATACGATTTAAATTGTTTAGATATTTACACAATGTTCAAATATATAGTAAATAACTCCCTTGAAAACGATGATGTATTTATAAACATATTATTTATTGATTTACTTAAAATGATACCTATGGTGAAACTAAGTAATATTTATAAAAATTATATTAATAACGATACCATTACCAAGAGCGAGGTATATACTCAAATATATATATTAAATAACAAAACACACCAGTTCAATAATAAGTGTAATATGAACAATCTAATACAATTTCAAAATATTGTTAAATACAAACTGCTTTGCACCCGCGTAGGAGTTAATAGTAATTTTTTAAATGACGAGGACTTATTCACTACTGCAAACATCAGTGATATACACCCTCGTCGTCTATTTACTATTAAGGACGCTAAAGGAACATATGGGTTTGATATAGTGGCGCTAGAATATTTTGTAAGAAAATGTTTAGCAGATAATGTAGCACCATATAATCCTTATACGCGCGAGATATTAGATGACAAAATTATTTGGAGATTGAATATGAAACTCAAATATCATAATATAGCAAGAAAAAAAGATGAATGTATCTGGACTACTGAAATGAATGCATATACTGATTTATCTATAGAGGTTGAGAAAAGGGGCTTTTATAATAATCCCGAATGGTTTAAAAAAATGTCTAGAGCCGATTTCCTAAAATGTATTAAACTTTTTAGAGATTTTTCTAGTAATGTAGAAGAAAGCAAAAAATACTTTATAAACATTAGCGAAGAAAGATTTACGTATGACTTTTGCGAGGAAAGCATTAAATTGTTCAATGAATGCAATGATGACCTATATATATTATGCTGCAATTATATGAAGTCTCTGGCATTATGCTCTAACGATTTTTATAACAATATCCCCGATTGGTTGTCAACATATGAAACGCCATCTTATATATCAAATATTAATAACTTTGCATCCTTTATATCTACCTTAATTAACAATAATAACCATAGTAATTTAATGGATATCGATATGAATATGAATATAAGTGGTGATATGGGTATGAATATGAATAGCGATATAAGTGGTGATATGGGTATGAATATGAACAATCTAGAAGTTAATCCAACAACACCTGTAATTAACCCAAGCAATAATTTTTTATTATATTATTATGTAGAATATATGTAAATGAATAGTTATAATAATAATTTAATAAAGAATACTCCTGATTTCCTTTATATACCTCCTGAAAGAATTCAGCCTTACGAGCAAAGCAAGGGATTTTTTGATATTTATATTTGTAAATTTAAAACTGCCGTATATGCTTCAATACTATTTATTATATTGTCCTTACCTATCGCATATAAAATATTGGATATGTTAGCAAAACTAGTATCTAATAATATTGATTTGATTGATAATGAATGCGAAGAAGCATTGCCTCTCGGTAGATTAATTATGTCTATCATATTTGGTATCTTTATTTTCTTATTATAAATGTAAAAAAATGAAATAATAAAAAATATGTAATAATCATATCAAATATAAAAATAATATATAGATATTTACAAGGTTATATATAGATTATAATGTGATAATTTTTATTGTTATACTAACTTTATTACTTATTTCTTCTTAGTTGCTGCAACCTTCTTTACTTTAGGTTCTGGCACTGGCTTTACAGGTTCTTCAACAACCTTTACAGGTTCTTCATCTTCTTCTTCCTCATCCTCGCCTTCTTCATCGACATTTTCAAGCGCATCATCGTCTTCCTCTTCATCATCATCATCTTCTTCTTCTTGCGGAACAACCTTTTGAACAGGCTTTAGAGTTGCAGGAGCGGCTACCGCAACAGGCTGCTTCTCAACAAGAGTTTTCTTATCTGATAATGCATTCGCCGCATTCGCCGCACTAGATTTTTGAGAAATCTTTGCGATTACATCATTATCTACTGAAATGTCATCATCATCCTCATCTACATTGTTCAATTCATCATCGCTATCTACAACAAAGGTCAGTTTTGATGTATTTAATTGCTGAAACTTAGCAGATACAATCTTCCAACTGCACCCAAACATTCCAGCAGAGAACCAAATACCACTCAGCTGAATAATAAACTGCGCCTTTCCGCCTTTGAGATTTGCCAGAATATCGTGAAAGTTGGTTTCATTGTTATCCATATCATAGCAATCGAAATCAAACTTATTATCAAGCGAATTATAAGGAATTTTCGCCTTCAAAGTAGGAGGATATTTATTGGCATATTCTCCCGTAACCTTATCCTTATCGTGCTTTACAATTGGGGTAAACATATTAGATACTACATCCTTGTTTCCGCTAAAGTTATTCTTGAACCATACAAGGCGATTAGCAAACGCGTCATCAATAACCTTCTGCTCCAACTCTTTCATTTTATCGTGAAATACCTTAATCTTAGGATTTTCATCCATTCCTTTGAATGACAATGTAATATCATACTTGCGCTCCTCGTCCTTCCTACCTTCATCTTTCTTAATAAACTGCATATTATCATTAACACCATAGGGAATGCTGAGAATAGGTGTTTGGATATTAACTTTTGCGCCGTTGTTATTGATATAGATTGACTTTGCTCCAGATTTCATAATTTTGAGTTCCGAATACTTGAGCTTGTCGACGTTGAAATTCTTAGGGAGGATGACGTTCATTGTTGTATTATATTACTTGTTTAATCTTTATATAAGTTAGGGATACCTATCAATTTTTATATTTTTAATCATAATTTTTTATATTTACATAAATATTTACGACGATAATATAGTTTATATATTTATGTGGGTTGTTTGAGTTATCTGAGTTATCTCCTCTGTATATTTTAAGTAATGCTAAATTTTTTACTACCATAATAATTTTGAATGTATATTATTGTAAAATAAATATTCAATATAGTTATGGGATCCCAGAAAACTTTGACGAATGAAAAATTTATGTATTACGATAAAGAATTTCAAATTTATAAAACGAAAAAAGGTGTTAAATTAATAAAAATAAATAACAATTATGTTAATATAAATAACATTGGTGTTATTGATAAAATAAATAATAAAACCCACAATGATATTGTAGCAGAAAATATAATAGAATTAAACACTTTTGATATTAATGATGATACTAAGGATGATACTAAGGATGATACTAAGGATTATAAGGAACCTATCGCAGATAATACAAATACCGATAGTATAGATGGTGAAGAATATGTTATCATAGCATATGATAATATCGCTTAATATATATTCTCAGAGGTGTTCTTCTACTCTAAATGATAGTATGACTAGAAATGTTAGAAGAGATTTTGAGAAGTTATTAACATCAATATGGGTTAATAGATAATAATTATTATACTCAATAACTGCTCTATCAATATCATACCATATTAAAATATTATTCATATCATATTTTGAGATTGAATTAATCCTATCATCTATAAAATTGATTAAATCTTCAATCAATAATAGGTGGTTGTTATTAAAATTGCTTTCACAATAGCACATATTATCATAGATGCTTTCACATAAATCATAGATGCTTTCGTGAATATTCTCAGCCATTACGCACTCATACATTATGTTCCAATGTATATACTTTATAATATAAAAAGATTATATATATCAATCAATTTTTAAAAATAAAACTGATATTTTAGTTATACAGCAGATACTGCAATAAATATAGTAATACTGCAAATATAATTATATTAGTATTTGCGTCGAAATTTGCAAGGTATGATGCAATCAAACCTACTGATATAACCATTATACTATCGCCTATAATCACGTGATACGATACTTCATCTGCAAAATCCTTAAAGATATCTATCATTTGATTTGACCCTCTAGGAATTAAGGTAAGCATTATATAGAATAGTATGTCGTGAATTACTTGTATAACAACCATTAATAATATAAAATTAATGATTGAAAACTTGTCAAATATATATGGATATATTGCCCTAACAACGATAACACCTATAAATATTACTAGAACGTCTGCTAAAACTGCTGACAAAAGAAATCGTTGATACCAAGACTTTAAAAACTTACTTTTTATTATATCAGCATTCGACAAAATAATACCTATGATATCAACAATGAGAATAGCAGTCAATATAGGTAAATAATCATTTGTATTATTGAAGCGCGATATATCCTTGAACATAGACATAGAACTTCCTCTAACAACTCTATATTATTTAGATAAAAAAGAATTATAAAAAACATAACATATAAAGCAATATATATATACAAATATATATACTATTTACACGCTTACGCTGCTTTCGCTACTTACACTGCTTTCGCCACCTACGAAGTCGTAGAGACTATCTGGTGTTATCATAAAATGCATTGGATTATAAGTATGTGTTTCATAATATTCATAGTATCCGAAATAATTAACAACGAGGTTATATTGGATACAATAATCTAAATTATATTGTATATCATCAAATGCGTCTCTGCAATTTTCATAATTATAAATAAACTCTTTGAACTCGAGAACAATGAGTTCTCTAAAACCTTCTAGGACATTTATATTCTCCTTCTTTAAGCCCTCTGTAATCTCATCAAGTTGCGAAGTAATACCATAATCTTTGCTATCAGTTTCAAGAAGTTCTTCCCTCTTCAAATACGCAGTTTTATTTTTATACGTTATATAATTAAACATTATATCAAATATCTTATCAAAATAATCCCGTGCTTTAACTCGGTCAAAGCATAATTTGATATTTAAGTTTAAACTCGCGGCTTTGCAAAGATACGTGATTATCTTTGCCTCCTTGATATCAATATTGCTGAAAGCCGCATCATTTGCAAATAATACTTCGCTAATAAGTTCGTAGTTAATTTCATTGGTCATCTTCGTATCTGCTTCGCTGCTTTTGCTGCTTCGCTTTCTGGTTGTTTGGCGGTCTTTTGCTTTCTTCGCTGGTTCTTAATTAAGAAACAAATAATCTTAATCAAATTTTATAAAAATACTTGCAAATCGGGACATTTTATTCCATATTATGAATGTTCCCTTCTGATAAGCCACACATTTTTACGTTTGTAAAATCTATCTTTAAGTCTATCTTCTATCTCATCTAATTGATGTTTAGATATATTATTTTTATAAAGTTTCAAATATTGAAGATTTTCTAATTCGCCTAAAGTTATCAAAAATTCATCAACAAAATTCTTGTTTTCATCCCAGTCAGTTTCTACAATAATATCTGTATGATTTATTCGAAGTTTTTTAAGGTTTATTAAATCTCTTATTTGTTCTATTAATTCGGTAAAATAATTAATACCATTTACATCATAACCTCTACTTTCTACAGAATTAAAATTACTTATTATTAACTCCTCGACATTTTGATAGTATCCTAGATTAGTGTTAAATTCTTCATAATCTTCGTCGGTGGCAAATGTTATATTATCTAATATTAACCTCCTAATTTTTAATGTTTTGATTTCTTTAATATCTTCAATGTTCAAATATTTTTTAAGAAAATAATTAGCCTTTTCATCTATTGCCGTGTCTTTTATTTGCAACTCTTTAAGATTTTCAAATATTTTAGTATTACCTGAGAATTGCCCAGAAGTTTTTATATCAAATCCAGTATTATTTAATATTAACTTTTTAATTTTTGATTTATCTAAAACCTTATCTAGAAAATCAAGTATCTTCTTAGTAATTTTTAAGTTGCTTAAATCTACGACCTCCATTTCTAACACTATTCCTTTATCTGAAAAAGCAGTATTTGTTTTATAAATTTCTAAAAGTTGCTTGATAGTAAGCCTTTGAAGCATAATTTGTAAAACGTCGTCGTTAATATTATAAAGCGTTATAGTTGAAGTTCTTGATTTTAAGGGTTGCTTTGCTGCCTTGCGAGATGATGATGAAGAAGAAGAAGAAGAAGACTTCCTAGCAGATGATTGCATTATCTATCTATATTTGTATTTATATCTATTATATACTAGTTTATTTATTATTTATTCTCAGTATTTACTTTCTAATTCTATAACCCGTCTAATATAATTTAGGTTAATTAACGGGAGTATTGGTGAGCATTCCCATAACTGCGTTTTAAGGAATGTTTGGATATTATATTTTACGGGATACATATGAAATAGCCCCCCATAAATATCAAGCATATACCGCTGATATTTTTTAGGAAGTAATTTAACGCTGTATTTAGGCAATACTATTAATAACTGAATATATGGCTGAACAAAATCATTATCAGTATTCATTGCGGGGATTTCATTCGCTATTGAATGATTTAGGATATCTTTGATTGTTGGCGGGTAATTATAAGGGTAATACCATTCACAATCAATGTCGCGTCCTTTATAGTATGAATATACCCAATATATACCTTTAATATAGTTATTACAGGCGTTGAACATAATTGTGGAATCGATTGATATATTATTATCAAATATGACCCTATAATATTCTTGCCGCCATTTATTGGGGCTATTATAAATTGTATTGATTAACGGGTCTTTGTTTTTTAACCCATAATAATCACTGGCTACGTTTTTGTTATCTGGTATCTTTTTCTTAATATATCTTTCGCATATAGTATGTATATCATCATCTTCGGTATTCGCCAAATCCTTGAAGATATCAATGAGGCAATTGTGGTTTATTACTCCATTATTAACTAATAACCCATTAACTTTAATAGACCTCTTCGTAGCCGATAATAGATTGTCTATACCATTATTTTTTAATTCGATTGTTAATAAGTGTGGGATAAAGTCATTACCTAATATAGTACAGGCGGTGCAATATGTTTCTATTAAATCGCAGTCGTTTGCTGGTGTATCAAAGTTAAAATCCCAGTTTGTTTTCAATTCGCATAGTATTGCTTTGCGCAATTCTCTGATATTTAAATAATTATAGATTGTCTTGTTCGTATGCAATTCCTTAACTTCTCTCATTAAATATATGTTTTCCTTATGGGACATAAGAGATAATATGATTAGGTCTGCGTCAAGCCCGTGAATTATTATTTGGTCATCTATGGGAGCATCCTTAATCATTTTGAATATTTTGTGCTCTCCTTCGCCACATTCATTACTACCGCAGTAAATAACCTTATCGCTATAATGCTCTTCGATAACCTTCTTGCTAATATAGGTATTTAATTTATCCATAAACGAGGTGCCTGGAGTAATCGCATTCGTGTCCCAAACAATATTAATATTGTCCAAAGTATTCCTATAAATATTCAAGTATCTGCGCTTTCTTTGCTGGAACATCTTTGCCAAAGGGGCTACGCCATCCGCGCAAATAACATATTTGTTCGCCTTGTAATTTTCAATATAATACTTAATTCTATCCCATACGCCTTCAATAATCTCGGCTTCTATAGTATTGTTATCGGCACGTCCTTCGGTATCGTCCTTGTATTTCCTTATGATATCTTGCGCAACATTATGTATAATACCATTGAAATCTATACAATAAATATCCAAATGGGTCGGTTTATTGTTTGATATGATGTTATTGTATTTTTGCGTAAGCGAATAAAAATAATAAGGAATTCCCATATTTATATTATTACTACAAATATATATTTATATGATTATCATTTTTTATTTTTCTTTCTATCATATTAGAATATATATATAATATGCCTGCTGCTACTACTACAAATTTGAGTGATGTATTTCTAGGCTCTGAACAATCAAGATATGCGGGTATCGCTCTATTCATTACTATATTGATAATATGTTTATCAATCCTTTTCACCAGTAGCAAAATACCTATTGAGCAAAGACTGATGTTTGTTGTATTTATTATAATAATTTCAGTCCCCTCGATATTGATGTCTTTATTCGAACTAACTTGCATCGTTACTGGCGGAAACTATAATACGCGGTGGTGGTGCTGGCTTCTAGCGTGGGTATTAGCAATAATGATTATAATTTATTGCATAATGATTATAATCTCCTTATTCATATCTATGTCTAACTATGACCTAGCGAACGAGCGTATCACTGAAGATATCGCAAACAATAACGTAGATAACGCGAATGCCAATACTTATGCTAAGAATATAATGAAGTCCTATGAGCAAGATAAGCAAACTAATAATAACCGCCCTGAAATAAAAGAGCAACAGCAACAACAGCAGCAACAGCAGCAACAGCAACAATATCAGCCTCCAGCGCAACAATATCAGCCTCCAGTGCCGCCCAAAACACAATATCCTGTCCCTCAACAATCCCAACATATGCATCCTTCACCACGCGAAGACTTCGGTGGTGGCAACAGCAACGGAGTAAGAGGTAGCTATACTGGGTTTGATACTATGGACAACTTATCACCTCTTGATAGCGCCTTTAATACTATGAATTTGCCTATGCAGCTGCCATCAACCCATAATGCCCCTCGTATGAATGATAATGTAGCACCTAATGATGCTTCAAATATAGATAAGTTCAGTCTATTTTAGGTATTCTATATATCTGCTCATATTTCTATTAACCCTTTCTATATATTCTAAATTCCAACCTAAAAATTCAAATGTATATTCTGTGTATTGTTTGGCGGGAATATTATAGCCAGTCATAGAATAGCCCTGAAAATCATAGATAACATTGATATCTATACATTTTAGAAGAGCCCCCATATTTAATAAGAACTCGCATTCAATATTCTGATTAGCCAAAAGGGTCGGTAAGTCATCTTTGATATTAAAACGTTCTGAAATAAATGTATAATTAAATATATCAAATTTGTCCTCATTTATAATTATTTTCCATAGAATATGTTTATCAACATCTTTATCATAATCAAATATATATTTAATTGCAATTAGTTCTTGTATCGATGTTGATAAAAATGTTTCAGTTGTAATTACTTGGTCTATATATATATTTGGCAGCATCTTTCTATATCGCTGGTAATTAAACCCTCGATATAGAACAAGGGTTTCGTCGCGTTCTTGTCTTCTCCCTCTACTATAACGAGGTATATCAAAAACCGCATCACATCTAGGAAGTTTCCTCATTAAAGCATTGCTTAATATTTGTATATTTTTAAGTTGCCCTAGAATAAAACCATTGATATTTCTTTTATTTTTTTTCATATATTTTTCAAAATCTTTAACTTTATTATTATTTTCATAAAACATATTACCATTCTTTACAAACTCTAAAAACTCGGATTTTGTAAAATAGTTTAGAAACAATTGCTTGTGGTTTAATAATAAATAAGTAATTATATTATAATTTAATGAGTAATAACTATCACGATCCTTCAATATAAAATAATCGTATGGGTCGTCGTCGTTCTTCCATTCATAAACAAAATCTGCCACGTTTATTATTATGCCATTTCGAGAAATTGAAGCTCTTCTAGTATAATCTCGTAGGCTTGGGAAGTCTTGTATTGTTGTAGTAGTCATATATATCTATTCTATTACAAATATATTTAAGAAATCATCAATATTATATTATAATGTTTTAATTTATAATTATGAAAAAAAAGGACGATGATGCTAAGCGGACTGGATATTTCAGACCGCAGATATGTAGGAATTGTGGTATTAACGGGCATCTATACAAGGATTGCTTGCATCCTATTATGAGTTTTGGTATTATCTGCTATAAAATTGAAAATGGGGAAATCAAATATATTATGATACAGCGTAAAGATAGCCTATCATTTATGGAGTTTGTTAGAGGAAAATATAATCAGAATGATATTAGTTATATTAAACAACTTGTTGATTATATGACGGATAATGAAAAGACGATGATATTAGAAAACACCTTTGAAACTATCTGGAATTATACGTGGTGCCAAACATCTCAAAATGTTTTCAAGCATACGAAAGAATATGTTGAGTCTAAATCGAAGTTTGACTATGTAATTAATAATATAAATTTTATAAACATATTAAAGTCTAGCAAGGTAAAATGTAATTATTTAGAGCAAGAGTGGGGATTTCCAAAAGGTCGCAAGAAAATACGCGAGAGCGATATAGATTGTGCAGTAAGAGAATTCTGCGAAGAAACCCAATTATACAAAGACGACATTCAAATAATCAAGAATATATATCCGTTTCAAGAAATATTCTTTGGCACTAATAACATCCTCTATAAACACGTTTATTATATCGCAAAAATTGTTAAGGAAAAATCTAAAATATATTTGGATAATAATTGTCTGGAACAAGTAAGGGAAGTTAGAGACATCAAATGGCTTACGTATGCTGAGGTATTGTCGCATATTAAATATCACAATATTGAGAGGATTGAAATCTTCAAGAAAGCCCACGCTATTATTACTGAAGCATTGATTGATATAAATCTTCTTTAATCTAAATAGAAGGGATATTAATGATAAAAAGAGGTGCAAAAGCGGCTAAGGTGGCTAAAGCGGCTAAAGCGGCTAAAGCGGCTAAAGCGGCTAAAGCGGCTAAAGCGGCCGCCACAAAATCTTGTCCTGATGGAAAAGAGATAAATCCATTAACAGGAAGATGTGTTAATATATGCAAGGTAGGAACAATAAGAAATACTTTAACGGGCAAATGCGATAAAATACCAAGTGCAAATAATGGTAAAAAAGGGAGACCTGCAAAGAAAGTTGCTATTAAGAAAGCATTGTCTCCTCGCAAACCGCTATCTCCGATACCTTCAAAATCTTCAAAATCTTCAAAATCTTCAAAATCTCCAATACCTTCAAAATCTCCGATATCTCCGATATCTTCAAAATATTCATCTTCGAGCAAACCTTTTGAATTATATTATCCTGATTTAGATGATCCAGAATTTACTATAAAAATAGCAAATAATAAAGAGTTCCTAATTCACAAAATACCAGAGTTTCCTGTAATTAATAATGTGAAAGAGTTTGACGAGGTATCTAATAAGTTTTGTGGAAAGTTTGATAAAATGTTGTATCAGCATTTTGTTAGTCAATATATATCATATAGAACACCTTATAGAAGTATTCTGCTATATCACGGAGTTGGCGTTGGGAAGACTTGCTCCGCAATTACAATATCAGAGGCGCTGCTGAGTTCTCAAACAACTTCTGAACCAATGATTTGGGTAATTATGCCCCAATCCTTAAAGAATAGTTTCAAGTCGCAAGTATTTAATATAGATGACTTTGATATATTTGAAAATCTGTCCAATCAATGCACTGACCACAATTATATTAAATTATTAAATATTTATAAATCGACATTTAACAAAGATAATCTACACAATAATAACAATAAAGGAATTAAAGAGTATCGAGAAAAACTTAAAACCGAACTGAAGGCAATATTAAAAACCCGCTATGATATCTTTACATATGACAGGTTTGCCAAGTATATTAATGATAATTATAGTAATAAGATTGTAGAAAACAAGGTTATTATAATAGATGAGGCTCATAATATTAGGAGCACAAATAAAAAAATAAAGAATACCTATCTGGCTTTAATGAAATGTTTGGAAAAAGGCGTAAATAACAGACTAATATTATTATCTGCTACGCCTATGTATAATGAACCTAGAGATATTTTAGAGCTTTTAAAATTATTAATTATAAATGATAAGCGATTTAAGATTATCAATGATAATAAGAAGGTATTTAATAACAAAACCTTTAATATTGAGGATGCTAATGTTATTGACCTTCTCAAAAAATTATCTAACACATATATTTCTTACTTGAAAGGCAAGAACCCTTTTACGTTTGCTTTAAAATTAAATCCGAGCAACAGCGGTATTAAGGTATTAGAAAGCGCCCCTACAAAAGACCTTAATAATAAATTAATTAGCAAAGAAAATCTCAAATGGTTTCAAAATATAGATGAAGACATTGTAATATCAAAATTAGGAGAAGCACAAAAGAAGATAATAGACAAGCTCGAGAAATTAGATATTAGCGACGACGACGTGGATGTCGATGATGATGACGACGATGAAGATGCAAAGCAAAACAATAATATGAAATTACTACAACCTATGAATATTGTATTTGATAATGATATAGGCATCAAGGGTTTTCATAATTTTTTTAGTAAAACTAAAGATACTGACCCGATCGAATTAAAATATGTGGATAAATACAAAAATGCTCTAATGCCAGACAAGGACAATGAACATCTAGGGAAATATTCAGGGAAGTTTTTAAATGTTTGCGATTTTATTCGTAATTCTAAGGGGATTATTGTAATCTATTCACGATTTCTACTATCTGGAATAATCCCTATAGCAATATCCCTAGAACACTTAGGATATATGCGCGAAGGCACTAATAATATATTGAAAAATGCCGAGATTGTTAGCGATAAGCCTATATATGATGGTATAGCGACCCCTAAATATTGTATCCTAACGAGCGATAAAAAGGAATATATGGGAAATACTAAAATAGATGATTTAATCAAAATAATTAATAGCGACGACAATTATAACGGGGCGAAGATAAAGGTTATCCTTATAACACCTGTTGCCAGCGAAGGTCTGAGTTTTTATAATACGCGCGAAATTCATTTAATAGAGCCTTGGTATCATTTTAACAGGTCTGACCAAATCATTGGTCGCGGTATTCGTAATTGTAGGCATAATCGGCTTAAGATAGAAGACCGCAATGTATCTGTATTTATGCACGCAAGTGTCAATGATGATAATACACGTGAGAGCATAGATATTAATGCGTTCCGAATATCAACGAGGAAATATATTGAAAGTAAGAAAATTGATAAAATTATTATGGATAACGCGATAGATTGCCATTTAATGAAAAATATTAATTATTTCCCTAAGTCGCTTTTTAAGCTAGATAATGTTAATATTGAAACATCTCAAGGTGCCCTCATTAAATACAATTTTGGCGACGAAGAAATAAATGAGCCTAAATGCCCTATGAGCGCAGATATTAAAATAAAGTCTAGCGGGTTTCGTAGTGAAATCTATAAGCATCTGTTAGCGAGTATTAAAACGGCTATTAAGAATATAATTAATATCGGAAGCGATAGCAGCGATAGCGACAATAAATACAAGTATATTGATTTTGAAACATTAAAACATAATATGGGTGATGATATTGATGATGATATATTAATGTATGCTATTAAAAATATAATATACCCTAACATATTTATTAATAATAAGTATATTACAAGATATAAAAATGGATTACAGATAAACAATATAGAAACTGAGAAGGCTCACAAAATCATCAGGTATAATAATGATATATTAATAAAAACTATTGGACAAACAAGCCGCTCAAGCAATGCAGCAAGTAATGCTAGTAATGCTAGTAATGCTAGTAATGCTAGTAAAATAAAGAAGGTTAAGAAAGCAAAACTAGAAGAAAATAAAAAGGCATTGCTTAAAATGATAGGCAAGTTAGATATCGATGAAAAAGATATTAATAAGACTACTATATCACTTTATTTAAAAATTAATGCGGCTGAGTTTAAAACATTAATAAGTTATATTTTAAAATCATATCCTTCACAAGCGAATGATGAATTTGATAGGAATATTCAGTTTATATGCGAATGCTTGTATAGACAAGGTATATTAATAAAAAGCGAAGATATACCATCGTATATCGAGAACACCAATGAATATATAGGATACATTAATATGTTTAATGAAAACAGCGAAGATGACAACACATACATTCAATACAATGAGAATGATAAAAAACTTGTTAAAAAATATAAAAATTATACAGAATACTTAAAGCATATTGATGAGATACAAAAAACGCGAATAAGGAAAAACATCAAACTCTTTAATACGACTACGAATACCGAGCAAAATGTAGGACCCGCTTCAAAAAGCATTCAAGAATATTTCAGTAATCGCATTAATAATAACGTGTATATACCGCAAGATATGACTGATGAAAAAACTGCGTGGGGTATTATAGTTCGCTCTAAGAATAAATATATATTAAAATTATTCTCTACGGGGGATGGCAAGAAGACAGGGCGAGTTTGCGAGACTTTTAATGAAGAAGAACACAATGTATTTATTGAACAACTAATGCCCACTAATGCAGCCGCTAAAAAGGTGAAGATGAAAAATAAGAAAATACTATGTAGTTATATTGCAAACATATTACTTAATAAAAATAAACTTGTTCTTTTCCCAATGTATAAACCTAAGATATAAATATATCAAACTGCTCCCAAGTATGCCATCCAATAATTATTTTCCAACATCATTGCTCTTTTAGATAGCATTAAATTATATCTTTCAGCCTCTAATTGTTTCCGTTGTTCTAATAGCAACTCATCAATTACTTGTAAAACTGGCATAAACTTTTTCTTTACTATGGTATTTCCTTGCATTATTATAATATAAAATATAAAAAAATAATATGAATAATAAATACTAGCATTTCTTATACATTCTTAGCAATAGTTATCTTTCCCTTGTTTTTCTCCTTGTTATATAAGATAACCTTATCATTATAACAAATTTCTTTGTCTAGCAAGAATGATATAAATAATGCAGTCGATTTATTCCATCTGTTATTTACTACACCAGACATCATCTCGGCGCATTTTGTAGCCCCAAATATCTTTGCAAATTCCTCTTTCGATATCAATGCAACAATAGCATCTTTTACGTATGCAGTGGAATTATTAAAGGATGATGTTTCGCTAATAATAATATCAAGTGGTTTAATTGTAGTATCCTTATCTTTCTTTTTACTTTTAGGCGTTTGCAAGGATACTTGCTGCAGTTTTACTTCCTTATCAGGATTTATTAATACTACTGGAGGAGGCTCTTCGATATTAACATTTACCGCTATCGCAGCATTCGCAGTATTCACAGCATTCGCATTATAATACTGCGAATGCTGCGAATGCTGTGAATACTGAGCGTGTTTGTTGAATATACTTTCATTTACATCTTTCCATTCCACAAGAGAAGCATCATTTGTTGCTGCTAATTTATTATAAAGCACGTCTATCATTTGAGTATATTGTATAATATTTTTAATATAATATATATATCATTTTTTTATGTAATTAAATAATCTTCATATGTTAAGTCATTGTCTATACACGCGGGATAGGTTATACTTTGCTTCATAAACTTCTTTTTTAATAAATAAAATTTCATGCTTGATGAAAACTTTTGCTTTTGATTAACTATATTGATCGTAGCCCCATTAATAAGATTATTATCATTGTTAGCGGTATTTAAGTCGTCGCTAACAACCCTATCGCAACTCTCGGCAATATCAATGGCGCTAACGCCGTCAACGCTGCTAATGCCATTGATATTGGTTGTAGCAATGTAATCGCTATTTCCTGTAGTAAGAAGTTCGTCATCAATTTTCTGTTCCTTTGCATTTATGCTTTCATTAAGCAGCGTTTTCATCAATTCATATTTTGATATTTCATTTTGCGATTTGATGCAGAAGGTAATATAACTATTTATTTTTAAAAGTAGTTCTTCGTCTATCCAATTGAGATTTAAAAAAATACCATTATTATTCTTAGTATAGTTAGCATTCGTATCTAATATTATTTTAAATAATTCTAAGTTCTCGTTGTCTGTTAATTTAGAAACGTTCGCCTGTATTGTTTTACATAATTCCATTTTATTCATTTTATTCAATTTAAATAACAATAAGGTATATTTTTTTATATAGTAATTATCTACTATCTATTATTATTCATAATCTTCGCCCCCATATGAACCAGTGTCGTCAAACTCTTCATCTAATGCATCGTCTTCATCTAGTTCATCCAATTCTTCATCTAAATCTTCTTCTTCTTCTTCTTCATCGTTTTCAAAGATATTAAACTCACCGCCTTTAAGTGGTTTGCTATCTTCTTCATCATCAATTAGAATACTTCGCACATTATCAGTTTCTTCGTCATCATCTTCTTCATATACATCATTATCATCAATCAAATCATCATCTGCAAAAGACAGGTTATCTTCTTCTTCGTCGTCGATTGACGGGCTATCATCTTCATCCTCTTCAATTACGCTAATGTCATCATCTTTCTTATCTTTAATAATCCGCCCTATTATAGAAATCATCTTGTCATACAAGGTGAATTTTTTACCACACACAATTACATTGATTTCTTCACCAATATTAATGCTGTCTATATTAACGTCCGATAGTATCCCCGAAGTAATCTTAGGAATTATTACTTCTAAAATAGCCATATCTTCGTATTTGCCTATCGCGAGTAATCCAAGATTGTTTTTTGCCTTAACAACGCATTTAACTATAGAGTCTTGCGCTGGATTACATATTTCCGCTATGCAATTTAAATCATATGCAATATTACCATTAAAATGCGCCTCTTTAATATAGCCAGGCGACCTTTTAATTACTTTTATGCTATCTTTCTTGATATACCCGTGCTTACTGCAACTATTTTCAAGCGTGGATTTGATTTTCTGCAAAATCGTATCTTCGAAGCTCTTATTTAATTCATTGGGCATCAATATAATTGTAGTATTAAATTTGATAGGCATAAACATTTTAGACATTTCAATAATCTAATTTATCTATATGAATATATCATTTTTTTTATTTATATAAAAAACTGATATATAAATCTATAATATCTATATTTATTAGATAATATATATATATAATAATATGGAAATATCAAAAGATGATGCTATCTTCCAAATTATAGAGAATATATCATTGAACGGAGAGGAAAATATGGAAAACATTATTAAACTCGAGAATTCTGCATTATGGTCTGAAGATAACTATTATAACTTTGTAAATATAATGAGTAGCGAGGGATACGTAGAAGAAAAGGAGCCTCAGATATTAAATGCATATTCTAACGATTACTTATTAACAATTAAGAGCGCTAAGAAAATATTGTATTATTGCAATAATAATAATTTCAAGGATGATGAAAGATACATTAACTGGTATAATCATAGGCTTGTATCTAAAAATGTTGTGAATACGTTATTCGACTCCACTTTAATATTTTTAAATACCAAAAAAAGCAAGATAGACACCGAGAAGAACCCCATAGTCAATTGGGATAATATGCAAAAATACTTTAAAGTGAATAAATGTATTACCTATACGGATGCAGAAACAAACATTAAATACATTGTAAATATTTGTAAATCACACGACCTCGATTATTATGAAGCGACTGGCAAAGAGTATCATATGACTTTGAATAAATCCAAGATTATCAATAAAACGCAGCAATATGAGTTCTATATAGATATAACAAATACTGATAAAGATAATATACTACCAGCGATTATTAAAATGGAGCAGGCATTACATCTAAATACCTTTATAATTTCTAAAAATCAGCAATTGGAAGTTATAAAGGAGTATGGAAGGCTCGTTAAGCCTGATATTTTTACAAGAAGATACGACGAAACTAAGCCGCCCTTATTAACACCCAAGCCTTTCACATTGGAACAAGCGAATATGTTAAACCCGAGCGACTACGAAAATGGCTATGGTATCACAAGCATATTATCAGAATATACTGCAACCGAGAAAGCGGATGGTGAGCGGCTATTAATGTATATTAATGGTACAGGCGGTGTATATTTAATAAATAATACTCATCAAGTTATAGATACGGGTATTAAAAGCCCTAGCGAACTATATAATTCCCTCATAGATGGCGAGTATATCGCTTGTAGTAAGCGGAGGGACAATGCTGCCGTAGGGCTTTATGCGTCGTTTGATATGTATTATTATAACGGGAAGAAAATCACGCAACTTCCTTTAATGGCTAGCGGCGCTGCTTCTTCCGAGAATTTGCGTGGTAGATATGACTATTTATTGGCTACTGAAAAACTCTTAAAAAGTAAAAGTGAATTTGCGATGGATTACATTGTAAAAGAGCACCTATATTCTAAAGATATATTGAATGATTGTAAAAACATCCTTACGAACATCATATATCCATATGAAATAGATGGTTTGATATTTACACCAGCAAAACTAGCGGTTTACTCTAATTACGCGAATAAAGCGGAGCCTATTACGGAAAAACTAGGATGGGACAAAGTATTCAAATGGAAACCACCTGAGCAAAACAGCATAGACTTTCTAGTAAAGAAGGGTGATAAGATTACAATCGATACTATTAATTATACTGAGTTTAAATTATATGTAGGGTATAATGCATCGCAGATAGAAAACTATACGATGAAAGATGCATTTAACTATATTTACAAGTTTAACCTGTTTAGGAATGATATAAAGGAGCGAGAAAAATATACGTGCAGATTGTTTATGCCCGAGTATTACTATGAAAAGGGGATTGAAAGGTCATTGATAAAGATGCTAGCGAATAAAGAGATTAGATGCGAGAATGGCGATAAGATTGAAGATGAAATTATTGTTGAATTTAATTATGATGAAAGCGAAGCAAACCCATCGATGCGCTGGAAACCTATGAGGGTGCGAGAAGATAAGACGCGTATATATAGACAAGGTGTATTATCAAAAACGCTAAATGACTTTAGTGTCGCTTGTAATATATGGCGGTCTATACATAATCCAATCTCTCAGAATAATATTATAGGGAATGAAAAGATTATAAATAATATGGATGTTGCGGAGTTAAATGCGAACGATATCTATTATTCGCGAACAATGCAAAAAGAAGCAAGGTTATCGCATCATATGTTGGTATTCCATAATCACGGGGTAAAAGAGTTCCTTTATTCTAAACCCGCTAAAAAGGGCTCTATTGTAGAGTTAGCGTGTGGTCAGGGTGGCGACCTGAATAGATGGATTAAAAATGAGTATCGCTTTGTATTGGGAGTAGATTTGGTTAAGAATAATATATATAGCCCTAATCACGGCGCATATGCGCGATTACTTCGCGAGAGGAAGAGGTTCTTTATAAATATGAAGAATAATAACAATATGCTATTTCCTGATATGGTTTTTGCAGTAGGTGATTGTGCCAAATCTATAAAGACGGGCGAATGCGCAGTAAGCGATAATGCATCAATAGATGACCGCGATAGCTATGATGTATTAAAAATGGTATTTAACAAAGGGAACAAGAAGAATAATACGCAATATAACAAGATTATAGGAAGAGCAGTGAATGGGTTTGACGTATGCTCGTGTATGTTTGGTATCCACTATTTCTTTAAAAACGAGGAAATGCTAGACGGGTTTTTGTCAAATGTTAGCGAACTATTGAATGCTGGCGGCGTATTCTTCTGCACCTTTATGGATGGCGAGAAGATTGAAGCAGAAATTGAAAATAATGGAGGAGATAAAATAGAGGGTTTTAAAAAGTTATCGAAGCGGAAAGAAGACAAAGGCGAACCAATATGGGCTATATTAAGATGTTATGATAAAACTGATATCTCTAAATATAATAAGCAAATCAATGTATTTATTGAAACAACTAGTAAATTAATCCCCGAGTATCTCGTATCATACAAGTTTTTACTAGAAAAATGTAAGGACTTTGGCTTAAATATCAAAGAAAGCGAGATGTTCTCAGAAACCTTTAGCAGATTTAAAGGTAATTTAGATGATTTGAAAGATACTAAAGAAAACCTCTACAAATCGATTATAGAACTAGACAAGGACGAGAATAGCGACTTGAAAAGATTTAGTTCCTTTAATAGATGGTGCATTTTCGAAAAGGTTGCTGATTAAAGTATAGTTGTAGAGATATAGAGTTGTATAGTTATAGATTTATCTAGTTATCTGGATATCCAGATATCCAGATATCTTAATATTGGTATTATTAGTATATAAAGGAAATTTATTTTTATAAATATATATGAATAAATGATATTATTTTATAGTGTTTTTTGCAATCATTGCAAAATGTTATTGGAACATATTAAACGTTATGATAAAGAGAAGGTAATTAAACTGGTTTCAATTGATGATTTGCGTAGCAAGAATATAAATATAGAAACTAAAATACACTCAGTGCCTGCTTTTATGATATTACCGAGCAAGGAATTAATATTTGGCAAAGCAGTCTTTGACCATCTGTTATTGCCCGGACGCGGTATTCTATGTGGTAGCCAGAATACGCGAATGGAAAAGACGGGAGGCGTAAGCGGCGTAAGCGGTGGCAGCGGTGGCACAGGAGAAAATGATGTTATCCCATTAGCAAAAACGAGCGAAGGTGAAAACGAACCTCTAGCATTCACATTGAATTCTGCATCATTCTCTGATAATTTTTCGATAATTGAAGATGAAACAAAGGAACTAAATGATAAAAATTATAAATGGGACTTTATAACAAATGACAATAACCTTAGTGATGGTATTCAAAATATTAATAGCGACGACACTACATCGACTTCTAAAAATGATAAAACTATGCAATCGATGGAAGAATTAAAGAAGTTCAGAGATGACCAAAAGTTCTAAAGACATCATATTTTTTATAAAGATATATAAGGAATTATCATAATATATTTTTATAGTATATTAAAAATCAAAGAAAAATGTCAAGTCAATTTATATTTAACCAATATTATATTGATTTAATTAAGCGTATAAAGGGGTTCGCTAAAAAGATGAGAGAAGGCGATGATGCCGACGAGCAGGTGTTTGGCAAAAGTATTGTAAAAGTGATAAAAGATAATTATATCACATTAGATAAATCGTCAGATGAATATATTATACACGTTCGAGGTATCCCGTCGGATTTTTGGGCTTCCTATACTGCGATTGACGACATTAATGCTTCAAATGACTGGTTTCTCTCTGACGAAGTAAAGGATGTTTGCATTTACAAGAATATCCCCGTTTCATCTATCCGTAAGCTATTAAAAGACGACTACCTATGTCATCACTTTTTCTCCGTCTTCTATTTATTTATGGATGAACTTAGCGACGACGATGTTAAAACCTATGTATCCGTTCTACAAGATACTAAAAATGAAATAGGACTTGATAGTATTACTAATGAACTGCATAGAAAGGTTGTATCGCGATTGAATGAACTGAAGACAAAGAAGAGCAAGGAAACCAGCGGCATCGATATGTCGGCTATGGAAGATACAATGCTTGGGAAACTCGCTAAGGAAATACTAGAAGACGTGGATGTTGATAAATTGCAAAAATCCATCGGTGATAATGGCGATATTCTAAAGGCGATTGGCGACCCCGATAGTGGTTTTAGCGAACTTATTTCTAACGTTAGCAGAAAAATGGCTAACAAGATATCCACAGGTGAATTGAAGCAAGAAAACCTTCTTCAAGATGCTATTAAGTTTGCTTCGACGATGCCCGGACTATTTGGCAATTCTAATAAAGGTTCTGGAGGCGGGGGAGCGGCTGGAGCGGCTGGAGCAGCGGGAGCGGGAAACCAGCAAAAGAACGAGCCTGATATGGCTTCTATGATGAATATGATGACCTCTATGATGAATAATAAGGAAGGTATGGATATGTTCAAGAATATGATGGGGAATATGAATAATCAAAAAGGCGGTTCAAAGCAGTCAATTAATAAACCTGCGCTTAAAAAATTAGCAGCCGTTAATAGATTGAAGACAAAGATTGCGAAAAGAAATGAAATGATTAAAGCCGATGATTGAGTAATAATTAAAAATAATATAGATATTAGGATAAGAACAAAAAATAATGTTTTGGTTAGATAATTTAAATATATTAACAATACCTATATTAATTCCTGATATTAATATGACGTTTGAAGAGAAACTGAATTCTATAATAAGAGGATTGTTATTTTTAGGGATTATTTTTACATTAGTTTTTAATGATTCCAAATATATATTATTTGTATTGATAATTATGATAATTTCAATAATTATATACAATTATCAATATGAAAAAAATAAGCAGATAGAAAAGTATCTGAATGATAACAACCTTGATATTATAAATAATAAAAAATGCGTGAAGCCTACTAAGTCTAACCCATTTATGAACCCTAATATATTAGAAAATAATATGTTCTCCGCATGTTCTATTGAAAATTCTAAAATAAGCAAAGATATGAATGACCATTTTAATGAGAATGTATTTCGTGAAACCGACGACTTATATAACAAATCCTTATTACCACGCCAATTTTATACGATGCCGTCGACGACAATACCAAATGAACGTGAAAAACTAGGAGACTGGTTATATAATTCGGGGAAATCGTGCAAAGAAGATACACTTCAATGCTATGATAATATTTATCAGGACATCAGAAGTTCGACGCATTTATAGTCAATGTAATGAATGTAATGAGTAATGAATGTAATGAATGTAGTATTATTTTTATGATATGTATATAGATATTAGATATCAGATATATAAACATATTATTAGATATATAAATCATATTTAGATTTTGTTTTTAAAAGATGATTTTTGTGCCAATAGGTGTTGATTGTGATGTAGCGTATCTTTTAAATAAATATAATTTTAGGAAAATGTCGCTTCCATTTGATTGGAATGTATCATATACTGGCGTAGCCAAATGTATTGATAGCGATTTTAATGAATATACTGCGCCATTAAATGAAAGTAGAGTTAATAAGTATGATGTGTATTTTCATCACGACTTTGAATTTCAAAGTTTGCTAATTGCTGACAAAGAAAAATACGCAAGAAGATGCGATAGATTACTTAATATATTGAAAGAGAATAATGAAACTTCTGGCGAACATATTATGTTTATTAGGAAGGGGCATTTGTGTCGCCATCACGATGAACAAGGTGCTGCATATAGCGATGTTATGAAAGATATTTGCGAAGCAGAATGTTTAGATAATATATTGCTAAATAAATACCCAAACTTAAAATATAAAATTATATTGATACTAGGATGCACCAAATGTTTTAATCAAGATACCATATATAAAAGCAATTCAGAGAATATCGAGATATATAATTGTATCCACGATGATGAGGCTAGAGGCAAGTTATTTGAAGAATGCTTATTCAATGTATGCAATTCTAGTAATACTTGATAATACTTGATATTACCTTACTTTCACTGCTACTTTCTTAGCCTTCGCGTGTCCATAATTATATTTTTTCTTTGCTTTATTTGCTAATACATAAGCCTTCTTCTTATGGTCGCAGCCATCTCTAATTATATTATAATCAACTGCAGCGGCTTTCCCCGATGTTAAAGCACTTGCTAATCTCGCTAGTCCCCACGATTGAGGTGTTTGGTTCGGTCTAGAACCCGACGAATAATATGCACCCTCGCCTTTCCTAACAATCTTATTTAATACCTCTAATTTGCAACCTGTTTTCTTTGCTAATTCTTCATTAGGTGCAATGTTCTTGATATTATATATTTTACGCGCATTTACAATATGGGGCGACTTCTTATTTTTGAATGATGCTACCTTCTCTCTATTATAATAGACCCCTTTCTTGTATAGATTTTTAGATTTTATTAACATTTTGGCTTGCTTTTTATTGTCTTCCTTCGCTAACATTTTTGGCAAATATCGCATAGGGAACTTTATATCTCCAAGTTGTTTTTTAGAATTCATTTATTTAATATATATATAAAAATTGATTATCTTTAGTAAATCTCTAGGTATAGTATATATATAAAGCAAAGATGCTAACAAATGAATGCACGTGCCCTTGCGGTGGAGGACAATCTTGTATCGTCGACAGACGCGCATTGAATGACTGGGTTCACGAGGATGACTTATTTACCAAGAATAAGTTGCCCCTTCGGAAGCATTGCTTCCAACAATATACCAATAAGCAACTAAAAGCCCTGAGTAATTTTACGGCAAATGATAGTTTCTGCTAGACTATATAAATATTACAATTATATAAATATTATATAATGAAAAAATCTACAACATTAACATATAACATTGAGACTGCTAATGGTGTTTCGACGTATGAATTGGAATACAAGGATTATGTTAAAAATGAAAAAGGCGAAGAGAACTTACTGCATTATAAGAATAAAGCAACAAATAACGAAGCCGAAGCAGCCGAAGCGGAAGCCGCATATATAAATAAAATAGAGGTGAATGAGACATTTAATAAGATTAAGATTGGCGACGATAGAATAGACGAAACTATCGGTATAAGTAGTAATAATAATGAATGGAAAATCCACGAATACAAAAACCACGTTCTAGACAAAGAATATAAGCAAGGCTATGATACCATAAAATTCGATATAAATTGCGATATATTAGAAAAATGCGAGAAAAAAAATTATATTAAAGATAATATATAATTTTTTTATTTATTATTTACAAATAGATAATGAATAATAATATGTTTGATACAACAACAAGTATATGCTCGGATGATTGTTGGAAAACCGCGAAGGAACTGCATAATAATAAAATATCGGAATATAATTTGCTCCCTAATAACTTTGTTAGTTGTGAAAATCCCAATGTTAGAATGACGGACGGCTATTTGCAACACCCTAATTTACGAGGGCGACCCGGATACGGATTAGCGGACGATTGTTTAATTGATAATTATTCGATGCTACGCAATAACCCCGATGGTATGACCCAAGACAAATGTAAGATACAATTGAATAACCGCATATTTACATCGGGACCCAGTCTAAGATGTGGAGCGGGAAATATAGGCGATGAATTAAACTTGATTGAAGGAAATAACACGAACCCCTTCCAATGCAAGAAATTGATTATGGAAAAGGAGATGAATAACTTTATACCTTTATTAGATTTTATGAAAGATGTCCAAGACCCTAAAAATATAGTGCCTGTATGGACAAATGGGGGCGAGGATACGCGGTCATACATACACCGCGCCGAGTTTAATAAAAATTGCAATTGGGTTGGGCGTAATAAAAATGTTTCCGTATAATAAAAAAATATTATATAATAGAAGATAATATGAGTTTTAATAGAACAACATACGATACTTGTTCTTACAAGCAGGATTTACAAGAGAATGTAAGCACCCTAAGCTATGTTCTTTCACCCTATAGATACGAGCATATCAATAAATGCCGACACCAATTAGGTTTTGTCGGTGGAACTGCAGTATCGCACGTTCAAGGGAACTTAGTGGATTTAGACAGCGAATTAAGAGGACAGACCCGTATTATTTCTAAATGCGGGACAAACCAATATGTTCCTACGAATGACGGAATTATCAAGAATGACAAAACTGCTCCTATTGATACTACAATGCTCCATCTTCCCGCTTGTCAATCGATAATGTATAGAGAAGTCCCTTTACCGCCGCACATAAATTACAATAAATGCGGTGCTGGGTCATAGGAGATACCTAGTAATACTTTTATTTTTATATTTTTTAGCACATTTTACCTAAATAATTAACAAGAAAGAACCATACTAAGTAAAATGGTCCCAACATAAACGCTAGGAGAGCGAATAATAATTTGATTACGAGATTATTAACAAGCCCTTTCCAATTGCACATATATGAAAGATATGCCGCAAAAACAGATATCGAAAGTGTTAGAATATATAGTAAAACAATGCATATATTATCCATAACCCCCCATTTATAATAATAATTTGCGTTATATCCTAATAATAAAAGATAAAGTGCGCTGATTATATCGTATTTCACCACGTTATTTTGTTCTCTTTCATCGCGATTGTCGAAGTCATTGCCGCTACCGCTATAAAAACCTTCAATATTTAATAATGGTATTAATATAAGCATATCTATTTATTTATGTATAAAATAATATATTATTTTATTAGATATGAACCAATATATAGATACGAGGTTAAATTATGATAGTTGCAGTTATAAGGAAAAACTAAAAAGAACAATTGGTCCAGGCTTGTATCAACTAGAAACCCCTTATAACGATTGCGTTGAGTGTTTTCAAGATGTCCCCAATGACCCTGCTTTAAGATATCAGAGTTACGGACAAAATACTTGCAGTATGAAAAAGGCAGTTGATGACTCCAGTGAGTTGCTAGGATTAAATTATAAAAATACAAAGTGTAATGCTGACGAATATTTGCCTGGTAGTTATAACTCTACAGGATGTAATATTAAAGGCGCTGACAAACCCCGCTCTTGCATAATACCCCGAGAGGATACGCGGCTTTCAAACCCGCCTTGCACATTAAAAGAAACAGGAATTAATAGATGGGAATGGCTCTGCTTTGACCCACAAGAACGCGCAATAGAGGCATTTGATAGAGTTCCCGTAAATTATAGAATGGTTGCTAAGGATAATCACGTGCCGATAATAGAATATCCCGAAGACCAATCTGTATTTTTCCCTACAGATAATAGCGCTAAATTAATAAACAATTTAGACGAATGGAAAAATAAATCCAAAGATAATTTAGCATATCAGCCAGGCTACCCATACGGCACTATGTATCCCAGTGTCAAATGCAAGAATTGATAAGACGGATTATACATTGCATTTATCGATGGTAAATACAATATCATCATAGCGACCTTTATTTTGTCGCAAATCATATACTTTAATATATTTTTTCAAATGTTCAGGGACTTCATTGGAAAGCACTGCAATCCACTCATAAGCCTGAACATCCTCGATAATTAATATGCCATCGTCCGCCAATATTTGCGAATACAATTTAATGAATTGCTTCATACTTTCTAGAGAATGCGGTCCGTCATCCAGCATAAAATCGAATTTTACATCCTTATTCAAAAAGTTCTTAGCGAAAACCTCTTCGTCGTATGCATCCGTTGATGTATGCAAGATGATGTCTTCCCTATTCCTGATACCTTCCCATACGCTAGATAAATCAATAATATCTAGTCCATATACATTAGCATTTGTGAAAAAATCTTTCCATAATTTAATGCTGCCACCCAAGCATATCCCGACTTCTAAGACATTTTTAGCAGTCTCTTTTTTACTAATCAATAATTTCTGATAAAGCGGTAGATAAGAATGTGTAGTATTCTTATCTGTTCGTGTGTTGTCGACGATTTCTTCTAAACTCCCCATTGTCTGCGATAATATTTATGTATATACAATATATATTGCTGTATTTCTTAAATATTAATTATTATTATACATAATATACTAACTATTTTTTTTCCTTTATTCATTAGAGGTTAATAATGGATTTATATTCTATCGACAATGACATACCATCAATGAACAATATATATAGCTCTAGATATTGGGATAAAGTGAAGGAAGATGAGCAGAAACGGAGCAACATATTATATGAAAAGTCAAAATCACCATATGATACAGGGATAATCGCGAAGCCCGCTTATTCGGATATGTTTGCAAGAATTGATACAGGCAATGCGCCTAAAGCAAATTCTAATGATAGCCTTGTATCATCTTTAACGGGTGAAAAAATAAATAAAGAGAATTTCTCGCACAATAATATGACCCCTTTTTTGAGAAAAAATGTGACGCAAAATACGGATGTCGAAAATATGTCTTCGATGTTAGATAATAAAACGGGTAATAATCAGTTTTGGCAAAATAAAAAGGAGGTGCCTTGCTTATTTAAACCCGAGATGAATGCTGGAGGGAACGTATGCAGTATGAAAAACAACGACGATTTTTTGAAGTCGAGAATAAATAATTCTTCGCGCGTTAATAATTTCTTCCCAATCGAAAAAATCAGAGTGGGACCCGGTATTAATAAGGGGTTTGAAGCGATGCCCTCTGGTGGTTTTCAACAAATGGATACGACGGACTATGCAAAACCCCGTAGTTTAGACGATTTGCGTAGTAAAATCAATCAGAAGCAAACATATTTTGAGATACCTATGCAAGCACCGCCGAAAGGCACTGAGCAGCGGAGCGTCATAACACCTTTTGCTAAAAATCGCCCAGACACAAATTACGAAGTATCGCCAGATATGTGGTTAAAAACTACGGGGGCTATTACGAAAGAAGCGGAGCGACCAGCGCAAAATATAAGACCAACTGCGCGTCAAGAGTTTCACATAGATTATAAGGGCGCTGCAAAATACGGAGAGAATTCGCCTGGTCAAGGTATTCTCAATGATTATGGCAAAAGTAATATAATAATATACGACAATGAGCGTAATATCACGGGAACTCGCAATGTAGTTTCGAATGTCTCATCCCTTGTTAAAGCCATTGTAGCGCCTATAATGGATGTCCTCAAATATACAATGAAGGAATATAATGTAGAGGCAGTGAGAGCAGTCGGTAATCCAAGTATCCAAATACCGAGCAAGGCTACAACATATGACCCCGTCAATCATATTATGAAAACTACAATTAAAGAAACCACAATACACGATAGCGAACTAGCAAATTTAACGGGCAATAAGGAGACATACGCGGCTTTGAATGATAGCGCTAAGACTACCATTAAAGAAACCACGATACACGATAGCGAACTAGCAAATTTAACGGGCAACAAGGAGACATACTCGGCTTTGAATGATATTGCAAAGACTACCATTAAAGAAACAATGATACACGATACGACTATTGCGAATATGAAAGGTGATAAAGGCGAAGGATATATATTATTTGACGACGACGAAGCAAAGAAAACCTTAAGGCAGACAATGCCTAAAATAGATAGCATTCGCAATATAGGAGGCACGACTTACAAGGTATCCCTTTATAACCCTGATTTGGTCGCTAAAACGACTATGAAGGAAACAATGATTAAAGGAAAATCGGAATATGGATTTTTAGGTGGCGTTCTCGAAGGTTTATTTGGTGGTTATTTGAGCACTAACGTGGAACTTAAAAATACCCATAAACAATTCTTATCTGATACCAACGAGTATGGAATTGCGGGGTCTGGCGTAGACTTTAGGCAGCCTGATAGAACTGCTGATGAAAACGCAGAAATAGATGGAACACGCGAAGGAATTATGATGAGCGCTGGATATACACCTAATCCCAGTAATGTTAATATTATATCTGATTCGTCGGAGATTGAAATGACTACGAAGAAACCCTTCGAAAATAGCATTGCTGCACGTGATTCAGGAAATATTGGGATGATTTATCAATCTACGCCTATCTTAGATAATTGCAGTATTACGAAGATGCCCCAGAAGTCTAACGCATACTCTAACCGATTAGACAGCGATTTATTAGAGCCTATGAATTCCAATGATTTTGCCATTAAGATTAATCCGATTAAGAAGGGATGTAAAATATAAAAATGATTTAATGATATACCATTGTTAATACAATAATGGAATTATCTCAAATACAACCTTCTATCCCTATTCATACTGCTAATTTATCACCGCTTAGATATCCTGGTGGAAAAACAAGAGCCTGTAAAATAATCGAAAATGTAATTTTGCAGCATTTTGATATTACCTCTTTTGATACAATCATTTCTCCATTCTTCGGCGGAGGGTCATTTGAGTTTTATATGCAAAATAAATATGGGGTAGCGTTAAAAGTAAATGATAAATTTACGCCATTGTATAATTTTTGGAAACAAGTAAAAATAAACAAGGATATATTATGTGAAGGATTAAGAGAAATAAAATCGGTTTCAAAAGAACAATTTATAGCCTATCGAAAAACAATTATGAATTTGCAAGATAATATATTACAACAGGCAATACAATACTTTGTTATAAATAGATGTTCTTTTAGTGGTTCTACATTATCTGGAGGATTTTCTGAAGAAGCCAGTCGTAAAAGATTTACGCAATCGTCAATAAATAAAATAAAAGCCCTCGATTTTACGAATATAGAAATATATAATGAAGACTTTTATGATTTTATAAATACCTATATACCAACAGCACCAGCACCAGCACAACCTTGTAAAGCATTGCTATTCTTAGACCCTCCCTATTATTTAGAAAGTAAATCCAAGCTATACGGGAATAACGGAGATTTGCACGAAGGATTTAATCACAACTTATTATTTGAATTGCTTAATTCAAAAAAGAATTGGGTGCTAACATATAATAATTGCGAATATATTAGAAATCTTTATAAAGATTATACGATATTAGATGTTAATTGGAGTTATGGTATGAACACTACTAAAGCATCCTCAGAGATTATTATCATTTCAAAGTAATTTAATTATATAATCTAAAACCCATAAAAGTATATAAAGATTACCTATATTATATAGTATGTAGTGGGATTGAGAATAATCTCCACTACAACATTCTAAATAGTTCGCGTGGCCTAATCGGTTAGGGCATCGCTCTTATGAAGCGAAGATTATGGGTTCAAGTCCCATCGTGAACACCTATTTTTTATTATATAAATATAATTTATCATTATATTTATAAATCCACGTATCCTAAGTTATAATGAATAAAATCGCCTTTCTCTTTTTAATATATGATGTAATCAATCACGAAAATATTTGGTTTAATTTCTTCAATGGAATAAGTAAAAATAAGTATAACATTTATATTCATTATAAAACGAATGAACAACTTGAATTTTTTAATGATTACAAGATAAATATTAATAAAATAATTAATACTAAGTATGCCGACATATCTATTGTGAAAGCGCAAAACGTCCTTATTAAAGAGGCTTTAAAGGATAAAGATAATAAGCACTTTATATTTTTATCAGCCTCGTGCATACCATTAAAATCCTTTAATTATATATATAGCCATCTTGATACTAAGTATTCCTATTTTCATATTGCAAACCCCGACGATTGCTTTCCAAATTGCGAGGTTGCCTTAGAATATATTCCAAAAAAAAATATTAATAAAGCATCGCAATGGTGTATTCTTAATAGACGGCATAGCGAATTACTAATAAACGCCACAAAAACTCCTAACAACTACTTGCTATGGTTCAAAGACACTTATGCACCAGATGAATTATGTTATATATCATATTTATCTTATGTGTATGATTTATCTTATGTGTATGATAATGCCTTATCATTATCAAATGGAATATTATCAACGTCATATGCGTCGCCTCCTGAAGTAGCAACCACATTTGCAAATTGGGAAGATATGAATTACAAATATGTGTCTGAGAGAGAATTAAAGAACTACAAAAATATTAGCGAGGAGGAACTAGAGCATTTATTGAGAAGCAATAGTTTATTTGGACGCAAGTTTAAACCATCTTGCTATTATTCTCTTAATAAAAGGTTATATTATGATATGATTACAGATAAAAAATAATGATATAATATAGGATAATGAGCTTGAACTTACCTGCTAAAAAATTGCGAGTATTTAATACATATAACCCGCTAACAGATTTGAGAAGTATAACAAATAGCAAGAAGTTAAAAGATTTTATGAAAAAAAATATTAACATTGATGATTTAGATTTCGACATTACTATTGTTCCAAATAGGACAAACGTATATCAAGGTGTCGATTATGTATTTGATTATTCAAAATCAAAAGAAGAATATGTAAAGGAATTCTATAGAAGAAGACATAGCAAAGCATTTTTTGTTAGTTCCAAAGCATCTGCTTCTTTCTACGGAATTGATAGAGATAAATCGAATATAGTATATACAACAATCCCCGATAATAATGATATTAAAAAATCAACAAAGAATTATAAATATGTATATCCGTTATATTATATACCTGGTCTGCGCGGAACAAATATTAAATATAAATTGAAGAAGGATTTGTATTTATTAAATATTGGCGACCCTAAAATAATAAAATTATTATGGAATATTATAGAAAAACTTGAATATACTGAGAAGGATGCTGATGAAGAGACTGACCGCGCATCATTAAAGGATTTGTTGGTTACTACTTGCGCAGAAGCAGAAAGTGAATCGCCTATACGAACTACCCTTCCTGACGGGACAATAAAAAAAACGTGGGGAGAGCGAAAGGTGATGCCTACTAAATGCGCGAGGTTCTCTAAACACGAAACAGATAAACAACTAGTCGCTTTTTTTCAAGATAAACTAGCGCCATACTTGAAAAGGAACTTAAATATTCATATAGATGGTTGGATATATTATAAGACTGAAGGTAATCGTTTCCACGATGAAATATTACTATTATCAAATAAATATTTAGATTTTCATAGCACCCACGAAATGAAACCAACAAAATATGATGATTTGCCTACACTAGAAGAGATTAACGCCCGTATAAAAGAAGGGAAAAAAGCAAACTATGTATATATTCCTACAATAGATGAATACAAGGTTCTTATGGAGGATAGAAGAAAAGAAAATACTATTAACCTGAAACCAAAGCCAAAAAATGTATTGATTAACCACGCCTCAATTCTACCATATAAGGCGTAATAGGCGTTTCAGCGATTACTCGCTATCTGCAGAGCATTCCGAAGAGGATACTGATGATGCGTCAGAACTCGAATTACTTTTTGAGCCTCCGCTATTATAGGGTTCGAAGCCCATCTTCATAGGGTCGGTAAAATTCCTCAAAATTGCAGGATTTATATTAGTTTTTTTTATATCTAGAGAATTATTATTATAGTCATTGTCGTAAATACCTAGCGTTGTAAATATATCTAGGTCATCGCTAAAAGCCATATATATTACAAAGAATACTATAGATACGATAAAGATATATATCAAAATATTATTAATTGTTAATAAATCCTTATTAACGTCATATGGCGCGTCATTAGTATCCTTATTATCCCTGCTTATACTATCAAAATAATGATAAACGCCAAAAATAACTGCTGATATAACTATTGAATATAATATATACATATCTATATATATTTTTCTATTATTCTTATATTAAATATAACGCACCCATATTCTATAGTATCTAGTATTTAGTCATCAATCAACTAAAAACTATGTATATCATCGCGTTGCTTCTTCTTTTTTGTTTGTTTCTTAGTAAAACAATTATTAATATAATCTATAATATCCTTCGGTTCGTCATTTGCTTTATTAGCATTCTTTATTTCTTTTTTCAGATTATTAATATTCTTTTTTATTTCTTTTATCTCATCCTTTGTTAATCCTGCTTCAGTAAGTTTATTCTCAAATTCAGCCATTTTATTAGTAAGGTCAGACATTCCATTGTTATTCGCGTGTTGTCTATTTATATCCAATAATACATCATTGATAATAGGATAAGCAAATTGACTGCGATCATTTGTTCTATCAATATAACTAACTAACCCAGTAATTCTATTCATAAACTCGGTTGACCCATTCTCCGTGAATAACCCATTTTCGCTGCAATACATTGTTTTGAACCTATCAAAGTCTTCTGGAAATCTCTCATAATTTTCTAATAATAAATTGAGTATCTTAATAGCACTCATATGATCATCCGTAATAGGTGTCGCGGTCATAAGAAGTAATTTAAGCGAATCCTTGCCAGATACTTTGTAAGAGTTTTGTATCATCTCTTGAAGAACTTCTGGCTTCGGCTTCTCTAGTGTCGACAGCGAAGAGCTGTATATTTTGTGTATTTCATCAATGATTATCAGCGTTTTTCTAAAAGGGTCTTCTTTGCCATTCATAGCAACCATTTGCTTATAATATTTATTACTACCTTTTATCAGATTAGTAAATTGCTTGTATGAAATAGGTTGTAGCCAATTTTTACCTAGAAATTCCATACGTTTCGCTTTAGTTGATGGCAATATCTCGCCATTATTAAGGCGCTCTTGAATTATCAGATTGCATATTTTATCAAACATATTCTTCCATATATCTTCTTTTAATGTATGCCTTGTCACCCATAATATCTTGTAACCCTCCCTGTCAAAGGTATTTGTAGCGGTTGCTATAGCCGTGCAAGTTTTACCCGAACCAACGCTATGGAATAAGAGCATCCCTTTGTAGGGCGACTGCGGCGTTAAGAACTTCTGAACAAAGTTTTGCGTATTCGAGAAGGTCACAATTTCATAGCCCTTATTATCTTTGGGTAATGCCTTTGTTATATCATCATCTTCAGCTACGCATTTATTTTTGATATCAATATAATCCCATTTATAGGGAGCAAAATGCTTCTCCACGTATTTATATAATTCAATATTAGTCAATTTCGTTTTAGGCGGCTCAGGGATATGCACTGGTTTCTTTTGTATTAACTTATCTTTATATTCGTAGATAAATCTCAAGGCATCCGCGTAGTTCTTATCATTGATAACATCTGTCTTCTTATAATAATTGAGATTTTCAATGATTTTTTCCCCATATAATTTTAGAAAGTTAATAGGGTTCATCCAAATTTTATTTATAGCATCGCAATAGTTCTGGTTCTTATCTATGATATTGCATAGTAGAGGCTTGGGGTGCTTATCATTTAAATATTTAATCAAAGTATCATCTTTAATATAATTAGCAACCTTATTATTAACATTCCCCATATATAACTTTCTACTTTTCACATTAACAATATCAGTTCGCGTCCCTATTTTATCAATAACAAATACTGCGGCTATAATAAGAAGGGCATTTGATGAAGGGAAATCCTCGAGTGGTCCTTTGCACTTTTTCTTGCAATCAATTATGCTGTCGTTGGTATATATTTTCCCGCGAATATTATTAACTATCTCGATATAATCTTTGCGTTTTGGTTTATCTACTTTGATATTATGTTTAACCATCATTGTATCATAGAAGCGATTATTCTTTTCTTTTAATATGTGAAGGTTTTCAGTAAGCGGTGTATCAACGGCTGACGCAACCATAATCGCTTCGACATCTGCTATGAAATTAAATGCGCTGATATTTTTATTACTATGTTTAAGATATAAGTCGTGGATTGTTGTATAATTATCGTATTTTATATTGTATCTATAAATATTTAGGGGCCAACCTACATTTGGAATAAAGGGCAACCCTGCCTGTCCGCAATATCGAGTGCCTCTTCCGATTACTTGCGTATATTCTGCCTTTGTTTCGAGTGGCTCTAAAATATGCATATATTTAACATCAAATACATCTAGACCTTCCTTAAACCCCGAATCTAATATAATGATACGCATATTTTCACCATTAATATTTGCAGGTCGGTCGTTCATAAGGGTCATCATCTTCTTCTTTAACCCCGTTGTTAGCGGTTTTTGATATAGCGTAGAGGTTGTTAGAAGCCCAAATGTTCTATTTTTATCTGGAATATCTTGTCTCAAAGCAAACTTATTAGAATATACAAGAGAGAAATCATTGGCGATTAAAGCGGAAGCAACCATCTTAGCACCAGAAACACCAGATATATCACTATATATTATGTGTTTGTAGTATTTGTTATCGTTTGCCATATCGCGTTCATCCAGTGCATTTATCCTTTTAATCATATCATCGATTTTGGGAGATAAAATAGGAATGTCTTTGAGCACAAGCTCTTTATTAAACTTTGACGAATCAAACTTATGTTCGGGTTTAACCTTTGCCCAAGTTCCCGTATTACGAATACATAATGCTTCACTTTGGTTTTTATTCATTATATTCTATTATAATTCTATATTAATAGAATATTAAAAGTATAGTAAAATTAAAATATATAAAATAAAATTATTTATAATAATATAATGAAATGATTATTGATATCGAGGAGATAACTAACATCTTATCATCTAAAAAAATAAAAATAACTGGATGCATACACGTAGGTTTGCAATCATACATAGAAGATGATATTTATAATAGGCGGCTAGGTATAGAAACTGCGAATATTGTGTGGATTGATGCGTCTTCTGAGATACCTCATAAAAGTATTACATTGGATACCTTATTTGAAAGAAACAATATAGATGTATCTAAATATAATTTTTGGAGATTGGATATTAAAGAAACTGAATTATTGGCTCTAGAAGGAGCTATGAAATCTATTAAGCACTTGCAAGCATTATATGTAGCAGTTAATAGCGCAGTAATAACTGAACTTGACGCTTTACTTACCCCTTATAATTTCAAAAGATATTTGACAAAAATTACTATTGATAAATTGGGAGAAGCCTTGTATATATTGAATACTTAAGTGGTTCTAAGTTATTTATGTAAATATTACTTTGCAATCTTTATATTCCTTATCAATATACAGCGTCCCGTCTTAGGATTTAATACCTTGCCTTCGGGGCATTTCTTTGGAGACGTTGGAGACTTCTTAGTAGCATTCTTTATCAATATACAGCGTCCCGTCTTAGGATTTAATACCTTGCCTTCAGGGCATTTCTTTGGCGACGTTGGAGACGTTGGAGACTTCTTAGTAGCATTCTTTATCAATATACAGCGTCCCGTCTTAGGATTTAATACCTTGCCTTCGGGGCATTTTTTTGGCGACGTTGGCGACTTCTTAGTAGCATTCTTTATCAATATACAGCGTCCCGTCTTAGGATTTAATACCTTGCCTTCAGGGCATTTCTTAGGAGACTTAGTAATAGATTTTCTAACTGCCTTAGCAACATCACCTAAACCATCCTTTGATGAAGTGTCGCTCTTAGCATCTTTACGAACATATATTAATATTCGGGATCCTTTGCTAAAATTAAAGCAGAGTTCGTCTTTATTTTTTAATTTTTTCTTCAATTTATCTGGAATACATTTAACAACATTTAAGCAAAAATCTGTATGTTTTACAATATTCCAATTAAATTTCATTAGCTCACACGGGATATTTCTATCAACCAGTTTATTACCCATTGCAGGATCCATACTGGTTCTCGTCCAGCCATTATAAACATACCTATCTTTTTTACAAGTAATACCTGCAATCGCATGTATTGGATTATTCCAATTAGACAATACTACCGAATCCAAGTTATATTCTTTGCCATTATAAGTTATTTTTTCTTGCAATGATTTTAGATTATCCTTTGTATCACCATCAGGTATTATGTTGCTTGGAAAGTATTTATTATAGACCCAGCTACTATTACCCTTATCCCCAATTTCATTTCCAAGTTCAACAAGTAATACTTGCGGTGCATTGTTATCTTCTACATATTTTTTTTTTCTTTCAGAAAAATCAACTGATATTTTGAGATTTTTGCCTTCAATTACATGTTTAATGAAATTATATTCATCATTATAATACGAATATACAAGCGTATCATCTTTAATTATATATTCAAACATTTTGTAATCAACATTTAATAATTTATATAATTTACCAATGTATAAGACTGGGTCAAAACCATGTTTGACTTTTTTAGGATTGTAAGGGAATTTATCTTTATTTTCAATATTTAAGTATTGTAATATTTCGCCAAAAGTAGTATCTTTGAAATGTTTATAATCCTCGCTTTCTCGACTACCAACCTTCAAGTATTTCTCATCCAACACGTGCTTTAATAATTTAAATAACTTCTTTTTTGTATCCCAACCTTCAGATGCTTTAAGTAATTTTTTTCTACTACGTTGGCTATAAAACATCGCGACAAAGGTAGCCATAAACCAGCATATCGGACCAACTTGCTTTGGCGTTAGAATTCGCGAGCATACATTATCTTTTTTTGGCATTAAGATATCCGACCTTCTATAAAATAGTTATATAAAAATATAAATAATGGAATAATGGATATCAGGTTTCATCTCACAATAACCCTATATATATAAACATTATACCACTAATGATACTAATAATCAATGTATATTAACCATAAATACCCTCGATACATCGGATACATTTTTTTCTTGCATTTAATTGCAAATACCATAGTTATAGCATACAACCTTCCTCAAATATTCAAGGTATGGCATTGTATAAACTTTGTGAAAAATATAGATAGCGAGAAACCATATTCTTTTCAAATTGGCAAACTACCACTGATTACTTGGTATGATAATAAATACAATAAAACATATACGACAATTAACGTATGTTCTCATATGGGGTCAAAACTAGATAAAGGCAAAATAAATAATGGGTGCCTCGTATGTCCTGTGCACGGGATGCAGTATACCGAAGAGAAGGCTTTTGGTGAAACAATGATATATCAAGACAAACTTTGGTGGAGTTATGAGCCGACCACTAGCAACCCTCCTGCTACGCCATTCTATAATAATAAAAAATACTCGACGACGCATATTTGTATGGACGTTGATGCGAATATTATGGATTGCGTATTGAATACGATGGATGTAAATCACCCACAATTCTATAATATCAATATACCACCTAAAAAGATTAAAATGTTCAAGTTTCAGAATGCAGATAAAAAGGGTTTAGGGATATCTTTCAAGCAAAAGGTAGATGTATCCACGAACAAAATGGAATTACTGAATGAAAATAATAAATATAATAAATACTATAATATGTTTACGTTCCCTTATAATACTTGGACGCGAACAACATTAGCAAATAAGCAGCAATCAATTATGAATATTGACTTTGTGCCTCTTGGCATTGATAAAACGCGATGGTTTATTACCTTTAAAAATAATTGCGAAAACAATAATATACTAACAAAACCCTTTATGTATTACTATGCGAAGCAATACAAAGACCTATTGCAAAATCAGGCATCGCATTCGGGGCTTAAAGAATTAGTAATAAGGCAAGACGTATTAGCCAATGAAAACCACATAGATGACATATATAATATGTTCGAAAAATACAGGTATCCCGATAATAGCGAGGTTTGCAATTTATATAAATATCATAAAAGGAAATTGAATGAAATTGAATGATATCAATTATATATATAAGTAGTAGCATAAAAATATATAAAAAATGATAGGCTTATATATATATATTAACAAGTAAAATATGAACATTAAATGCATAGCATATCTTGTGATAGCATCAAACTATATCAATCACTCAAACGGGTTTGATAAACAGACTATTACGAGATGCAATAGCGCACCCGACTTAAGATTGCTGTGTAATGCTACGATGTATGCGACTGCGGCGGCTACGCCATATACGAATACATATAATATGAACAATATTATATCCTACGAGCAATATAAGTTAAATATTTATAATAAGAAAAAGAGAAATATGTATCTCAGGTCAAAAGAAAGATATTCATTTGATGCAAAAAAATAAATAATATAAGACTAAAATAGGATTATATATATATTAATAAATACATATATATAATGTATCAAACCAGCATTAGAAATAAGAAAAAGATAAGTCATTTTAATAAGGCAAATAACAATAACTATAATATTGATGCGGAGCACGAAGTATATGCGTATGTTATTAAGTTATTAGGGAATTGCAGGGTTCTCGTATTATGCGATAATGGAACTGAAGCAGTTGGTGTAATAAGGGGGTCTATGAGGCGGTTTAACAAGCGGGTTTTAATTGAAACTGGCGATATTATCGCGGTATCTATGAGAGAATTCCAATTAAACAAGGTTGATATCGTGCATAAATATAATGCGGAGCAATGCAAACTGCTTATTAATAATAAAGAGATTTCGGATACATTAATTAGTGCATATAATAAAAGCAATCTTAATACAATTAATAATGCAAATGATGCAGACATAATCTTCGATGATTTGCAAATAGAGGATTGTAAAAAGAAAGAAAATGATTATAATAACATATATATTACCAAGTATAGCGATGAAGATGACGACGAAGGCGACGACGAAGGCGAAGACATCAATGATATCTAGACAAAATAAATTATATATTTTTTATTCATTAAAAATAAAACATATCTAAAATATAGAGATATAAAATAGAATGAATTTTAATGATGAATATACTGCTTTTAATGTGTCTTTTAACAAGGATTATTCTTTGTTAAATATATCGGGTTCCGTAAAAAATAATGTATTATATGATACTATTATATTAACCGCACCAAACCCCATAGATAGAATGACAAATTACTCGGGGTCTGGTCTGCCTTTCCCTAATTATGAAATAGCATTTGAGAAAACGCCAAACATTCACAAGATAGATAGCTCAGGAGTTTTCAATGTATCTTTTAAATATCCAAATAGTTTCTATATGCCCGATGGTTTAAACAAGATAAAACCATCTATATTTTTTATATTTACTAGCGGCTCTGGCGGCGATAACGTTTCATTTCGTCTTCAATATGAACTGCATGATATAAATGCACTGAGAACATTAGTTAATAGAGCATCGCGTAAAAACCCTGAATTTTATGGAGCAAGAGATTATATTCTGCCAATAGATACGGCTGAAAAGGTTATGTATGCATATTCTCGCGCTAAAATAGAGAATGATATAGGATAGAAAGCAGAATAAATTTGTATTATTTTTTTATTATATTTATAAAAAATGATTAGATATTTTGAATATGTTATAGTAAGGAACTTGCAGATTATTGCTTGTATCAAGAAGTCTTCAAGCAAAGAACAAGGCTGCTGCTATCGCTGCTATCGCTGCTATCGCTGCTATCGTTTTAAACAATGGATATGGTCAAGATTAACTTCGTTCCTGATCGCATCAAATATATTATATTTAACAATATAAAGAATTCCGTCTTTGCAAATAACGGGATTATCTTTGGCGGATATGTTAGGGATATGATTATTAGCGACCACAACAAGGTCATATATAATGGTTGCAATACATATGACATCCATAATTTCTGGAATAGGAGGCATCATCCCGAAACTGCCGCGCGCATACTCACTGCGAATGATATGGATATTTGTATGTATTGCGAAGAGGATGTTTCGAACTTTATCAACGCCCTCCAAAATATATTTAATGAGAATGCTGGTTATTCGAACGTTTCATCTTCCGACATCACAATTACTAAAGATACCACCGATACAGGTTATTTCAATACATCTATCATAATGCACAAGAAGATCAACTACAAAATCACTATTGGCAAAATCCCTTATGTTTATAGTGGCATCGAGTTGTCCTTTGACTTTGACATAATTGTTCCTACAATATACAATACCCAGCCTCCTTTCTGCAAAGTAGATTTGTTGTCAAATGTATTTATTCTGTCTAATCACGGGATTGTTATATCTAATCACACGGGAACTATTATTGATAAGATGAGCATTTTGAACAAGCAGAAAATTTCAAATCTTATTATGAAAGATATTGTAGAGTTTAAAACTCAGTTTTGCTTGAGAAATCATAGCGATAATTTTTCAAGCGGTAATTTTAGTTATAATAATGAAGTATTCACACGTATCAATAAGATGCTTTTCAGAAACTTTAAATGGGATATCACAAACCTTCCATTCGTGATGTGCAATTACAAGAGGAATTCTAGCACTCGCAATGATATTTGCTGCGTATGCCTTGAAAACTTTAAAAATAGTGATAGAATTGTCAAGATGTATATCGACAACTCTGCAAAAACCGAGAAGGTATGCAGTGCTATGTCTATTACACACGATAAATGCCTATTTAAATACTTGCAAAGTCAACTGGATACTGAAAAACAAGAGGGAATTAGCAACACAGACCATTTCGAGTTCAGATGCCCTCTTCGAAATGCAATTAACTTTAAGATATGTTCCAATAACATCGACAAGATTATCAGCGAAAAAATGAATGCGTAAGGAGGACACTAGGGAGGGATGTAAAGTATGTAAAGTATATCTATTTTTTATATTACCTATATAATTTTATTTCATTTTAGATACCAACTTATTTATCATACTTCCTGCAGTATAACTTACTAATGATATTACAATGATAACTATTAAGTTAGACATTTTTGATATATAGAAGATATCACAATGCTCAGTAATATGAAGATATACTTCGAATATTATTATTTTTATAAACATCCCGAAAATAATATCAAGTCCAAATATCACACCTAGTAGAAAATTAACTAAAATATGACTAATTAAGTATATCTTATTTTCAAGAATATTATTGGCTTCATTTGGGTAAAAAAATATATCTATCGTATGTATATTAAATACACATCTTATTATTGTGAATGATATGGTTATTGTAAATATCAATAATAAATATATGTAAAAATAGGTCGTGTCCATTTTATATTATTCTGATGGGTATCCTAATAAGATAAAATAATTTAAATTATATGTTCTAATAAAAAAAAAATGATAACTCATTAAACCAACTACAATAATAGTATTATGCCTATTATAAAACCAATTGAATTTGATATAATGTCTATTAGAACTAATCGCCAGAATGAAAATAATATGTTAGCACACCTATCAATAAAAAAAAGGGATTTAACAAACAATATAAATAAAGAAGAGTATAAAAGGGTTCTACAAGAATTAGATAGGATAAATATTAAAGAAGCAGAATTACTAGAAGAATGTAGAACTAATATTATTACTGCAACCCTATTATCCAGTAGAATATCTATAAATGCATCTAGACAAGGTTCAAAAGATGAACAATTCCAACTTGACGTATGTAAAACAACGTTTTCTAAATGCGGTATTTTTCTTAGTAATTTATCCTCTATATCATTTCGCCCAACAAAAAATGGCGAAATTGTTGATAACTATGCACTTAAAGAAAGAGGGATAAAAAAAGAGGATTGTCTAAAATCATTTGATGCTAACTTTACAGGAAAAATAAATGGGTGGGTTTTTGCCAAGATTGTTATAGGTAGTGGAGGGCACCAAGATAATGTATTTGAAGAAGCCTATACGTTTTGTGATTGGGTTTTACAATACGGAAAAGAAAAAGAGATATATATAGTTTTATTGGACACAAATCTAACAGAAAAATATAATGACTTGATTATAAAATATGAAAAGCATCCTAATTTACTTATAGGAAGTCATATCAAGGTTCAGCAATTTATAATAGATAATTATTACGAAGACATCGAAGATATCAACAAATAACCACATATTTCATATACCAATCCGAAAGATATACGCTTTCTCGCTATAGTGTTGCTTTCCCTATAATTTGTTAAGAATAGAGAATTATATTTATCTCTATATTCGTTCAGATATATATTGAATTTGTTTGCAAGATTTTCTTGTTCTTCTAATGTAAGTTTAGGTTCTATCACTAAAACCGCATATGACCTTGCAGTTAAATTAGCAGTCCTATCTATATATTTTTCTTTAGTCAAATCATCGACAATAAACAAGCCTATCTTGCTATTTATATTATCATCTATACATTTTACTAATATGTTTGTAAAATCTTCACTATTTTTAAGTAATTTTGTAGCCCTATCTATTTTATATTTATTATTTTTTTGAAGATTATATATTTTCCCACCTATTGTATAATTATTATTAGGAGACAAAGAGAACTTTATATTTTGTTTTGAAGGGTAAATATAGCAATTGCTAATATTGCAATCAGCATCAGTATTAGCATCAGCAGTTTGTTTCACTCTAAACTGGAAACTGCATATTGAATACGATGTATCTTCAAAAACCTGTTCTTCAAATATATTACAAGTAATAATGTCGTATTTTTTAATAAAATTCTCTCTAATCTCTATGTCTCCTTTGCGTATCGAGCAAAGAAAATTTAATGGTAAAATTAAAATTCCACCCTTACAATATGAGGCAGTCAATAGTTTTATGAAGCATTTATATAAATCATTCGTATTATATTTATTGAAAATCTCCTTATTATCGCATTTATTTCTGGCTAAATAAGGAGGGTTTGTGATTACAAAAGCGTCATCAAAATTAGGTGGATTAAGTAATGTATCACGCTTAATTATGAAATCCTTTTTAGGTTCTATATCATAGCATTCTATATTATATTTGTCGGTATCCATATCCATATCCAAAAAACATAATAAATCGCCATTACCAGCAAATGGTTCAATGATATTAGTAATATCATCAGGAATATACATATTTTGCAAAATATGCTTATAATTTGTTGTATAAAATTGACCTAATTGCTTTTTATTCATTATTTAACAATAATGTTAGAATTATTATAACACTCTATCATAATCATTTTTTATATATTTAATATTTAACCTAAGCTATATAATATGTTTTATAGTCGGCACTAGGCAGTAGCTTCTTATATATAGGTTCTATTGCTGTATTACTATTGTGATTTGAGTAATAAAAGAGAATATGCTTTGATAATATGTCTTTGACGAATACATTTTTGTAGTATTCTTTTATTCGGCTCGTGGTAATAGATAGCAATTTCTTATAAATATCTTTATTTTTTACGATATCCTTGTGAAATAATAGCTGGCTTTTATAATCATCATTAAAAGAGGTAAGGTTATAGAATTTCTTGTTTTCATAATAATATTTGAAATAATTCTTAGCATTATCTATGTGTTCGTCTTTTAGTTCATAGCATTCGAGGATATCAATAATACTTTTAATGAATAGTGGCATATTATTATGATGGGATTGAGATATTATTTGGTAATATGACATATCCGCATTGTAATTATCGGTATTTACGGCTAACCCAATATAGTAAATGATACCAAGTTTTTTGCGAAGTATATTATAAAAGATGCCATTATAAAAATTAAATAATATTCTTTGCAAATAATAATTTAATATTAGGTATTCTTCTGAAAGGAACTCGATACGCTTCGCTATATGTATTACTATTAAATTATTATCATCTACATTATCATTCTTGATATTCACTATTTTTATATTAGTATTACTATGTTTTATAACAGGATACACGGGCTTCACGTTCTTATATTTGATAACCCCAAAATATTTCTTAACATTCTTAATAGCCTCCGCAGTTTTATTGGAAGGACACGTTATTGTTATAACAAAATTATTGGTGTTCAAATGTCTCTTAATATACCCGTCTATTGCTTTATAGTCAAACCTTTTAATATATTTAATCCTCTTTTTATAATCTGCTATAAATGAATATTTCGGATATAGGAACTTGAAGATATTGAATTTGAACTTATAATCGGGCGCAGATATATATCCCATATACTCTTGAATAACCGCACCTTTTTCCTTTTCAAGGATATTCCTATCAATATAAAATTTATTTATGGTATTAGACAATATGTCCATATAAAAATCTAAATCTTTGTAAATCCCTGTTATATACACGCACATCTCATAATCGGATACATAGGCATTGCTAATACCTCCGCGTTTGTATATTTCCTCGCTGATATAATTTGTATCCTTGTATTTTTGCGAGGTCATACGTCCCAATAAATGCTCGTAATAATGCGTCATACCCTGTTCATTCTCTTTCTCTTGATAATGCCCTAGTAAAAAGTTAGCAGATATATAAGTTAAATTTGTTTTCAACGGCACTATGATAACTTGAATACCATTATTAAGCGTAAGTTGTTTAATATTCAAGTCCATAAGAATATGCTGTATCTTCTCGTGGTATTATCTATAATATGCTAATATATTAAGAATATTGGAAGTAATATCTAGCATATTAGCATATCCAATGGTTTGAATAGTTGAATATAGTTTAAAAATATATTAACATAGATATATATATATTCAAAATATGTTAGGCTAATTGTATTCTCAATAACTATAAAAAATGTGAAGAGTATTTCTAAAAGTTTAGGTATATACATAGTATAATCGTGAAGATATAATGTTGATATTACTGGGGTCGCTACTGCAGAATACAGCATTGGGTAGTTATCATTGTCATCTATCTTATGCGAAAGATACATATGTATGAAGTGGAACAAGTAAATGAACTTATAAAAATTGTAATCTCTCTTAAAAAGAATATCAATTTTCTCATTATTATCAGCAGTATCAATCCATCTTAAATAATGTATGAATGAACTACCAAAAACAAATACATTATAATGCGTGTTAAGAGATACATAGTATAATAGTAATATGTATTGAATATTATTATTACCGATGTAGTATTCTATATCGTGATATACCTTTGTAGTCAATATCATAATGTTTGCTAAATATTTTGTAAATTTACTTTGCGGTTTCAAAGTGAAAAGAAAGAGGTCTCTAAATAATTTATTATACATTATTGAAAGTTTGCTTAGAATAAAACCAAATACAATTGCCCATCTGGGATATACGCAATAATGTATCTTCATAACTACACGATACCTGTCATTGCCAGCGTTGCAGCTATTCTTATTTTCATAATTAGTGCGAAAGATTGGAGTTATATAATGGCATTCTCTGTTAAAGTCAAAACCTACAACATCGCCAGTTTTTATAATGTAGCTTTCGGGAATGATATTGAATATAGTCATAATATCTCTATTATTGTCGAGACCTATAATAACCCTATAGCAAGAAGCGAAGGGGATATGATAGAATGGTCCGTCAATATGCCTAGTATAAAAAATGTTATCCGAAGCGTTTTTTTCAAAGTTCTTATTATTATTTGATGGCGGGGATACATATATCTCGTTCATATCGTGTAATATATCAATCACATAATCGCTGCCAAATAATTTTTTGAACATCTCAATAATCTTTCTATTTTTTGAGACGTGTAAGAATAGTTCATTTATGTTTTGTGGCAAATCCTTGAACCACCAATGGGTTGATGTATTAATTGATGGGTTCTGCTTAATTACCCATTCGCGTATATTATGAAGCAGATAAGTATCATTATTTAATTTACAATATAATACTCGCGACTTCTGAAATTTACAAGGTGAATACAAAAGCATCCTATATTATATTATATCAAATTATATTATATATATTAAATTATATTATATATATCAAATTATATTATATTATATCAAATTATATTATATATATCAAATTATATTATATCAAATATATTATATTATATCAAATATTTATAAAAATTGATACATAACTCTCCTTATTTACTAAGATTAAGAACCTAACAAACAATGGAGCAGACAAACGAACCTAAATACACTTGCACAGAGAATGGCGCTATCGCACTGGATACATCTGGGAGTTGCATTATTGACTACTTTATGATGTATACGCGAACTCTTACGAAGGAGCAAAATCACAAGTATATCGAAGAATGCTGGGCTATTAATCCTGAGAAAACGATTGCAGTGATTTTCAATGGACGCGATAGGCTTACAGGAAAGAAAGAGAAAGTAGTATCTAATCAAGCGATGCTATGGTTGCGTAATAATAAGCCATATACTTATATGAATAATATCACTACATATATTAACAAATATGGGAGATGGAAGGATTTACTTTATATTTGCTATGAGAACGAGACAGACGGAATGATTGGTAATAATTATGAATTAACCTTGTTTGCGGATAAGTTGAAAGATGACCTTTCAAAATTGAAGATTAGCGAGATTAGGGAAAGCGCTGAGGCGACTGAGGCGACTGAGGCGACTGAAGATAAAAAGGCAAAGGTTGCTAGCGTTTCGCTGTGTGCAAAGTGGGCACCTAGCGAAAATGATAGGAATGATAAGCGTAAGCAGTTTGCAAAGAAGATTGCGACAATCCTATATGGGAGAGACGATGCTAAAAAGATGGAGAAATATAGGAAGGAATATCTCGTGCCTCTTAGAAAAAAGATTAATATTGTTGAAACACTTATGTGCAATAATGAGTGGGACAAGATTAATTACGAAGGTGTTCCTGGTGTTGCTTCGAGAAGACTGCATATAGCATTTAATATCCACGATGGTGATAGATATGGCAATTATTTGTCTAAAGTAAGAAGTGGGGATGCGAAGATTAATGTCGCAGGTATTCTCCCTCACGAATTAGCAAATTATTATGTTAATCTTCGTAGCACACAGGAAGAATATTCAGAGAATGAAACAATAGAGCTACAATGGAGAACTATTGTAGATAATGTTAAAAGCAGTGGCATTCTCGGAAACTCTTTGGCGATGATTGATTTATCAGGGTCTATGTTTTCTGCTAGTAATGGCAGTATTCCCGCGCAAGTAGCGATTTCGCTTGGTATTATTACATCGCAGTGTTGCAAAGGAATGTTCAAGAACAAGTTCATTACATTCAGCGCAACCCCTGAATTAGTATCTCTTATCCCCGATGATTTATACAAAGAATATGCTGAGAAAGGCACAGAGCCATCGCTATATACTTGCTTTAAATCATTAATCAATGTTGATTTCGGATATAATACTGATTTCGAGAAATCTTGCGATATGATTATTAAATACGGCAAGGATAATAATATTAACGACGAAGATATGCCTAGAAAACTATTTATATTCACGGATATGCAATTTGACGAGGCTACCACTGATAATTCTGAGAATAGCAACGTAGAAACATTGTATAAAACAATTGTTAAAAAGTTTAAATCAGCGAATTATACGCCTCCTAAATTCATATTCTGGAACTTGAATTCGTCGCACAAGCAATCATTCCCAGTTAATTGCAAAACCGAAGGAACTGCTATGATATCTGGATTTTCAGAGCAACTTCTCAAAATCTTTATGACATATGACGAGTTCAAACCCGACATCATTGTAGAAGAAATCCTAGCCCCGTATATCAAGGAAATCTTCGTCGATGATATTGAAAGGTGAGTAGTATGGTATAATATGGTATAATATGGTATAATATGATATCATATGGTATTATTATAATATGATAATGAATAAAAATAATTGTTATTAAAATGCTTTAAATATTTAGATTAAATATATGTTATATTTTTTTATATTATTTGCATTATTTGCATTATTTGCATTACTTACTTCTTTCCTTTCTTCACCTTTGTTAGTTTAGTGGCAGTGCTCTTGACGAATGATCCGATATCACGGGTTGACTTGAATAGTCTGCCTGGTGTATTTGAGAGAGATTTAACGGGATTTTTGATAACTTCCTCAACTTCGCTTTCAAAATCTTGAATTTTAACTATTAAGTTAGTTAAAGTGCTTATTAAGATAGGGATGATTATTATAGTAAAAAGTAATACCATAAATAAGAACAGAGAAATCATCGTTCCTATCGCGATAATATCGCGGCGCAGGTCTTCGGAACATTTACACTTCTCATTCATTAAATAACGCACATAATCAAAAGCGTAATAGATATATACGACGAACGCGAGGAAGAATATGAATGTTCCGAACGCAAGTAATTGAACAACGCCGATACCCATGCTCTTTGCGATAGTTTTCATTGGTATAAACGCGGTAATGAAGAAATATACTAAGGCTACCATAGTAAAAGTCTTAATAAATTCCTTGTTGCTATGTTCTGAACACGCGCATCCTATGTTTTCTAACTTGTATATATAACTCCAAATTATTAAAAGCAATATTACAAATATTAATTGTATAAATACACTACTATAAAAAGACAAGGTAGTATCGGTATCTTTCATTATTTCTCTATACTATAATAATAGAAATTATTTATTTTTCTATAATATTATATATTAAAAATTTGGTGGAACTTTCGAATGTTTTAATATCTAGCCGTTTTATTTTGTCGATGATTGAAGTATCGTTATAATTTTTTAGTATCTTTAGTATCTGTTCCATAAAAATATCTATAATATATTTGTGTATCGTTGGATTATTAATGCAATTCATCATATACTCATATATATCATTTAGTAAGAGGGGGATATCGTTGGGTTTATATTTAACCCACAAGGTATTTAAATTATGAATACCTTTTTTCCACTTAATATAGTCGCAATATAATTCATACTCATTATTAAGTAATAGCAGATTATTATCAAATATATATTTAGGGGGCAACCATTCCTTGTTGTTTTTATAGTTTTCCCAGAATTTATTAATAGTGCAATTTAAAAAATCGGCATCAAAGTATTCTAGTAATTTAACATATATATTATCGCTATCCGATACTCCCATTCCTCCTGTTCCCTTCGCTGCTTCTGTTCCCTTCGCTGCTTCTGTTCCCTTCGCTGCTTCTGTTCCCTTCGCTGCTCCTGTTGCTTTGATATAAGACCAAATAATTAGAAAGACCTCCTCTGTAGAGTTATTATGAATAATATCCTTGATTTTCTCGTAAATTACTTCTTTATTCTTAATTGTTAATTTATTTAAATATCCGATGAGCGTCCTCTTAGTATTTGAAATATCAGAGAAATCTGGTATAATAATATGAACTCTGCTTTTATTATTTACGCTGCTGCTGCTATTATTACCATTTGCATTATTAATTGCGTGTTTTTCTTTTTTATTAAATAACTTCTTTTCCCATATCATCTTGGGGTCATAGAACGAATTAAAACAATTGCACGATTTCTTGAGATTTTCAGCCTTACTAATGATATTTTCTGGAACTTCTATAATATTATTATATCTGTTTTGAAAAATAGTTAGATTTATTTTGATTACTTTATCATCCATTATAATACTAAATATATTAAATAATCTTATATATAAATAATATTACATATCATATACATATCATATACATATCATATACATATCATATACATATCATATACATATCATATACATATCATATACATATCATATACATATCATATACATATCATATAAAAATTATATATATATATTATGATATAATATATTATAATATATGAAATTAGATTTAAAAAATCAATTTGTGGAGGAACTAGATAATATTTACAAAACTAAATTAATATATAGGACAATTGTAGTATGCAATGATGATATAGAGGAGTATAAAAGGTTATTGGAAAATAAGGATTTTAGCGTATATGTCGTTGATGTAGATGCCATAGCGACCATTAACTATGACGCATTGGATCATCGAGTTATTCTAATAAAACATAGTTTGTTTGAAGCGTTTTTAAATAATATTATTACGAATAATATTACTGACTTTTATACTTACATAGCATTCACTTATGATAATGAAACTATTAAAGAAACAATTTATAAAAAATATAATAATTGTTCCGAGATTATTAGCAATATAATTTAATAATATATCATTATGTTAGAATAATATGGTTAAAAATAGCAGCGCTGCTAGCGCTAGTAGCAAGAGAAAGACTTATGGTATGTTCAATATGTCATTAAATTACGTAATAGTTATTGCATTTGTTCTTGTATTCGCTATTATAATATCGAACAAGCAAAGAATACAAGAACAATTTTTTAATAATAATAATTACAGCGTCGAATACTATTATATGGAGAATTGCGGGCATTGTATAGAATTCAATAAATCAGGTATATGGGAACGTCTTAAAAATAAAAATTGGAACAAAGTATCACTTAATAAATACAACAGGGAGGATAACATAGACCGCGTTCGTAGTATGGATATTACGAGCTTTCCCACAATTGTTATAGTGGACAATTCAACAAACCCTCCTACAATCGTAGCTTCCTTTGAAGACGAGAGAACATATGAAAAATTAGTAAGTTTTATATCAGGGTATGACTAATAACTGCATTGCAGCTAATGCGTATCTAATGTTTTTAATATATAAGATATTATTAAAGTATCATAATATAATATATTAAAATGGGCGGCGGTTTAACACAATTAGTATTACAAGGGCAAATGGATTCGTATATTAATATAAGCCCTTGCATCAATTACTATAAATATGTATATAACAAACACGTTAATTTTTCAATGGAAAACATCCATTTACCTGCAGATAGCAATTCTTCAGTCAGTCTAGATAACGAAGCACTAAATACAATTATTAATTTTACTATAAAACGCTATGGTGATTTAGTTAGTAATATATATATATCTTTTAACCTCCCCGACATCTTTTCAACTGATACGCATCGATTTAGATGGATTAAAAACGTAGGTCATATCTTTATTAAAAGGGCTACTATAACATTAGGAGGAACCACGTTAGATGAGATATATGGCGATTGGATGAACGTGTGGAACGAACTAACTACGAAGGACGACTATGAATATAATAAATTAGTCGGGAACATACCAGAGTATGTATCTCCGAATAATAATAATACTCGATATATTATTAGAAACAATGTATTGTATAACAACATATATCCCACATCCGATAAAGTAAGGGACGCTTTAAATCCATCCATAAAAGGGAGACGTTTGCAAGTTCCATTAAACTTTTGGTTTACGCGAAATCCATCATTAGCGTTGCCATTATATAAATTAATGACGCAAGATTTGAAGATTGAAATAGAGGTTGTCAGCGTCGAAAAGTTATATCAGGTATGGTGCGATAAACTCAAATTATATGTAGCCCCTGTTTTTTATAATAGTATATATGGGGCATCGAATAGCATTACCATTGCGACGTTTGTAAATAGAGGGAGTTTTATTAACTGCGAATTAGATGTTAATTACATATTCCTCGATAGTAATTATAGGAGTTCCTCGTTAATAAGTGGTAATATCAAATATGTTGTAGATTATGTGAAAGTAGATAAAAATGCAATGCCAATTACTGCGAACGGAACAGACTTCCCTTTGACTAGTTCATATAATCACATTAAAGAATTAATATGGGTATTACGTAGAACAGATATAGAGATAAATTTCAATATATATGATAACTATACTGCTTCGCACGTCTATAATGAAAATATGGGGATATTAGATACTGCACAGATTAAATGGGCAAAAACCATAACCCGCACAGACGAAGATGCCTATTATTATAACAATATCCAGCCATACCAACATCACACCAACATTCCGCGCACTGGAATATATTGCTACTCTTTCTCGCTATTCCCTGAAAAAATAGTAGCAGCAGGGTCATACAACAATCAAATGATTGATACGTCTTTGTTTATCAATATTAAGAACAAAGGTAATCAAGATAGCCAAAAAGATATAACGAAGAGAAAAGAATACAACTATTTATTTGAATTAATGAGAAGGCAAGGCGTAGATTATAAAACAACGAATGAAACAAATGTTAATTTTGATATAATAATATATTCGAAAGTTATTAACGTATTCTCAATTGTCGTTGGAGGTGGCGGTAATTTTATGTGGTCGAGGTAAGGAATGCAGGTATGCAGGTATGCAGGTATGAAAGTATTACATTAAGATATTTTTTATATCCATCTTTAATAAAAAGAAAATGGATTTACTAGTATTAATACTAATCTTATTATCAGGATACATTATTAAATATTTGATAGATACCATAAACTCGCTTAATAACGAGATTAAGGAGATAAAAATGAAATGTATATCTGCTAAAAACGACGTTAAGTTTGAGACTGCGAGTATTAAAAATCCAACTGATAATATGAATGATGCTTTAATCAAACAGATATCATATTTCAAAAACTACTTTGATTAGTATGATTACCAAACACCAACAATATTATATAAATAATAAACGCATATATACATAATATAAGACATCGCTTACAAAATGCCTCGTAAAGCGAAAGTAATAGATGATAAGGCAAGCGGCGGCGTAAGCGACCCTAAGAAGAAAAAGAATTTGATGAATACAATAATTAAAGACATCTCCGTCGTTGATAACGAGGACATTATATTGCAATTGCCTCTATCAACTGCTCAAATAAATAAATTGAACATCACAGAAAACAGCACAATCACCGAGTTTCCCGAGCCTTATGAACCAAATTGCTTTTATATAAATGAGAACAATACTTATAGCACCATACAGGATAACATTATATTTGATAATAATAATAGTGAGTATTCTTTAAAAGTATATCCGAAGGACGACTTCTTAAACTCTAATAATAATTGCTACTGGTGCTGCCACCCGATTGATAATAGGACTTTTGGGATGCCTTACAAATACAATATTAAAACAGACACCTATATATTGTTTGGCAATTTTTGTTCTCTCGAATGCGCGAATGCCTATAATTTTTCTTCTCATTGCGGGAGCGACAAAGTATGGGAAATTAATAGTTTGATACAGATGCTAAGCAAACATTACGGCTTTACTCATCCAATTCGCCCTGCACCATCAAGATTTTTATTGAAGATATTTAACGGACCGATGACTATCGAAGAGTTTCGCAAGGGACACTATACAAACGATAAGACATATATTTTAAACCTCCCACCTATGATATCGACAAACTTTAGCTACGAAGTTGTGAATACCTCGTATCTCAAAAATATTACAGATAATATGCACATCAAACTAGACAATCAAAATAATCAAAATAATAATAACAACAATAAAAAAACTAAAAACTCTATAGATAACAAATTAAGTTTAATAGTTTCTCAGAAAATATAAAAAAATGATATAAAGATTATATATTCTTTTATATGTGTGCTAATAACTACTTGCAAATAAAAGAGATGACTGAAACGATTTACTTTTCTCCTTACAGAATTTCTACGATAACTTGCAATGCGAACATTGGTAATAATATTAACATTAATCTCGGGATATTATTTGATAATATCAAGGTCATCGAGAACATCATAGAAGGTGCCGATAAGGGCATTGTATGGGTTCAATTTATGAAAAACGGGGTTGATGTGTCGAAGGGTGTATATCCTAAAAAGCGAAGGAAAAGCAAAAAGAATACCTTGAAGAAGAACAGGTTTGATAATCAGGTTACAATTATTTATAAGTTTAGCGACAAGTATATACCTAATGTTAAAATATTTAAAAACGGCAATATACAATTAACGGGTATCAAAGATATCAAGGATACCGAGCATATTGTTAATCATATTATTAATGATATTTCGGAAATATATCACAATATTGATAAAGGTATTATTGCGAATACTGAGCCAGATTATAAATTAGATTTAAAGTATCAAAACTTCAAAATAAGGATGATTAATACGGATTTCAAGGTTTATTCTGACCCCGAGTTAAAGAAAGGGTTCGAAATCAGGCGGAAAGAAGTCCATAAATTATTTATTAATGACCAGCATAATAATAAATGTAGTTTTCAACCAGGTATATATCAAGGCGTGAAGCTCGAATATTTTTGGAATATTAATAATAAAAATAAGAACGGGATATGCTCGTGTCCGAAGTATTGTTATGGTAAAGGAACTGGGCAAAATATTGGAGAATGCAAAAAGGTAACGGGAGCATTGTTTGAAAGCGGGAGCGTATTGATTACGGGTGGTATTACATTTGAACAAGTAAATGAAACTTACAAATATATATGCGACTTCCTCGTAAAACACAAGGATTTAATTAAGAAACCTCAGCCCAATACGTCATTAGTATGACAAGTAAAGTTATAAACGTTGGTAGTGCTAGCATCACTTGTATTGTTAGTAGGAACATTATATTTTTTATAATCATTGCTTGAAATGCTATTATTACCTGGTCTATTATATGAAGGTATGTGGTGGCTCGCATAAAAATGCGAACTATATGCTACTGCATTTGGTTCAGTGCGAGGGAATACATAATTGTTTCCCCAAGCCTTCTTATCAAATAATACGTCCCCTGTATATAGCCCTGCGTTTTTTAATGGTTCTGGGGCTTTAACATTAGGGCTATAATCTAACTCCGAATACATTAATTCATTTTTCATTTTTTGTATTTATTCTATTACAATAGAAGGAATAAAAATTAAGATATTAAGTTAGTAAGTAAATAATATAAGGAGAATTCACGTAATATATATATAAAAAATATAGTAATAATAAATGAGTTCTAAAAAGAGAGAATTAGGAGGAGTAGCGAACAATAACAAGAAGGCTAAAGTAGATGATGGTGCGCCTCCCGATTTTGTAAGCGATGGTCTAGATAATGAAAGTATTCGCACGATTGTGAGAGATATTAGAAGTATTATTCAAGAGAATGCAGGTAAAAAAACACACGCTAATATAGTAAATAGCATATCAGAGGATGCAAAATTTAAGTTCTTCACTGAAAGATATCCGATGCTCTTTGATATGGTCACAAAAGAGGTAGGTTTTGATTTCGAGAGCCTAGAGTATTTTCTATCAATGCGCGGAGAAATTATTAATAATAAAATTACTAGCGAGGAAGCATCTAAAGAAGTTGGACAAGTATGGTTTGATAAATTTTACAAGGAACCTAAATAATTCTTTATTATTTTTTACATTAATTACATTAATTACATTAATTACATTAATTACATTAATTACATTATTTTATTATTACATTAAATACACATTAAATATATAAAAATTGATATAAGAAGTTATTAATATTTATTAATACAAATAAAGTATTCCATCGAAATCAAAATGACTTCCGACAATTCAACATTTCAATTTCCAACCAACCTATACCAACTTATTGAAGAGACATTTAAGACCTATGAAGAACGCAATGTAATCGGTGAGAATAACAATTATGCAAATTGCCTCATTTCGCTTTTGAAGAAATATCACCTCTGGCCCCTGATGAAAGTTAAGAAATTCAAAGGTCGCGATGATATCGTATTGCTACACAACACATATTCGAGGAAGAATGTAGATAATTTCAAAGAATTGTATGAGCAATGCAGGAGTGTAGTGCTCGACTTTAGCCTGAACAATAATAATATCGTCGTGACGTATGCGAATTCAATCCCTGAGCGGATTGATTACAATACTTACATCAATACATTATATTCCCCTGAAGACAAGGTATACGAAGCATATGACGGGACAACCATTACAATCTATAATTACAAAGATGAGTGGTATTTCGGAACATCTAGTTGTCCTGATGCAAATAGTTCGAAATTCTCGCATCCCACAAAAAAACACGGGAATATGTTTGACGAAATCTTATTTAAATATTACAAAACGCATTTTACCGCTGAGGATGTATCTGCTCTAAGTCCCGACGAAATATCTTTGAAACTAAGAAGTATATTTGTGCAATACCTAGACCCCAATATGGCGTATGAGTTTATTATCGTTCATCACGAAAACAAGCATATCATCGATTATACTGGGTTGCTTGGTGAGAATTATATGGAGATGTTTCATATTAATACTAAACATCGCGATAGTCTCGTTGAAAATGATATTATGGCTTCTATCATTCACCCGCTTATTGAACACGGCGTAAAATATCCTTTGCCGTTTGAAAATATCCAAGAAGCATTTGCTTATATTAATAATACCGCGTATAGTTATGGGTTAATTGTTAAGAAGGTTGTAGATGGTAAAAATAAATTATACAAACTCTCTACGGACGCTATTAATTATCGCGAAGAAACTGACCCGTGCCACCCAAATATTTGGATGAATATCCTTTCAGTTTATATGAAGAATAAGACTGAATACACAATTAAGGATTATATCGCCAACTATAATCCTGACATTAATTTGCCGCTAGATAACAATGGTCATAAAATAGACCCTACATATCTGGTTCATACGATTATATCAACTATTAAAGATAGTTTGTATAGCTATTATAAAACTACGACAATCTATTATCCCAATCACAATCGCTATAAAATGAACAAGGATATGGACAAGCAATTCCCGCCTATTATTCAGTATCATTTAGCGCAACTGCGTAATCTGCAAATTAATACTTACAAGGCAAAAATGATTAATATGAGTAATGTATATCACTATCTATGCCAATGCAATGATGTTAATAATATTAAAACCCTTATTCAATTCTTTGCGTCCAACCCGATTAATGAGATGTCGCCGAGAACCTCTATGTGTTTCGCGATTATGACTAGCTTGATTTCTTAGAGTATCCTTAAAGTATCCTTAAATATCCTTAGAGTATCCTTAGAGTATCCTTAAAGTATCCTTAGAGTATCCTTAAAATATCCTTAGAGTATCCTTAGAGTATCCTTAGAGTATCCTTAAAATATCCTTGAAATATCCTTGAAATATCCTTAAAGTATCCTTAAAGTATCTTTTAATTCTTTTTTATAATTTATTTTTTCAATGTTTATAAAAATAAAAATCGCGCGTATATATAGAAAGAATATAATAATATATATGGGCGTTGAAGAAGAACAACTTGGAGGAGCGATGAAAAAATATAGAGCTATGAAGGCTAAACTTGCTAAGGCTAAGAAGGCAATGCCTAAGAAGATGGTTGCTAAGAAGGCAGTGCCTAAACATTCTAAGCCGCCTTCGCGCGTTGCTATGTCTCGCCCGAAGCCGATATATAGAGGTCGTTTAGGGATGCATTTAGGTGGACAAGGAATGGGTGGAATGTATGATATGTTAACTAGCTCTATGCAACAACAACCTGCGCAACCTGCGCAACCTGCGCAAGTAGCAGCACACACTGCAGCACCCCCTGCTGCTACCCATGCCCAACAAGTAGCGCAATTCACTCAACAAATGCATCAACAACAACATGCAGTACAAGGTGGGCGACCCCGTCGTCACAGAAGCCGTTCCCCTGCTAAAAAAGCGGCTAAGGCTAAAAAGCCTGTAGTAGGTAAGGCTATGAAACCGCGCCGTAAAAAAATGCTTACACATGGTGGCTCTGAAAAAGAGCATGAACAAGAAGAGGAAATGGTAGAAATGCAATCTGGTGGCTTTCAAGCTTTAGAAAGTCTCGTCGCCAGTCTATCAGGTGGCGGCTATGGACGTAAGCGTGTAGTTCGCCGTCGCCCCGTAGCACCGCGCCGCAGCCCTTCACCTGTTGCTCGTCGCCGTCGCCCTGTCGCTCGTCGCACTTAATACATAATGCAAATTACTAAATTATTTTTTTAATATATTAAAAAATGATATATAAGATAGATATAATATAATTAATAAAGAAAATGCCAACGTTTCAAAATTACTCATATGACGAACTTTCAAGTTGCCATACATTTAATATTAATAATATCGACCTCGCTATTATTAATGGAATAAGGCGGGTTATATTAACTGATATCCCTATTCCTGGTATTATTGGGGAAAAACTAGAGAATGACGACCCTAGCGTCGATATCGTAATAAACAATGGCGCTCTTCACAATGAAATTATTATTCATCGCATTGGGCTTATTCCAATATGTCTTAAAGAAGACGAAATAGATAATTATGAAGATAATAGCATTCAGATAGAATTAAATATCAAAAACGCGACTAACAAGACTATGGATGTTAGCACAAACGATATTATTGCTACGCGTAATAATGTAAATATTAGCAAAGAAGAACTTAAAGATATTTTCCCTGCTAATAAAATATCCAAAAGTCATATCTTAATCACGCGTTTAAGAACTGGCGAACAACTGCATTTTAAAGCAAAGATTGTTAAAAGGAAAGGTCGCGACAATGCATCGTTTAATCCAGTATCCCTCTCGAACTTTTCATATATCCAAGACCCGAAAGAGGCAGATAAAAAGAATAATATTTTAGATAAGGAACGCTCGTATTATAAGAATAAATATGGCGACCCTACGCGGTTCAAGTTTGACATCGAAAGCATAAATCATAATATCGGACCCAAATATCTTGTTTCCAAATCATTAGACATCATTATTAATAAACTAGAAGGTCTTAAAAAAGAATTAAATAGTGAAACATCTGCAAAGGTTAAAATACAGCAATTTCAAGATATCGAAGGAACATTCGAATTTATTATCGAAGACGAAGATGATACGCTGGGCAATATTATACAATCGTATATTCACAATCATTATATCAGAGAAAATAAGAAATACAAGGATAAAATATCCTGCACGTTTATTGGCTATATTTGCCCACATCCGCTTAAGTCCTTGATGATATTGCGTATTTCATTGGAGGATGTAAGCGACCCTAAAAGTCCAAAAGTATTTGCTTCTTTCCTCGAAGAGAACTGCTCGGTAATCGCCGAAGAATTAACAAATCTCCGAAATGAATGGACTACATTCGCGATTGATAATATTCAATGATGATTATCTACTATATATTATATATTATCTATTATCTACTATATATTATCTAATAATAATATATTATTGTATTAAATAGAAACATAAGTTCTAAATATGGCAACGGATATTGAAAATATGAAGGATATTGAATATATTGATGAAGACTTAGATGATATTGAATACGCTGAAATACTTACTTTTGAAGAAATGAGCAAAATCAATCCGTCATTCATAGCATTAGACAAAGAGGAAATATATAATCATTTATATATTTTTTTTAAAGATAAGAAGAAGTCTGATTTACTTAGGACTTTATTCTACGAGATACTAAATGATCGCGATAGTAAAAATGGAAAAATTAGTGATTATACTAACTATGTCTTTAATGTCGAAGGAGAACTCGAAAAATACGGCGATGATAATAGTAAGGAAGCAACCTATAATTTTATAGAAAAATTCAACAAAGATACTGGGTTTAGCGAGTTTGTTAAAAGGAGGTTTTGCATATCTTATGATAGAAAGTCCAACCTGCTTCGCTTAAAACCTATTCATAATACGAATACGATTATCAATGGCAATGGCGAGGCGTTCCCCAAATATCATTCCATAATCAAAGACTACAATACTATAAAATGCAGTCAGATAGAAAAAGTAGAAGACATCTATAATATTAATGACGGCGATGGCGACGATATTAGCCTTCCTATATCAGGGTCATATTACAAAATACCTACATCTACAAGAGATGATTACTTGTATGCTAAAATAGCGTCGCATTTATTGAATAGTATTAATACTAACTATAAATCATCTGATGATTTCAAAGATATACACGAATTAATTAAGAATACTCGACCTGATATAACTAGTATTATCAAGGATATAAACGATAACAAGGATAGTTTCTATCTCGATTATAGTAATATAAACAATATATTTAAAAAATACGATTATTCATTGGATTTTATTACGGATAAAGATTTGGAAATCTTGACGGACTATATGTTTACAATAATAAAGGAAGAGAAGGAGAGGAAGAATACCCACAAGGTTTTCAAAATTAAAAGACCTGTATTGATTAATAGGAAATTAACCTTCTTTGATAATATTGATAAAATATTAAAGATTATTAATATATCTCCACAAATTGAGGCTTTCCTAGAAAAAACCAAAGAACTAATACTTAATTATAAGAACGACATAATACAGGCAAACGTAGAACCTTTGAAGAATTATAACATATATGATATAATTAGGCAAATTAATGAGGGCACCATAACAATCGAAGATGTAATTGAAGAACTCAAATTATCAATAAAATCTATCAATATAGATAATGCTCTCGATGCTATCAATGATATATTAGAAGCAAAGGAGAATATCGAAGCGATTAAAGGGGATTGCTATAATACTAGGCAACAATTTATACATTCGCGGGCGCACATATTCGATTATGATACTGATGGCAAACACTTTATTATATCCAAAAGGGAGAATAAAGCAATCCGTGATGGAAATGATATAGATGATTACGAGGGAACGCACGACGACGATGATATAATTGACGATGATAATAACGGGATTGCTAATGCTGCGAATGCTGCGAATGCTAACGGGAACAAGATTGTTAATAATTATGATATGAGTGCATATATATCAAATATACACTTTAGAAACGAAAAGGGATTTATTGATATATTAAAAATAATTCTAGAAATAATTAAGAAGATTAATGATGTCGCTAATATAGACATTAATTATGACGCGCTATCTAACTATTTATTTAAAAAATATCGCAGTGCATCTACGCGATATGATAGGTATTTGAAAGAGTTTGAAAACAAGAACATAGAGGATGCCAAGAAGTATGCCAAGAAATATGCCGAGATGACACCTGGACATATATTGAATATGTTAAATAACAGACAGATTGAGAAGGTTCATATTGATATAATCAAAAAGGTTAATGATAAGTTTATAGATAACATAAACGTCATATTTTATAATTCGATTTGCTTCTGGATTGTGGATACGCAAGATAACATCAATAAAAACAATATAGCTCTTAATATGAACTATTTAAATCCCAGCCATATTGATAAGTTGAATACTCGCGGCTTATTGTATTATATTATAGAAATAATAAGCGACTTTTACAAATTCAATGATAGTGATAGCAACGATTACATTATAAATATCAAAGGTTTGAAGAAAACGCTAGTGTCTATAATTGAAGAAGAGTATAAAGATGCTGATAAGAAAATATTAGATGAATTACTAAATAAGAATACTGCAGACAAGATAAATAGGTGCAGCATTGATAAACAAAGGTATACTGACGACGAACTATATTATATAGACAAGTTGCTATATACGCCTAACAATAATTCTAAATTTGAGAAAATACATAAATATATACAAGGATGCTGTCTTCGCAAACTAGATAATAATTTTAATGATATATCGGATTTTGAAACTGCAAATAACACCGAGATAATCAAGTTAAAGAAATTATATTCAGATGCTCGGCTAAGCAACAAAGAAAGAGATATCCGATTTGTGCCTACCAAACAGGCTATTAAAAAGAAGGGGAATAAAAAGGGAAAGAAGGCGCATAGCGGTAGCAGCAGCGGTAGCAGCGGTAGCAGCAGTAGCGAAGACGAAGACACCGATTACACAGACATATATCTCGATGAAATTAAGATGCAATATGATAATATAAAATACTTTTCTAAAAAACTTGATGTTTATAATATAACTAATTATGAAGTTAATGAGTGGCTTGATGGAATGCAAGATATCACTGAGTTATTGCCAAATTATTTAATAGACAATATTATAAACTACGAATTAGACCCCGTTGAAACTGCTATAACTGATAACATTAAGAAACTTAAAAATGTTAAAAATAATATCAGTAGCGATTTCTTGAATTGCAAATATATTAATTATAAAGAAATATTACTAAATATATGTAAGATACTATATAGTAATTTCAATGCTTCTCAAATATACAAAGATAACAAAACATTAAAAACGAAGGTGATGGAGGCTATTAAAGAAATTAGGAAGGTCATCAAGCATCTTTATAAGTTGAATAAGATTAAGAATGAAGAGAATGCTGACGTAATTAATACAATTAATATTTTAATCATAAGTAGGTCGCTTAATTACCCAGTATTAGCAGGTATTGAAAATATTCCCTCAGAATTTATTACTAACAAAGCAGAGGAAATATATGAATATTTAAAGAATTATTTAGAGGGCGAATATAATAAGTTCTTAACCCCCGAAGAAATCGCCATATTTATTAATGAAAAACGCGAAGAATATAAAAATAAAAAATTAAAAGAAAATCAAAACTTGGATATTGAAGAAAATGAAATTCGCAGACAAGTTAAAGCGGCTGGTATAATAAAAGACAACTATAATGTTAATGTCGATGACGACGTAGGAGGCGACGGGGGTGCCGCTGGTGTCGATAGAGCGAGCAATGATGTAGATAATTACGATGACGCAGATAAGGACGATGATTATGATGGAAACGATAATGATAATAATAATGATGATAATGACATCGATTAGAATGCTATGCTGCTACACATTATTAATAGCATTCTGTTGATGCATCATAATTTCAGCCGTATTGGAAGGTTGAGCCTTTCTGAAAGGTTTATTATTACCAATTGTTCCATTAAGTTGCAGAGGTATATATCTATCTTTAAAACTTTCAGCAACCTGCTTCTTGTATCTATCAGGTATATCTTCAAATGAAAGGTCGTTAACTAGGTTCTCATAGGTCATCGCTAATAATTTGAACTCCGCATCATCTATTTCAGTATCATTTTCAATCTTACCTGTTAATAATAATAATTGCTGACCTATTCTACGGAACAAGTCGCATTTCTCAGAGGATTTTATACTATTATTTAGCGACATTATAAGGACGCTAACTGCATTTACACAAATGTTGGGTATTTTTACGGCTTCCGCATCATCGCTGATACTATTTATCACACACATCGCACTACTTGTTAATACCAAAGGTATCGCAAAAATGAATTTAATTGCCGACCAATAACCACTTGCTTTACTACATAGTAATACAAGCGCCTCTGTCTTAGACAATAGTTTCTCTATTTTAAAATCAAGATTATGCGGAACCCTGTCTTCGTTTTTTTCGCTCATTATATTAAATATTAATATTTTAAAAAAATAATTAGTAATAAGAATAAAAGGTATTCATTAAGAATTATTCATTAGACATAACTTATCATTTAGGTCATCTATGGTTTTCTGCTGGTCATTTATTCTAGCAGTAAGTTCTTGTATTGATTTCGCCAACAATGGTATTATCGACATATATTCAATCGTATATTTATGACTTTCATTTACAGGCACATTAACCGCTTCTGGTATTATATTGTGCAAATCCTGTGCAATAAAACCATAACTCTTCTTATCGCCTTCATTCTGCTCGATAGTCAAATAAGATACTGGGCTGATTTTATTAATCAACTCAAGCGAATTATTAATAGGCTTGATATCTTTTTTATATCTTCTATCACTTATAGTCGAATAGTTAATCGCATTGATTGTTCCATTAACATCTAATTTACATACGGGGTTTGTATTCCCTATTCCGACATTATTATTATTGAAAATATTAATTATAGAATACTCAGCAGGTTCATAAGGAGTTCCAAGTTGCCATATTTCTTGAACGTTCCAAGAAGACGAAAGGACTGCGCTATTCGAATTATTGTAATACGCGGGTCTATTCAAATATATTTTACCTTCTTGGGAATTATCTCCTAATAAAGAGCACCATTTAGCAGTGTAATATATAAAATCGCTAGATGTCGATGGTAAATCAAAGAAAGACCCTGATATATTTGCTACAAAATAGGAAGACGTGCTCGACTCGGCTCCTAAGTTATGCGAAAGCCAGCAGGAAGTCCCTTGATTATCTATTAAGTTGTTTCCATCCGCTTCTGTTATATGCGTCCATTCGCCATTCTCTCCGATTTTGCGATATAATCGGAGCCCCCACCATCTCGCATCAGTCCCATAATCAATACCTATATGACACGACAAATGAACAAGAACCTTCGAAGACGGGTGCGTGGGTTTAATGCGAACACAAAAACCTTGTATCTTTTCATTAACGATACTAATATTATTATCTATAAATTGCCATCCATATCCCGACTTAACCACTATATCCCTGTAAATATTAAATAATGTCTGAATAGACATATTTTGGCATATTACCGCATTCTTCGGGATAAACGTCGTTTCTAGTTGCCATATTTCTTGAACATTCCAAGAAGACGAAAGGACTGCGCTGTTAGAACTATTATAAGTAGCGGGTCTATTAAGGTATAACTTGCCATTTTGGGTATTGTCGCCTAACTGGGAGCACCATTGCGCCGTATAATATACATAAGTATCCATTGCATTCGGGAAATCATAATAAGCGCCCGAGACGTTTGCTATAAAATACGAGTAGGTGCTCGTATCCGCTCCTAAATTGTGTGATAGCCAGCAAGGTGTCCCGTTGCTATAACTATTGCCATCCGCGTCTGATACGTGCGTCCAAGCGCCATCTTCGCCAATCTTGCGATATAATCGAAGTCCCCACCATCTCGCGTCAGTCCCGTAGTCGATACCAATGTGGCACGTTAAATTAATTAATATTTTTGAAGTATAATGGTTCGGTTTAATGCGAACGCAGAAGCCTTGAATGTTATTATTAACGACCGCTATGTTATTATCTATAAACTGCCAACCGCCTCCAGATTTCTCAACTACGTTTTTATATATATTAAATTGTGTTTGTGTTGGCGTATATTTAGTCACAATACCGCCTTTTGGAAAATAGGATGTTTCGAGTTGCCAAATTTCACTTATATTCCACGAGGAAGAAACAATGGGAGTATTTAAAGCATTTATTATCGCAGGTCTATTCAGGTATAACTTGCCATTTTGGGTATTGTCGCCAAGCAGTGAGCACCATTTCGCGGTATAATATATATATTCTTCAGATATATTTGGCAGGTCGTAATAAACACCTGATACGTTTGCTATAAAATACGAGTAGGTGCTTGTATCTGCTCCTAAATTATGAGAAACCCAGCAAGTAGTCCCATTATTATTATTGTAATCAGTGCCATCGGCATTTGAAAGATGCGTCCATTCACCCGCTTCGCCAATCTTACGATATAACCGAAGCCCCCACCATCTTGCATCAGACCCATAGTCGATACCAATGTGGCACGTTAAATTAATTAATATTTTTGAAGAATAATGATTTGGTTTAATACGAACGCAGAAGCCCTGAACCTTGTCATCTATGATATTAATATTATTATCTATAAACTGCCAACCGCTTCCAGATTTCTCAACAACATTTTTATACATATTAAACTGCGTTTGTATAGGGCTGTATTGCGATAATATCGATGAACTGCCCGTATATGTTTTGCCATTTGGATATACCATCCCATTTTTATATAAATCGCCTGTAAAATTAACGTCCCCTGTGATATCTAAATTATTGCGTAGGGTTGTAGAGTTATTTACTATAAAGTTCGAGTTAATAATTACATCCCCATTAATTTCGAGGTCATCATTATATTTATTATTAACTATAAATTTGTTTGAAGCACTTGGGTCTTCATAAATCATATCCGTAGTCAAATCAGTAATTCTCTTTGATATAACATTGCTAGTCGCTAATACATAATTACTGCTATTTCTATCATTGGAGTTCATATTATATATTAAAGTTGCTATACCATCGCCTAAATTTGAGCTTGTTGATAATACATAGTTAAGTTGAAACTCACTAACTTCATTTATTTTGTTAATTAAACTAGTATTTACAAAGGAGATATAGTTGCACGAATTCAAATCATTGAAGTTCGCTTTAGAAACTAAGATATTGCTTGTCGCTACTATGTAATTACTAGCATTCAAATCATTGAAGTTCGCTTTCTTCACTAAGATATTGCTAGTAGCCAATACATAGTTGCTACTATTCAAATCATTGAAATCCGCTTTAGTAACTAAGATATTGCTTGTTGCTACTATGTAATTACTTGCATTCAAATCATTAAAGTTTGCTTTCTTCACTAAGATATTGCTTGTTGCTACTATGTAATTACTAGCATTCAAATCATTGAAGTTTGCTTTAGTAACTAAGATATTGCTTGTAGCCAATACATAGTTGCTAGTATCATCTATAACATCTCTATTATTTTTCTTGTAATTACCTACAATATGAACATCTCCATTATTAGCTATAGTGAAGACATTCGTAGTTAGATTTGAGGCTACTAATATAGCACTATTGCTATCCTTCTGTTGTATCATTAAAGCAATAGAATTAACGTCAGCATTAACTACTTCCATTCTTTCAGTTGTATATACAATCGTTTCTAAGGTTGTGCTTTCACCTAGAACTATTAAGTTAGAATTAATAGTTAAATCTCCATTCACAAGCAGATTATTATTATATCTATTATTAACTATAAATTTGTTTGCTGCACTTTGGTCTTCATAAATCATATCCGTTGTTAAATCAGTAATCCTCTTCGAGATAACATTGCTTGTATGTAGAATGTAATTACTTGCATTCAAATCATTGAAGTTCGCTTTAGTTATGAAGATGTTGCTTGTTGCCACAATGTAATTACTTGCATTCAAATCATTAAAGTTTGCTTTTGCCACTAAGATATTGCTTGTTGCTACTATGTAATTACTTGCATTCAAATCATTAAAGTCGGCTTTGGTAATTAAGATGTTGCTAGTAGCCAATACATAGTTGCTACTATTGTAATCATTAAAGTCCGCTTTAGTTATTAAGATGTTGCTTGTCGCTACAATGTAATTACTAGCATTCAAATCATTAAAGTTTGCTTTAGTAACTAAGATGTTGCTAGTAGCCAATACATAGTTGCTACTATTGTAATCATTAAAGTCCGCTTTAGTTATTAAGATGTTGCTTGTCGCTACAATGTAATTACTTGCATTCAAATCATTAAAGTCAGCTTTAGTTATTAAGATGTTGCTTGTCGCTACAATGTAATTACTAGCATTCAAATCATTGAAGTCTGCTTTGGTAATTAAGATATTGCTAGTAGCCAACACGTAATTGCTAGTATCATCTATAACATCTCTATTATTTTTCTTGTAATTACCTACAATATGAACATCTCCATTGTTAGCAATAGTGAAAACATTTGCAGTTAAATTTGAGGCTACTAATATAGCACTATTGCTATCCTTTTGTTGTATCATCAACGCAATAGAGTTAACATCAGCATTTACTACTTCCATTCTTTCAGTTGTATATACAATCGTTTCTAAGGTTGTGCTTTCACCTAGAACTATTAAGTTAGAATTAATAGTTAAATCTCCATTCACTAAGAGATTATTATTATATTTATTGCTTACTATAAAT
>Ga0114970_10000017_pt1 | contig 99254 bp, 116 predicted proteins | sample M_140205_XF_Meta_FD_87030 | JGI IMG/M metagenome (GOLD analysis project Ga0114970, IMG submission 87030) | Freshwater microbial communities from Lake Montjoie, Canada to study carbon cycling - M_140205_XF_MetaG | ecosystem: Environmental > Aquatic > Freshwater > Lake | place: Lake Montjoie... | reverse complement strand
ATCATTTATTTTTTTTTGCTCTTGTATAGCTTGTTGTTTTTCATTATCATTTATTTTTTTTTGCTCTTGTATAGCTTGTTGTTTTTCAATAGCACTTAATGATTTTTGTTCATTAATAGCATTTGTTTTTACGATATTATCATCTGATAATTGTTTAGCAACCGCACTTGCTTTTTCAATGTCACTTATTTTTTTTTGTGTTTCTACCGCTGTTTTTTTTTCCAAATCAAATGCAGCTTTTTTATTCGCATCATCTTGTTGAGCCTTTTTTTGTTGTTCATTAGTTAATCCTTCTTTAAATTTACTAAAATAAATTAATAATAATAAAATAAATAATGCTATGAAAATATAAACATAATCTTTCATTATACTTTATTATTATTTTTTTAATAAACCAATTATTGTATTTTGAGTTTCCAAAATTTTAATTAATATATCATTTTGGTTTTTAATTATTTTTCCCCAATCTACTTGTACATTTGGTTTAAAAATATCTTTTCTTGAATCTTGTGTTTGTTCTAATAATTTATCTAAATTTTTTATAGGTTCATCTTTTACATCACTAAAATTTATTTTTGGAGGGTTTGGTTTATTTAATAATTCATCATAACTTTTTTGGGTTTCTTCAAAAGAATTCGTTTTATTTATTTCTTCTTTTAATTTTTGAATAATTTTAATATTAATAACATCTAATTTATCAGTTGTATTTAATTTTAAAAAATCAGCAATTACGTTTTCAAATATTCCTTGAACACTTGAAGCTTTTTCTTTATGAATATTATTAAAAATACCTTCAGTTATACATTTTTCCCATAAATATGCTTTATTTTCATTACTATTCATTAAATAATTATAATAGTTTATTAAAATATATTGAACGATATTTTTCAACATCACTATCTTTTATTCTACCTTTCAAGAAATAATTAGGACTTTTATCTCCTTTCAATAATGAAATAATAAAAAATAAACAATACATACCACATTCCGATGTACCATATTGGTGACGAATTTTCATATTATTAATTATTTTCATATTTAATCCAAGTTCTTTACATTGTGTGTTGATTCTCTCGATAAATACTTTTACTTCTTTGGGTACAATTGTGCCAGTAGATTCAAAGAAAAATATGAATTTCTTTTTTAAATCTATAAATATAGAAACCCAGTGAGTGCCTCCACCAGTATGCTTGTCTAAATTTAATACAATCCCTATTTTATCTTTACCTTTATTCATTTCATTTTTAATTGAAAGATTACACAAGTCGGGCCATACACACACCCCATTTATTTTAGTATCAAAATCAATAGAAGAAGGTCCTAAATATAAAAAGTTCTTGTACTTGTCTGTGTATTGTTCCATCACTTCATTGAATTCTAAACTACTTAACCAATTATTGTTTTCTTTCCAGCTTTGTAAAGGAGCAGTCGGTACAAACATTGTTTTTTTAATATTTTTTATTTTAGTATTGTCATTTAATGTTTTATCCAACCAACATAATTCATTTTTACATTCAGCAATTTTATTTTTTAATTCTTTCCAAATTTGTTTTGGATTTGTAGAAACTATTTTATCATTATGTTTTTGATTCCAATTGTTTTTTAATAATTGTATAGTTTCATCATTATAACACGATTTATTTTTACGCGTTGATTTGGGATGACAATTCAAAACTTTAAATGTTTTTTTCATATAATATAATTATATTTTTTTCATTATTTCTATTACACTCTTTTGTTTTGGAGTTAATAAAATTTGTTTATCTATCGGGTTTATTTCAGATGTAACATAAGATGATATAGCAGGAGAGTGTAAAATAGTAAATGTATCTATTATTTCTTTTGAAAACGCAAAAAATGGGTCTTTGAACAAATCATAATATTCGTAAGATAAATGGGAATCTTTCTCTAGCATTTTATCTACTATTTTTATGATTTCTTCCTTGTATTTTAAAATGTTCTCTCTTTTGATTTCTTCTTTATTTCTTTTAGAAATCATATTATAATACATAATTTATATATTAATACATATTATTAACTTTTAACTGTTACGTAAATTATATCGTGTAAAATTATTAAAAAAGGCTGGAGCAAAATCTTTTTCAGGTAATTTTGTTTTACAATCAGTTACAGTAACAGGCTTATGATACATCTGATGATTTTCGTATAAAGAGCTGTTTAATTCAGGAACATATACCGATTGACTTGATTTTTGAAGAGCCATAAATTGGTTTCTTAATACGGATTCTGTATCAATATTATTGATAAAATAATCAATGGGTGCTTTATTTCCTGGATTAAATGTTTCGTGAGGGCTGTAATTCTTATATTGTAATTCTTTTGTTTTATGAATAGGCTGCTCATTGACTGTTTGAAAAAAGGTGTATTTTGTGGATACAGGTCTTGTTTCAAATAATGGTTTTAATGTATTTGATGGATATAATCTAGAATATATTCGTTTATTTAATTCATCATCATACTCTATGTTACAAATATTCATTATAATAGAATAATATAATAATTTAAAAACATTATATATTATTATTTAATGTGTGGTATTTTTGTATTGATTGGCCACAATAATAACCCATATGTAGAGTTTATGAAAGGGTCTAAAAGAGGACCAGAAAGTTCTAAAATGATTTGCGTGAATGGTACATATTTTGGGTTTCATCGTCTAGCGATTAATGGAATCAACGAACTATCGAATCAACCTATGGAACATAATAATTGTGTATTGGTTTGTAATGGAGAGATTTTTAATTACAAAGAGCTTATTACACAATTCAAACTTGATGTAAAAACCGATAGCGATTGTGAAGTAATCATTTTGTTGTATGAAAAGATTGGAAAAGAATGTATTCATTATTTGGATGGTGAATTCTCTTTTGTATTGTATGATGGAAATGATAATACTTTTTTTGTAGGGAGAGACCCATTTGGTGTTCGGCCATTATATATAAGTAATGATGATTCTAAATATTGCTTTTGTTCAGATATTGAACCGATGAAGAATCTGGGTTTTTCAAAAATTAATAATTTTACACCTGGTAATACTGCTCATATTGATTCAAAATTACAAATTGATTATTATAATTATCATACTATAAAACAAATTGTTCAAAGTGATTACAACGCAGAATTTTATAATCTTTTGTGTAAAGCAGTACATAAACGGGTTGTTACGTGTGAACGTCCTGTGGCGTGTTTGTTATCAGGTGGATTGGATAGCAGTCTAGTTGCTGCGTTATCTGCTCGTATGTGTAGAGAAAAAGGGACTGTACTCGAAACATATAGTATTGGGTTACAAAATTCAGAAGATTTGAAATATGCCGCAAAAGTTGCAGCCCATATTCACAGTAAGCATACAGAAATTATTTGTACGGAAGATGATTTTTATAATTCCATACCCAATGTAATTAAAGACCTTGAAACATATGATACGACAACTGTGAGGGCAAGTGTAGGAAATTGGAATGTAGGCAAGTATATTAAAGAACACAGCGAAGCTAAAGTTATTTTAAATGGTGATGGAGCAGATGAATTAATGGGAGGGTATATGTATTTTCACGCGTGTCCTTCATCGGACGAGTTTGATGAAGAGTGTAAGCGTTTACTAAAAAACATTCATTATTTTGATGTACTGCGCAGTGACAAATCTATTTCTAGTCACGGTTTGGAGCCACGTACACCTTATTTAGATAAAGACTTGGTAGAGTATTATTTAAATATTCCTATTGAAATACGTAACCACGCAGGATTAAAACGACAAGAAAAGTATTTTATTCGTAATGTAATAAATGAAAAAGACCCAGATTTATTACCAACAGAAGTATTGTACAGAAAGAAAGAGGCTTTTAGTGATGGTGTAAGCGGATTAGAAAAGTCTTGGTATGAAATTATTCAAGATAGAGTAAAAGATGAACCTATCGTGAATATGGTAGATTGTTCAGAAATGTTTAACCCTCCAAAAACAACAGAGCAAACATATTATCGTGCTATATTTGAATCATATTATCCATCGTGTTCATATTTAATTCCATATTTTTGGATGCCTAAATTTGTGAATGCTACCGATGCGAGTGCTCGTACTCTTTCATTTTATAGTTTGAACGTGGTCTAGAATTTTAATTAATATAGCTTCTTGAGATGTATTTTTTTGAAATATAATAGTTTCATTCATTTTCAAACTAAATAATTTATTATAACCATTTTTACATAATATAATGATTTCACCTTTTTTATTTGTAATATTAATTATAAAACCTCCATTTAATAATTTTAATGAATCGTGTTTTTTTAAATTAAACCAGCGAATATAACTACCATATTTCAATTCATCAATCTCATCAATGTATCTATAATTAGTCAATAACTTATGATAATGTTTTAATTCATCTCTGTCAAACAACATTTTTTGTAAAACATTATTTTTTATAGTTTTGATTTCACTAGAAGTCGCCAATTTTTTATCATCAATTTCATCTAAAATTTTATTTATTTCCTCCTCCATCTTTATTATTATTATTTTTATTTTTAATTCCTAATAATGATATAGAATATTTAATAAATAAAAATGTAACCACAATCATAATAATCATTGCTAACATTTGACTTATAAATGAAGTTATATTTAGCCCACTTTTCCCTTTTCCTGGTAATAATTTTATTAAAAAATTAAAATTTAAATAAGATAAAAATATAATCATTAATGGAACAAATAAATCTTTTATTAATGACTGTATGGTATCTTTAATCGCAAACCCAATACAAACGCCTGCTGTAAAACCTATAACATTATTATCTAATATAAAACTTTTTAATTGGTCATTAAACGAATTCATATAATATTATGTATATATTTTATATATATATATATATATACATTACACTTACACTTACACTTAAAATCTGATTAAATATTGTTAAAAGTATTTAAAGGTTATACACTTTGTTATATAATGAACAGGTTTGCCAGAGGAGAATTAGATAAATTCATTTATGATAATTGTATTAATAATGTGTTAGAAGATGGTGTAGCAATTGAAATTGGAGGACACGATGGTGGTTGGTTATCTATTAGTAGATTTTTTGAAAGAGAATTAAAGTTTAAAACAATATTAGTTGAACCTATAAAGAGACTTTTTGAACAATCAAAAATAAACAGACCTAACTCGGTACATTTAAATTATGCTGTTTCAAAGAAACGTGGTTTTACAAATATAGTGAAACCAAGTAATGACAACATACAAGAAATATCATCATTAGAAGATGGGTTAAATGTTAATTGGAAACAAGCTTGGGGGTTAACAAAAATAGAACAGGTTACATCTCTTCATATGCAGGATATTATAGATGAAACCCAATTATCATATGTAGATTTGTTTGTAATTGATGTAGAAGGTCATGAATTAGATGTATTAGAAACAACAGATTTTAATAAAGTTGAAGTTGGAATTATAACTATTGAAATGTTATCAACATTACCAACTTATCCATATTTTAAAGAGAAAGACGACCAATGTAGGGCTTATTTAAAATCAAAAGGATTTATACACGCTCATTCAACAACTGGAGATGAAATTTGGGTAAATCCAAATTATTCAAGGAAAAATAAATTATTTACACCCAAATAAAGTTTATATCACGTAATATTTTAAATTAAATATAATTTTTATAATATTTAATTTAAAAACTTATAATCACTATTTAAAAACTAGAAAATCCACACAACTCATTCGATGCTAACGGCTCACTAATTCCATATTGTTGTGTTTGTATTTGAGGTTGTCCGCGGTCACTTTTTCGTACAGGAGGTTCATAAATTCCAGTCGAACTTGGATTTGACATTTGAGGAGGAATCATTTGTTGACCTGATACTTGCATTCCTGTATTTTTGCTAACTTCATTTTGGGAATCTTCTAATTCTTTTAAATCAGCCCCATCAAAATTCTCTTTAGAAATGCCTACCATAACAAATATTCTTTGTATTAGTATAGATGACTTCTCTCCTATGGTTTTATCTAAAGTAAATAATGTGAAGATAAGGGGTAAAGCAATAACAAAAAAGTTTATCGACGGATAAGGCTGTTTACTATATGTAGGAATGAACAAAATGAGCTTATGGATAAAAAAGAATAAACCAAATAACAATACTAATTGTATTACAACTTCGACTGTTATTTCAACAGTACCTTTTTTATAATCAACATCAGGAATATAAGTAGACATTAACTTAACTACTAATAAAATAGGGATTATTGCTAATAATACATACTGAAATAAATTAACTAGTTCTATCTTCTCTCCTTCATTTAACGAAAACATATAAGTTATAAAAGAGCTTCCGTTTCCGCCGACTAAAATTTGTTCATCGTCCATTAATATAAAATAAGAAATAAAATAAATGCGTAATTAATATAAAATGATATTGATTATAAATTATATATGAGTGGTTCAGCAGCTTTAGCATCGGCCAGAAAGAGACGTTCGGCACCAACTGGCCTTCAAAATGAAATAACTGAAACTCCTAAACCTCAGACTCAGACTCAGAGTGTTCAACAACAACCAACCACTCCGGCAGCTTTATTATTAAAACATAATCAAATGATAAATACATTACAGAATGATGTAGACAGTTTAAAGACAAATTTTTCTTCTATGAAAGTAGCCCCTCCGGTTGAGAATAAAGTCGACCGTGAATCTATTGAATTCTTTAAAACTCAATACACAACCTTATTAGATGAAATGAAAGAGCTTAAAAGAACTTTATTGAAAGTACAGAGCTTTTCTATGGAAACTAATTTAGAAGTTATGAAATTAAAAAGAGTTAGCAAATTAGAAGAAGAAACCGAGTTGCCAAATAAAATTGAATGATATAAAAACAAATTATATAATAATAAAAAATGAAGTTCCAAATCAAAGACATTTCAAAAGCTCACGAATTTATTGAAATTATTAAATGTATCAAAAATATAAGTACAGACATCACTTGTCAGTGTGTTAAAGAGCATATTTATATTCAAGTAATGGATAGTTCTCACGTATGTTTACTTGATATATATATTCCTAAAAACTGGTTTTATTTGTATGAAACATTAAACATTACATTTAGTATGAAAACAGCTATTTTAGCAAAGATAGTTAATATGTATACAGTCGATAGCATCATTGAATGTTTTATTGATGAGGGTGACGCTGATAAAATACATATTAAATTAATTCACGATAAACAACAAAAAATATTTGAAGTACCCTTAATGGACATAGAAAAAGATGTATTGGCTCCAAAAACAATTGATACCAATCTCGATTTTATTATTAAAACTAAATTACTAGAAAAATATATTTCAGAATTGTCACAGTTTGGAGAAGTATTATCTATTGAATGTAAAGATGATAAAATATATCTTGGTACTAAAAGTATTGAAGAAGGGTCTATTAATATTGAAATCAAAAATGAATGTCTTGAAGAATTTAATGTTATAGAAGATTATACCTTTAAAGGATTATATTTTATTAAATATTTACAATACATTACAAAATTGTTTTCCATATATGGAAATATACACTTGTATCTAGATGAATCCAATCCACTTATGATTACATTTGAAAAATCAAATGAAGATAAATCCAATATAACTATTCAATATTTTATAGCTCCAAATTGTTCAGATGAATAATTGAATAAGTAAAAAGATAGTAAATATAATAATTATTATAATTAATGAGCATCATAATAATTATAATAATTATAATGGTATATATACATATTTTTCTTCATTTTAAAATAAACCCTTATAATGAGTTGTCTAATTTAAAAGATGTATGTAAACAAGAGATATCAAATACAACTTATTTTAAATTACCTTTTATTTTTGATGGAACAAGTTTTTTACAAAAAGTGAATTTGAATAATTGTATTAAACAAGACCTGTTTTATAAAAAAACTTACGAATCAATGCCAATAATAGAACCTTATGTTAAATTTTTTCCAAAAAATACAATTTATGAATTAAAAAAAAATAAAAATATTGAGGTCCATCGTAATATGGAATGCAGAAATTTTTATATTGTACACAGTGGTAAAGTTAAAATCACTTGTATACATCCAAAATATAGAGAGCACTTTACGACTCTTACTACAAATACAACCGAATTTATAGAAAAACACGACAATATGATACATTTAGAATTAGTTGAAAATCAAATATTATTTCTTCCAAATTATTGGTATGTTTATATAAAGTCTCTTAAAAAGGATACTATAATTGAAAAAGTACAGTATTCAACTATTATGAATCAATTTAATATATTATGGAATAAATATATGAACACTATATAATGGATTGTAGAGAGAATAAAAGATTGAATCCTAAAACGTGTATATTTGTGAAACGTTGTAAAACAAACTATAAAAGAAATAAATATTTTAGATGTGTCAAAACAAGAAAACAAAAAAGTAAAAGTAAAAGTAAGAGTAAAAGTAAAAGTAAAAGAAATATATAATAACAATATAAATAATACTTTACTAGTTAATTAATGTACTTGATTGATGTGTATGAAAATGAAAAAAAAATAAATTATTATCCATATATTTACAAATACGGGTGTTATTTTATAATATTTGGTTTTGCTTTAGGTTTCTGGTCATTAATTATATATTCCACTATTTAAACATATTTTTATATTCGTTTGTTTAACAATAATCTATTCATAAAATCGTCTTCGGTTTTATGACTTACATAGATATTAATTAATTCTGCAGGAGAATATAAATACTCTTTAATTTGTTTTAGTTTTTCTTCATCTATAAAATTATTAAATAAATGTGAATATATTTCACTAATGGTGTTGTGACTGGCATTATCTAATTTATGGGTTACATCAATCCGCCCTGGTCTAGTTAAAGCAGAATCCAATTTCTCATAATTATTGGATGTTATTATAATAATACGCCCCGGCGTCTCTCTAATACCATCCCATAAATTCAAAATATCGTCCAATGTAATTGTATCAGCTACTTCTTTTTTGTCACACAATGATTCGAGAACTTCTTTAATATTATCTTTATCTTTTTCTTTGTCTTTTATTTTCATATTTACCCTTTCTTTTAATTGATAATTGCGGTCTAACACAATGTCGCCTATACAGTCAATATCTTCAAATACGATAATTTTGTTATTAAAACCAACTACACCTTTCTCATTATTTTGATTATAAGTGTCTTCAAAAAAAAACTTTTCTAATTGATTTTTTGTTTTAATTAATTTAGGAGTTATAACCACAATGTGCCGGTGTGTGTGATTCGCTATTGCTTTAATTAAAGATGTTTTTCCTGTTCCAGGCGGGCCGTGTAATCCGAAACCAATCGTATAGGGAATACCTTTATCATCGTACCATTTTTTATTATTCATAAAAAAGTCTAACTTGTTTAGTATATTCTCTTTTCCGTCAAAATAAATATTATTAAAATTACGCGAGCTTTCAAATAAATCTTCTCTCCAATAACTATACTTGGAATCATTCTCATTTGCGTCCACTTTATCTAAATAATATACGAATTGTTTATTTAAGCGCGTATCTTTAATAGAAGATAGATATTTCAACGTAATGTCTTCCACATATTTTTTTAAGTGTATTAAGGATAGTTTATAAGAATAAATTTCAATAGTGATAATATCTGTTTTAGTAGTATGTTTTTCATTTTTATCGTGCCCCTCTTCCTTTTCGATCTGAGTGTATACATAAATATCTTTATCTATTAAAAAATGTTTGTTTTGATAAACAATAAATATATCAGTTAGTTGTTTATTATTGAAAGATAAAGAATCAAACCCGCTAATGCTTTCTTTTATTTGAAATATATCATTGTTATTTTCAATATTTTTAATAATATGGTCCCATACTGCTTTAAATCGGTCACTATAAGAAGACGTTATTGAATTGGTTAATGTATAAGCTGAAGTGACTGAGCTCTTTTTACCCTCCAACAATATTATATTTCGTTTATAAAATAAATTGTAACATTTATTCCAAGAGAATTCAAATATATAAAATTGTTTATCGTACACATAATTCACTAACATTCCAATCAAGCTCATTATACAAGTGGATATAATCGAATCTAACACGATGTTGTTTGTTTTAATCATACTGAACAAATTCATTTGTATTGTATTCATATAACTGTTTTTAAAGTATTCGATAAATAACATTAAACATTATATATTTATCTTTTTATATATAATGTTTAAATATTTTAATAAACGTTTATTATTTATTTCATTCACTGTATATTTATTTATAAATTTATTTGAAAATTTGTTTCATTATAATATTGGCAAATATAGTGACCACGAGACAAAAATTGATATACCTACTCAAAAAGATTGGTGGAAAATAATAACAGTAATGATATGCTTTGCTTTATTACAAGGAATATTTACTTGTTTATTAGATAAACGGTGTAATTAAAATAATTTTATTTTGTAAATATATAATGAAGAAAATGGTTAAAAAAAGTGTTAGGAGAAAGAATAAAAAAATGCGTAATAAAAGCAAGATGGGGGGGGGGGAAATAATGTAACAGAAACTGAATTAACACAATTAACACCAGATAGGGTAAGAAAAAAGAAAGAAAAAGAGCATAAACAAAAAAAAAAAGAAAAAAAAGAAAAAACAGAAAAACAAGATTCTTTAACAAAAAAATTATTAAAAACACATAAAAATGGAAATAATATGACTGAAATAGTAAAAGAAGTAGACATATTTTTTCAAACTTTTGAATCAAAAAAAAAGTCACTAGAAAATGATATTAACCATATTTATAAAAGTTTTATAACATATTATCGTGAACATAAACATAATTCGACTAAACCTTCTTTGCAATTATTTAACAGCAACCTATAAAATAAAGCGTGTTAATATAAAACAATTTATGTTCAACTTCCAAATAAATAGTAAGTTTTTATTTATAACATGCAATTTACCGAAAGAACTCCATTTTATTTAATAGCAACTATTTTTTTATTTATAACCATAGTATTAAGTTTAGTATCTACTTTTCATATTAAAAATAATGGAGCTGATTTTTTTCCAAATAAACAAGAAATAAAAGGAGTCGTTTATCACGATAATACAGTTATAGACAAATTATGTTGGTACTTTTCACAATTTACTCATCATACCATATTTTTGTTGTTTACTTATTTTTCAATGGCATTATTAAATGTTAAGTCGGAAAAGTTTTTTAAGATGACCGCCCCATTGGCATTAACAGTAAGTGTGTTATATTTTTATTTGTTATATCCAAAGCAAAAACTCAAGATACATCAATTACCTTTTTGTAATTTTTTCTCTCATTTTATGATTATCTTTTTAATATTTGGCGAGTTAATGTACATCAAAGAATATAAATTTTATGAAACAACTAACTGTTTTATATTTATATTAACCTCAATGACATTTGTCATTATTAATTATTTACTAAGAGGAGTGTGGAGTTATAATTTAGTAAAATTAGATAGATATTCTGGATGGAAATTAATAGCAACAACCATACTGATTATGTATTCATTTAGTGTACTGTTTTATATAATTAAGTACAACACGATTAATTTAGTGGAGTTTGAATTTAAAAAGTCGAGATACTTCTTATCGGGATTAATCAATATTATATTCTTCTTAATGATGAATAAATAATATATTAAATAATATATTAAATAATAGTATAAACATTATTTTGATATCATAATAGGATGGACAAACTAATGAAGATTATTAAAAATGATGGATGTACTAAAAAGGGAGGAGATATTCATTCAGAACTAAATCATATTTATTTTTATTCTGAAGTAGACCGTGAATCTACACACGAACTAATTAATCAGTTACGTGAAGCCGAAGAATACTGTATGGTAACTTGCCGAGCAACTAGTGTTAAGTCTATGCCTATTTATTTACATATAAACTCATCAGGGGGTTGTATTTTTTCAGCATTTAATGTGATTGATTACATCGAAGCATCTCGCGTTCCTGTATATACCATTATTGAAGGAGCAACCGCTTCAGCAGGTACTCTTATTAGCATATGTGGCAAACGTCGTTATATTCGCCCAAACGCACATATGCTAATCCATCAATTGTCTTCCGAGTGTTGGGGAAAAATGTCTGAAATTGAAGATGAATATATTAATTTGAAGCACGTGATGACTCGTATTAAGCTACATTATAAGAAGCATACGACTATTCCTGAAAAGGAACTCCGCAAATTGTTGAAGCACGACTTGTGGCTACATTCAGATATGTGTTTGGATTATGGGTTAGTTGATAAAAAATGGCTAAAATAAAATAATATAAAGATAACCGTAATATAAAGTTAATGGATTTTATAAAAAGCCAGCTATTAACATTATTTATAATAAAATCAAGCGCCCAAGAAATTCCAATAAATAGTATTTTACTCACTATAATTCCTATATACATTTTTGATAAAATACTTACGTTCGCACCTTATGTATGGAATTTAATAAAATATTTTGAAAATAAAAAAACATATGCGCCCATTGTTACAAGTAAAGAAAAACTGTCATCTATTACTGTTGAAATCATTTTAAAACAAACAACAGATGTATTAGCACATTCTATATTGGATTATATTACAAACCGTCCAAATATTCAAAGCATATTATATTCAAAACAAAACTTTATGTTAAATCATAAAACACCTATTTTAATCAATGATACAGATGAAATTTACGTTTGCTTATTAAATGAAACCAATGATGATAAAGACAGTTCGCAATTAATTGAAATTTTTAGTTATACTCTGAATGTAGAAGAGTTAAGGTCTTTTATTAAAAAGATTGAGTACAATTATTCTATTAAGATGCAAAATAAATTGGGAGATAAACTATTTTATTTTAATGATATTTCAACAGGAATTGTTAATAAAAATGATTATGCCAAAGCACAGCCTTTTATTTCTTTTACAATGAAGCCATTTGTAACCAATCGTATGTTTAAAAATGTAATCGGAATTGAATCTAAATTGATTGAAAAGAGAGTTAATTTCTTCAAGAAAAATAAAAAGTGGTACGATGATAAAGGAATCCCTTATACGCTTGGACTCCTCTTATCTGGCCCGCCTGGCGGTGGAAAAACATCAACTATAAAGTGTGTCGCTAATGAAATGAACCGCCATATTATTAATATTAAACTTCATAAGAATGTGACTCGAACTCAGATGGAGAATTTGTTTTTTAATGATATTATAAATGTAGTCCAAAATGGAAAATCTGAACAATTCATCATACCGATTTACAATCGTATTTATGTGTTTGAGGATATAGATTGTCAAGAGAACGATATTATAATGGAGAGAAAAGAACCATTTATTATGTTAGAAAAAAGTGGAGCCAACGATTTACAAAAAGATGACCCGCTTACTAATGAAAGACTATCATTGTCTTGTTTATTAAATATATTAGATGGAATATTAGAAACTCCTGGCCGTATCATAATAATGACTACAAACTTCCCAAAATTATTGGATAAAGCACTTATTCGTCCAGGAAGAATAGATTTAATTTGTGAATTTACAAAATGTACAAATAATATGTTGATTGAATTTATTGAATCATTCCACGATATATCTATACCACTTTATTATATTGAACAAATAAATAATTTGGAAGAATACAAAATTACTCCTGCAGAAATAACAAAAATATTATTTGAACACTTTGATAGTTATGAAAAAGCAATTGAGGCTATTATTCAATATATAAATATAAAAATATAATTACATAAGTTATAATGTCTAATTATAATTATTATACTAAAATCACTAATTATGACCAAATTGTAGTACAAGATGACACATTATTAGTTATGGATTTTGATGAAACAATTATACATTATCCTTACATAAATAGTAATTGGTGGGGAGATACATCGGCAGAATATGCCAAAAAAGACCCAGAAACAGCAGAGAAAAACACTTATAACGATTGGATGGATATAATTATTAAGCACAAAGCTCGAATGTTAGATGAAGAAGAATTCAGTAAATTGTTATTACTTGTTAAAAATACAAACAGTACAATTGTAATTGTAACCGCAAGGCATAATAGATTAACACGTTTAACTTATAATGAATTAAACGACTGCGGAATATATAATAATATTGAAGAAGTGTACTTTTCAAATAAAAAAGGGCTTACTGTAAAAAAGATTAAACATAATCATAAACATATTGTCTTTGTAGATGATAAATTATCAAATATCAATGATGTTAAATATTATAATCCTAGCGCAACTGTATACCATATGAATCACATTAATTTATAATATAAAAATAGCACATATACTATATAATGTATAAAATCACATTCGAGGACAACTTGTATAAAGAATGGGATATTTACGAAACTGACAACTATACGAAAACAACCCTAACCATTAATCCACTTGAAATGAAATTATTTAATAATGACACCTTTAATATAAATGGTGACATTATTTATTCATCATTGAGAGAAAATAAATACAACGCTGGAGTATTGGATTTATCTAAAACATATGGAAAAGATAAAAATTTTCTTTATTTATGTAAACCAGATGATAAACGAGTACCTTATTTTCTAGTTCCATACAATATTCCTGTTTCATTTAACAAAATCAAGACCGCGTTATATATTACATTTGAATTTAAACATTGGAATCATAAAATGCCTTATGGTACAATGACTCAAAATCTGGGAACGGTAGATACACCCTTACATTATTATGAATACTCATTATACTGTAAATCTTTAAACGTATCTACACGTGAATTTAATAATGATGTTATCAATACACTCAAGAAAAAGATAGATAATTACGATAATATTATTGATGCGATAATCGATAAATACAACATACCCAAACGTACATCAAATGTGTTTACGATTGATTCTGAAACAAGTATTGACCTAGATGATGGAATAAGTATTCAAGATGGAAACATAAGTGTTTATATTAGTAACGTACCAATTATAATAGACTTTTTAAATCTGTGGAATTCATTTACAAATAGAATATCTACCATTTATCTTCCAGATAAAAAACATTCAATGTTACCTTTAAAGCTATCTCAATTGTGTAGTTTAAATGAAAAAGAAACACGTATTTGTTTGGTGATGGATATAAATATTAAAACATTACAATACTCGTTGTCTACTTGTTATGTAAATATAAACAAAAACTATTCATATGAAGAGTCGTCTTTATTGACAAATCCAGATTATTTAATGATTAAAGATATTTTACACGCAAAAAATAGTCACGACTTAATTACAGAATTAATGATTATGTTTAATAAAAACTGCGTAAATTATATGAAACCTTATCAAAATGGAATTTATAAAATTAATAATGGATTAAATCATAAATTGTATGAAACATATAATACAGAAACTACTTATATGCATATTACATCTCCGATTAGGAGATTGGTTGATATCTTAAATATATACCAATTATGTACAAATGATAATCAATTTACTTTTAGTGAAACCGCAAATAGGTTTTATAATAATTGGTATAATAAATTAGATTATATTAATAAAACTACAAAAAATATTCGTAAAACGCAAAGTAAATGTAAATTATTGTCACTTTTTGATAAAGAAAACCATAATGTGTATAAAGGACAAGTATTTGATAAAATGAAATATAATGAAATAAAATATAAATATCAAGTGTTCATAAGTGATATAAATGTCTACACTACTATAGTTACTGAAAATGAATTATTTGAAAATAATGAATATGAATTTAAAATATTTATATTTCACGATGAATCTCAATTAAAACATAAGATTAAATTACAATTAAATGATTTAAAGTTATAATTAAAAGTAATAAAAATGGTTACTGTTTTAGAATACATATGGGTTGGAGGAAATGGTGAATTACGTTCAAAAACTAAAGTATTGTATAAAAATGTAACTACTATAGCTGAAGTTCCACTTTGGAATTTTGATGGGTCATCTACAGACCAAGCTGAATCTACTTTAAACACAGAAGTTATTTTACAACCTGTTAAAATGTATAAAAACCCATTTTTATTAGGATTTTTAATATTATGCGAAACTTATACGAATGATGTCCCGCACGCAACAAATAATAGACATACTGCTCTTGAAATTTTTAAAGAAAAAGTAGAAGAAGAAAGTTGGTTTGGTTTAGAGCAAGAATATTTTATGATGAAAGAAGAATGGGACCACAATGTACCTCAAGGAAAATATTACTGTGGAATTGGAAATAAATCAAATATTGAAAGAATAATTACAGAAGAACATTTGATAGCTTGTTTAAATATTGGTTTAACTATTTCAGGATTAAATGCCGAAGTTGCAAATAAACAATGGGAGTTTCAAATAGGTCCTTGTGAAGGTATTGAATCAGCAGACCAATTATATATTGCTCGATATTTACTTGAGAGAATCGCTGAACGATACAATGTTACTATTTCATATGAACCTAAGATTAATAAATACATCAATGGTTCAGGATGTCATACAAATTTTAGTACTAAAAAAACGAGAGATAATAATGGTTTAAGTGAAATTTGGAGCTGTATTCATAAACTTGAGCAAACACATCGCGAGCATATGTTGGTATATGGAAAAAATAATAATAAAAGATTGACTGGTCATCACGAAACTGCTGACTATAACACATTTTCATATGGAATTGGAACAAGAAATACATCTATCCGTATTGGAAATGAAACATTTAAAGATAAAAAAGGTTATTTTGAGGACCGGCGTCCAGCAGCAAATATGGACCCTTATTTGGTTACATCCATCATATTCAAAACGTGTTGTTTGGATTAAATTATTATTTTTTTAAACTCTTTAATTTTTTAGTCTTCAAGTTTTTTAATCTTATCTTGTTTATTAACAATTTATATTTGTTTATAAACTCTTTGGCCTTTTTACTATTTGCCCATTTTATTCTTATATTGTATGGAATCAATTTGTATTGTTTTATGCATTCTTTAATTATTTTTTTACTCTTATTTTGTATACAATTTTCTATTTTTTTCTTTGAGAAATTTTTAAATACATACGCTCTGTAATGGCAATTATTATGGTATAAATATAAATTTTTATCTTTTTCAAAATCGATCGGTGGAGAATCATCATCATATAAATTTATAACCTCGCCCTTTTCATTAAATTCACTTTTAATAAATTCTTCATACAATTTGGCAAATGTAAATACTTCAATAAACGTTACCCAAACATATTGTTTTTTTATATTATTTTTATAATAATTAATGAAATTAATTATTTTTGTTTCATTATCAGTAGTTTTATCATATACAATATTTTTAAAAACATATAGCATATCTTTTTTTAATAAACCATAATATTTGTCACTATGTTTCTCTTCAATTGATTTTAAACAAGACTCGTATACACTTGGTATCAAATTCTTTTTAATCATAGGTATGTAATCTTCTAAAACTTCTTTTATATGTTCTTTTGATAAATGACAAATTTCTTTATTTGAACAAGAAGTAGAAGTAGAACAACTTTTACTTGCGCAATTACCTAAAACTTTATATATATCTTCTTTTACAAAATGTGAATTTTCATTATCAATAGGTATATTTAATAATGGACGAACTATCATATTCAAAGTATAGTCCAAATTGTCCGCTATATAATTTCTTAATATTTGTACTGTTAACTCTGTTATGTCTTTTCCTTTGGAATTTTTATTATATTTTTCACCTATAAAATTTAAAAACTTTTCTGTTAATTTTTTATTGTTCATAGAGTCTATCACTGAAAGATAATAACAATCTCCAGCACCTGTATTTTGAGTAACTCTGAATTTATTTGTATATATTGTATACTTTGAAAAGTTTTTAAAAACCCAAGCTTGATAATAATAATTTTTATAATATATGTATAAATTTTTATCTTTTTTAAACTCTTTAGGTGGACGATTATAATTATTAAATATTATAATCTTTCCTGTTTCGTTGAATTCACTTTTAATAAAATTTTTATATATTAATGAAAATGTAAATATGTCAATGAATGTTACCCCATTAGACAACATTTGTATATTTTTTTTAAAATAATTAACACATTTTATTCGTTTTGTTTCATTATCAGTAATTTTATCATTTATAATATTTTTAAATAAATATATCATATCTTCTTGCCTAACATAAAAATCAGGGTTGTGTTCACCTGATGATAATATTGAAATCATAATAGTTTTATCCATCAAATGTTTTTTTACTGTATAAATTTCGTGACTTATATCAAAAAATAACTCTTCTTTAAACAAATCTAAATTATCATTAGGTATGTTTAACAATACATTAACGAAATAATGTACAATTGTTTCTAAATGTTCGGATGTATAATCTCTTAAAATTTGTACTGTAAGTGTATGTTCTTTTTTACCTATAAAATGTAAGAATTTTTCCGATAACTTTTTATTATGAATAGAGTCTTTTATAGAGAGATAAAAACAATCATTTGCTCCATAATTCCAATTAACCCCAAACTTCTCAGACATTATATAAAATAAATATTTAATTTAAATATAACGACTCATTCGAGCATATGAATTTTAATATTTTGGACGACCCTTCTTTCAACTTTTCAAGTAGGTCAGGCTCGCATATCGATTCGATTTCTTTTGACATATTGATTAATTTCAAACAACATTTAATAAAATCACCTGTAAACCATCCTTTTTGTGATTTTATTTCTTGAATCAACTGAATACTTGATAATGAGTCGTCGCAGGTATCCATCCACCGCTTAATATAAGGCATAATATCATATTGTAGTTCTTGATTCATATTGACTAATTGGTACTTGACTTCTTCATCATAATAATAATAGATTCTCTCATTGATAAACTTTAACTCTTCTTTAAACATTGAAGGAGTAAACTCTTTAAATTCATCCGACACCTTTACATCGTACAGACAACTTAAAATACAAAATATATCGGATGATGATAAACCATTGAATTTATCATATTTTTCATAAAAATCGCAAAATATTAATGGATGAATTTCTCGTATGGAACAAGCACACAACCCTTTAATAGTTAACTTATTATCATTATCCACATAAGAATTATGATGTAAAATAGTATTTAATGAATTTAGTTGAGATTCTATGAAATGTTCCGCATATTTAATACCACTTTTTTCGATTTCAATATCATTATTAATTGTTTCAAACTTTTCATATAATTCTATTTGTGATTTTATCTCTCGATTTGAATTTTCAATTTCATTTATTTTTTTAGATATCTGTTTACGGATACTATTTTTAGAGGTAACCAATTCTTTCTTTAAATATAAATATAGTTCGCAAACATCTTGGTTTTTTAACAACGGAATAATAGTATTCAAATTCAATTGAAGAGCATCTAATTTTTCATTGGATTGTTTGATTTGATTCAAAATATCCTGATTCATCAAACTCTTTTCAATAATATGTTTACATTCTTCCAATGAATAATTGTTTAAATAATGTAAAAAGAGAGAATAATCTATTTTAAATTTAGATTTTAATATTTTGGGACTACTGTTCATTAATTTGTAATATTGAGTTGTATCTAATGGGTCGTATAAATTAGTCATCATAATAACGTGACCAATTGTGTCAATATTTCGTCGGCCTGCTCGACCCGCCATTTGGATAAATTCGTGACTATGAATCAAACGCATAGAGCGACCATCGTGCTTATACAAACTAGTAAAACACACTGTTTTGGTAGGCATATTTAAACCGATTGAGAATGTTTCCGTCGCAAATAGTACTTTGATATATTTTTGGTCATACAATATCTCAATCATTTCACGAAACACAGAAAGCATCCCTGCGTGATGTATTCCAATACCCTTTTCCAATAAATCAATATAGTACTTGTATTCAGGTAAGGCCATATACTCTTTCCAATTCTTTACTCGAGAGACTAAAAGTTGTCGGCATATGGGCTCTACCAAATAATCCTTTTCTCCAGGGTCAAACAAAGCAGCAGACATATCGTTCGCATATTGTTGTACTTGTTTTCTTGAGAATACAAAGAACAGCGCAGGAAACATTTCTTTTTCTTTCAACTTTAAACATAATTCGTTCAATACAAATTGTTTAGAAACTGAAATATCATTGCTTTTTAAATAATGGTGACACTTTTTATTCATATCGATTGTTTCATTAAATGCGCTGTGTAATGATTCTATTTTATTATTTTTATTCTCAAATAATGACTTCATTGGTCCAGGCATTCTCTCAATGGTCTTTTTAGGTACTGTCAAATATATATTAAATGATAAGGGTACTACTCGAGTATTCGTACTACAAATATTAACTTTGTTTTCTTTAATAGTTTCAATCCAACTCGCGAACTTTTCTTTCTCTCCAATAGTCGCCGATAACATTACCATTTGAATATGTTTGGGTAGCGTAATAATACATTGTTCCCATACAGTTCCTCTTTCAGGGTCATCTATATAATGAATTTCATCAAAAATAACACACCCCAACTCGGTATCGATATCGATATCAATGTTTAAATATGAATTCTCGTGAGTAGTTGTTTTTAATAAATTATTTTGAAGAATTTCAGTCGTCATAATAATTACATCGGCACTCGGGTTATGTTTGTTGTCTCCAGTTAAAATTCCGATTTGTAGTTCAGGGAATTTTTTAGTAAACTCAGCATATTTTTGATTGCTTAATGCTTTAATGGGCGAAGTATAAATCACTTTCTTGCCTTTATTTGTAAAATATTTAATTGCGTGTTCTGCCGGTAATGTTTTTCCAGAACCCGTATGAGCGGTAACTAAAGTATGATGTCCATTTTCTATAGACTCGATAGCCTTTAATTGAAATTCACTCAATACAAAGGTCATTGTTATATATATTTAAAAATAATCTTTATATCTATATCAATGCTGTTATCAAACAAATATAAAATACTTAACGTCATCACACAAGGTACGTATTCAACATTGTACAAAGGAATTCACGTAGATAAAAACAGCGAAGTTGCTATAAAAATAGAATGTGAGGAAATAAGTAAAAAGTTATTGGACCACGAAATAGATATGTATTTATATTTGAAAAAAAGTAATAATAAAAATAATGAATATATTAATTTACCAGATATAAAATGTATAGGAACATATGATAATTATAGTTATATAGTTATGGAATTATTAGATATTAATTTAAAAAAATATACAGAAAAAGGAATAACAAAACAAAAGTTTTTAATCATAATCGAACAAATTTTTAAATTAATAAAATATTTTCATATGAGAGGACTTGTACATAGGGATATAAAACCAGAAAATTTTGTATTCAATAAAAAAGAACAATTATGTATTATAGATTTGGGTCTATCTACTTTTTATTCAAATAATTTGGTTAAAAAATTTATAGGAAACAAAAGATACTCGAGTTATACGTGTCACAACGATGAATATGTATATAGAAAAGAAGATGACATCATATCTATTGTTTATATGTTGCTTGATTTATATACAAATATATTACCTTGGGATAACCTATTTATAAATTATAATATTAAAAAAAATAGTGATTTTATTGAGTTTTATAAATTAAATAAAAAATATGATGAAATCGTTCATTTATTAATAATGATACACAATAATACAACAATTGACCATTTTTATGAAAAGTTGTTTCACGAAATAATTATGGTAGAAACTAAAATATAATTAACTATTTGAGTATACTGTAGTTAATCTTAATGTAAATGAAAAATCATTCTGATTTAAATCAAGAACTCTTTTGTATTCATCTACCAATTTTACACTTATTTTTTCTATTTTTTTTAGACCATAATAATATCGTGGTTCAGTGTATACACTGAAATCATTTTGTACTTGAACATTAAACGAAGAACCTTTTATTGAAATTCTAGCGATTGTATCTCCATCTAATCCATTTCCGGTGGATGATATAAAATTAACATTTGTATTTAATCCATTTGTACCATCTCGTATTATTAAAAATAAATATCTTGGCCCAATAATATCCATTACAGATTCTGAAATATACCCATATTCTCCGGTATATGTTGATTTCCTATATCCCAATAACCAACCAAATTTAAGTTGAATGTTTGCATTATCCAATTTATTATATCGCACAATCTCTTCTGGGTCTGTAACCATAAATGTAGTCGTTCTATTTTCAAGTGAATTACCAGCAAAATTAAGCTCTATACTAGTAACATTTCTTTTATCTAAATCAACCATTTCAAGAGTGACTTTTCCAGTACCAGTTCCAACTCCTCCAAGATTTTTATAACTTAAATCAAACTTAATACTTATAATAGGATTAACAGCAAAAATTGGGCTATTTAAACATTTCGTACTATTTATATATGAAATTAAATCATCATAATAATAATATCCATCTGGAATAAATACATAATAGTATTGAGGAGGCCCATTATTTTTGTACACTTTTATCCACATATAATTATTATCAAGTGCGCTTGAAATGGGATAATATGTTGTAGGAAGTTCTAAATCACATAATTTCATTTCAATAACATTATTAATAGGATATTGTAAATTAATCATAAAATCAGTAGATGAAGGATATATTGGGTCTCTATTTCTTGAATCAATATTCAATAATTTAGTAATCGTTTTTCTATTTATTGGATTACCAGCTCCATCATTTGAATTATATGAAATATTACTAATACCATTTGTAGTTTCAGTTTGGTTGGTTGACCCCCCCATATTTGGGCCGTGTGGTCTCGGGTCTTGTACAATAGAACTGTTTGTATCTCGGTCTTTTGTTAAATATTCTTGTATACTTTTAAAAAAATGACTAATTTTTGGATTTTTTAACAAATCAAATTTTTCAATATATTTATTCGTTTTTGAAATAATTTCTTTTTTTACATCATTGTAATCCGCATCGGCTGTTATATTAATATCTAATAAAGAAAATATATCATTAATGGTATAATGAGATAAATCTGTATCTATTTCATTTTCCATTTTATTATAATATAATACTTATTTAATATATTATAAGTATAACTATAATTATATCATTATAATGATAATGTATTATATTTATATTTAAATATTTATACTATAATATGTAATGGATTACAAGCTAAAAATACAAGAAAAAATAACTAGTTTTTTAGATAGTTCAAATGATAAAGCGATTGAAGAATTTTATTATACATTAAGTGATATAATTCAAGATAACAGAGAGACAGACCAATACATTAAAGTAATCATTGATGATTTTTTCTTAAACTATAATTATTATTATATTAACACAACCGATTTATATGTGGAATATACTGATAAATTCAAAGTGATAACTGAAAATAATATGATACACATTGTATTGTTGTACATTAAAAATTATCATACAAATAATGAATTGAATAGCGTTTTAAAAAAACAAATTAAAACAAAAATAATAAAAAAAATAAAATTAAGAAATATTTATCAAAACATACCTGAATCTGAATCAATACAAAATATTTTAGACTTTTTACATCCCAATTTTTTTAATAATCGAAATTGTGCTAAATATTTTATGATTACACTTGGAGACATTATAATGAAAAAAACAGATTTATTTTATTTTATACCAATACATATTAAACCCTTTATAAAAACAATAAATAAATACGTGTCTATGTATTTTCACACAATTAATTTATGTAATCACTATAAATTCCAATATTATGACCACGAAACCGATAAATCACGCGTAATATCATTCAATAATATTAATTTAAAACACGTTACTATTCCAGATTCATTTTATAATAATTTGATTTGTATATCATTACATTATTCAAATCGATACAATAATGGCGACGCATTTTTAGAAGACCCTTGTTGTTTATCTTTAAAACAAAATGTATTATGGATTAAACAAATATCAAAAACAGATATTATAGATTCATTCATAAAAGAATATATATATTTCAAAAAAGGTTCTAAAATTAATGAAAAAGATATGTTATTCATATGGAAAGATTACATAAAGCATAACAATATGATGAGTATTTTTCAAAAAAATAGTGATTTTAAAGACCATATTTCAGACAAGATAAAATATTATGAGGGAAACTATTATGATGTATCGAGTATGTTTTTGCCTTATGTAAATGATTTTAGAGATTTTTGGTGTAAATATATGTTTAATGATGATACAGAATATGAGTTTGAAATAAGCGAAATATTACAATTATTTATAGAAGCTTATAAAGATAAGTTTGTCGATGAACAAATGATTCACGAATTAATTCAATATTATTATCCAAATAATTATATTAATAATAAAGTTGACAAAATAGGTTGTACTTTATGGAATAAAAAAAAAGAAATAGATGTATTTTTAAAAAATGTTACCATTGTAGGTGTAAATGATATTTATCACTTATATTGTAATGAATTTAAAAATAAAAAAAAAGTAAGTAAAAACTATTTTTTGTTGTATTATTCATCACTTTAACATATTAAATAAAAATACTAATATAATAAGTCCAAATATTTCAACAAATCTTAATACATTAATAAAGCTTACAATACCTTCATAATATACAAAGTATTTGAAAAACCCACTGCTACAAGCGCAGTCTTCCTTTATATTATTATACAAATTAAACACATTATAAGACATATACCCATTAATACCTATTAATAATGCTAATGAAATGGTGGACAATAATAACGGCAATGGTGTTTTCATTTTTTTCTTTACAATTTTAGAATTAAAAAACACCATCATACCAACATACAATGTAAATAAAAATATTTCTAAAACTTGAAAAAACTTCATAAATTCAATATTTACCGAATATTTCTCATTTTTAATAAAACATTCACACGTGTTTAATTGTGCTAAATAATAATACGTGTAAACAAAGATTAGTGTGATAATAATATACAAAATAATTACTAACGATTTTTGCGGGGTGTTCATATACAAATACATTATATTTTAATTAAACATTTTGATACTTTGTTATTCTTCTCTTTATCATTGTCTTTATTATTTAATAAATAAGAATCTTGAGAATCATACAATTCTATTTTATAATTCTTACTTTTATAATAGATATTTCTTTTTTTGTATTGATTTTTAAATACAATATGAGGGTCTATAATATCTATAACAAGAGGGGTTTTGTGTTTGCTTCTTAATATTCTTCCAATACTCTGACATACATCTGATTTAGGAGTAGCCATAACAAGTGTTGTTAACGTTTTAATATCAAGACCTTCTGATGCCATCGCATAGGTTGCTAATATAATTTTTTTACTCTCACTTTCTTTTAATTTTTCTTCTTTCATTCCTCCGACATAATAACCTACACTCGTTTCAAATTCAATAATTTTATCAAATAATTCTTCTATTAAAGATTTAGTATTCGATAATATCATAATTTGTTGGTCCGAATTTATTTGTAATTCTTTTTTTAAAATTTGAATAATTAAATTATTACGCACTGGACCATTTAATTTATTAATCATAGTTGAGTATAAAGGGTTTCCTTTGTAATCTGTTTTCACATCATCAAATAATCCTTCTGATTTAAATTTAATACTTTTAACCAATACTTCTGTAGTAATATCAGTAGATTCTTTATGAATAACTGGCCCAATAAAATATTTAAACACCTTTGTAAGGCCATCTTTTCGGGTCATTGTACCGCTCAAACCCAAATTATAATTACATACTATTTGTATCATAATATTTGAAAATACTTCAGCACTTAAATGATGACATTCATCATATATACATAAACCAAATTCATCCCATATTTTAGTATCATATTCTTTATTGGATAAACTTTGTATCATACCTAATACAATATCTTTATCATTCACATCAATAACATCTGCTTGTATTCTTCCTATTCTTGCGTTAGGTAAAAATGTATTTATTCGTTCAATCCATTGATTCATTAAAAATGATTTATGTACAACAACCAATGTCTTTTTTTTTATTTTACTAATAATATTAAGAGCCATCACAGTCTTTCCTTTTCCTGGTTCTACATCCAATAATCCGCCACCACTTTCTCCTACGTGTTTTATATATTTATCAATAATGTTATATTGATAATCATATAATTGTCCTACAAAATTTAAATTGATATCTTTTCCTTTTGATAAAGTATTATTAAATTCTCCATATTTTTCAATACCATAATAACGAGGTATATACATTTTTGTTGCTGACTCTCTGTATATAGGGTATTCTATTGTGCTCATAGAATGTGTGGATTGAGGTTTTATGTTCAATTCATTTCTTATTATATTTAATTGTAATTCACTATAATCTTTTTTGAATATAGTATACCCTTTTTTACCCAAATACGACATTATATATTATAATTTATGTTTTTATATTTTATATATATATTATAATGGCTGTCAAAAATAAGTATTCTAGTTTTATGACTTTAGAAAATATAATTGGATTATTATTAGCAATATTAATATTATTTGATTTAAAAGTAGAAGAACCAATATCTAAATTATTAAATACACCAGTTGGTCTAACAATGTCTTTATTAGTAGTTATAATTATGTTTTATATGTTGAATCCTGTTGTAGGAATATTATTTTTAATATATTTATATAAAACTATTAAGTACGACACTGTTTATAGTGGTGTTAATAAAGACAAGATATTACAAAAAATGAATCCCACCAAAACATTTGAAGTTGAAGAACAAATCATTTTAGAAAGAGCACCCATTAAAAATCAAAATCAAAATAATAACGTGTCTTTTAAACCTACAGCACTTATTGTTGGTTCTGAATTATGAGGTTACGCGGGTGGTATAGCTGATGGTGGTATATTTGCTGCTGGAGGACGTGAAGTAATTTTAGTATCTTGTGGATTATAAATCCAAAAATAAATAGTTAAACTACTTATAAATATTATAAATACCATTATTATTATTAATCCAGTATTATTATTTTTTTTTTTTTTTTTTATTTTTTTTAATGATTTATTGGTGGTTGAGTCTTCCACAACACTACAATCTATATATATATCATTTTCGGTTATAACAGGAGAGTTTGATGGTCCTATAGAGCTTACATACAATATAGAAGAAAACTTATCATATGTAATATTAGATGGTTTGATTAAACTAGTGACCTTATTACTAATAGAAGAGAACTCTTTTTGAGGTGTTGTGTTGTCTTTACTATCTATTGAAAATAATGTTTTCACGGTTGTATTAAATAATACTATATCACAATTATTCAATGGAGTATTAATAGTTTGATTAAAATATAAAAAAGTACCAGTTAATGGAATTATATTATTTACATATATATTATCATTTTGTATTGGATATGTTGATTCTGGGTCTACTTGTGAATATTTTATTAATAAGTCAAGGTCTGCATTAGTATCAGCTGAATCTCTTGAAGCGGTTTTAACAGGTATAACGATTAATAGTGGTTGAACTGAATTACTCTCACATTCTATAATTATAGAAAATGGTATATCCGTATCATCAATTTTTATAGGACAGCACGTCGTAAAATGTAAGTATTTTGTAGTATATGTATTAAATTGTTTTAAATTATTAGTACATAATTGTATTTTATTACTAGTTGGAAACATATATGTCATAAAGTCCAAATTTTGTATAGGGTCCGTATTTATAGGTTGATTTACGATTTGTGTTTTAAATACTTGTTTTATAATTGGATTAAGTGAATTATAAGCATCACTATTATAAAATTTAGGTTTTGATATAATATCAAAATCATAATTAAAAGCCAAATAACTATTTGTTGTAGCCGATGATATTTTATTAGAAATATTTATTAATTCACTCATAATACAATATATATATATTATTAATATAATTTATATAATAAATGAGCAATTATTTATATTTTTATGAGAATATAGATAAATTAATTAATGATGATTTATTACTAAGTACAGAAGAAGAATTTGTAAAAGTAGAAGATATATTTAATATTAATTTAGTCAATTTAAATATAGAACCAACCCTTTTAGATGATAATAATATTATGTTATTATATCTATTATGTATTCATAAAATATCTACATTTAAACACGATAATATAGTAAGACATAAATTAATACAATTTTTTAATTTTCATAAAGGAAAATCAGAAAATAAAGAGCAAAAAGGAGGTAGTCATTTTATTTTATTAAATATATTAAAAAAACACATAAGGAATAAGATATATCAAATTCAACCTAAACCTAAACATCTTGAATAATATTATGTACTTTATTAAGTACTGTATTTAATTTATTTATATCAATATCATTTCCTTTATTTGAAGCAGGAACCAGTTGTTTTATTGATTCTATTAATTTTTTATTATCATCATTGTTGTATTCGGCACCTTTTACATTTAATGTGTTATCATCATCTGAATCATCATCTGAATCATCAGATTGATTATCAAAATCTTCATCAAATTTTTCTGTAAACCCCTCTTTGCTATTTATTTGATTTATTAACAATAAAGCATTGATGAAAATCATTGGCATTATTAATACAACTATCATATTTTTATTAAAAAAATAAATAATTAATGCCATAACAGCAAATAAAAATATGCTTTGGTTATCTCTATTATATATAAATACCCCTAAATTTATTAAAAACAATACAAAAACCAAATACAACAACTTAATATTATTTAATAATTGTTTAGACTTCATTATATAAATGTTATATAAAATAAAATTGAATAAGAATATAAGTTTTATTTTATTATTAAAATGCTTCAATTAGCAACTTGCGAACCATATTTTAATATTGTACACGGTGGTCAACCAATAGATGGGTTTGTTGTAATTTATAGTTATTCATTAGAAGAGTTTTATTCAAATGAATGGATAGAAGACCTAGTATTTTATTTAAAATCATTATTCAAACTTATAAACAAGAACAATTTAAAACACGATATTATAAAAAATTATGATAAAGTTTTAAATAAATCAAAACAAATTAATTTAGTAGAAATTATAGAGATTGATGGACGCGACACTTGTATCAATCATACTTATAAAATTAATTTGTTTAAACGTCTATGGAAAAAGAAACATTATTCATAATTATTATACATAATTTAATAAAATAATTATATCTTCATCTAACTGTTTTTTTATATATGGATTAAGTTCATTTTTTTGTTTATCCAATAAATAAATATATAAATCAGTTAATTTTTTTAGTTCTGCGGTATCATATTTTTTATTAAATTTTGTTAGTTCATCGATACATTTGCGTTTTTCTATTTCTAGTAATATTTCTTGTTTCATTATTTATATTAATAAATATAAATATATTATTCTATTATACGTAGATGTCTAAAACAGTAATAGAACCTTTATTACAAGAAGATAACAATCGGTTTGTAATGTTTCCTATAGCTGACCAAAATATATGGAAAATGTATAAAAAACAAATCGATTGTTTTTGGAGACCAGAAGAGATAGATACGTCAAAAGATATGGCACATTGGGAAAAATTATCTCAAGATGAACAACATTTTATTAAATTAATATTGGCTTTCTTTGCTGCGAGTGATGGAATTGTATTAGAAAATTTAGCATTAAGATTTATGTCCGAAGTACAATTGCCTGAAGCAAGAGCATTTTATGGATTTCAAATCGCAATGGAAAATATACACTCTGAAACATATAGTATACTAATCGATAGTTACATAAAAAACACAGAAGAGAAGACTAGTTTGTTTCAAGCAATTAACAATTACCCTTGTATTGAAAAGAAAGCAAAGTGGGCTTTAAAATGGATACACGATAAAAGGTCTAGTTTCTCAACACGTTTAATCGCATTCGCGTGCATTGAAGGAATCTTTTTCTCTGGTGCGTTTTGTTCTATATATTGGTTAAAGAAACGAGGATTGATGCCTGGTTTAACATTTTCTAATGAGCTTATCTCTCGAGATGAAGCATTACATACCGAATTTGCTGTATATTTATATAGCAAATTAGAAAAGAAAATACACAAAAAGAAGATTCAAGAGATTATTCAAGATGCGGTTAGTATTGAACAAGAATTTATTACTGACGCATTACCGTGTCGTTTAATTGGAATGAATTCTGATTTAATGAATAAATATATTGAATTTGTTGCTGACCGATTATCTATACAATTTGGATGTGAACCTATTTATAATTCTCCTAATCCGTTCGATTTTATGGAAATGATTAGTTTAGAACAAAAAACAAATTTTTTCGAATCACGTGTATCTGAATATTCTCTCGCTGAAAAATCAGGTAAAGATGAAGCATTTGATGTAGAGCTTGAATTTTAATTTAAATTTTAAAATTTAAAATATCCAAAAAAATTTTTGGGTGAAATAAGATTATCTAATGTATTAGATGCTTGTTTTAACTCATTTGTTGCTGTAATTTCAAGTTCTTTGGCTTTTTTTAATTCTTCAGTTTTTGTATCTATTAATAATTTGGATTTATTTAATTCATCTGTTATGTTTTCAACATTCTTTTTGGCATTATTCAATTTTTCATTTGCCATATTTTTAACTTGAGTTGCATCTGATATTTTTTTTTGTTTTTCTTTAGTTGCCGCATTTGAGTTATTTAGGGCGGGTTTAATCGCATTAGTACTCGGTTTAATCACATTAGTACTCGGTTTAATCGCATTAGTACTCGGTTTAATCGCATTAGTACTTGGCTTAATCGCATTAGGTTTAGAAGAAGAAAAACTCGTCCCTATTTTAGCTATTAAATCTCCCATTCCACCTTTTATTTTATGAGTTTTATTCTTATTTTTCATATGTTTACGTTTCAAATATGTTTTGTTCATTATATATTATATGTATATAATGTTTTGTAAAGAATATGAAACATTATTTCTAAAATGTATGAAACAAAATATTCCAAACCATAATAAATGTAAAAATGAATTTGATTTATGGTATATTTGTTATAAAAAAAATGTATTAAATATATTATATTAATTATACTATATGGATTATGAGATAATTAATAAAAAAGAATGGTCGACTAACTTGTATGATTGCGATACAGAATCTTGTTTTTTGAGTTGTATTGTACCTTGTCATATTTATGCTAAATTAAAAAATAAAACTAAAATTAAAAGTCAGTATTGTGTACATTTATTTTTTTATATATTTATATATCTCTGTATTCAACAATTATGGTATACCAGTAATTATATATCTCAACATACTTGTCCAAAAAATTTAATAAATGATTGTATACACGCAATTGATAATTGTGAAGATTATTATATGTTAATAGATGACAGACCCTCTTCGTGTTTTATTAAAAATGGTTTTTGTGTTTATAATAATTATGAATGTATATCAAAAAACCAATCGCGCAAAACAGAGATGTATATTTTAATATGTACTTCACTATTTTATTCAAGTTTAACATTTATGCATTATAAAGTGAGACAACATATAAAAGCAGTTTATCATATAGATGGGAATATTGCTGAAGATATAATGGCAGTAACTTGTTGTTCTACTTGTGGTCTTGCCCAAGAATATCGAGAACTTTAGTAGCCGTTTCTAACGCACCTTCAACCCAAGCTTGATTATGAGAAAATGACTCTCCACATATATACAAGTTTTTTATTGGATTTAAAATTTCTTTAGCAATTATAGTTGAATTATATTTTGGTAACCAAGAATGGTCGCCAACTTCCCATAAATGTACTTTAAAATACTCTGGTTCTTGAATATCTTTATCAGGAAACAATATTTTCAATTCTTTTTGTATTTTATTCATAATTGTTTTGGTTGATTTTAAATTACCACTTTCATTTCTGTATGGGTCGGTATCTTTACCTTCTACATAGGATATCATAATTAAACCTGTATCTGAATTAATAGGTATTATATGTCGTAAGAATGAATTTGTAGTTGTTCTTGGCATATCCGCAAACCATTTATTTTTATATATAGCATACACTCTTAATAAACTACTCACTTTAACTGAATTTATAAGAGGTAGTATTGGTTTTAAAATAGTAAATTGTTTTAAATCATTCGCAGGAATTGAAAATATTATATTTTTTGTAAAATATTGGTCGACTTTATATATTCCATCATTGTGTTCAATGTGTTTTACTTTATGGTTCAATTCATAATTCAATCCCTTTGACATTCTTTTTATTAACTCACTTAAACCTTCTTTAACTACATAATAATCTCCATTCATCATTTTTTTTAATAAACTCAATGAATCATACGCGTTCATTACTTTAAATTCTGAATAATATCCAAAAATATACATTAATTTATCTGATTCTGTCTTAGTAAAAAACTTTCGTATATAATTATAAAATGTTATATCCCTCAATGAATCTAATTTAGGCTTTAATAATAATTGATTTATTACTTTTTTAAATAAATTTTCTACATCATTCGTTATTGTATCATTATAAATAAAATCGTGTGAATGACTTAGTTTTATAGGAGATAACTTGAATTGTTTTATTAAATTTACCAATATCTTATGGTGGTCACTATAACGCCCCGCTCCTATTTCATATTGAGGGGATTTATTTGTAAAAATTCTTCCTCCTAAATAATTATTTGCTTCTAATAATAACACTTTATGTTGTGTTAGATTTAAACTACAATATAATCCAGAAATGCCACCACCAATTATAATATAATCGTACATTATAATATAGTAAATATTTATATAAAGGTTTTTGAAAAATAATCTATAATGGAACCAAACGAACATATCTTATTAATTAAAACAGTTCAAATTTCACCATTTCGAATTTTAATGACTGCTTTGAAGGATATTTTATTGGAAACAAACATTACTTTTCAAAAAGATGGCATTCGTATTATAAATATGGATAAATCTCATACTATTTTGGTACATCTTCATTTACAAAATGATAATTTTGAATATTACGAATGTAAAAAAGAAAAAATTATAATTGGTGTGAATATGTTTCATTTATTTAAACTTATTAACACAATTGATACTGATGAGACATTATCAATATATATTGAAAATGAAGATTACAATGATGGCATTGTAGAGCATTTAGTTTTAAAGTTTGAAAACAAAGCAAAAGAGCAGTGTAAAATCCAAAAATTAAAATTGATTGAACCAGACCACGAAGAGTTGAACATTCCTGATGTAAAGTTCTCATCGATTATTAATTTGCCTTCTAATGATTTTCAAAAAATTATTCGCGACCTTAATGGCATTTCTGATAAATTGGAGATTAAATCGATTAAAAATCAACTTATATTTAAATGCCAAGGTTCATTCGCAAGTGCTGAAATTATTCGGTCAGAATCGGATGGTATGGGATTTATTCAAAAACATAATAAAGTTATTCAAGGAGAGTTCTCTCTAAAAAATCTTAGTTATTTTATTAAATGTACTAATTTATGTAATCAAATTGAAATGTATATGGAGAATGATTTGCCTCTTATTATTCAATATAATGTTGCTTCACTTGGTATTATTAAATTAGGATTAGCACCTCTTCCATCGTCTTGTTAATTACGTCACGTGTTTTTTAAATATACTTTACCCATAAATTATATGTTAAAATATATAATTTATCATCTTCACAATTATTCATTTAACAACCCACCTTATAGTAAAACTTATTATTTCATTGTTAATATCACATATTATTACTATACATTCATTAACAATAATATCTAAACTTTAAATTATAATTATGAGACGTGTTTTTTAAAAAGACAACCTACTTTATCCATATATTCTATATTTGCTAAAATAATAGGATTAATATGCTTACAATCTTTCATCCACACTTTAACAATACAGAATGATTTTTTTGGAGAAACACTAATACCATTAATATATTCGTGTTCTTTTGATAATGTATTTCCGATTAACATAAAAAATAGTTTTTTCCAAACATATTCAATATTTTTATTATGAACTTTGAAAGAAAAACCACCACCTTGTTTATTTTCAGGGTCTTCCCACATAGGTTTAACATCATTTTTCATAATAAAAATCATAGTTTTTTTAATCAAATCAAAATTTATTTCATCACTTAATAATACAGCTTGTTCTACATTATCAATTGTATGAATGTTATGATAACTAGTAAAACTCCAGTCGTCTTCATCTTGTAAATGAATATAAAAGTTCCATTTGTTAGATAATTTATATTCATTTACAATCGCCATTATATATTATTAACGATTTATTTAACTATTTTTTTATTAAATATTGATTAACAGCATTTGGATTTAATTTAAAAACTAAAAATATAATCAACGTCATATATGTATACAACATTACAGGAATAAATACTAAAATCCAAGCAATAATAGACAAATTTGCTAAACAACATATTTCTAATAAACAAGTAAATATAATACATATTATACCTTGGGTTAGTGCTTGTTCATAATTTTTATCACTAATTTCAATAACAACGTGTATTAAAGAAAATACAACATATAATAATGCTGGGGGACATAAATAATTCAATATCATTATTATTTAAACATATATTAAATTATTATAAAATGAATACAACTGAACCAAATATCGATTTTAATAATGAGCCTGAACCTGTAACTAAGTCTGAACCTGAGCCTGTAACTAAGTCTGAACCTGAACCTGTAACTAAGTCTGAATCTGAACCTGTAACTAAGTCTGAGCCTGAGCCTGATAATGAATCTATATCATTATTAATGAGACAAACAACTTATACGAGAGAAGAGTGTATTGAAAAATTAAAATGTATGTCTATCGAAGAAATAATTAAACAGTATTTAGGTGTTATAAAAAAAGACATATCAACTGGTACAACAAATCAAAATATTTTTAAGGTGATAAGGGATTTTTTTTAAATAACCTATTTCCGATTGTATTAGGTTTTTTTCTTATAGTTGAATTAGTAATTTCAGAATTATTTTGAACTGGATGAACACTATTATGATTATTTACGTCTAACATATTAGTTGTCTCATTCCATTTAAAGTCCACAACAGTTAATGATTTTAATCCATCAACCATTTGATTATTTTTGTACATTCCGATATTTTTGTAAGCAATATTCTTGCTAAATTCATCTATAATATGTAAAATTTTATGGTCCCCTATTTTAAAAAATTGACTCCTATCTACAACTATATTATTTGCTATTGCCCTGTTATATACTACATTATCTTCATATCCCCAAGACCACAAATTAGGGAAACCATCAATTTTTTCAAAATCTCCACCTTTAATTGAAAATATTCCTCCCAAAGCGAACGTAAACCCATAATAATGTTTTATTACATTAGGTTCAACATCATAATTAAGCAACCCTTTTATATAAGGTACTGTATCTACATCATTAAAAATAAAATTTATATCTTTATAATAAGAATATTTTTGTTTAGCATATAAAAATCCTATATTTTTCATAGCGCCTCTATTAAATGGTAAATTGTTGTTTTGATGAGCAAAAACTATTTCATATTCACTTTTATCATAATCTTCTAATATATATCCCATATATCTTAAGAAAAATTCTTTATGTTCCTCCCTATTTCTATATTGAATTATGAAAATGTATTTTATCATATAAATATACTACGAGTATTTTTTTTTGATAGCATTCGGTATTAATTTAGTTTCATATAATTCTAATTTTTTATAACATTTATTAATAGTAACCTCACTAATTTTGCTTACCATATTTATCGATTGTTTTGATATATTTAACTTACACTTTTGACATACAAAATACACTATTCCAGCAGATATAGAATGTGGGGTATTTGAAGGAATTAACTTTTGACTCTCTACTATAGAAGCAATAAACATACATAGTTGTGTTAATTCTGAATTTATTGCTAATTTACTACAATATCTATGTATAAATGTTGAAGGTGTACTATTATGTAATTCAGTTTTTTCTTCATCATCAATTTCGATATCATTTAAAATACTTAAAGCATTTTTACAACCTCTTGTAGCACTTGTATTATCTAATTTAAATATAGATGCTATTTCTTTTGCTGTTCTCGGATTTTCATTATTACTACACGCTATATATATAGATGCTGCCAATAATCCTTCTCGATTCAACCCTCGATATGTTTTTGCTGTAGAAATTTTACTATAATATCTTATGGCATCATCTATAATAATTTTAGGTATTCCAGCAGTACTTGCTAAAATAGTAATAATCTGGAAGTCATCATATTTAGATTTTTCATTATAAGGCATTGCTTGCCAATCGGTAAATTGTTTTATTTTTCTCATTTCATAGCTCGAACGATTACTACAAGTGATTTTACATCCAAATGAAGATTCTTTTAATAACGGATTTACTGGCATACCACAACGGGTTGGGTCACTTGTATTTGTATCGTCTGCTCCATAGTACCTCCACTCAGCGCCAAAATCTAAAATATCTTTATAAATAATTGCGCATTTATTATTGGAACAACAATAAAACCCCTCGTCGGAAATAAACAATGGTGCTTCGCATTCTTTACACTTATTATCTATGAATTCATTAGAATATATACATTCTAATTTATCTTCTTCTGTTACATTATCAAATAAACTCCATATCTCCGTTTTTGTTTTATCAGAACTTTTATTTTTTTGAGTAGACATCTGTAAATCTATTATAAATTTAAATTAGAATTCAATTTTATTTTATTGTAATATAATAAATGGGGAATACTATATCTTCTTCTGTAAATGAACAAAACAATATGGAGAGTTTAGCTTCTCAAATTGATGATATTGCTGTACATTATATATTAACTCAAAACACAATTGATTTATTACGATTGTCGGATAAAGAATATTATGATAACTTAATAATACTTACTAGTAGTGTTATAGAAAAAAAATTAAATAATTTAGAACTGGGGTTTTTAGACCAACGAATAATAGGTAAAAAAAAGATTATTGATTCTATTGATATCATACCTGCAAGTAATAAATTAAAGGATAAAGTTATTTTTAATATATCTAAGTTTTACATTAAAATTATTATGATATATAGTGCGATTGCTACAACAATTGACCCTCAATATTCATATGAAGATGAGAGTGGTGCTAAAAAATCATTTTATTTAAAAGATATTGATGCTTATAAAAATATACCTAAAAATGTAAGGCCTGTACTAATACAATTATCAAACCCTATGAATCTTTGTAGAAAAAGATTATCTATTTTAAAAAATAAATTAGATGATAACGTAGATGGTGAATATGTTAAAATAAATCCAGGTGAAAAATTATGCTCTATGTCTACTACAAACGTATTAACCGATGAAGTTGGTATTAAAGAATTAGATTTGTTGTATTATGATATATTTGATTATGAAACAAAAACGTGGAATAAAAGAAGTAAAAAAATGAAGCAAAAATATCATAAAGATTTGACTTTGTTTTATCAAATATTTACTGGAAAAAAAGATAAACCTTCTTCTATTAAATCATTTCACGATATAGAACTGCTCGATATGACTACACTTAGCAGTTGTAATGATTCTCGATTTTCTCAAGATATTTTAATTTTAAAGAGTAATGAATTAATTAAAGAATATATACAAAAAATTAATTTAATTGAAAATTATACAAAAAATTATAGAAATAAATTAATATCTTTATTAAAAGAATTATTTGTTGTTAAAATAAAAGATAACGAAACTCAATATAGCATTAATCCGGAATTAACTCTTGACCACGTATTATTTATTGAAGCAGAAACTAGAGACATCATTTTAAATTTGTACACTACTTGTGAAAAATACTTTATTCAAGCACTTATTATATTTGAAAAAATTTATGATGAACAATCTAAAAATATGAATATAGAAAGAATGAATTATATAGATAATATTAAAGAACCTTTACCCGAAAATACAGAACATACCCCAGAACCATCATATATGATGACACAACCTTCTATACCACCGCTTCCTATACAATCTTCTATTATTCCAGAAAATTTTACTCCTTCGGTGACAAGTGACGCGATGACAAGTGACGCAATGACAAGTGACGCAATGACAAGTGACGCAATGACAAGTGACGCGATGACAAGTGACGCGATGACAAGTGACGCGATACCGCCCCCACCATTACCTAGTGAAAATTCATTTTTATCTAGTACAATTACAAGTGCTCCAACAGATTCACTTAATCCACAAACAAAACCAAATTCTTCTCTTATACAACAAGCTAATGTACCTTTACAACCTACTACATCAACGTTTACTACAGCCCCTCTTAGTAGTGGCCCTCCTGTAATATCACCACCTGTAATATCACCACCTGCTACAGCTCCACCACCTACAGCTCCACCACCTACACAAAACTTTTTATCATCAATATTTAGTTCTGAAAAATCTAAACCAAATGAAGCGCCCCAACAAAGTTTTATATCCAAATTGTTAAGTTCTGAAACACCTCCAGCACCAACTATATCAGCACCAACTATTCCAGAAACAATTAGTCCAGCACCAACTGTATCAACACCAACTGTATCAACACCAACTATTCCAGCACCAACTATTCCAGCACCAACTATTCCAGCACCAACTATTCCAGCACCAACTATTCCAGCACCAACTGTATCAACACCAACTATTCCGGCACCAACTGTATCAGAAACAACCGAACCTGATGAAACAAACGAAACGGATGAATCAAAAGAACTTGATGAATTAATAAAAATGGATGAATCAATGAAATCTAGTCAACCAGAAACTACACCACCAGAATCTACACCACCAGCATCTACACCACCAGAAACTACTTTACCAGAATCTACAACACCAGCATCTACACCACCAGAAACTACACCACCAGCATCTACACCACCAGCATCTACACCACCAGCATCTACACCACCAGCATCACTCGAGACACCTTCTAAAAATTTTTTATCATCAATCTTTAGTTCTGAGCAACCAAAAACAACTGAACAACCTGAGAAAAGTATTATATCGAAATTATTAGGTAATGACACACCTCCTGTAGCTCCTGTTCCTAGTCCTTCTATAAATCCTAGTCCTTCTGTAACTCCTGCGCCTATACAAACTAACAAATTATCAGAAGAAACAACAAATATGATACCAATTGAAATAGGACCTCCAAAAAATATTAAAAATAATTCAAGTCCTCAAAAAAATATACCTCCATTGATTCGTAAATTTAATCAATTACAACCATCACAATAATTTATAATTTTTCTTTAATACTACTAAATAACTCATCGTCATACACGAATTTACTTTGTGATTTTATATTCATAGTTTTACTTTCTTTAGTATCAAATTTCACAACATTTTTTTCTTTGTGTATAGGTTCTCCATAACAATTTATAGCTATTCCTGTTTTTTTTTTGTATTCATCGCGTACATAACTTGGTATCCAATGATTCCAACTTATAAACAATAAATTTGGATGAATATATCTAGTTAAAAATCCATCATTTTGAAGACGACCTACAATAAATACTAAACAATCACTTAGATTATAATTCGGATATCCAATTAATACTTCTGGCATAATATAAGAGCAAAAATTATCAGAATTTCTTAATCTAGACGCCACTTTGATTTTACTATGAATTTTTATTAATAATTTGTTATAAATATCTAACCTATTTAAATCGTTCTTTTTTTTATGTTCATATAATTCATCAATGTTTATATGTGTATCATCCATTAATATGATAAAGAAAAAAATATTATAACATTACCTTATTTTTGTTTCATAACTGTATTAATAAATAATTCTAAAGAATCACTGCTTATTTCCGCATCATAAATATATTTTATATCATTTTTTACTAAAATAATTGTTGGGTATTCAGAAATATTATAACTGTCAGCTGTATTTGTATATTTATCACAATCAATTTCTACATATGTTACTATGTATCCTTCTGGCTTATATGATGATTTAAAAGAATCCCATACTTTTCTTGTAGTAAAACAATGAGGACACCAGTCAACCGAAAATAACATTAGTTCAACTTCTTTAACTTGTTCAATTGATTTAAATTCATCATTCGGAATGAATCTATTAGGGTCTAATTGTTTAGATTTATAAATATAATAAGAAATACCTGCGAATACAATTAATAACAATAATGTAAGTTTCCAATTCATTAAATAGTATTGATATTAATAATAAAATAAAATAAACACATTTAATATTTATAATATAATGATTATTAAAGAATTTAATAAAAATACATACGTAATTATTGATAAAAATAATTACGTAAATATAAAAAATTATTATGTTCATTTACTAAATATAAAATTTAATAAAAAACAACATTCTGTTAATATAGTTAATGAAATAAATTCTAAATTAATACAAATAAAAAAGTTGAGTATATAATATTACTAAAAAATATTTTCTCTTTAAATAATATGAAATTATATACTGATAATGATTATAAAAGTGGGGATGGAATGTTAACTACTGTGTGGGGTCCAAGTTTATGGCATTCATTACATACTATAAGTTTTAATTATCCAAATCAACCAACCGATGAAGATAAGCACAATTATATGAATTTTATACTTCAATTAGAGTACGTATTACCTTGTAAATATTGTCGAATGAATTTTAAAAAAAACTTAAAAGCGGTCCCGTTAAAAATGGCTCAAATGAAAAATAGGGAAACATTTTCTAAATTCGTTTATAATTTACACGAACATATTAATAAAATGCTTAAGAAAAAATCTGGGTTGACTTATGATATGGTGAGAGAACGATATGAACATTTTCGTGCAAGATGTAATCTTAAAGAACTTGTTAAAATTAAAGAAAAAGGCTGTACTGAATCTTTATATGGTAAAAAATCAAAATGTATTATAAAAATAGTTCCTCAAACAAAAAAATGTAATACATTTCAAATGGATTCAAGTTGTAAAAAGAAGAGATTAAGATTAAAAACTGCTAAAATCATTTAATATAGGGAGGGGGATATTACCAGATGACCTATAATTTGGGGGTTGACTACAGGCAAATGAAGATGGATAATTCCCAAATTGTGTTTCTGTAATGGTAGATGGTTTTTCTTTCATTAACATATCTACTTTTTGTTTTAAACTATTAATCATATTTGTTGTTTCTATATCAGGACCTTGTAAATATGTTCCTTGTTGAAGCATAAAAGGATTAGATGATGCTGAATTTACAGGGACAGGTCCTGTTCCTTGACCTGTTCCGGAATTAGAACCACCCATACTAGATTGACTATTATTTCCAGTTGTTTGTATGGTTGAATTATTTTTACCACCACCACCAAAACTAATACTGTTATTTCCAAATAAGTTATTCCATTTACTATCCGCAGATTGTTTTACTGAATTGTCTTCTTTTACTGAATTATCTTGTCTATTATCTTGTGTAACATTTTGTTCTGTATTCGTATTATTTTTTTCACTAATCGAGTTATCCTGACTTATACTTGAATTATCCTCTTGATTATTATTAAAATCTGTTGTACTATTTACATTTGTACTTTGGTCTACAGATGTTTTATTTCCAATATTTACATCTGTGCTATTTGTATTATTATTATTATTACCCTTTATTTTAAGAGTCCCACTAGATACATCATCATCCGGTGAATTATGATAACGACCAAAACTAATGTCTTCATAATATGGACAGTTGGGGCAAATCGGAGGGACTAATTCAGTTTTTAAAGCATAATATTGTAATTCATCCGAAAGGTCTACATCATCTAAATCAGTACTACACGCGGGTACAACACGACCTGTACATTCTGATATATCCGTAAAATTTTCGTTAAATGAATATAAATTCAAACTTCCTAATAAAGCAAATAATAATGTTACAAATATCAATAGAAGTATTATTATTTTTGTTTTTTGTACAAATTTCATTATATTTAAATAAGAAAAAAAGTATTGTCTATTTATATAAATGGCAAGAAGAAGTGGAAATACTGGAAACAATGGAGGAATTATGGGTTCAGGGATTTTTGGAATGTTCGGTACTACTATACAATGCCCTGCGTCAGATACTTCGTTTTATTGTAGTTTTATGAAAGTTTTTAATTTTCTTATTGTGTTTATAATTGTTTTTGTTATTTTATACACTATTTATAATGTGTTTATAGCACCTTCTAAAGGCAGGAGACGCTAGACGTTAAGCGCTACAAGTTAAACAATCTTCTTTTTCTGGAATAATTGTAAATTGTTGAGCTTGATGTTTTGCTTTTCTTCTAAGATAATACATTCCGGTTTTTAATCCGCATTTCCAAGAATACAAATGCATACTAGTCAATATTTTATAATTGGGTTCTTCAATCCATAAATTCATAGATTGACTTTGACAAATAAATGCGCCTCTATCTCTCGCCATATTAATTATATGTTTCATTGGTATTTCCCATACTATTTTATATTTCTTTTTAATATTCAATGGTATTTCATCAATATGTTGTATAGACCCTTTATGTTCAATAATTTTATCTTTAATTTTAACGCTCCATATATTCAAGTCTATCAATTCTTTCATTAAATGTTTATTTATTACTACAAATTCACCTGCTAATGTTCGTCTAGTATATATATTACTTGTAAATGGTTCAAAACATTCATTATTAGATAATATTTGACTTGTTGATGCGGTTGGCATAGGTGCCACACATAATGAGTTTCTAATACCATAGAACTTGATTTCACTTCTTAGTGTTTCCCAATCATATCGATTCGATGGTGTAACATTCCATAAATCAAATTGAAAAATACCTTTAGAAATAGGTGAACCAAAAAATGATTTATAATACCCGTGTTGTTTAGACAATTCCATACTCTTTTCAATGGATGCGTGATAAATCGTTTCAAATATCAATTTATTCGCTTCTATTGCTTCATTACTTTCAAACGCAATATTCATTAATGCGAATGCGTCTGCTAATCCTTGTACACCAATACCAATTGGTCTATGCGAACTATTACTATTTTTAGTTTTTTCAGTAGGATAATAATTTACATCTATTAATTTATTTAAATTTTCAGTTAAATGTTTAGTGATTTTATGTAATTTTTCATAATCGAAAACTCCATTTTCAACCATAGACGCAAGTGATATACTCGCTAAATTACATACTGCGCTTTCGCGTGGGTCACTATATTCAATAATTTCACAACATAAATTAGATGATTTAATAGTACCTAAATTTTTTTGATTGCTTTTCATATTACACGCATCTTTATACAACATATAAGGTGTGCCGGTTTCCATTTGACTGTCTAGAATTTTGAACCATAACTCCCTCGCGCTTATTTTTTTAATGTACATTTCTTTTGATACATATGAGTTGTATAATGTTTCAAATTCTTCACCGTATACGTCCGCGAGACCTTTTGATATATGAGGGCACATTAAATACCAATCTTCATTATGTTCTACTTTTTTCATAAATAAATCGGGAATCCATAAGGCATAGAACAAGTCTCTCGCCCTCATTTCTTCTTCTCCGTGATTTTTTCTCAAATCTAAAAACTGCTCTATGTCTGCGTGCCACGGCTCTAAATACATAGCAAAACTTCCATTGCGTTTACCACCTCCTTGGTCAACATATCGCGCAGTATTATTAAACACACGTAACATCGGGACGATTCCATTTGAAGTTCCATTTGTCCCCTTAATATGTGTACCTTCTGCCCTTACATTATGAATATGAAGTCCTATACCGCCTGCCCATTTAGAAATATTCGCACAATCCTTTACTGTATTAAAAATACCTTCTATACTGTCATCTTCCATTGCCAATAAAAAACAAGAGCTCAGTTGGGGCCTTAGCGTACCTGAATTATACAATGTGGGTGTGGCGTGAATAAATTCTTTTTTACTTAAACAATCATAAGTCTCCTTTACTTTGTTTAAATCTTCACCGTGTATTTGTATAGCTACCCTAAGCCATAAATGTTGGATTCTCTCAACCACTTTATTGTCATTTTTAATTAAATAGGCTCGTTCAAGAGTTTTAAACCCAAAATAATCAATTAAATAATCTCGGCTGTAATCAATAATATTATCAAAGAATGCTTCATACTTTAAAACAGTATTTGTATACACAGTAGAGAGATAATTAGGAGGAACTGATTTAATATAAGTTGATAATGAACTAGACACCTCTTTTTGATGATTAGATATACATATAAGACTAGATAACTTAGAATAATCCGGATGAGTTGAACCAAGTGATGCGCATAATTCCGACATTAATTCGTCAATTTTATAAGTTTGGATATTATTATATAATTGGTCCATAATTTTGATAACAAGATTACTATATTGTATGGTTGATTCTGGCATAAGTTGTTTTAAACGATGAATTATTTTATTATAGGATAATTCTTCTACTTGTCCATTACGTTTAGTCACATACATATTTACAGTTTCATCTGTCATTAATTAATATTGTCATTAATGTTTATATGTATTTTATTATTTCTTTTTTTCGGGGCTCTTAATGAATAATCACCTTGTCGTTCAATACATATAGTATTCCAAATATCTTGTAATATGGGGATAGCATAGTTAAACCAGTCACTTTTACGTTTAATTAAAATACAAGAATATGTGTCTAAATACCAATAAATATTTTTAATCCATTCTCCTTCATAATCCATAACACTGTCCATCCAATTATTAGTATCTGCTTCTGTTTTAATTGTAAATGGCATATAAACATATCGGTATTCAGCATTTACAACAAATACAGCAATGATACCTTTTCTTTTATTATCATTTTGAATAAAATCTAAATAAGAAGGATATTCTACAAATTTTGTTTCTACGAAATCGCACTCATTTAAATTACATACTTCCATTTGAAGTAGAGTTTGAATATAATAATCTGTCTTGGGTACACCATTAATTTCTCTCGATACTACATTTTTAATTTCAATCATTCTACCAAAATTGTTTGGTCCAGTTACTATTCCATCGGGAGATGCAGCCAAAAATGTATAAGTTGGATGTTCTATACAACCAAAATCTTCAATTTGAGTTTGGTTTATATCTTCATATATCATTCGTGTTAATGGTTCAAATTTGTGTCCCCAAGTCAAAGGATTTTCTGATAAAGCCCCATTGTTTTTAGATTCTTTCACCTCAATTGGTTTACATTTTTCATATATTAATTGGTTTTTACTACTTTGGGTTCCAAATGCTTTCCACGCATTACTTGCGGTAATATGTTCGTGACGAAACTTGTACCATTCACTTGTTTTTTGAGCGGGTTGGGGTAACGATTTTAATATTTGTATATGTTGTTCGGATACATTACTATCAGAGTAATTATAACTTGGACCACAACGTTCCAAATTCATTTCGGTCAAGGTAGAAGTTATTAAAGATTTTAATTTTAATTCATCCAAATCTTTATCTATATTGAGGCAATTTTCTTTAATTAAATTATAAATTAAGTCTTCATAATTTATCAGTACAACCCATTCAGGATGAGCATTTATAATAAGACAAAGATTTAATTTTAAATATTCATATACAAGATTGAGATTAAGATTCGGCTCCATTATGTTATAATAATATAATTTTTATATTTAAATTGTATTGGAATTAGTATTAGGACTTGTATTCGTACTTATACTTGCGTTAGTAGTAGTCGAATTCTTTTTAGTCTTTTTATGAGTTACTTCCGTAACAATATTAAATTTTCTTGTTTCAGGATTAAAAGCCAATCCTCCGACACACTCAATAAATCCATCTTCTTGATTATAGTTTAGCTCATTATTTTTACTCAACTTTTTACGCTCAATTAATAATGAAAAAAAACGAATCGCTATATTTTTTTCATCATCCGATAAATTGTATTCTACTTTCAATTTTTCATTTACATATTTCTTAATCTTTTTAATTTTTTCAGTTTTACTCAATTTAGACCATACACCTTTTTTATTATTTTCAATATCCATATTTAAAAAATTATTCAGCGTTTCTTCTGTAGTACCTACATTTGTCTCGATGTTTGTACCGGTCGATATCATCGTTCGATATTTTAGATTGTTAAATTCTTTACATTCATTTGACATTAATATATAATATAATGTATGTTTAACCTTTTTATATTATAATATGTATAATGAAACATATCGATTTTTCAGACACAACTATAAAAAAAAAGAAATACGAAACAAACATAAATCAATACGATATCATAACACTTTTATATGAAAAAGGAATAAATAAAGATTTTGAATTAGAAATAAGAAAAAAATTAAGTGCTTATAAAAATCAAGACAAGATACATAACAAATATGATAAAGAACAACATATAACATATGACCAAACTATTCATAAATTGTATGATTCGAAATTAAAATGTTATTACTGTGCGAATGATATGTTGATTCTTTATAATAAAAAAAGAGAAGCATTACAATGGACCTTGGAGAGACTAAATAATAATATTGGACATTATGATACAAATACTTGTATATCTTGTTTGAAATGTAACTTACAAAGACGTACTGACAATCACGAGTATTTTAAAACCGGTAAACAATTTAAATGTAACATTGTACGTTAATAAATGACCAAAAAGAAATTCTTATTAATTTGTTGTGGTAGTTACACCGTTTTTTATTTATTTGTGTTAGGTTTTATTATTGTAATAAATATAAACAATTTAAATGTTTTATGACACGGTATTATAATGCCTCAAGTACTACACGACCATATATTATGTATGTTTTATATAGGATTTATTTCATATGTTTATCTTTTATTGTAATCAACATTATAAATTATAATATAAATTATAATAATAAATTTTAATTTAAAAAAGTTTTGAATTAAGTAGTAATGAAATGCGAGAGTCAAAATGATTTATTATTAAATAAACTAATGTTATTTTATAATATTGACGATAATCTTAATAAAATGCTTCGCATTATAAATGGTGAATCCAAAATTTCGCTTCGTATTGTAGATTGGTTTTCTACAAACTATGCCAAAAAATTCTTTACTATTTATGAAACGGCCCTTATACCTCGTTTTAGAGTATACAATGATTATAAATTAAAACTCAAAGCATATTCTAAAAGGCGTTTTGACCCATTTTGTAGATGGGACCGAATCAAAGTCCCTTTTGGAGATAAAGAATTTAGTATAGAAACTACAATTGGTCAATTGAATTTCTTTAAATGGGCAATCGAAAATAAAGTAATTCAGTATATTGAAAATAATTATGAAGACATTGAAACCGATATGAACAATAACAATAGTATTTCAAAAACGAAAAAACATAATGATTCATTAGGTAAAATACGTAAAAGGAGAGAAGAACTATCCAAATTTACATCAAAGTCTTTAAAAAAAGAGAAATTTGATATTGTAGTTAAATTTGGTTAAAAACTTATTTATAATAAATATAAATGGGGAATATATATTCTACTTGTTCATCCTATAATTTTGATATAATCAAACATAACATTACAAACAAACACGATTTTATTTTAATAAATACTTTGCTTGATAATAATCAAGATTGTTTAATAAAATATACAATTAATGCCAAAAAAGAAAATGAAATTATTAATGAGTTATTACATAAAAATAAAAAAAAAGAAATTGTGGTATATGGTATGAATCATAAAGACATTAGTATTATTAAAAAATATACTCAATTAAAGAAACTTGGTTTTACAAACGTTCATATTTATTTTGGGGGATTATTTGAATGGCTATTATTAAAAGAAGTATATGGTAGTATTAATTTCCCAACAGATGGTGAAACCAATGATATTTTAAAATATAAATAAAATTGAAAACAAAATTATAATAAAAATAATATAACAAAACAATAACAATGGAATTTCAACAACAGAAACTTCGTCGCATCGAATGGGAAAGTATCGAGAAACAGGTTGACGATAAAGAAAAGAATATTATTAAATTAATTAAACACGGTATGGATGATGTTCATACTAAGTCTTATAATTTTAGTGTAATCAATAGTATTGTCCATCTAGAGCACGAATTCAAAGATTACTACATTTATATTGTGCTTTTAAAAGATATGGTAGATACTATTATAAAAACATATGGGTTTGTACAAATCGCGTTGGTTATTCCTAAAAAGAAATTGAATGGAGCAGACCAAATCCGTTTGGAAAATCAAAAGAAAAAACTAACAGATAATATTGAATACACAATGCTAAGTATTATACAACAATTCTTTAAAGAGTTGGCTTCTTCGAAAAAGAAAAAAGAATTCTATTTCTATAATATATGTTATCTGTATAATACTTACAAGTCCATTTTAAACATATATTTCGTAATGTTTATTAAACAATTTATAGATAAATATACTAGCTCTATGAATATGTTGTGGTTTATTGAAAACACGGAAACCTTTATTGAATCTAATTCGATATTTGATTACAAACCAATTGAACTTTTTGAACATCAAAAAACTATATTTGATGTTTTAAAAAATGTAGAAAAAACAGAATCAACTCTTATATTTTATAGAGCTCCGACGAGTTCGGGAAAAACATTTACTCCTTTGGGTATTTGTAAAAAATTCAAAGTTATATTTATGTGTGCGTCGCGACACATTAGTGTAGGTCTTGGTAAAAACGCAGTAAATGCTGGGATTCGTACTGCGTTTGCGTTTGGTTGTGAAACCACTGCGGATGTTCGGCTACATTTCTCATCGGTAAATTCTTATATTAAAGATAAACATCCCAAAAAACCCGACCATTCCGACGGTGTGAAAGTCGACCTTATGATTTGCGACATACAATCCTATGAAATCGCAATGGTTTATATGACATCATTCTTCGATAATGACTCCATCGTATTATTCTTTGATGAGCCCACTATTACTATGGATTATGAAAAGCACGATTTACACGATAATATTTCAAATATATGGAAAGTGAATACTCTTCGGCATATTATTCTTTCATCCGCTACTTTGCCGAATGAAGTAGATATGACACAAATGATAGACCAATTCAAGAGTTCATATACAAACGCCAAAGTACATTATATCGAAACAATGGATGAATATACAAATATTAAATTGTTAGACCTCGAAGGAAAAGTGATTATGCCTCATAATATATTCAAAACTCATTCAGAAATCATTGAATTTATTTCGTTTTACGGAAAAAGTCATTTTAAATTTCTTAGTGTTACTGAGTGCGCGATATTTATATTATATGTATGTAAAAATGTATTTAATAATGAACCAATGATTTCAGAATATTTTAAAACGATTGACTCAATAACATCTTATTCGATTAGACAATATTATTATGTTATTCTTCAAAAAATCAAACCAATGGATTATGCTTTCATTATGGAATCTTATAATATTTATAGAAGTATGAAATTGTATGATGTTGGAATTGATATTATGACGAAACACAGCTATACTTTAACTTATGGACCGACTATATTCTTATGTAAAGATATTGAAAAATGGGTTGATTATTATGTACAAAATAGCGGTATCCATCATTCTTTACACGATGAGCTTGAAAAGATTATTGATTATAATAATTCATTAAATACTGTAATTATGAAGAAAAGGAAATTGGTTGAAGATAAAACTGTAAAGGACGAAGGACACGAAAATAAATTAAAAGACCAACGATTTGATACAGAAACAAAACAATTAATTAAAGATATTGAAACAATTGAACGCTCATTGAAACGTGTTCAACTAAACAATGTGTATATTCCTAATACTCGTGAACATTTTACACATTGGACTAGTAAAAAATATGATGCGTCCAATTCATTTACAAGCGTAGTCGACGAATCTTATGTTCGTAAAATAATGAAATTGACGGTTGATACAAAATATAAGATTTTGTTGTTGATTGGAGTCGGTGTGTTTAATCCGCACGAATCTATGAATGAATATAATGATATTATGAAAGAATTGGCTGATACAAAACAACTCATTATTATTATCGCAAGTGAAGATTATATATATGGTACAAATTATCAGTTTTGTCACGCATATTTAAGCGAAGAACTAAATGTAAAACAAGAAAAGATTATTCAAGCGATTGGTCGTGTTGGTCGTAAAGAAAAGAACAAAACATTTACATTTCGTTTTAAAAATGCTGAATCCATAAACACGTTATTTATAAAAAATAGTAATTTAGAAACATTGAATATGAATAACTTATTCTTTAATAAAAAGATTTAAATATACACAACATAAATATTAATGGAAATTGATAAATTCGCTGATATACAATGTTCGCGTTTTAATGATAAAATATTACGAATCGATTTTATAGTGAAACATAGTGTTCCTACAACATTACAATGGACTTTTGCAATGGAAGAAACAAAAAATTTAATGGAACAATTGAAAAAAGTAGATACTCCTTTTTTTTTTGTGTTTGATGTCAGGGAAGTAGGATTATTATCACTTGATTGTATTAAAGAATTTACTCAAACAATGGTACAAAATGCTAAATTACTTGAAGAACGGTTATATGCAAGTGCCGCAATAGCTCAAGGAAATATAATAAAACATATATTTGATATAATTAATCTATTATACAAAACAAAAAAACCATTGAGTGTAGTAAGTAATATTGATGAAGCATTAAAATTTGTACAAATTCATATTGATAAAGATTTACAGGTTGAGAATTCCAATTAAACAAGCTAATACATCATATGCTGGTGTAAACTCATCAAGTTCTTCAATATTATCTAGAAATGTCTTTGCTGATTCTGGAGTAAGACATCCAATTGTTTCTTTTGCTAATTTATCTGTTGGCAAATAACCGAATTTACCAGGAATATATACACCACCCATATTACACGCAGCCATTATAGGAATCGCTGCTGATTCATAATGTTCTATTGACAAATTTTTACTTATAGCCAAATCCATATATTGTTTAAGCACACTTAAACCATATACATATGTTTCATCTTTTTTATAATTAGTATAAACCTGAGCAACAACTATACTATTCCCTGTATTTACTCGCAACCCATATTCAACTGGAGGTCTTGATACTGTAAACATAGCTATTGCTTCTTTCATACACTTATATACTTTAGGTTGACACAATTCAGTCAGTCCTACCTTTTTAGGATTTGGAAACAATACAAACCTTGAAATATCAACTGACAAATTTTTAAGTGTAATCGCTCCTTCATCCTTGTATTTTGTCCTCATATTTTGAATCGCGTTATTCCATACATCTGGTATATTTATTAATTTACCAGGTGTATTTGTTTGTTTTTGATTAATTCCTGGTCCAAGACTACAATCATCATTGGCTCCAACTGAGACAAACTTTGAACACGGGTTCATACAGTCCACAATTGAGTTGAGTGTATCTGTAGAACAAGGTCCGCAATTCACAACCAAATCTAGACCCGTTTGAATGATTGAATTATCTGGTACAAACATAAATTTACCATTACGAGTGTTGTATTGAGTATTAAATTGGACTCCTTGGAAACAAGGTAACACATCTTTAACGTATTCAAGTCTTTCTTCAGGAGTATATGAGCCACCAGACAGTACAACAATCACATTTGCTTTAATTGTAAAGACGATATAACGTAGCATTGCGATATCATCAAATTCTTCACCAGGGTCGCTTGTAATCAATATATTTCCATAAAATGATAATTCCAATTTTCCTTTAAGCAAATCATCTAGAACTTTCTTTAATTCATTTATTTTTATAATATCCGATGGTTTCTTCGAGTATTTTGCAAGGGCATTCTGAAAAACTTGTTCGCAATCCATATTGTAAATTTGAGCCATTTTGTGATTATTATTATTATATTTTTTTAATTCAATTTTATATTTTTGAAAAAAAATATTTTTTCATTTCTTTATTTTTAAAAATAAAAACTTTTGGTTTTTTATTTTTTACTTTTTGACTTTTGAAAAAAAGTAGTGTGCTCCCCCCCTCTATACTTTTTTTTTATTCAACATATATACTTTTTATGCAGCCAAAAGTATAAAAAGGTATACTTTTTTTTGTACCATAACATATAATAAATATACCTTTTTTAAAAAATAAAGTATAAAAGTATATATTTATACTATATATAATGGTTTTGTATGAATGTACTTTTTGTAACTTCAATACACACATCGTGTCGCACTACAATAGACATTTACAAACCAGTAAGCACCTAAAAAATGACAAAAACTCAACCCAAATTCAACAAAAACTCAGCATCGACTCAACAAAAACTCAACCCAAATTCAACAGTGAGTTTAACTGCAAATACTGTAACAAATCTTTCAAACATATGCAAAGTATGTACCGTCATATAAAGTATAGTTGCTCCAAAAATAAGGATGAGGATTTGAATGAATTAGTACGTTTAATGAATTTACAGCTCGAGAAAAAGGATGAACAAATAGAAACTTTGTCAAAACAAATTGATAGATTAATGGGTAAGTTACAGATTCAAAATAATTTTGTAAATAGTAACTTTATTCAAAATAATAATATACAATTGTTGGCTTATAAAGATACAGATGTCTCTCATTTAACAAAAAATGATTATGTTTCTTCTTTAAAGAAAGTAAACTTCTGTATTAAATATTTAATAGAAAAGGTTCATTTTAATCCAGAAAAACCTGAGAATATGAATATATACATATCTAATCTTAAAAATAAGTATATAATGATTTATGATGGTCAGAACTGGACAGCGAGAGATAAAAAAACAGAATTAGAAAGTTTATATGCAGAAAAGGAAATGCTTTTAGAGCAGTGGTTGGAAGAAGAATGTTACCCAGAATTGAAAGAAAAATTTGTAAAATATTTAAATAATAAAGAGCACGATGAAACAATAAATATGATAAAAGATGAAATCAAATTAATGATGTATAACAATAAAGCGATGATAGAAAATTAATATAACATATATTAATGTGTTGGAATCCGGATATATCCATAAATACATTTATTTTTTCTGTTTTAACATTATTATTTATTTATTTGACAAATACTTATTCAAAGTATAAAACTAAAACATTTGATAACCCATTAATGTATTTATTGTTTTTTGAAGTTGTTTTAATTCAGCTAATAGAATTCTTTTTATGGAAAAATTTAAAAAATGATAAAATGAATAAATTATTATCACGGTTAGCGTGTATTATAATATTGTTACAACCATTTACAATTATATTAATGATACAACGATATGACATTAAACATATTATGTTAGCATTGTACAGTTTATTTGTAATATTACTTTATATAAATACATCACTGTACCATAAAAATAGTTTTCGTACAACAGTAGGTATAAATGGTCATTTATCTTGGGAATGGATGAATTATAAAGGGTATCAAAATATATTTTTATTTATTCTTCTTTTATTTTATATAATTCCAACATTATTTACTAATAATTTTGTATTATTTTTATTTGTTATAGTGTCTTTAGTTATATCATTCGTACAATATTTTAAATATAATACGTTTGGTTCAATGTGGTGTTGGCTTTCAAATATTTTTTTATTATATTTTATAATAAATATTCTTATTATACAACCTTATAAAGAATATAACAATTTATGTTAATATAAAATTGATTTAATTGATTATTAATATATAATATTTAAATGTTTCCAGAAAAGGTACTTCGTATTATTCGTGAATTTTCGCGTTCAATAACTCGCCCAGACTGGAGAACTTGTAAAAAAATGACACAAACCGAATATGAACTACTTTTAACGAATTCTATAATGAATAAAGCAATACGAAATATGTTTAATAATTATCACCATATTAATAGTTGTAATACATTTACAATACAAAGTGGCCAATCCTTTTATTACAAACGAAATAAATACACTATAATTATGAAAGTTCCCCCATATGGTGTCATTGTATATGATTCAAACGGAAAAAAATATATTGGAGAATTAACTATTAATTATAAACAATGCTTACTTAAAAATGAGTTACACCGTATGGAAGGAGTTTATATAAAAAATCTCAATAAACCCATATATTTAACACACAATACATATATAACAAAAAATAATATACTCTAATTATATAATGGCGAAAATACTTTCAAATTTAATGCTTTCAATTAGTATTTTTTTAGCAATTTTAATCATATATTATTTAAAACGATTAGAAACAATTAAATGTGATTGCGCATTAAATTTTAAACGCAAATACATATTAGGGTTTACTTCATTATCCCTTTTATTATCTATAAGTAATTTTTTGTTCAAGGGTTATAAAATATATATAAAATTTTTATTGTTAATTTATGTTCCTTGGATTATAGCAACTATTACGAATGTAATTTATACAATTCAGTATGTAAGTGAATTAAAAAAAACTAAATGTGAATGCTCAGAATCTGTATATAGAGAGATAATGTTCATATTGGCAATTTTAAATTCAATAACAATTAGTTTGGCAGTACTTATAATTATTTTTATATTTGTACAATCACCTGATATGTTTTCAAAAAGTTTTTTTCAAAAAGTATATAAGAAAATGTTAAAAAATAAAATATAAATTATAAATCTAATTATTATTGTTAATTAATATTTACGATATGCTATCATTTTCTTTTTCATCATAATCATCTTCTGTCTCATCATTTTTCATTAATGTTATATTTAAATAATTTGGTATCGCTTCAAAATTAATCCCCGAGTTTGTAAATATTAATTTTTCATTCCATTCATTTGGAATTCTCCACACATTATTAAAGTGCTCAATGTATTTCCACATAAAAGACTCGTTAGTGTTTGCCATTTTTATAATTAATTATATAATACATACAGATTCAATTTTATAATTAATATAAAGGTATATTACTTATTAGTATAATGAAGTATTTGATGATGACCTTGATGAATTTGTTTAATAATGATATTTGGAATAAATTCACTTTATTTCAGATTAAATATAACAAATCATACACGATTGATGAAATGTACTCTCGTTTTATTATTTTTAAAAATAATCTAGAGCTTATTACACTACATAATTCTGATTTATCAGAAACATTTAATATGACGATTAATCAATTTTCTGACCTTACACCATACGAATTTAAAGATATGTATATTGGTAGAATGTACTCTTCTACAGATTACGGTTGTGAAGTGTTTGATGATGTATATTTGAATTATAATATGTATAGTTATAGTTACAATGACAGTGACACTTATAGTGACACTGGTAGTGGTAGTTATAACAATACTATGAACCATAATTATTTGAATGATGCCGATATTGAAACATTTGATTGGCGAATGTATAATGTAGTAAACCCAGTCCGTAATCAAGGACAATGTGGAAGTTGTTGGGCATTTGCTACAACTGCTAACGCGGAAAGTGTCTGGGCGATTCATACGGGTTCGTTGTATGACCTTTCAGAGCAATATTTAGTAGATTGCGCAACAGGCCCAGGATATTTGAATATGGGATGTCACGGTGGAAATATGGATTCCGCATTTAAGTATATGATTAACAACAAACAGTGTAATGAAACAGATTATCCGTATGTTTCTGGAGTAACTGAAAGTAAGGGAAAGTGTCATTCTTGTAATGAGTTCACCCATTTTTCATCTTGTTATGATGTTGTACCCAACAATCAAGTGTCATTAAAATTGGCAGTATTAAGGAATCCGGTTGTAATAGGAATTGAAGCAGATACCTATTATTTTCAGTCATATTCAAGTGGTATTTTGACAAGTGAGTTGTGTGGAACAACGATTGACCACGCAGTTGAAATTGTTGGGTTTGGAATCGATGATGGTACTAAATATTGGACTGTACGTAATTCGTGGGGTGAAGATTGGGGTGAAAATGGTTATTTTCGCATTTTGAGAACGGATTCTACGAATGATGCCGGAATATGTGGATTAGCACTTGAACCAAGTTTTATTAGTGTTTAATAATTTATTGTATATATACATATATGGATTATATAAAAGATTCTGTTGAAACATCAGTGAATTTAAAAATATTTAAAAATATAGAAAAAGCCTCAACCGCCCATATTTTTAAATCTGAATTAATTAAATTACCTTTATCATTATTTAAAAATGTAAAAAACTTTGACCCTATACGATTACAAGAGTCCGCAATAAAGGCATATCCTATAACGAACAGACCTAGAGGTAAAAATGATATACAATCTGTAAAATTTTATCAAAAATTGTTACAACAAAAAATAATCATTCATCCTATTTGGTTAGTACAACAGAATGAAATATATACATTAATGGATGGTGCTCATAGAATAGTCGCAAGTTTTATAGAAAAAGAAAAACATATATATGCGTATGTAATTAAAATATAATAACTTTTTATTTAAGATATTTAGAAATACGATTTAATGTGATGAAGTATATAATCCATTTTGTGTACCTTGAGTAACAATAGTTGGTTCACTCCAATATACTTTAAGGTTGTTATCTCTTGCCGCTAAATTTAACCACCAATCAACCGGTAAATCTATTTTATAAGACAAGTTATTTATATATTCGCATATTTTTGTTGCACAATTTTTACTAACTAAATAACTATCGGTACATCTTGTCGAACCATCACCTCCCCAATTTGTTGAGTATAAACCTTTTTCATAAATATATTTATTATGAATCAATTTATCTTTTTCAATGTGTAAATTACAACCATCACCTAAAAATAACATATCATAATTTATAGGTAATTGACTAATATATTTTTTGAATATATTTATAAAATCATCTGATAATATTATATCATCTTCAAATATTAATCCGTGTTTGTATTTATCTCTAATCTGTTTATATGCATAAAAATGACTTAGCGAAATTGCTATTTGACTATTACTAAAATTTGTTTGAAACATAGATATGTCTTGGTTGTATAACTCATCCCTATCTATTTCAATAAATTCATAATCAGTTATATTGTATTTTTTAAATTGTTCTAAAATATGTACTTTTCTATCAATTAATTTTTTATAATGTATCACAAATATTTTCATAATATTATAAAATATTATAAAATATTATATAATATTTTATACTATACTATATAAAATGTTATACTTTTTAGTTTACAATGATGGAAATTATATTCATTATTTAAATAAATTATTGAGTTCTGTAACCCAATATGGACCTGAATTTAAAATAGTTATTTTTAATAAAAAAGATATGGATTATGAATTTGTAAAAAAAAATGAAAATATTTTATCGGGTACAACAGGTGGTGGGTGGTGGTTATGGAAACCATACATAATTAATAATGTATTATCAAAAATAAACGAAAATGATATTGTCTTTTATTTAGATTCAAAATATTATTTTATTGAAAATTTCAAGGAATTATATAATGAGTATATGTTAAAAAATGATATTTTAGTATTTAAAAATAAACCAAATGAGCCACAATATTTAATGAAACATTGGTGTAAAATGGATGTTATACAAAAATATAATATTTATAATGAAGTTTTTAATGAAAATTGTAATATTTGTTGGGCAGGAGCAATCATAATTAAAAAGACTCCTAACACAGTATTATATATTAAAGAATGGTTAGATATTGCGGCAGTATATGAAAATATAACACTTTCACCTAGTAAAATAAAAGACCATAGTGAATTTATAGAGCATAGGTGTGACCAATCATTATTAAGTGTAGTTTTAATTAAAAATAATATCAAAACGCATTTTCTTGAAAAAAGATTTTTACAAAATGTAAGAGTACCTTTTTAATTATCTATAAAATTTTTATTATATGTATATGTAATCGTTTCTATTTCTCCTTGTTTAAATTGTTTATCACTATTAATAGGTATATCTATGATTAATTCATATAATAATGTTATATGACAATTAATATCGATTGTTATGAAATATTTATCATCTCTTTTATACAAAGAACAAGGTGCCTGTAAATTATGTAAATTATCGGACATAAATGGTAATATAGATTTATGATGAATTATATTTGTATTATGTAGAGTATTTAGTTTTAATTTATTATCATTATAACAATACATAACAGGTTTAGATAAATATGTAATTGTCCATTTATTTGTGTCTAATATAACAATATGTGTGTTGTAATATATTCCCTTATAATGAAGACGACTATGGCACGCACCAATATAATATTCATTTTTGTAATGGATTAAATTACTACCGCCTCTTAAATACTTGTCATTGATATATATAGGCATATTAACATTATTTTGAATAAATATTACATCACACAGACCATATATATTCAAATCGTACTTTAAAATAATTAATGGGTCGTAATTATATACAAAATGCAGAACATTGTCTTTAACAAAAGGGGCCCAATTTTTTTCAACTCTATTAAATTTGTTATTTTTTAATTTTAAAAATATTGGGTTGTAATTATCGAATTCTGTTAGTGCGATTCCTCGATGTATATCTTTATGATTAAATACACAAGTAAATACAACATACACCTTTTCATTTAATATAACTAATCGTGGGTCTTCACCTTCTATGTCAAACGCGTACTCTTTAGGTACGTCCCAGTCGTCTCTTTTAAAAAATAATCCGTTTCTACCGTTTTTATTTATTCTCTCACAACTATATAGTACATTATTTAAGTAACATTGTGATTTAAACATACAATAATTTACATTATAATTACCTGTTACATTGTCAATAAACTTGGTATGAACATCTTGGCTGTAATTGTTTAAAAATGACTTATTATTGTATTGTAGCTTTACTATAGGAGACTCAGTGAAGTGACTAATATTTAAGAAGTTATATTTAACACCTTCGTATATTTCAAAAGCATTAAAAATGCTTAATGCTCTCTCAGTATAACCACCAACACTTCCAAAATGTGTTTCATAAGGAGGTTCATTTGACCACGGATATATTTCTTCAACTAATAATTCTAACCAGCCACACAATTTTTCATAAATTTTAATCGGATATATATTTGTTTGCCACACACTAAGAGGCATATTTTCTAATTCATTTAAAGAATAATTTTTTGAAAAATGTTTATTGTAACTTTTAATTAAATAGTCCAAGTTTCTTAAATGGGGTACCATTAAATGGTTCCAATTTTTATTTTTAACAATATATTGTCCTGTATTTATTGTATAAATGGTATTATTATTTAATGAGTCATAATTATTATGATGTATCATATCATATTGAAAAAATCCAATCATTTCTTTATTTTTATACAATTTGTTCCAATAAATATGAAGATATGCTGTTGTTTCCATATATCCTCTTTTTTGTAAAAAAGGATTGTATTTGGTTAATTCATACTCTAATATTACATTGGACGATTTATTTTTTTTATATATTTCATTCACTCCAATATAGACAAAATTGTCGTTTTTTATTTTTGAATTATTCTCTTCGTGATAAACCACATATATTACATACGTTGAATCTTTTTGAGTTTCCATATACTTTATTTATAAATGAATCGCTTTATTTATAAATAAAATTGATATGTTTATTTGTTATATTATTTTTATTAAAAAAATGACGAAATGTGCTACAATTGACCGAAACTTAAATCCTTGTCGTGGAATTGCGACAAATGGAAAATTTTGTAAAATTCATTCTTATATGATTGAATATACTGATAAAATGGTAGAAGATGCGAAACCTTGTGGTACGTGCCATAAAACCCATTATATGGGAGAATATACTACGTGTGAAGGTTGTCGCAAAAGAGGAGAAGACAACCGTATAAAAAAGAAAGAAGTTGTAATTAAGTGTGTTAAAGAAGGATGTTCTTTTAAAAAATCAGAAGAAAACGATTATTGCGGAAAACACCAACTCTGTGTATTTATAAATGAAACAGAAGAATTAGGTTTAAAAAATTGTAAAAATGCTGTTCGTGGTTGTCGTGCTCAACTTGGACATAATTATTCGTACAGTGCGTGTGAAGATTGCTTAGAGAAAGAACGCGAAAAAGACCATAAACGACGAGGTGTTCCAATTAAAGAAACAATAAGTGAAAAACAATGTTCGGTTTGTTCGAAAATGTTTACAAAAGAAATGTTTCAAGGTTTACACGGTGAAACACAAAGTTGTACAAATTGTCGTGAAGCAAACAAAAGATCAGATGAAAAACGAGATAAAGAACACGTAAATGAATTGGCTCGTTTTAATAGTTCAAAACCTGAACGTAAAATTGTAAAAAATGCTTGGAAAGAAGCAAATTACGAAAAGGTAGCTATGTACTGTATTCAACATAGGAAAAAAATGATTGAAGAAGATATTGATAAGTATCATAGTCATAACGCGGAAACTATAAAAAAATGGAGGGATTCACATCCTGAAAAAGTTCAAGAAATAAATGAACAAAAAAATAAAAATATGAATTATTCTTATACAAATTATAAATATAGCGCATCATTAAAACAATTAATGTTTGAAATTTCAAAAGAAGAATATTTATTGTTAGTTGTATCACCTTGTAATTATTGTGGAATAATACAAGAAAAAGGGTTTAATGGAATAGATAGACTTAATTCAAGTATAGGTTATGTAAAAAATAATTGTGTAAGTTGTTGTGCTATGTGTAATTATATGAAAGGGTGTTTGAATAAAGACATATTTATTCAGCGTGTAGAACATATAGCCACATATAATAAATTCGTAGAAGGTAAATTATATCCAAATGCTTTTCAAGATTATAATTCAGTGTATTCATCTTATATAACTAGTGCTAAAAACAAAAAACTTTCGTTTAAAATTAATAAATGTGTCTTTATGATTATAACAAATAGACCTTGTTATATGTGCGGAAAAAAATCTACAACAGAGCATCAAAACGGTCTTGATAGAATAGATAGTTCAATTGGTTATCTTGAAAATAATGTATATTCTTGTTGTGGAAATTGTAATTTTATGAAAAAAAATTATAGTTATAAAAGGATTATTGATAAATGTGTAATGATATATAACACAACAAAAATAAATAAAGATACACTGTTACAAAATGAAATAACTAATGTTGAAAATGAAGTAACTAATGAAATAACTAATGTTGAAAATGAAGTACCTAAAGAAAAGCGTACTATTATAAAAGGTCATAAATTAAATCCTGAAGAAATAAAACATAATGCTAAAATAAGAAAACAAAAACAACGAGACTTACTTAAAGAACGATATGGTAATGAAGAATATAATAAAATGCGTGCGAAAGAAATAGCAGAAAATCGAAAAAAAAGAACGAATGATAGTAATTAGTATTATATAATGATAAAAATAAATAAAATAATTAATATATAATTAATTATTTTAATATAAATAATATTTTTTTATATAAGTATGTTGGTCACATAATTTAGAAGAAATGTTGGTCACAATTAATTACTATACGCTAAGCCCCCCATTCCGCTCATAATACGGAGGACATTATAATTCCGAGCATAAACCCGAACCTTGGCAGTGTTGACACCCGAAACAGTTGCGTTAGAAAGAACGAGCTGGAGGGTGGCATTGTCAATGCGCGAGAAGTTGCAGGTTCCCGACGGCTGGTGCTCCTCGGGCCGAAGAGCAAACGAGTAAACGTTAATGCCAGTGTCAGGAGCACGGGTGTGGTGCTGCCAGGGCTGTACCTGGTCGAAGTAGGTGCCCTCACGCTCAGAGAAACGGTCCTGGCCGTTAAGCTGGAGCTTGGCAGTGACAACCGGGTTCTCACCCCAGCAGTGCATGTCAAGGGAGGTCTCGGCAAGAACGAAAGTGCCTGCATCAGAAACACCCGAGTTGACAGAGCCAACCCCATCCCATACAATATGAGGAGACATAGTAGTAGTAATATCTTTAGCAGAGCCAGCATTTTCAAAGAAACCATTCTCAGAAATGAAAGCACGACTGTCCTTAGCAACTCCTTCATCACTGCCAAATGCCTTAAGGGTATTAGGAAGAGCATCGAGGGCATCAGTGAAGTTGAACGGCTGAGCACCAAGAGCATGGTAAAGAGCAGACCCGCCAGTCAAAGAAGAGCAGTAATCAACATTTGCGTCAGGCTGTACGACCCAGATGAGCTCCTTGCAGGGGTGGTTGAAGTTAAGACGAATCTTATTCGAGGAAGAACCAACCGACTCAGCGCCGGTGTACTGGAGCTGCTCAATAAGGTACTCGTGAGGATTCTGGGCCATACGTCTGCGCTCATCAGTGTCAAGGTATACGTAATCTACGTAAAGGGACGCAGCAACAAGCGACTGAGCATAAGCGGCCTCATACTTAACAGTTCCAGATGACTTTGTAAGGTCGTTTACAGCAAACAAGCACTCATCAATGGCGCGAAGGTCGATGTTAATCTTAACCTCGTGGTACTGAAGAGCAATAAGAGGAAGGGCAAGACCAGGATTCTGGCAAAACCAGAACTGGAGGGGAATGTAGAGGGTGGACTCAGGAAGAGACTTGCGAGGAGCACATACCTGGCGAGGAGCTCCCGAATCACAAGGACCATCAACATCGGCGTAAGACGGGTCAGTCAAGAAGGTTAACTGGGTGGTCTGGCCAACCATCTTGTTGTAACCACGCTCCTGGTTCTTGTCAAGAGTGAGCTGGTTCCAGATGTGCATCCAGTCACCATATTGCTTGTCGATGCGCTGACCACCGATTTCGACCTCAACATCATCAATGAGCTGATGGCCAGGGAAATCGAGCCAGCGAGCATAACAGATTCCACTAGAAGGCTGGTCAATCTGGGGGAGGGTTACCTGTAAGTATGTGCGGTAAGCAAGGTCGCCATTGCGCGAAATGGTGCAGGTTACACGGCGGCCGAAGTCAGCAGCGCCGTTGAAAGTCTGCTCAATCGACTCCATCGCGAAGTTTGTGTGGCGCCGGTAAGTTACCTTCCAGAAGGTAATCTGAGGATTGCCAGTAAGATAAATATCTTGAGCGCCATAAGCTACTAATTGCATTAAACCACCTCCCATTATATAATATAGTAAAAGAAAAAAAAATGAAAAATAATTAATAATTAAATAAATATATAAATGAATTTTTAATTATATACTATATGAATCCTAAAATAGACACTACATTAGATATATTATATACAAATAAGTTAAAATACTTTCACAACAAGTCTGCTTTAATTATTCCTAAATTAACCAAAAGAATAGAAGAGTTGAAAGAAACAATAACACCTCAAAACGAAAATGATGTAAATACAAAAATAGAAGAATGTGAAAATAAAATAAAAGCTTTAATGACTGAAAAAAATAAATATTTTTTAGAAAACTCAAAATATTTATTTGAATATTTTGAATCTAAACAAAACATTGATAAAAATAATACTCCTAAAAAAACAATAAATTCATTTTTTAATTTTAAAGAAGACAAAGAAGTCCCATATGAAACTATACACAATTGTATCCAAGAATATTTAAAAAAAAATAGTTTTGAGTCATTGAGCATAAATGATTATTCTTATAATAAAAATATTTGTGAACATTGTAATGTTGGAGAGTTAATAAAAGTAAATCACGAGGGCGCTGTACTGTGTAACAGTTGTTTTTCAACACATAATTATTTGGTAGATAATGAAAAGCCATCTTATAAAGAACCTCCTAAAGAGATTTCTTTTTATGCTTATAAAAGGATTAATCATTTCAGAGAAATATTATCACAATTTCAGGCAAAAGAATCTACAGATATTCCTAAAGAAATAATAGAGCGTATAAAGAAACAAGTAAAAAAAGAGAGAGTTAATCTTGAAGAATTAACAAATAAAAAGACTAAAGAAATATTAAAAAAACTAGGTTATAACAAATATTATGAGCATATACCATTTATAAAAGATAAATTGGGGATAAAACCACCTGTAATGACACCACAATTAGAAGACACATTGTGTAATTTATTTATGGATATACAAATACCATATTCTAAATTTTGCCCCAATGACCGTGTCAATTTCTTAAACTATTATTATACATTGTATAAATTATGTGAGTTATTAGGAGAAACAAGCTATTTAGAATTTTTCCCTATGTTAAAAGACCAAAAAAAAGTTGAACAAGATGAAATATGGAAAAAAATATGTGATGAATTAAATTGGGACTTTACACCAACTTATTAAATAATATATTAGTAATAACAATATAATATAATCTATATATAATTATATAATGTCTATTACCGAAATATTAAAAGTTTATCATTTTGACAAAAAACGTAGATTTGGAAATAAAGAAGATGGTGGTTATGTTATTGGAGAATTGAATGAATTATATGATTGTTATATTTCTGCAGGAATATTTAATGAAGAAAGTTTTTCAAGGGATTTTATTAATGAATATAAAATGAATGAATACAACAGTTATGGTTTTGATGGAACTATAAATGGATATCCTTATAATTATACAAATAGAATATCATTTATAAAAAAAAATATAGGTGATATTGAAAACGACACACATACAAATTTATCATTTTTAATAAATAAGTATAATAATATATTTTTAAAGATTGATATAGAGGGTGGTGAGTATCCTTGGTTATTAAACATTAGTGAAGACCAATTAAAAAAATTTAAACAAATTGTAATTGAATTCCACGGAATTACAAATGATGGTTGGGGGTGTATAAATAGTGATAAAATGAAATGTTTAACAAAATTAAATAACACTCATTATATTATACACGCACACGGTAATAATTATGGTCCAACTCACAATAATATGCCAGATGTTATCGAATTAACGTATGTTAATAAAACATATTTTGATGTAGTACCTAATTTAAATAAAGCCTCATTACCTTTTCCTAATTTAGATTTTCCAAATGCTCCATCCCGGCCAGAGATTAATTTAAATATGTATCCATTTGTACATAGTTGAATTAATTGTTAAAACATAAATATTTAAAAACCGCCAGGGAATCGTACTAAATTGGCACCAATACCAAAGCCGGCACCAGTTCGGGCGTTAGCACCCATACTTGGGATATAAGTATCTAAAATGCTAAATGTGGCGGCGGCTACTAAAGCAAGTAAACCGATTTCGTCTAAAGCGAGTGACTGTTTTGGAATTGCGTAACACGCTAGCGCAACCATTAAACCTTCTACTAAATATTTGATTATTCTCTTGCTTACTTCTTGAAAATTCAACATATAATATTAAGAAGAAAAAAAATATAAAAAAATGGGGATATAAATAGAAATGTCTAAACTGGTTGATTTATTAGATGAAGATAAACCGATTGCCGAACAAAAATTCGTATGTTTATCTTTTGTATCGCCTGAATATGAGATTAAAAATAAAAAGCTTTTCTTCTTTGAAGAATTTGTAAAAGAATATGACTTTTTAAAGTCAATGGAAAAATTTACTCAATTCATTAATTTTATTTCATACAAATACAACATTAAGAGTGATGATGTTCACGAACAATTCAAGACATTTGTAGAAAGTGAGCGAACTACATTAAAGAAGAGTGTAGAGGATGATTACAAGAATTTTGTTGATTCAAATGAAGAAAAATTGGAATTGTCTTATTCTGAAAAAAATAGTTTCCAAACATCTGTAAGAGGCTTAAAAGTTCGTGGGGTATTTCCTAATCAACCAGAGGCAGAGCTTCGCTGTAAAATGTTGAGGGAGATTGACCCAAACCACGATGTATATGTTGGACCTATTGGACTATGGATTCCATTTCATCCGGAAGCATATAAAACGGGTAACGTCCAATATTTGGAAAAGGAGTTGAATGAACTTATGCACGAAAAGAAAAAGAATGATGATAGTGCTAAATTAGAATTCGACAAACGTTTAAAAGAGTCTAAAGTAAAGGCAATTCAAGAAAATATTGAAAAGGCATCTATTACTAAAAACAAATTAAGTCAGACAATTAATGAAAAGGGAGAGTTAGTAAGCATTCAAAATATGAATACTCAAGAAAAGAATTTGGGTGTAAATGCCACTTTGGATGAAATCAAGAAGGAGTTGTTTGAGGGAGACAATATAGTTGTTGGAAAGTCAGACCACGGACTAGGTGAACTTTTAAAGAAAATGGATTAAACTTTTAATATTTTTATAGTATGACTATGTTATTTAAAAATTAATTTAAATAACATACAATTATATATGCCAACCTATACAATAGCAATTACACCAAAATGCTCTTATGTAGTAAGAATGACAAATGGTACTCAAAACACAACAACTTCTGGACGTTTAAATGGAAATCAAATTAATTTTTCTAACATATCGTACTATGATTATAGTATGAGAAGGAAAGCAGAAACACTACAATACAACAAAATAGCTACAACCACAAATAAAACAGATTTCTCAAAACTAGTAACTCGTAAAGGGTCCTATAGTCAAGCAGCTTTACAAAAAATAATTAGTTTACGTGTAAATGAAAATTGTCCAATCAAAATAACACCGCCTTCAAATAGTGGTGTAATCGATAAAAACAGTAATGGTTATTATTTAGATGTATCAGTCCCATATAGTAGTAATCTTTAATTAGCTACTTAATCTAGGATTAATACAAATATCCATTTTAGGAAAAATTTGCCCACTCATACAAGTGTCGCCTTCAAATGCGTTTGTACATACACGTTGACCGTCATCATAACCAATGTAACAGAATGAATTTTCTTTAACGTTTTGTTCTTTTTTATAAGAAGTTGAATTGTTAATCGCATTGTTCAATTCATTAAGTCCGCCATTATTAATATTGACATTTTTAACATTATTTTTTTGTTCTTTTGTCTTTAAATCTTCTTCTAACTTTTTTTTATCTTCTTCTAATTGTTTTATTTTATCATTATTGTATTGTTTAATTATGTTATCTGTTTTTTTCTCAACAGTGTCTATTTTATAGATTTTATCGAAAAAATCAAGAATATTATCTTTAAAATAATAAATCACACCACCCAACGCTATAAGTAACGTAATAATCAATAAAGGTATGTATGGAAACTTAAAGGGTACAAATGCTTCTGATATGGGTTTATCATAATTTTTATTATAATTTTCTACAATATTATTTGTAACATTTTCAATATCCGGTATTTTATTTAACATATTTGGAATACTAGTGTTTTTTTTAGAATTTAAATTTTTACCATTACCATATAGTTCATTAAACTCTTTTGTAATTGTTTTACGGTTCATATATAATTAGTTAATATAATCTATGAGGCTATTTCATTCTTTTTTAATTTGTCAAATGTAATTTTAATATTAGTTTCTACATTATTTAATGCGATAACATTATCGATTAATTTAATTTGGTAATCAATATTATTAATAATAAACATAACACACAAATGAAGTATATATTTCTTTTTTTTATTAGTAGCGGTTGTGTATTTTATTCTAAATAAATTGAATAAAGATTGTATAATTTTTTCTAATACATTGTCCGATTTATATGAGAAGAATATCTCCCATAATATCCATATTATATTTGTGTTTGGAGCAAAATCTCTCTGAACACAAATGGTATGTTTTTTCTTTTTTAATAATGCTAATTCATATTCAATAATCCATTCAATCCAATACAAAACATCCATTTTATTTTTTGATTCTTTTAAATGATATACAAACTCGTTTAAAGCAATAAAATATTCTTTAGGGTCACCTTGTCTAAAAAAAGACTGAATGTATAAAATATTAGGTGCTTTTAAATTAGTTTGTATGTCAAAGGTAACATTAAATTTTAAATCATCCATAATACTATCTTTTTTACATTCTAACAAAATAGTTGTGATTGAAAAAAAAATGCTTCGTATATCATCATTATTTCTTAAATCAAAATCATTTATTTTGTTTGCTATTTCTTTAAACTCATTATATTTTTTATTTATATATATTGGCATTTTTGGATTGTTTATATGAATATATTTACATATGAAATTGATGTAAATATTCCATAAATCAATGATAAGTCCGCTACATAATAAATCACCAGTCCAAAAATAAGCCTCTTCTCTTTTTTGATAATATAAAGAATTTAATAATTCTTTCATAACGTGAGATTTTTTATAATTAGAAAAAGTGGTAGAATTAAATGATGTTCTTTTATCTACAATTATCATTATTATTAAACTAATAAAAAAAAATACTATATTATACAAATGATTCTATATATCTTAATCTTTTTACTATTATTATACTTTTCTGTCTCTTATTTTAGAAAAGAAGGATATGAAAACAACAATACAGAATATAAAACATTTATAAATAACAATATATATAACAAGTTTTATACAAAAAATTATGATGATATGATTCATACAGCACCATATGAATCTGATGTTATAAAAAAGTTGTCTGATTATTTTGATAACAATACTAATTTACTAGTAACAGGTACTAAAACAGGCCATATCATTGAATTGTTGAAAGGTATGGAAATAACCGGAATGGACAATTCAGAAGCAATGGTTCAAATGTCTAAATATAAATACCCGGATAATAATTACGTATATGGAGATTATGAAAATAAAAATGTGTTTAATAAAAATACTTTTACACATATTTTATGCCCATTATTTACAATATATACAGTTGATATGGATATATTTTTAGAAAATTGTAACAATTGGTTAATACATAAAGGGTATATGTTTATAGTATATTTTAAAGATGGGTTTGATATAAAAAATATAACCAATCATTATCCAAGTGATTATTTTAAATTAAATTATACATATGATATCGAATTAAAGAAAAGTATAATTACTGAGAAAATTACTAATAATAAATTTGATGTAAGAACAAACAAATTATTTTTGAATGATATTTCAAATTTAGATAACTCTGCTATGAAAAATGGTTTTCGTGTAATAAATACGATAGATGTACCCGATTTACCAAATGCGTATATAATGATATTACAAAAGTATTGATAACAAAAGTATTGATAACAAAAGTATTGATATTACCGACTGTATTTACCAATATTTACAAATGAATCCATAATATAGATGATGAAAACTCCTAAAAAGCAGTATAGTATAATTTCTTCACTTTTTTGTCCAGTTTTCATTTCTTTTTGGTCTTCAAACATTTCAATTAATGAATTTAATTTATTTAACATTTCTGAATTTGTAGTTTTAGGTTGAATTTTTTGCTGATTTTCATTTATTAAAAGATAATCATTTGTTTTGTATACTTCTTCCGTTTTATATACCTGTTCAGGAGGTTTAGGCATTTCAGATTTATAAAAATTTGCTAATTCATTATCATTTTCTACTTTTAAATTTTTATGAATTTCAGCAATATTTGTGTCGCTTTGTTTTATTGTTGTTTTCGCATTATCAGAAGATAATAACATATTTTTATTAATCTTTTGTTTTTCTTCATTAATTTTATTTTCTAAATCAATATTTTTAAAATCAATTGGAGAAGCATAAAAAGCGAGAGACATTACTTTATTAGATATATATATTTTTTATTTGAATTATAATATATATATAAAATATGCCAAAACGTAAAGAGAAACCTAACAATTCTTTACTATCTTTTATTAAAATAATTAATGACAACAAATTTTTTGCTGGAATTATAATGTTAACTATGAATATTGGGTCTAAATATATTTCTATTGAATTAAGTAAAACCCAAGAAAGTTATATTAAATATTCATTAGGGCGACAATTATTAGTATTTACTGTATTATGGATGGGTACTCGTGATATAGTAACTTCGTTAATAATGACAGTTATTTTCATATTATTTGCGGATTATTTATTTAATGAGCATAGTAAGTATTGTATAATACCTGAGAAATATAAAGAATTAAATATTACGTTAGATACATCACATAATAAAGTTACACAAAAAGAAGTGAATGACGCGATTGATGTATTAAAGAGGGCGCGTATACATAAAAAAGATAAACCAGATGATGATTTGGAAAATAAATTATACAAGGAAAATTTTATTTAATGCTATAATATATGGCACTAATAGCAAGAAAACCTTATGTAAAAATAAATATAGTAAAATACCCTACTACATTTTTTTATGAAAAAATGCGAATATTAAATGATGATTTTTCAAATGATTTAACCAATAAATTTTTTAAAGAAATAGTAGCAGAAAAGATAGCTATCCCCTTACCATCTACTATAAAAGAAAAAGATATAGTAGACAAAATAAAGGTTTTATTGGAAAAAGTACATAATGGTGAAGACGAAGAAAAATCTGAAACAAAATCTCAAACAACAAATGCTACAACAAATGCTACAAAATCAGAAACAAAATCAGAAACAAATGCTACAAAATCAGAAACAAAAAAAGCTAAAAGAAATAATTATATAGGAGTAGATTGTATAAAAATAATTGGTGACCATATTTTACAATATAATATTAAAAAACTATGGTTTAATAATACAAATACGATTTTTTTATTTCCTATAATAAGTACTTCGAACGACCACGGAGAAAAATTGTTATTATCACAACAAGTTAAATTATATAATGAAATTTTACAAAAAAATGGAATTTTTGGTAAAGATGTATGTACAGGTAATGGAAAGGATTCAACCCTTCCAGTAAAAAAAGATAATGACAAACCGAATGGACTAGGTAATACTTTAGAATTTTTAAATTTAATATCTGAAGATGATGAAGACATAGAATCATTCAAAAGTAGATTAACTAAGAACTTAGAATTAATAGAACAAAAAATAAAAGATAGAGAGAATGATGACAACCTTGAAAGAATTGGTCCTTGTAAACAATTTCAAAACATTATATTTTTTGTAAATAAAATAAACGGAGAAGAAGACCCAATATTCTTTAAGTATTATAAAAAAGGTTTGAAAAAGGAATTTGTAGCTGTTTTAAAAGAACAATTGAGCAAATTTTTTAATTCTAGAAAATTTGGAAATCAAGAAACATCATTTAATAACACATTACCAGACGCAAATAATATAGAAAAATTGACTAAAGATTCCATTATAAGTAAATTAAAAAAACCTGAATATGGTGAATATGACCAAAAAGATATAAATGACGATATTGACAACATACAACTTCTATTAGAAAAATTTAAAATGTTTTATAAAAGAGAAACAGATGAAACTTTTAAAAAAAGTATCACTTCGAGTGATAACTCTGACATATTTAATATTTTTATGCGTTTTAATAATTTGGATACTCCAGCTATAACAGATGAAATTATTGCGAATAGAGACACACTGTATATGTTTAAAGAAATGGGTAAAAAACCTAAAATAGGGTTTTTTTATGTTAGTAATTTAGAAAGACATCAATATATTTTTAATTTAGATTTAATAGAAAATAAAAAATATAAGGATTCTAATCCAGATACTATTAAAAATTCTAATTCTGGTAAAAAAGATAAAAAACAAGAGAAATCACAAGATGATCAGGATGAAAAACAAGATGACGATAATGCGGCCGATCTTGAAGAATCCCTTATAATAAATCCATTATTAGAAATAAAAGATTCTACAAGAAAAACATTAGTTGAAGTAAAATTAGAATTTGGTAAATTAATATTCAGAAATATTCAAAAAAATATAAGACAAAATTATGAACCAGAAAATGAAATAATTTATTATGGTCAACGTAAAAGTTATGATTATTATCGTTGGTTCAATCATCGTATGATTGATACATCATTAACAGATAATATAAATATTAGATTTTTCAAAGACACCATTTATGATGTAAAAAGCTTAAAAGCTTATTTAAATTCAGAAAATAAACTATTAAAAGACACACGTATAGCATTAGAATTTTTAAAAATAAATTCTTCACCTGAAATACTAAAATATAACGATTTTATATTTAATAATTTTAAAGGAAATATAAACCCGCATTTATATTTAACACAAGCGGATAATTTTTTATTTGAAGAAACAATAAAAAAGGGGATTGTAGATATATTATTTGAGAAAAACTCATTAGTTTATATTAAAGATACAAAACAAGTATCCGAAAAAGAAAAAGAAGGTAGTACTAAAGATAATTATAAAATAATAAAGTATAAATATGTACCTATTTTAGGTAAAGAACCTGTAAATAAATTAGAAATTATTTATAAACATTTTAAAGAAAAAGTAACTACATCAGTGGATGAATTAGAATTTAATTATTATAAAAATCCAAATAATTTAAAATCATATATTGATGAAAAAAATAAGTTGTCAAACCCACCAATTACAACTAATTCAAAAGTTAAATTAGATAAAACAGATAAAGTGATTCCGCCTGAATTATTAACACAATTAGTAAATATAAAAAAAACATTGGGTATGTTAATAGTTGATGTATCCAAAGATGTGTTTAGTAATCCAGTAAGTTTATATTTGGCGGCTGAATGTAAGACGAGGTCAAAAAGATTAAAAGACACTTATTATAATATTAAAAAGTATTTCAAAGGAGGTACAAATAAAAAGAAGCGTAAAATGACAAGAAAAAGAAAAATACAAAATAAATATAAAAATAAGAGGTTTATTCATAAATCAAGAAGAAGGCCTATACTCCGCCGCATTTAGAATTTAAAATTTCTAATAGAGTGGTTGCTGCTTCTTCCAATTGGTTATAATTAGTTGTTGTTGTTTGTTGTACTTCTAGTAAATATTCATATTGTTGAACCATTGTATTATATAAATTATTTTCATTTGTTAATGTTAGTTCAATTTGTTCTTTCTGGGTATTAATATTTATAATATGAGCTTTCTTTGTATTTATTTCAACCTCCATATTTTTAATACGCGAATTCATATTATCAATTTGCTCTTTAAGTGATTCAAGTTTGGACATTTATTTATATATAATGAAAATCTTTATATATAAACCAGTAATCAAATAATTATATTTCAATGATTATATTTCTAAACTAATTGAGTTTTTATCACTTCTTCGTTTTCGGCGGGCTGTAGGAATGTTTGTCATATTGTCAATTTCCTCAATACTAATGGTACTCTCATTTCTATCATTTAAATCAATCTTTTTATTAAGACCACTCAAAATAGAGTTGATATTATCAGGCCCCCTCATTTCTTGTCTAGGCGGCATTGGCATTTCTTCTCTCATTGGTTTAGATTTAAATTCATTCATAAACCCACTCAGTCCAGGGCTAGTATTCTCCATTGAGTTTACCGCTGCTTTAGTAAATTGATTCATTAGGTCAGGATTTTGTCTCATTATATCGTCCATTCCAGGAATAGACGATTTAAACATAGTATTTGTCATATGAATCATCATACCCGATGCTGCTAATTGGAACAACACCTTTAATTCAGGTGCCATTTTAGCCTTCGACTTATATTTTTCGTGAAGTTCTCCAAAAATTTCATCATAATCATCTAAATTTTCATTGATTTGTTCAGACCACCCATCTAATTTAACATCAAATGGGTCAAACTTGCTATTTAAAAACTCTAACCCAGTAATAATAGTTGTCAATACTTTTCCTTGAAATTGTACTGCGTTCTTCCTTTCCTTTTCAGCAATAATAAACTCATATTCACCTTTCATTTCATCTAAAGTAGATTCCATATTGTACCGTTTGGTTAAGTGAACGCCTTTTGCCTCTAAAGCTTCAAGCTTTCTTAAATATTGAAACTTTTCTCTCAATATATCTTCTTTTGTTTTATGCTCTATATTCTTTACTGCTTCTTCCAATGGAATGTTATCAATGTGTTTGTAACCATCTGACGTTTGGTTTGGAGTATCAATCGATACAGTCTCTTTACCAAGAGAACTACCAGAGTCATCCTTTTTTACATTAAAAAAACGGGTATTCTCAAATTTCATTGGCTTAGCATCAAAAGAATTAGAATTAGAATTTTTGCCTAAATCATCTAATTCTTTTAATTCGTTTTCTAATGAAATAGAGTTTGAATTATCTGTTTTTTTTCTGTCATTCATCAACAATTCAATGCCTCCACCAAAATTAACAGAGGGTGGTTCAGAAAAGTTTAGGTTATCTAAATTAATTTCTTCCATAATACATAATAGATAAACTATAACTTTATATTTAACTCATTACATATTATATTAGAAATTCCATTTTTTAAATTATAGTCCATTAATTGTAAAAAACAATCCGCAAGGTCATCTTTCTTTTTATAACTATTGAAGTATTCAAGATGTTCTTTAAAATAATTTGTTAAAATTTCTCTTGTTACAACTATGCTTAATTTCTTTCTCTCTGTATAAGTTGTTTTGGTTTTGGTTTGTATATAACGTTTTAGTTTATTCGCTGCGTTCCAATAAATAACATCCACTCCTTTACCAATAAAAAACATTGTAATCATACCTTGTAAACATTTCATTCTTATCGCATTGGGTCCGATTTGATTTTCAATAATAGCTTTTTCAAAATCGTAATCAATATTTTCAAGAGCTTCATATAATTTCTTACCAATCTCAATAATATTTGCTTTACTTGCGTTTGTTTCGCATAATTCTACAACTTTCCATTCAATAATTTTGTTATTATCATACACAACATAAGCTAAATTTTTAATACCTACATCAATACTAATAAACATTATATTATATAATATATAATGTTTAACTAAATACAAGAGTTAATAGAGTTATTTAAAACTAGTTAACATAGGTCTAGTTTCATTTGCTACTAATTGTTCTCTCGTTAAATATAAATTCTTTGGTATACTTGATTCATAACCAGGAGGTAAACTTCTATCGTTTACATCATAAAAAGTATATGGATACGTTTTTCCTAAAGAAGAAGAAGTTGTACCTGATGTTTTAAAATTATAATTCATAATTGATTCAGCATTATTTATTAAATAAGTTCTATATTCTCTATCTGTAGTTATACGATTATCAGATTTAATTTTATCATTTACTACAGCGCTAGGAGAGTAATCTGTAAATAAACGTCCATCTTGTACTATTCCGGGATAGGGTATATTTAAATTATTGGATGTAACATAATTTGTTCCCCAGCTCATTAATATAGTATTAGATATTTACTTCATTTAATTCTTCCGATAAATTAAGAACATCCGAGACTCCAACTTCAATTAACTGAATCAATTCATTTTTCTTCATACGAGGATTACTTGAAATACCCTTTTTAGATAGAACATCCTTTAATTCTTTAATGGTCATTTTACTGTAATCAACTTCACTAGATTCCGAGACTAAAGGCTCTAATGTATCGGATTCAAGATTTACAACTGGTTGTTCTACTGGCTTTTCAACAACTTTAGTTACTACAAATGGAGGGTCAACTTCTTCATCAAACTCGATTACTTCAGGTTCTTTCAATTTAAATACTTTTACATCTTTACTTTCAGATACAGTTTCATCATCCGATTCAGAATTATCAGAATCATCAGAATCACTATCACTATCATCCTCTTCCTCAATTACACATTGAGACTTATCAACTGTATTAGAAATAAAATTGGTCTTCATTATATCAGCAATATCAAATTGTTTACGCGGTGTTTGACTTTGAATTAAATTATAAAGAATTTTTGCTTGTTCATTTTGAGCAACTTCTAAAGCCTCATACTTTCGTTTAAAATAATAACATATTAAAGCGATTAATAGCAAATTGATTAACATACCAATAAAGAAACTGCTTATATCTAAAATAGTAGACAACATTATTAAAGTATTAGAATATATCTTTATTATCATTTTAAACGAAATGTATGTTAAGTTTATTTACCACTTTTGCGTTTACCGCGTTTATTTTTATAAGTTTTATGTTTATCTTTTAAACGTTTCCCATAATTATCGCATTCATTATAACGAACAACTTTTTTAAATGTTCTTCCATTTTTTTTGCCAAGAATTGTATAACCTTTATTTGTTTTTTGTACTTTTAGATGTATATGATTCACAATTTTTCCATTTTCCATTTTTAAAATATTTTTTTCTAAATAGCTCATTATAAATAAATGATATTAATAAATTATTGGTTATTAAATAAATGGTCAGGATATTCCATTTCTTTTAATATATGTTTGCCTCCGTGTACATAAGAAATACCGGGTACAATCGTATATAAAAATGTTATATCTTCTTTATCTATTTCAACATTCATTTTTAAATTTTTAATCAATGTGTTTTCTTTAAATTTTTCACATAATTCAATGTAATGTGTGGTAAGTACATAATCAACTGATTTATCTAATTTGTTCATACCTTTTAAATACATATCAGCACACATAACAGCGTCGTTTGGATTTGTACCAGAATATATTTCATCAAAAATACAAAGATGTTTGGCTTTTGGATTTTTACTAATATTTTCTAAAATATCTTTACATCTTCTAGCTTCTGCTTGAAATAAACTATCCCTCCCAGAAGTATCAGGAATATTTAAATAAGAATGGAATGTATCATACAATTTAATTTTAGCAGAAGAGTAACATCCATAACCAATTTGTTGACTTAATAATACATTAATTAATATAGATTTTATCATAGTTGTTTTACCTGACGCGTTTGGACCAGTAATAATAATATTTTTATCTAATACAACATCGTTCTTAATAGGATTATTATTAATATGAGGTAAATAATAAATGTTTTTCATTTTGGTTAATTTTCCATATTTACATTTATTAAGTTTTTTAGATTTTATTTGTTTATTAAGTTCACTAATGTCGCTGTTGTATTGATTTAAATATACAGAATACATAAACGTCTTATGATGTTGTTCACTATAAAACAATTCATAATATATTTTCATATAAACGCCAATTTGAGTTATTTTTGATATTGTGTTATCAAATGGTATTAATGTGTTAAGCATTAAAAATTGTTTCTTTAATTGTAATTTATGTAATTCCATTTCATTGTAAAAAGAAGTATATGTTTTGTAATTTGAAGTAGACGCTTGTAAATTATGTATCAATTCAATGCTGTGATGAACGTGGTCCTTATATTTGAATAAAAATGTAGATACTGAATTTATATTTTTGTAAAAGGTAATACACGACATTACATTGCTGTATACTTGGAATATATAGAATAAAATACTTACAATAGACGACATTTTCTGTTGTGCTGGTAATGTTGAGAATTCAGTAAATAATTTATAAAAACTATTTTTTTTAATAAGTTCAGTCAAAAACTTAATATACATATCAATTGTAATCGGTATCCCTCTTATTTTTAATATAATAAATGGTACAATTAAAACAAAAATAGGACTACATAATGATATTACTGGACTTGCCAAATTAAATAGTCCTAAACATTGTAAAAATGCTGTATTTTCATTTAATGGTCTAAACCATTTTAATCCAACATATTGATATCTCTCGATAAAGCTAGTTTCTTCTTTAAATAATTTATACTCTTCTAGCATATCTCGGTTGTTTAATGTAGATTTGTAATGTTTAATATGAGATTGTGTATCTTTTAAGAATTTTTTATTGTTTGTATAATACGAACTCCATTTATCTACTAATATAGAATTAGGAATAATGTTTTTATATATATTATTATCAGGCAAAAGTTCAATATCAATTTTAATAATATCATTTACATAACCGGGGTCATTATATTCAATTGGTAGTTTAAAATAAGACGAATCGTAAGTAATTACTTCTTTTTTAATATCGTACAATTCATTCATTTTTTTGTCATAATCAAACATTATATGAATAAGTTAAATTTTAAATTTGTAACTAACGAATATAAATATATAGTTTAATATAATATACAATGATGTATACCTATGAAAAAATTATAGAAATTTCTATGAAGATAGATAGGAATACAATGTTACTAAATGCAGAAACACTCGATAAATTAAATAATTTAAAAAAGAAATTGAATATTCCTGTTGTAGAAATATTGAAAAAAACGGTGGTTAATAAAAAAGAAGATATCTCTCAAATATTCAAATTATTAAATAAAATAACTGATAAAAATTACGACAAGTTGAAGGTCGAACTATTTGATATTATTAAAAAAATAACAGATGTAGACGAAATTATTAAAATTACCGAATTAATATTTAAAATAGCAAGTTCAAACATATTTTATTCTGAAATATTTTCTAAATTATATACTGAATTAATTAATATAAATAAAGAGTTTTATAACGTATTTCAAGAACGTTTTGATATACACACAAATGGGATAGATAAATTGAATTATACAGACCCAAATGTGAATTACGATGAGTATTGTTTATATATTAAAAAGGTAGAGAATTTAAAGTCAAGTTTAACTTTTTTTATTAATTTAATGAAAAATAATATTTGTTCTTTAGATAATATTGTAGATTTATGTATAAAATTACAAAAAAGTTTGATAGATAATAATTCAAAGTCAGAGCAAAATGAAGAATATATTAATAATATTTTTATAATATTTAAAGATTGTATTGAATATTTAATTTTTCACGAAAAGATGGAACTGTTGTATAATAATATATTGGTTATACAAAAAAGTGATTTTTCTAAAAAAATAAGTTTTAAATGCTTAGATATTTTAGATATTATAAAAGAACACAATTAAAAATATAATTCTACTTTATATATTATGGAAACTAAAACTAGGTCACAACTTTTTCCAGATAAAGAGTACGATACATTAATTGATGAATTAGAAGAGGGAGATTATGAGCTTAAAAGTGAGTTATATAAAGTAACTGTGTTTAATAAAGTCATACATATCTCTCCTGGTAATGTTATTAAAGATGAGAGACTAGCTACATTATATTATTGTTATGTTTATGTAATAATAAAGGATAGAGTAAAAGCAAAATTAGGTGTTTATGAAAAGATGATTGAAGGTACAAATATACCTGAACAATTTGATTTAACTGAATTTGATGAAGGTTCAATGTTAGTATTTGATGATTATTATAAAGAGCCAAAACGACTTAATGATTTTGAAATTATCGAACAAGTTGAAGCAGGAGAAGATAATGTATTTTTATATTTACAATCAAAAATAGACCCAGAACCATCAGCAGAAACTATAAAGATACATAGTAGCAGTCGCTTAACAAAGGTATATGATATGATTAAGAAAAACAAAGAAAAAGAAGCAGAATACACTAAAATATTTGAAAAATACTCGAAATATTTTAAGAATTTAGAAAAATTTAATGATGAATTTATGGAGAAATTGGAATCGTCCGACCTTAAACCATTAAATGTAATGTTTATACTTTGTATATTAGAGCTTTATTTTTCAGTTAAATTTATTTTTGTAGATGAGAACTTGATGATGATAAACGATTCTGAAATTAGAACTATGTTTAATACCAAAAAATATGATGAAGTTATAGTACTGAATACTGTTACAAAGAATATTGTAGAAAAGACTGAGGATATCTCTCAATTGGTTTTATTCAAAGAGAAATATAAACCAACACTTGCTAGTAACAAAAGCAAAGCTAAGGCCAAAGAAGTTGAAGTTGAAGATATTGTTGAAGAAGATATTGAAGAAGCAGTAGAACCATTAGAAGATGATGTAGAACCAGTATTATCAAAAACAAAAAATAAAACATTATTAGCCGAGAGTAAATCTTCTGAATTTGATACTAGTGTAGAAACAGGCCTAGCAGAACCATCTGAAAAACCAAGCAAAATATCGTTTAAAGGTTCTGAATTAAAACCAAAAGTAAAATCAAGTAGTAAAGAATCTGGAACCCCACTTAAAACTAGCACATTTTTAACTGGCACATCTCACACAGTAAAAGGAAAAAAATTGTCTGGAATAACTGAAGAAACATCACAAGATGAAGAATCTTCAGTAAAACCAAAGAAATCATCTAAACCGGTAGAACCTCCAGAAGAGGTATCAGTAAAACCAAAGAAATCATCTAAACCGGTAGAACCTCCAGAAGAGGTATCAGTAAAACCAAAGAAATCATCCAAATCAGTTGAACAACTTCCTCCTGATGTACCCTCTGTAAAACCAACCAAATCATCCAAATTAGTAGAGCCACTCCCTCCTGATGTACCCTCTTTAAAACCAAAAAAATCATCGAAATCATCCAAACCATCTTCAACTGTAGAAACAAGAACTTTAACTTCTAATGAAGAAGCATATAAGACCAAAGTTAGCGAAATGGCGACTCTTTTTAAAAAAGCTAAAACAACCAAAGGCAAGTCGACCAAACCAGAATCAAAAAAAAATGAGTAAATTATCTCTCTATTAGATATGAAGTAACTCTAAAAAATAAAAATAATTTTATAGTATAAAATGAAATACAGTATAACAAAATTAACTAAAACAAGTAACGAAAATATAAATTACATATTTGAACATTACTCGTCTAAATTAAAATTTATAATAAATGATACCTATTTTATAAAATTATTATACACTTTAATTGATAAAGCCATAGAAACACCCATTGAACATTCATTAAAACAAACTGAAAGTAATGGAAACATAATAAACTCATCTTTTTGTTCACAAGAAATAAAAGATTATATTAAAAATAATACATTTATCATTTATAACATAGAATTTAAAATAAAAGATGCACAATATAATTTATTTATTTATTCGAAAAAGAAAATACAAATAGATAAATATATTTATTTTATAAAACTTATTTTAGGTATGTGTTCTGAACAGGCGACTACCCATAATAATGTGTTTACATTTAAAATATTTTTAACGGATTTCAAAAAAACACAACCAACCATACCTGTAACTCCATTTCATATTAATAGTGGTGTAACCAGTTATCCATCAGACCCACACGAAAATGATTGTAAAGATATTATTATTTTCAGAAATGAAGAATGGTTTAAAGTATTTATACACGAATGTTTTCACTTGTTTTGTTTAGATTTTTGTGATGTTGATGTTTCCAAGTTTAAAAATTTATTTAAACAAATGTATAATATTGAGGGCGAGTTTTTATTTTTTGAAGCTCTTACAGAATTTTGGGCGAGAACTATAAATATAGCGGTTGTATCCTATAGTACAAAAAAGAATATTCTATATGAAGAGTTTGAAACATTAATGAAAATAAATATACAAATAGAGAGACTATATTCCATACTTCAAATGAAACATATACTTTCCAATATGGGATTCACTTATGAATCATTACTTGATAAAACACGAACAACTTTATTTAAAGAAGAGACTAACTTTTTCTGTTATTATGTATTAACTACATTACTTTTATTTCATTACGAACAAACAATTGCTTGGTTTGTAGAGCATAATCAAACTATATTACAATTTTCCAAGAATAAAAATAGTGTATTATTGTTTTTTTATTACATTAAATCAATACACAAAAATGTTAATATGTTAAAAACTTTTGAATCATTAGATAAATTTGAATTAACTAATAATTATATGTCTGTATTTGAAATTTTATTATAATTCTTCGTCTAATAACATTAATGCCATTGCTGAATAATTATGTAAATCGATTAATGTATCACGAATACCTTCATCTTTAATTAAATTTACACCGTTTTTTGTTATAGACATAGAACGTTGTAATTTATCTTCTATACGCATCAACACACCTATAACACCATATTTAGCAAACGCATCACCATAATCAATATTTTTTCTAGTAAATAGTTCTAATGCTTCATTTTGAATTTTTTTCATTTGTTCAACTCTATTTATTTGTACACGGTTCATATTTAATATTTATACTACATATCTTTATATTTATTTGGATAAGTTAAGTTTTTTATTATCATATATACATATTATGAAATATCTTTTTATTGATATTCGTAAAAGTGATGAAGTTTATTCTAAACATTTTGACCAATCTCAAGGCTCAATATCTATTTTACTTGAAGATTATTTAAATTAAATAAGTTTTTTAATTAATATTATTTAAAATATTAATTAAAATATTCAGCACGCTCTCGGACGGGATCGAACCGTCGACCTTGTGATTAACAGTCACACGCTCTAACCAACTGAGCTACGAAAGCAGTTGTGGAATCCGCACCACATATTATATTAATTTATTAGACGGTTGCTGCTGCGGCAGGTACAGACTTCTCGAAGTGAGGGCTCATATACTTCTGGAGGTTGAAGTAAGTAAGAGAATCAGTCTTGGTAATCTTAAGAAGCTTCTGGAGCTTGGCATCAGGAAGGATGATTCGGCCATTTGCCTTATCCTGGAGGTTATTCTTACGGATGTAAGCAGTCATCTGCTTGGTAACATCAGTGCGAGCCATAAGAGTACCGTGCTCCTTTCCGAGGAAATCAGCGAGCTCAGCGGTAATCTTGGTGGGCTTTACAAAACCACTGGGAGCACGATTGCCCTTGTTCTTGTTCTTCTTTGCGTTGAACTTGTCAAGGGTCTTGAGCTCCTTAGTAACAAGCTTCTCGATAGCGCGAAGCTCGGCCTTCATAAGAGCGACTGCGGTGGAAAGCTCGTGAAGAGTCTTGTTGCTGTTAGCAAAAAGCTCAGAAAGAGGAGTGTCACTGGTAAGAGTGGCGACTACATTATCAAGAACAGGCTCAGTTGCTGCGACAGGCGCGGGAACGGGAACAGGTGCGGGCGCACTAACAACCGTCTCAGTCTTAGGAGCCTTTGCCTTCTTTGCTGCTTTAGGAGTGGAAGACATTTTATATATTATTATAACATATCTTTTTATATTCATTTTGGGGCTAATATATTTAATTTTAATTATAGTACGGCTTGATACAACCAAGGCATTGATTCTGCCGCATTAGGACTTACTAAAGTTAGAGCAGATAATATATAAATCGCACCTAATGACTGATTCTCTCTAAAAGGAGAAGTATTAATAAATTGATTAATTATATTTATACAAAATTGTTTTAAAATATCTGTATTCATATGATGGTTGGTTTGAATAATATGTATGGGAATTTCTCTAAAAGGTGTACCATTTGGTGGACATATTAATAATTTAGTTTCTTTTGTTAATTGCGCTCTGTATTCCCATATATCATAAAGCTCTAATAAGAACCTTCTTATGTGGTATGGTGACAAACTAGTTAACCATTCTGTTTGTGTATAATTTCCAAGGGAGTCAATCTTTTGAAAGAGAGATAATATCTTATTATTTATAGTTGTAGTGGAAGGGTTATATATATCGTGATGCGTTTGTTTTAAAATTTTATTAAATAATAATCTACGGTGTACTAGTTCAATCATTTCAACAGAAAAATAATTTCTAGTATAAGGATTTTTAGTATCCTTTTTAATTATTAAATTATATATTGAAATTAAATTGAAACCATAATTAAAGCCATCCGTGTCTTTAAAACTGAAAAATAAATAATAATCTATTTCTTTCATAGTTTCAGTTGTTAAAAAATCCTCAACATTATTACAAGTTTCCCTTTTTATGAAAGCAGGACCCTGAGATTTATTAAATAAACGAATAAAATAGTTCGCCCATAATTTTTGTATTTTTAACGCAGAATGATTACTTTTCAAATAATAATAACACTCTTCTTCGAGTTCTTTTTTTTTCTTTTGTTTAAATTTTACACCAAATTTTTTACCGACATCTTTTATTTCATTTATGGTGTAAGAATAATCTCTCAAATTTTTAAATTCATTAAACTTAGTAATAGAGGGTTTTGTCATTATATAATTAATATATATAAATCTTATATTCTTTAATTTGAAATATATGAAAAAATGAAATTATTTCAAAAGTTTTATACTCTTCTAATGATTAAAAAAAAATTGATTTAAAGATTACTACACTAGTATAGTAACAAAATGGCTTCTATGATTGTTGACGCATCTGAATTCTCGCCTGAGCAGCACATCATCTACACTCGTCCAAAAGCCAATGCGGCTGGAGGCAAAAGTGTAGGTATTCTGAATACTCTGAGTAAAAAGGCGCTTTATATTCACTCACCTCTTATGATGACTTGGGGTGCTGCTGAGTTTGAAGGTAATGGAAAGTTTGATATGTCACTCCAATTTCCTCGTGAAGAATTTACCAATCTTGCGACAACGCAGTTTCTAAAAGTTCTAACTGAATTTGAAAATAAGATTAAGAAGGATGCTCGTACAAATTCACGAGACTGGTTTGGTAAGCAAAGCCTTTCTGAAGATGTAGTCGAAGCGCTATTTAGCCCAATGTTGAAGTATCGTAAGGACCAAAAGACAGGTGAGCCTGATAAGACTTCAATGCCAACTCTTAAGGTCAAGCTGCCTGTATGGGATGGCAAGTACAACTTTGAATTGTTTGATACACAAAATAATAGGTTGATTCCTAATGAAAATGGAGCTACACTACCTCTTCTAATTCCAAAGGGTTGTGAAGTCGCCTGTATTCTTATGTGTGGCGGTATTTGGTTTGCGAATGGCAAGTTTGGACTAACTTGGAAGGCTTATCAAATTGTTGTAAAGCCAACCGAATCACTTAAAAAGGGTGAGTGTCATATTAAGCTTAATATTACTGATACTCCACTTCGGGTGGACCCAACTCTTACTGAGCCAACATATGATAGTGATGGTGAAGGTGAGCCAGTAACTCAAGCGAAAGTTCAAACAGATATCCCAACGAATACAGTTACTTCTCAAGAGCAAGCAGCTGAAGTTCCTGAAGTTGTAGAGGAAAAGCCCAAGGTAAAAGTGTCTAAGAAGAAGGGTAATTAATTCACGTGAATAACAATATTAGATAATTCAGTACAATCATAAATATTTTTTATATTAATTTTAGGAATTCCTTTTCCTTTCAGTACAACTATATTTTGTATGTTATTTTGAAATGAAAAACTTATGCCTCCCAACTCAAAATGAATATCATCATTTTTTATTATTAAAATATGTATATTGTTATCATCATCAATATACACATTATCAGGTAATTGTGGATTTATATTTATAATTATATTATCATAAATAACTTCTTGGTGCCATAAGGGTACGTACAACTTATATTCTTCTAGATAATACAACTCTTTGTTCATAAGATGTTTTAATGAAGGATTTAGTTCATAACTTTTTTTCTTTAAACAATTTACGATTGGGTCTATAATAAATACATCCACCAAGGTATAATTGAATTTTTTAAATAAATTTATATAAAATAATATTGTTTCTGAATCAATATTTATATTTGTTTTATTTTTTTTAGAAAGGTCATCTTTTAAATATTCAAATGCTTCTTTCACTTTTATAAAATCATCAGAAGAACCACCTGTTTTATCTGGATGATATTTAAGACAAGCAATCCTATATTTTTTTTTAAGTGTATTATTATTTAATTCAAATGCGTTTATATTTAATATTTTACAGGCATCCACAAGATTCATTAATTCTATTATTATTATATAATTAAGTTTATTATTTATATAATATATGAAGATTAGAGAGATAGTTGATATGTTATCTATTCCATTTTGGATGTTTCTAACGTTTTACTTTTATAATATAGAAAACAAAAGTCCTTTGGAATATTTATTTTATGGGTTTGCATTAGCTGGTTTTATAGTAGATTCCATATTCACGGCTTCATTATTAAGAGGTCACTGTCGCAAAGTATGTAAATCTAAAATAATTAATTCTAAATGATATATAGGTCTATAATTTGTATTATAACATTTTAAATGACTAATCATATTGGTTAACGATTCGTTTATTTGCGCGACACTTATAAACTTTTTTTTAATTAGTTCAAAATAAATGTATTTTAAAGATTCGTGTATATCACAATTGTAAGTTAATAATAAATACAAAAGTTCTCTCATTTGAAACATATCCTTGTTTTGACTTATAATAAATTGTATAATTTGGTCACAATATACTTTGTACTGTTGAGAGTATGATGGAATATTTCTATGTTTTAAATGATAAATAACACATTTTTCTTTTAATTGGTTTGGAAAATAAGAGACGTGTTTTGTACATAATATAAATTTTAGTCGTGGGTCCCTCATAAAAGTATTAAAAATAACTAATAATTCATCTTTAATACAATGAACATTTTTACATAAAATAATACCTTTTTTTTGAATATCTATAATGGAATGTACAGTAGATAAAAATTCAAGCCATAATGTAGATTCGTTTGTTCCTAACAATTCAAAATCAATTTCGAAATGTATGTCGCTTATATTAAAATAATATTTTTCATTATTTAGTTCAAGTTCTATTTTACGACTGTATTTCAATTTTGATTTACTAAACATTTCAATAATATGTAATGATTGTGTATATTTGCCAGAATTTTCAGGTCCAACCAATATTAAATGTTCTGGGTCAGACATAAAATTTTTTAATTTCTTTACAAATAATTCTGGTTTTTTTAAATAATTTATGTAGTTCATAATAAAGAAATATTAAATGGTATTTAAATATATACTCATAACTATTATAATTATGAATATATATTATAAAATAGAAGATGTTAATTCAGACCATACATTCTTTTATAAACCAATCGTAAATAAAATATCGCATTATATTTATTTTTATAAGATAATTTATAATGTTGGTGATTTGACATTAAACTCTCTTTTAATCAATATTAAAATAAAAAATGTGAATGTAGTAAAAGATAATAATATGTACAAATGTACTGTAATTATAGATGAAGATTTCATTAATAAATTAAAAGAGTTTGAGATTAATATTTTGAATAAGATGCAGAAAACAATAGATAAACAACAAGTATGTTCTTGTTATAAGTATTTGACCACTGTTAAACATACATTTGTATTTAATAAAGTCCCAGAAAATTTATTCGCTTATTTAAGGATATCTGGTATATGGGAATCTAATCATCAAATAGGAATTACATCTAAAATGCATATTTATCCTTCGACCGCAAAATTCTGAAGAATTGTATTTTGTATTCCTACAATTATAAAATTAATAAATAATATAAAATATAAAATTGTACTTGTATCTGATTCAAATGTTGGAGTTAATATAGGGTTTTTTTTAATTTGTTTCGCATAAAAAATATATGTTATTATTATTATAATAGCTAGTAATACATAAGTAGACCAATTATTCCACGTGTAATATTCACCTGGTAAACTTTTTTCATTGATAACTTTATAAAATTTAACATTTAAAATGATAACCCAAACGATTAATATTGCTAATACAAACAGATATAATGGAATGTCTTTTATTTGTTTCATAAACACATATTCTGATGTATCCAATTTTAATATCATAATTCCTATTAAAGAAAATAAAATAACATTATATCCCCAGAGAGAAGCAGTTGCTTGCCCTAATGATTCTATACCTATACTTCCTAGTAATTTAATAATTACACCTATAAATATTAACCCTATAAAGAATTTGTCTGCTAGTACTAACTCTGGGGATTGTGTAAATGTAGTTAATAGATTCCCCATTTCACCTTGTTGTTTACTCATTATTATATAATCTTATATTTTTTTTGTATATAATCTATTATTTTGTCATCATCATTATTTTCTATATATTCTTTTATTTCTGAACAATCATAAAATTTTGGCTTTTTCATATTAGGTTTTTTATAAAAAATATAATTTCCACGCGGACCATTTCTTATACTAATATTAGGTGTTATAACATAACCATCTTTATTTTTAATATACGTAATCATTTCTTCTTTATCTATATCGGATACGCTTTGTTCTTCAATCCAATGATTTATTATTTCAGGTGTTTTAAATTTTTGTAGAGAGATAGATGTGCCTTTATATTCTATATAAAACCCGTGTGGTCCATCTTTTAATACTAATGCGTTCTTTTTCCATAATCCACAATGTAGCGATTTGTACTTCTTTTTTTCTACATCGATATTAACATTTAATAACTTATCAACGATGACTTTAAAATCTTTTACAATTTGTGTCCATTCTGCTTTATTTTCTTCAATTAAATCCAATTGAGTCTCCATATTTTCTGTAAATCTATAATCAAAAATATCATTAAAATAACTATGACAAAACTCGCTCACTTTTATTCCTAATTCTGTGATTATTAATTTACCATCTTCTTCAATGATTTTATTTTCTTGTGTCTCTTCTATAGAATTGTTTGTTAATTCATACATATTGAGAGAAATAGTAGCTCCTGTTATGTGCCCTTTCGTAACATATTTTTTCTCAATTGAATCAATAATTCCTGTAAATGTAGAGGGTCTTCCTATTTTTTCTTTTTCTAATTGTCTTATCAATTGGGACTCACTGTAATGAAATTCTTGACTTGTCAATTTTTCCTCTGCTACAATTTTATCATACGTAATATTCTTTAGGTTGTCCAAATAAGAGCCCCAAGACTTATCATTAGTTTCTTTATTCAATATCTTCCAACCTTTAAAATGTGTATGATTAGAGAGATAAGTAAAATCAAAATCTAGAATATAAGGTGTTTGTATTATTATATTGGTCGACATACAACTCTGTAATGTGTGTTTATATATGAAATCATATAATCGATTTACACCCGATTCTATATCAATAGTTTTAATTTCAAGATGAGTTATTCTTATTCCTTCGTGAGCTTTCTTTTCATTTTGTTTTATACATCCAATATACTCTGTACCATATTCACTTTGAATAAATTCATTTGCTTGTTTAATAAAATCATCGCTATAAACAGCGCAATCAGTCCTCATATAAGTTATAAGACCATTCTCATATAATGTTTGAGCATTTCTCATAACTTGTTGAGGTGACATTGAGAGAGCTTGACTTGCCCTTTGTTGTAATGTTGATGTTATTAATATACTTGGAGGAGAAGCAGTTATTTTTTTAGATTCTCCTTTATGTAAAGTAAATGTATGACCTTTACATTTTTCTAAAAACTGGATTATATCTTCTTGCTCTATATGATTATGAATCTTAAACTCAATACTATTTGATGTGAACAAGCCATATAATATAAAATGAGTTTTATAAGATTGTGTTTTTATGGCTTGTTCTTGTTCGTATATCATTCTTAATGCGGGAGTTTGGCAACGTCCTGCGCTTAAGGTATGTTGTATATGTTTCCATAATAGAGGTGAAATAGTAAACCCTATATATAAATCTAATATTTGTCTTGTACGTTGACTATTTACACGATTCATATTAATTGTAACTGGCTCACGTAATGCTGCTTTTAACGCGGTTTCAGTTATCTCTTGAAATAGTATCCGTTTTGTGGTAAGTGGTAGTTTACATAATTGGCAAATATGCCACGCGATAGCTTCACCTTCTCTATCATCATCTGTAGCTAATATAACTTCATCAGCTTTTTTTACTTCTTCTTTTAACATTTTAATAACAGTTGGCTTTTCATTTGTGTATTTAATATCCATTGTATTAAAATCGATTTGCTCTAATTTGTTTAATGTTCTGAAATGTCCACAACTCGCAATTACTTTGTATTTATCACCTAAATATTTTTCAATAATTTTACATTTAGATGGGGACTCTACAATTAACAAAATGGTCATTACTGTTATATATAATAAATTAATTAAATCATTTACATATTGTATTATGACTTTTGTAACTTATTATACTCACTCCAGGTAATGTTTTTACTATCTCTCTTTACGGGTTCAACATAAATTTTGGGGTCAATGTATATCGACTTCAATAACAAACCTATTTCATACGAACCTTCGTGCTGATTTTTTGTACCATCTTCAATAGATTTTAAACAATCCAAAAACTTATATAAAATTTCAATATCGATTTGATTTTTTAATAATTTATTGTATATGTTTGTGTAATGAATAAATAAAAAGTTGCATTGTTGAATACACTCTGAGTCAAGAGTTTTATAATCATCTGTTTTTAATTTAAGCATTATGGTTAATATGGTTTCTACATCTTTACGAATTAATTCACTGTGTTTTAAACGTTTAATTTTTTCTGTATTGTCTTGCACGTTATTTTCGGTAATCATTTCGTGAAGTTTAAGTCGCGCATCATCATTCATTTACTATAGTATATTAATTTTTTTTATATTATAAAAAATTGAAATACAAAATAATTATTTTTAAATATTTAAAAATCAAAATGGAACAACAATTTTACACTTACGTCAACACTCTTATATATTACCACCATTACACTAAATATGATGCCATCATTGAATATATGAATTTAGGACATAATTACAATGAAATCATTGAAATTGTAAATAATGAATTGAATGATGCAGCAAATCAAATCAACCCACAAAATATTGATTATAACGATAATCCAGTAAATATCAATATAGTGAATCAATTGATTAATAATCATTTCATTATTAATCAATATCATATAAATACAGCACATAATCAAATAATTTTGAATAATAACGCAATACATAACAATTACAACAATAATGCCATATATGATAACAATCAAGCAAATGCGAATAACAACAATCAAGCAAATATAGATATTAATATTTTGAATCAAGCAAATAATAACCAGCACATTATTAACCAGCCCGAGGTTATCCAGCCAAACGAAGAAGAATTAGATAATGATTTCTTTGATAACCCTCCACCGCCTCCTAAATTGACAAGGCATTAAACAATAATTATAAATAATTATATAATTATAATTATATATGAATAATTTTTTATTAGGCAAACATTCAAACCCTATAAAAAGAAATATGGAAGAATCTCAATTCTCACTTATGAAGTCGGTGTACGCTAGAGTATTAAAACAAAATGCATACACAATTCAAAGCGGTGAACGTTATAGTAATATGTATGGTCCATCTATCAATATAAAATATCAAGACACTTCTTCATACATAGAGAGAAAGAAAGCGAAGGCTATAGGTAAAGAATCAAACAATAGTACAGTTAGTTATAGCGCGTATGACCCTGTCGGAACATCCCATACTAAAAGACGCGTTATTTCAGCAGGAACAGTTTCTCCTAAAAAGAAAAGTCTTAATTATTAACGTTTAGACCGTGACTTTGCTTTCGATTTACGAACCTCTTTTTTAACATAACCGAATTTGCCTTTCTTTGCGAAATAACCGTGCTTCTCAAGTCGTTTTTCACGTTTAGCTGTAATGTGTTTCTTACGCGATACTATCTCTCCGTGTTTATTCTTAATTAAATCTTTTTTTGTCAAACCGCCAGTGGTTTTTTTAGCTGTTCCGTGGAATACCTCCGCTCTTGAACCAAATGTTCTTTCTACCATTATATATATTAATTAGATAATATATTAATATGGAATTAAATATATGGAATTAAATATGGTTTTTCATCCGGTAATATAAATGAACAAGTTTCTGAATATATCATAATATCTTTACAATTTAAATATCCATAACTTTTAGTATATATACTAATAGGTTGAAATGAACCTGTTATAACTATTTTAATTGTTCCATAATAAAAATCATATACTACGCCATCTATTGTATCTGTTGATTTTTTTGTATTGTCACCACTAAATATAAAATTAGAATCACTTTTATTAAAGAAAGTTAATTCATATTCTGGAGGTACATAAATATAATAATCGCCAGAATATAATCCATATTTTACAATGTTATTAAAACCAAGCCCCCGTCTGATTTTAATATCATCAAAATATAAAACCACACCGTATGTATTATTGACTAATAACAAAGAACTTCGTGTCATACATATTATTTGATAAACTGTACTTAGTGTGTTGATTGTTTCGTCCGGTATTTTTTGATATTCTAATCCAGATGGTATGTTTTTACATATAGGAAGAATAGATTCTTTAATCGAATCCAATAATACAGTAAAATTTTCTAAATTATAACCCCATAAAATATAATTTATAGCAACATTTGTAGAAGCTGCGTTGTATATATATAATTGTCCAGTTTTGATGGATTGAGGGATTGTAACTATTACGTTTGCTCCAGCAGTACCGGGTGTTCCATTATATGTCAAATGTGTGTAAGGAATCCAGTTTTTGTCTATAGAAAAAGATAATTTTGATTCTGGTTTTATTATTTTTGTATTATCTGTTTCATCTCTTTTTTCTGCGTTACTTATGTGTGACAAATCAAATGTATAACTATAAGTTGGTATAAACACGTCATTCGTATAATTTTTAAAAATAAAACTATAAAAACCAAATAAATACGCTGTAACAACATAAAACGTCTTTTTATTTTCATATAGTATTTGAGTGTCCGTTATTACAGGTACTTCCTCTTTAATATTAAATACTCTTTTTCTCTCACTTTCTGATAATTCTAATATAATTTTATCAAGTAAACCTACTATATCTATTTTTGGAAATTTCAAAATGAATGGTGAAATTAATTCAGAATACCTGTTAAATTTATAACAAAGTAACAGTCCTTTGTTTGAATCATAATCGTTTGATATTATGATTCTTACTATATTATCATTAGCAGAATTACTATATTTTAATTTATAACTTTTGGGTGTTTTTAACATTTGGGCTTGTAACATTTTTTTAGATTGACCATCATATTTCTTTGTTATAATATTAGGACAATCATTACATTTTAATTTCCTCATTATACTTGTATAATAAAATTGATTTAATAATAAATTAATAATTTTTAATAAAAATGGCTTCAGAAAATAAATCTCAGACTCAGAATGTACAATACCAAGAAAAAACTGAAAAACAACATATTTTAGAAAACCCCGACACTTATACAGGGTCGAGTGATAATGTAACAGGACAAATGTATGTATTCAAAGAAAATTGTATTAAATTAGAAGAAATTGATTATAATCCTGCGTTGTACAAATTATTTGACGAAGCCGTAGTAAACTGCTTAGACCACGTTGTAAGGACGAGAACTCGTAAAGAAACGGATGGTTCTGTTGAAGTAGCTAATTCTATTAATGTAGAAATTAAAGATAATATGATTACACTTACAAATAATGGTGATGGCATTGATATAGATAAGCACCCCGTATTAAATATATATTATCCTGAAATGATTTTCTCTAGGTTGAGAACATCTACAAATTATGATAAAGACGAAAAGAAAATTACTGGAGGTAAAAATGGGTTTGGCGTAAAACTTGTATTTATTTGGTCTACTTGGGGAAAGATTGAAACTGTAGATGCGAAACGTCAATTAAAATATACTCAAATATTTGAAAATAATCTAGATAAAATACATAAACCCAAAATAACTGAATGTAAAAAGAAGCCTTATACAACAGTACAATTTATCCCAGATTATAAACGTCTTGGTCTAACTAATTTGACAGAATCAATGATTAGTTTATTTCAAAGAAGAGTCTATGATATCGCTGGAATCACATCGAAAGACGTGAAGGTTAAATACAATGATGAGTTGGTTCCAGTAAAAGATTTCACACACTATGTACAATTTTATAATAAAAATGAATTTGTAAGTGAAAGTCCGCACGAGAGATGGTCGTATATAGTTACGCTTGGAGATGAACTAACACAAGTTTCATTTGTAAATGGAATATTTACTTCCAAAGGAGGAAGACACGTTGATTATATTATAAATCAAATTGTCAAAAAAATGGTTGCTTACATTCTTAAAAAGAAAAAGATTGATGTCAAACCATCTATTATTAAAGAACAAATTAATATTTACTTGAATTGCGTAATTGAAAATCCTTCATTTGATAGTCAAACCAAAGATTATTTAAATACTCCTCAAAGCAAATTTGGGTCTGTGTGTGTAGTGAGCGATAAATTTATTGAAAAATTAGCCAATTTGGGAATAATGAATACATCCTGTGAATTATCTGAAATAAAAGATAAAAAAGAGTCAAAAAAGACGGATGGTAATAAAAGTAGAAAAATTAGGGGTATTCCAAAGTTGATTGATGCGAATTCGGCAGGGTCAAAAGAATCTGAAAGCTGTACTCTTATTTTATGTGAAGGTGATTCCGCAAAGTCTGGTATTGTCTCTGGATTATCGGCGACCGACAGAAATATATATGGAGTCTTTCCAATGAAAGGAAAACTGTTTAATGTTCGTGGAGAGACAATTAAAAGAATTAATGATAATAGTGAAATCTCTGATATTAAAAAAATTATGGGACTTGAAACAGGTAAACATTACAAAGATGTATCGGCATTAAGATATGGTAAAATATTGATTATGTCTGACCAAGATTTAGATGGAAGTCATATTAAAGGGTTATTCCTTAATATGATAGAATGTTTGTGGCCATCCCTTCTTAAAATTAAAGATTTCATTGGTTTTATGAATACTCCTATATTGAAAGCGACAAAAGGTAAAGAAGTTCTATCGTTTTATAATGATAATGAATATGAAGAATGGAAGTTGACTCATTCAAGTGGATGGAAAATTAAATACTATAAAGGTTTAGGTACAAGTACTTCTACCGAATTTAAAGAATATTTTAAAAATAAAAAGACGGTTAATATTTCAGTAGAAGAGAAAGATACGGATGATATCGATATGTTATTTAATAAAAAAAGGGCAGAATCACGTAAAACGTGGCTATCCAGTTACAATAGAGATGAACACGTAGATACTAGCAAACCCAATATATCATTGGGTGACTTTATTCACAAAGAAATGAAACATTTCTCTAAATATGATTGTGACCGGTCAATACCTAATTTGATGGATGGATTTAAAATATCAAATCGTAAAATTATGTTTGGTGTATTTGAGAGAAATTTAAAAGAAGAAATTAAAGTAGCACAGCTTACAGGTTATGTGTCTGAAAAATCGGGATATCATCACGGTGAAGCCAGTTTAAATGGAGCTATTGTAAATATGGCGCAAGATTTTGTTGGGTCCAATAATATCAACCTATTACTTCCCAACGGTCAATTCGGCACACGATTACAAGGAGGTAAAGACAGTGCTTCAGAAAGGTACATTTTTACAAAATTAAATCCAATTACACGACACATATTTCAAAAGAAAGATGAATCTGTTTTGACCTATTTAAATGATGATGGACAACAAGTAGAGCCCATATTTTATGTTCCGATTATCCCAATGGTATTGGTAAATGGTACTGAAGGTATTGGTACAGGGTTTAGTACAAAAATACCCTCTTTCAATCCAGCTGATATTATACAATACATCAAAAAATATTTAGAAGGAAATACAGAACAAAAAACAGATTTCATTCCATATTATAAAGGATTCAAGGGAACTGTATATCGAGATGATGAAAATCCAACACGTTTTATTACAAAAGGTGTATATTTTATTAAAAAGAATAAAGTAGAAATAACAGAACTTCCTATTGGGTTATGGAATGAAGATTATATTATATATTTAGAAAAGTTGATTGATTTAGGAACTATAAAAGACTATAAAGATATGTCTACAGACAAAAATGTGAACATTCAAGTCGTATTACAAAATGAAGATAATGTAGAAAAAAATCTTAAATTGACATCGTATTTATCTATTAACAATATGAATTTATTTAATCAAGAAGAAACATTAACCCATTATAATGAAATATATGAAATTTGCGATGATTTTATAAAAGTTCGTCTAGAGTATTATAATTTAAGGAAGAAATATTTAATAAAATTATTAGAGAATGAATGCGAATTATTGAAGAACAAACACACCTATATATCTGAATTATTGAAAGGAACTATTGATTTAAGGAAAAAAACCACAATCGAAATTACTGGTATTTTAGAAAAAAAGAAATATATAAAAATAGAAAATAGTTATAATTATTTAATAAAAATGACAATGGATAGTGTATGTGAAGAAAATGTAGAACATTTACAAAAAGAATACAAATTAAAAATGAATGAACTAGATGAAACTATTCAATTAAGTATACAAAATATGTGGTTGAATGAGCTGGTACATTTAGAAAAATTTATTTAATTCCAAAGTTTTATTTGTATATACTGAAATTGGATTCGAGAGAGGAACTGCCAAAGTAGAAGCATCCTTCTTGTATTGTATATATCCTTCTACTTCACTATACACTCTAGGTACACAATAATCTATAACCAATTTGTTTAAATCTTCTATTTGTTTTGTTAAATTATCAGGTTGATTTAAACTATTTTGTAAATAAATAGACCTCATTATTATGTTCAATATATCTACATTTTGTTCATCTATAATATATTTTTGATTCGACATTTTATAAACATTTGCTCGAATAGCATTTTGAACAATAGTCATATTTTTAGATGAAAAATATAAATTGGATAATGCTGTATTTTGTTGCGTATATTTTAAATTATCATACATAGTTCTTTTATCTACTAACATTTTGTCTTGTAAAAAAAGAGGTGTACCTCCTTCTTTAAAATTAATCCTTCCGTTCATTATTATAATATTATATTTAATTATATGATATTTTATAAAAATATGCTAATTTCAACAATATTATCTGTAATTTTATTATTAGGTTTGGTTGCTTATATGATTAGTTCTTCTAATAATGTACAAATTTTTCCTGCGACTATAAGTGAATGTCCTGATTATTATGATTTAAATTCAAGTAATATGTGTGTTGCGAATACAAATGTATGGAACACAACAGATATGGTTTCAAATTGTTCAACAATTAATTTTAATTCAGGGACAAGATGGTCTACTGGAGTGTCATATAGCACTCCAGGTAAAGGAAAAGGTAGTGGTATATGCGCTAAAAAACAAAAAGCAAATAGTTGTAGAATTTCTTGGGACGGTATTACAAATAATACAGGTATATGTTAAAATCAATATAATATGATATTGATTATATATAAAATGGATAGACTAACACATTTTATATCTAATTCAAAAAAACCCATATATATTTATGGTAAATCTGGATGTGGTAAAACAACAATGTTAAATAAATTACAATATTCTGTAAAATTTATTTCCATACAAGATATTGTTTCCTATGAAGAATTGATTATTTTTGCACAACCCACCATTTTACAAAGAATGTCCAATATTAATTTAAAACACATATGTGTTATTGATAATATAGATTATTTACAAAACAATGATAAAAAAATTCTTGCTTGTTTATTAAAACAATTTAAATTGGAAGATAAAAAAAAATGCTCACGTAATTTTACAATTATATTGTGTGGAACAAATTATTATGATAAAAAAATAAAAGAAATAATGAAATATTGTAATGTAATTAATATTACAAGTAATACAAATTTAATACATAATCAATATGAAAAAAATATTCAAAATAGTATTAAAAAAATTATGAATAAAGAGTTTGATGAAGATTTTATAATTGATAATGAAAAGGCGACACAATCTTTATTGTTTCACGAAAATATTATAGATTTGTTAAGAACAGATGCAGATATAATGTTTTATAAAACATTTTTAAAGAATTATTGTATTGGTGATTATTTCGATAGAATAAGTTTTCAAAAACAACTATGGTTATTTAATGAAATGACGTACTATTTTAAAATATTACACAATTATTATTTATACAAACACACTTTATTAAAACCCAAAAAAAATGTTGAGTTTAGATTTACAAAAGTATTAACCAAATATAGTAATGAATATAACAATAACATTTTTATTATTAATATGTGTAATCAATTGAATTGTTCTAAAAAAGAATTGTATTATTTATTATTGAATAAATCAGTACAATTGAATGAATTAACAAATATAGAAATAAATCGAGCGATTAATTATTTTCAAATAAAAAAAGATTGAAGATTTTTTTCTTTAATTACTGTTAATAATTTTCTTAATTGTTCATTTTTAATGTCTAATTCATTACGTAATTTAGACACTTCTTCCGTTTTAAATTTTAAAACATTTAATATTTCTGACGGGGGTATGATTTTATTTGTACCGTCTGGGTTTTTAACAGCAAATTGTAATGAATTGGAATTGTTACTTTTTTCTGTTTCTCTTCTCTCGATTTCTTTTAATACATCGGGTTTGTATTTAATATTACCAGGCTCATACTCTTTTAATAATGTATCTATCTCATCCATATAAAATTTCTGCATATCTATATTTTTTATAAACGTTTTTACTTTCAAATTTGACTCTGAACACATTTTATTTGCGGGGTCAATCAGCTTTCTTTTATCAAATGTATTTTGTTCGTGAGAGAATACTAATATAGTACTTAATGGGTCTAATTGTACAAAAGGGACTGTATAATTCTTTAAAAAATATTTTTCTTCTGCTAATACGGCATCGTCTTCATAATGAGTATCTTTTAATAATGCTCTTTTAAAAGCAAAAGTACCTGCTGTGGAGTGATTCGGTCCATAGGGTCCAAATTTATACATTTTATTCAATGTATTAAACCATATGTATAGTTCACTTGAACCTGCGCATAATGCCTTTGAATGAATCAATTTGTCTACAGCGTGAGAGACCCTATTTGGAGGATAATAATCATCATCATCCATATATACAATAATATCATCGTCATTTTTAAAACTACACATATTATGCATATAATTGCGTTTTTTACCTAATGGCATTTTTTCGGTCAATTTAAAGTATTTGACAAATGGTATTGTTGAAACAAGGTCTTCTATTTTATCAGTACCATCATCAACAATAACCCACTCGATTAATTCTTTTGGGTATTTTTGTGTGACCACACTTTGTATAATACCTTTAAAAAATGGGCGTCTGTTAAAAGTAGGTGTGCATATACTAACTCTCGGAAGATTATTTTTTTTCAACATTACATTAATATAAATGTAATGTTTATATAATAAATTATTTATGTTATTTTTTTACCTAAATTTACAATATTAACATTAAATAAAACTAATATAGCTGGCCACATTATAAAAAATATATAACTCTTTTTTAAATAAGTTTTATCTTTTGGTACACCCATTTCTGAAAAACCTCTAAAAAGTATAGTGAATACTTGTCTTAATCCTGTCATAAATGGAATTACTAAAAAAAATATTAAAATTAACATTTTGTTGTTATTTTTACAAGTTTGTAATATTTTTTGGGTTTTACCTTTACTTTTACCTTTACTTTTACCTTTACTTTTACCTTTTTTATTTTTAGCACCTTCCCTATTTTTATTAAATACTCCAGTAAATAATAATAAAAAACATAATATAATAATTTGAACAAAACCCACTCCTTTAAATCTTTTATTTGACAGCATAGCGCCAATATCTCCAATATATGTAAAGATATTTATTATTATTGATATACTAAGAACGAAAAAAAATACAGATAAAAACATACGTGATATCATTTTGGGTATAGCTATTTTGTCAGTTTTTTTTTTTTTAGGTTTATTATTTTTTTTTCTTTTTCATAAATTAATAAAAATTTTATTTTTT